>Ga0228615_1000262_pt1 | contig 30468 bp, 29 predicted proteins | sample 16DmetaG_FD_190530 | JGI IMG/M metagenome (GOLD analysis project Ga0228615, IMG submission 190530) | Seawater microbial communities from Monterey Bay, California, United States - 16D | ecosystem: Environmental > Aquatic > Marine > Coastal | place: USA: California | collected 2016-10-17
GGAAACTGGTCATCGTACCTCGTGAGGCTCCCTATGCTACTGTTCACCTAGAGAACATGCATAAACTGTCTCAGTGGGGTGCAATCGTCATTCCTGCATCTCCTGGATTTTACAATCATCCACGTTCCATTGATGACATGGTCGACTTTGTAGTTGCCCGAATTCTTGACCATATCAATGTCGAACATTCCCTAGGAAAGAGATGGACAGGGGATGAAATCGAGTAATCGCTTAACCGCCGCATTCTTGAACCATAACCTGTTAACATGCCCATGGACGAAGAGCAATTGTCGAAGCATTCAGTCGCAGAACTGAAAGAAATGCTGAGAAATCAAGGCCTGCCAGTCGGCGGTCGTAAGGCTGAACTTATTGCAAGGTTAAGTCAATCACAAACTGATATCGATTCGAACCTGAATGATCTTTCCGTGGACGAAAATACGGTCAGTATGGAGGATGATGATGCACACAATGGTCCAATTTCGTTTCAACAAAGAATGCGAACACCGGTCTATGGGCCGTTTAACCTTGGCGCACTGATTGCAATTGGAATGGCGTTGATTATGGTTACTGCAGCAATATTGGTATTTAAGCCAACATGGCTCGGTTTTGAAGCTGAATATGATTATGAGTTGATTGATTTTGATCAAGAACAAGCTCGATCGTTTGCTCAAGACCTCGTCGATCTCGGGCACCCTGACTGGGAGGGGAGGATGAGTGGAACTGTAGAAGAATCAAACACTTCACAGTATATTCTTGACAAGTTCCAACAAATGGGATACACCCCCCAAAACAATGAATTCCAAGTACCAATGCACCATGTGAATTCTGAACCGAGTTTCAGGCTCTGTATCCGAGGTGCAATTTCACTTACCTGCGAAGGATTTGGCGCATTTGGAGCACAGATTACACCGTTTCAACACCGCAGTGACTACGTTATCCAAGGGTTCTCTGGTCAATCAGAATACATGTTTAACGAAGAAATTACTGTAACGGACCTTGGCAATGGAAGCGATGAATCATTGTGGCAATCAGCAACAGGTACTATCGGGTATGTCCGTGGTGACAGCTCAAAGATTGGAAATACAGAACTCTACAGCAACGCAGCAATCAATGACCTTGCGGGCCTCATTAGCGTTAATAAGAATTATCAATGCGGTAAAATCGAAGGAAATGACTGTGTCCCAATTTTCAAGGGAACGAACTACGACTCACTCGTCCAAGCCAATGGTGGAAGTCTCCCAACAGATATTCCGTTCATATCCATGTCGAAAGATGCAGGAGACATATTCGAAGCCATGGTGATCAACTCGAGTGAACCAGCGTCTATAGAACTCATCATTGATGTTACCAATGATCAAGAAAGAACCATCTATGTCCCTTGTGGAACAATGGAAGGCAGAAGTTCAGAAGTCGTGATAGCCGGAGGACACCATGATACAGTATACCAAGCCCAAGGTGCAGTTGACGACTCTTCCGGTACGGCAAGCGTACTCGAAATGGCCCGACAAATGGCTGAAATAATCAATGAAACAGGTACTCCTGAACGCACTGTTCGGTTTTGCACTTGGGGCGGTGAAGAAGAAGGTTTGTGGGGCAGCAGGGCCTATGTTGAACAAATGCAGAGCAGTTTGCGTGACAACCTTCGGCTTTACATCAACTTTGATATGAACCATGTCGATTCTGATTTTGCGAATCGTGGTAATTCATTGACTTTGTTTACCAATAACAAAGACGATTACGACCACATCGTGCGTATAGCCGACCTATACAAACAGGAAAGAAGCGAAATTGCTAGCAAATATGAGATTTTATTCAGCCTTTTGGATGGGGCACAAGGAGATGCTGATCAAATGCCTTGCAACTCGGACCATTGCCCATTTGTCTATGAACTAGGTGGCAAGAATGGTCGTGCTGCTGTGTGCTATGGCAGCGGCAGTTGGGAATATCACACATATTTGGATAACATGGACCGATTCAATGAAGAGTCATTGGCAGTATCCACTACAATTTATGGGACGTACATGAGGTTACTCGCCTACAACTCCGATGTTTGATGCCGAGGGTTTGAAGAACTGAAGTTCACAGGTGGTCACATGGTCGCTCCGAATGCATGGGCATCTCACATTTTGGTTGATTCCAAATCTGAAGCAATTCAAATTAAATCGAAGGTAACAAAGCTAAAAGATTTTCAAAAATTAGCTCGTAAAAAAAGCACATGTCCTTCAAGCCAGAAGGGAGGAGACCTTGGTTGGTTCCGAAAAGGACAGATGGTTCGAGAATTTGATGATGCTGTTTGGACAATTCCGTTAGCAGCAACATCTGACCCAATTAAAACCCAGTTTGGATATCATTTGATTTGGGTTCATGAACGTGATGAATAGGTGTTCACATGACTTTACGTGTTGCCCTTGAATCGTACACAATCATGGCCAAACATGGCTACTACTCGCATGAACATGAATCAGACCAGCCCTTTATTTTCAGTGTTTGGACGACCCTTAAGGACGAACCAGATGAAGGAAATCTAGAACAAACAATCAATTATGCAGATATTCAAATCGCTATAGATGAGGTCATGTACAATTCTAAGCAACCTATTCTTCTCATGGAGACTATGGCTCAACGTGTTGCTCAAATCCTCAAAAAAAGCACCAATATTGCATCAATACATATTCGGATTGAAAAACCACAAGCTCCGCTTCCGCACCCTGGAGGTTTGGCTGTTGTTGAACTGGAATGGCCCGAATAGGTGCGAGCCTTGAAACCCAACAACAACTACGGAACTTCATGGCCGATGAGATTCAACGAGTGTTTGTTCCATCAGCAGTCGAAGAAGACGGCAATTCCCTAGCATTAGGCTGTTTTTCCACCGAAGAAACTGCTTGGCAAGTGTTGCGAACCTTTCTCAAGAAGAGCGAGCAGATGTTGTTGACCTCCGCGTCAGTGGTTGTATGGGACGTCGATGTGGTCGGAGAAGGTGGAATCACCGTTCTTTCGACCATGGAATGCAAGGATTGTCCAGTATGTGGCAGAAGGACTTTTTGGATGGATTTGGAAAATTTTTCTGCACTTTGCCATGGTGATGCATGTGCAGCTTGGGTAGAAGAAAGCACCATCGAGCCTGGGGTTATCGATTGTGGCTGGCCGCCTGTACGATTCTTAAAACAAGCCAAAAATATTGAAGAGGCTTTCAGTGAGTTGTTTAAGATTGGAGACCAAATGAAGGCTGTTTCAAGAGTTGAGTCTCTACCACACAATCGACCACAAACTTTGCTCGATGAGTTTGAAAGAGCCAAAAATGATTCAAAGTAATCTGAATAAGATTGGCCCTACAAAACCGAAGGCAAAAATTCCGAAGAAAATAAACATCCATATTCGCATCTGTTTTTGGTTGCGCTCATCTCGTTCATTCTTGTCAATGCATTCCTGTTCCTTGCATACCCGAGGGTCTGCAGATAACTTAATCGGAGTAAAACAAATTCTGCAGTGCTTGTGTGGCTGTACACGACCAGAGGCAACTGAAGATACCTTGTTGGTCATTTTAGCAATATTTTGTCGGACTTTCTTTGCATCAACCATAGAACCACCTACTGTATGAGTGTACCATCAAACGGCTTCCCATCCAAAGCCTGCTCCAAAATAGATGTATCTCGGCCATCGAGAACCGCCAATGTAATGGCTGAACTCTGAGCCCAACCAACTGCAACAGGATCAATGACTGCTGACGCACCAGGAGCCAGAGGTACGCCAATTCCGGTAATATCTGCCAATTGATCAAAAGACATGGTGCTGAAGGATTTCGCATCATCGTGCATTCGAGGATCTTTATCAAAAACATGACTCACATTCGTCGCGATGATGCAATGACCTGCACCTGCGTCTCGAGCAAAACCAACCGCAACGGCATCGGTAGTATGGCCAGGAACCGTACCACCCATAATGACAAGGTGATGCGTGTCGAGCAGTCGGGCTGCCTGTTCAGTTGAGGTTGGAATTTCCGACGACACATCACATCCAATATCGAGCAAAATTTGTTGAATAATTGTAGCATTCAATCGAGTTGCAGCAATACCCACCTCATCCAGTCGTGCAGTATCCGAAACCATTGCTTTGGTCAATTCAATACCCTCTCGGGCAGGTAGACCTCCGCCGACAACAATGCCAAGATGGTGGCCATTACCTTCGATATGAACTGCCAGTTGACGCAGTTGACCCAGCCAAGCAGTTCGTTGTTCAGACTCTTCTGGACGCAAGAGACTTCCACCTAGGGCGACAACTTGGCGTCGTGTCATCAAACGACCCTCCTCCCCCACATACTTTGAGACTATCCCCGAAAAATACTTGCAAGACCTCTATCAGTGCACTAGAAACAGAGTATGAATTGATTCAACTGCATAAGAGAGTTGAAGACCCCTCAACCATGCCGTTGAATTGAGGCCACCCCATGTCTGATGATGCAGTTCTCGCAACGCGAAGGCTGCGTCTCAAAATTGCTCTCGAAGATTTGCGTGAAATGAAGGGCTTTGGAACTGAACTTGTAACCATCATTATTCCACCCGACCGGCAGGTATCTGACGCACGCTCACTTCTCCAAAATGAGCATGGTCAAGCCGCAAATATCAAATCGAAGGGTACTCGAAAAAATGTTCAAGGTGCCATCGAATCTGCGTTATCCACTCTTTCAAAATACAAAAATGCAGGAGAAAATGGAATCGCCTTATTTGTTGGCTCAATTATCATCGGCAACAATAAAAACAGAATGGTCAACATTGTCGTCGAAGACCCTCCTCAGCCTTTACTTTCGTTCCGCTATCGATGCGACTCCGTGTTTGAATTAACTCAACTTGAAGATATGCTTGTCGACAAAAAATCCTACGGATTGTTTGTTATTGATCGGTCAGAAGCTGCCTTTGGGATTGCCTCTGGAAAGAGAATTCACGTCCAAGAGCATCTGGTCTCAAACATCATGGGCAAACACCGTCAAGGTGGTCAATCTGCACAGCGTTTCGAGCGTTTAATTGAAGAAGCTGCACATAATTTCTTCAAGCGGGCAACTGAGCATGCCTCATCATACTGGTTACCAAATCTAGAAAATATTCAAGCGGTTATTGTTGGAGGACCTGGAGCCACCAAAGATTTCGTGGTCAAGAATGATTACTTCCACCACGAAGTTGCTAAAAGAATCGCTAAGACCACATTTGATGTAGGCTACTCAAACGATAGCGGTGTTCGTGAACTGGTAGAGAATGCTGGTGCAATGATGGGCGAAATTGAACTCGACGCTGAACGCCAAGTCATGAACGTTTTTCTGAGTGAACTGGTCAAGGCATCGCCAAAAGCAGCCTACGGAGAGCGAATGATTCGACAAGCGCTGGAACAAGGCGCAGTAGGACGTTTACTTATTTCAGAATCGCTTCGCAAAAATTCTCTTACGCTTCAGTGTAACTCGTGTCAACATGAGTGGGACGTTAGTGTCGGGCGCATGGAGCCAATACCAAATTGCCCTTCATGCAAAGCATCGGGCGAAGGTGCAAAAGAACTGAAAAACGTCCCGTTGATTGAAGAATTAACTGAAATGGCTTCGAAAAGTAATACCGAAGTGGTCTATATATCGGTTGATACCGAGGAAGGAGGGCAACTGCTCCATGGCTTTGGCGGTCTTGCAGGAATTTGCCGATACCCCATGATGTGAGGGGGGGGGAATATGCAAATCTTACGTGATGTTCTCGAACCACTTCTGGAGTCTGCCCTCGCCGATATAGGGGTGAAAAACCCACACTGGAGAAGTATGCTTGCTCCATCTCGAGAACCTGACCAAGGCGACCTATCCTTGCCTTGTTTCCCATTCTCCAAACAACTTGGCAAAGCACCTCCAGAAATCGCTAATGAACTCTCAAACCTCATTCCTGAACATAGTGCAATCGGTGAGGTCAATGCAGTGGGTGGATATCTCAATTTCAAAGCACACCCCTCATGGATGGCAAAAGTGGTATTGAACAATGAAATTCGTATCGGGGACGCCTATGGCGCTAGCCCTAGTAACGAAAACCACATTTTAATTGAACACACTTCAGCCAATCCTAATGGACCGTTTCACGTAGGTCGTGCTCGAAATGCAATTCTCGGAGACACCCTTGTGCGCCTCCACAGGCTGTACGGCAACAATGTTCGAGCAGAATACTATGTTGATGACATGGGGAAACAGGTGGGAGTTCTTGCCTGGGCTTTGGAAAACCTAACCTCAGAAGAAGTTGAACAAACATTGAGTGGGCGCGAGCCAATTAACCCAAAATGGCACGGAAAGGCTGACCATGAACGTGTGCGTTGGTATCAAGCTGCCCAAGAGATTCGAAAAGTCAGAGAAGATAAAGAGGATATAGAAGCGGAAATTGGACGAATGGTTCATGCCAGTGAGCATGGTGACCAAGAAGTTCTTGATTCATTTGAAAAGGCCTACCAACCGGTGTTAGAGGGAATGCTGTCGACTCTTGGACGATTAGGAATTGACTTTGATACATTTACCAAAGAATCCTTGTTCGTTACGAACGGAGATGTTGCAAAACTAATGACTGACTTCCAATCCTTCGATATACACGGTACCGCCGAAAATGGTGCAGAATTTTTAGACCTAGGTGCTCGCGGTCTCAAAGGAAAAACTGAGTTTTTCTTCCGAAGAGGAGATGGTTCATCCCTCTATGCAACACGTGACATCGCATACCACATATGGAAATGGAAGCAATGTGACCAACTGATTAACGTTCTTGGTGAAGATCATAAATTGCAGGCCAAACAAGTCGGTATGACACTACAGGAACTTGGTCAAAAAGTTCCTGAGGTCATGTTTTACTCATTCATCAAACTTCCAGAAGGAAAGATGTCCACGCGAAAAGGCAATGTGGTCTATATGGATGATTTGCTTGAAGAAGCTCAAGCACAAGCGGCAGCAGTTGTTCGAGAACTTCACCCTGATTATTCTAAAGAAATGATTGAGCAAATCGCTGAAGCAGCCGGTACATCGGCAGTACGATTTAACATCATCAAAGTAAGTCCTGACAAAGGATTCACTTTCCGGTGGGAGGAGGCTTTGGCGTTTGAGGGGGGCTCTGCTCCCTTCATCATGTATAGTCATGCAAGGGCTTGTTCTATAGTGGAAAAGTGTGAACAATCTGGTGTCGATACCAAGGCATCACTTGCCATCAAGTCGAACCAAATGCCGTCCCAAATGCCGAAGGGCATGATTGAACTTCTTCGCTCAATATGCGTCTACAATGATGTATTGTCGAAGGCGGTAAATGAGAGAAGACCGCATTTGTTTGCGAATCAAGTGTTACATCTTGCAACATCATTCAACTCTTTTTATCGTGATTGCATGATTCTCAAAGACGGGGAGCTCAACATTGTGAATTTTCAATTGCTGGAAATCGCTCGTAACCTAATGCGTACTGGCATGGAAGGTCTAGGAATTGTACCTATCGAAAAAATGTAATCACTGGTCTCTTCTATACCAGCCCTCAGGTAGTTCCAATGGATTGTTCGGTCGAGCGACCCTTACCCTTCGGACAATCTCCAATCTCATTGAATCCATACCAACAAATTCGGTAGCTGACATCGTTACTCGCCCCTTGTGATCGTAAAGAAGGGGCAAATCAGGCTCTCCCTCAGACCCATCTTCAATCCACAATTGCTCGGCTGTACGAACTTCATCCCATTGCTCGGGTAAAGGCTCCAATAAATCAGCCTTCGAAGTCACAACCATCAAATCCGTTCCTGGCAGTAGTTCTTGGACATCCTCGAGGAGGTTTTGTTGTTCCCCAATAGAAGTACCACATGCTTCACTTTCATCCATTAAGAACAACACCAACGAACCAATGTTTTCCAAGGCAGCGATAGCCTGAAGCTCGATGTCGTTTCGTTTATCCATCGGTCTGTCCAAAAGACCTGGTGTGTCAACTAACTGGAATTGTAAACGTCGATGAGTAAAGTGGCCAACGTGGATTTGTTTCGTTGTAAACGGATAATGATTCACTTCCATTTTACCTGAACTCAAGGCCGAAATAAATGCTGATTTCCCAACATTTGGAGCGCCGCAGACCACGATGCACGGTAGTAATTGGTCAATGGTAGGCAATCGCTTGAGTACTTCTCTGGCTTCACTCAACCAACTTAATGATGGACCGACCCTTCTCATAATTGACGAAATACGCCCGTAGGCTTCTCTTCTTGCATCATGCATAAGTTCGGTTCTGCCTGTTCGAACAATCTTCTTGCTGTTTTGGCCAGATATATTTGTGACTTGCTTGGCCCCCCACTGAAGCATAGAAAGGTGATGACGATAATCGTCACAGCCAACACATGCATCAATCATTGAAATATCAAATTGTGGAGATTGGTCGAGTGAAGGCCACGAATTCACCATCTCCAAAAAAGTTGTAGAAATGATATCGGATGCAGTTTGAACCATTCGATTCATCTGTTTACGCACCCGAAATACGCGGTCGGGATCATCAACTCTATCCGCCGCTTTCTTCGCCCGAGAAAATGCTTTGTCGAGAATTTCATCCTCAAGCAGTACTGTTGGAAGAGTTCGCCATGAGACTTTCATACCCTTCTCCTCATTCTAAGCCGGTAGCCCGCCCTTCAAGAATTCATCCGTTGAAAAAACCTTGAGATGGCATTTCATCAAATTGCAAGAGCGAGGTTCAAGTAGCCTCGGCCCTTGAACGGTACATGGCCCGTAAGAAGAAACAAACTGTCGCACTACCCGATTGGGCAAAACCACTGTGGAAGGATATGGGTTCGCCCGACCTTGAAGAATACGCTGATGTCTACGACGGAGACTTACTAGCACGCCGTCACGGACTTCGAAGAGACGATTTCGTAGAGATCCTACTGGACGCACGTTCTATTCAATCCGATGAAGAATCTTGGCTTCGCGGACGATTGCTTGCCTCTGGCAAGTCAAATATTGAACTACTAACCGAAGACCGACGTACCATTTTCATTGCCCGTGACATCATCGCACAAATTGTATTGATTGCTCATACACGCCCGGCATACATCGATGACAAGTCACTTTTGGCATTCGAACGCGCCGACATGAAACGTCGTTCAAAACTCCATGAAAAAGTCGAAAAAGAAAGCCAGGGCAGTGATGACTCGCATTTGTGGGGATGAACAAATGGAACTCCCCAGAGATTGGGAAGTTATTGAAGGCAGGCTGATGGCAGAATTCAAGTTCAAAGATTTTCAATCTGCAAAAACCTTTGTCGACCTCGTATCACAACTTTCCGAATCCCACAACCATCACCCAGATATTCATTTTGGGTGGGGCTATGTGGTGTTGGAGTTGTTTACCCACGATGCAGAAAAAATTACTGAAAAAGACTACAATTTGGCATCGGAGATTTCTGAGAACCATTCGATGCTGGGCGATGAATAGAGTGATGGTTTCAAGGTGAAGTCTATGTCTGATGTTCAAAACAACCTCACGTCTCGAAGAACAGTATACAAATTCCTAGACCAATCCGTTCCAGAAAGTGTAGTCATTGAAGCACTCGAAGCGGCTTCTAATGCCCCCTCCCACAAGCACACTCATCCTTGGCGTTTCTATTCAATTGGAATGATTTCGCGGAAATTACTCATCCCAACCATTACCAGGCTGGCCAAAATTAAATCGATAAAAAAGAACTCAACAAATATAGATGCAGATGTTGAGAGAGCCGTACAAAAAATAGTATCTGCACCGGTGCTTTTTGCAATCACCTCTAAAATGAGCCCTGGGGATGATTTCAGGCAAAAGGAGGACTATGCTGCTAGCGTATGCGCTCTCCATAACATGATTCTTTCTTTTTGGGCTAACGAGATTGGTTCACTGTGGTCTACTGGCTCGATAACTCGAGATCAGGAAACTTATCGCATTCTCGGAATTGATGAAGAAAAAGAAGAGATTATCGGTTTTCTTCGAGCAGGCTATCCTCTTTCGATACCAACAGTAAAAAAACCAGACTACCAGCAAGTCACTCTCGATTTGGAATAATCAAAGTTTGACTGGACGAGTAGCACCACACGCTTGACATTTGAGCAGTGTCGTACGATCTTGCTTGACGAAATGCGTATCTGGAGCCCCACATTGACTGCATTTGATGTATGAATTTACATAATTCACAATTGTCTTTTTGATTCTCTTCGGAGGTATGCGTCCCTTGAATCGTGCACGAGGTCCGTCTCGTGAACCCGATGTTCCAAGTTCATTCAAAATGTATTGATAGACATGGTTATCATCTCTATCCATCATAGAAACTACTTCATTGAAGTTTCTAAAGATGGTGTTCTGACCTTCGATAAGGATTTGCGGCTCAGGCAATCTCCACCGTGAACGAGAAGAGATTTCCTCTGGAATATTTTCCCGTGCTCGGTCGAGCAAGGTCTCGTAATCGAAGTCGCCCATGGTCTTGGCCTGTCTCGCTCTTTCTTGAAGGCTTTGGAGGGAGACATACTACCCGGAGACAACAATCACAGACAAAGGATTGATGAGTCAGTGACTTCACCCCCACTTGAGAACAATGGTGTCGAGTATTGAAGAATTGCGCGCTCAAGCATTTGGAATGAGAAAAGAAGGGCTAAATTCTCAGCAAATTGCCGATGAGTTGTCCCTATCTCAAGACACCATCTCATGGCTTTTGGCAGAAGGTGAATCAGGGGATCGGCCGACCGATGTTCGAATCGGATGGAGGACCATTGGAGTGCGACCAGAACGTATTGCCGCCATCGGTAACATCATGGCAGACATTGCGGATGAAGAACTTGGACTCGATGACATTGATACAATCGTTGGAATCTCCATCAACGGCATTAGTTTCGCTCATGAAGTTGCCCGATGTTTAGGTTCAGAATACACCATCTATCGCAATGTCGATGGCGACGATGGGCATGGGGTACTTTCAAACAAATACGGTCAAGTTTCTGGAAAGAAAGTGGTCATCATTGATGATGTTCTATCGACCGGAACCACCGTGGTTCGAACCATAGAATCCATCCGTGCTGCGGGAGGAGAAGTGGGTCTAGTCATCGTCCTAGTCAACAAATCCAAACGTAATGAAATCAACGGAGTCCCTCTTCGTGGAATCATTCGCGCTGTGCCTGTTTGAGGTGAAACCATGCACTGGGCAGATGTTGCAGCACAATCGCTTTCTCACAAAGGCGACAAACATATTGTCTCTACTGGTATTACTCCAAGCGGAGAATTCCACATTGGCCACCTACGAGAGATACTCACAGGTGATATGATTTCTAGGGCAGCTCGTGATGCTGGTCTAGATGTCGAGTTCATATTCATCATCGACAGTGCTGACCCCTTGAGAAAAGTGTATGATTTTCTCAGCCCTGATTACGAACAGTTTGTCGGATGTCAATTAGGGGCAATACCTGCTCCGAAAGAAGACGGAAGCCCGGATTGGGCTCGGTATGAACATGATGGCTGGACATACGCCAACCATTTCCTGGAACCTTTTCTTTCTGCACTCAACCAAATAGGCGTTAAGCCCAAACTTATCGATAATCTGGAATCCTATAGAAACGGCAATTTCGCTCAACTTTCTAAAATTGCATGTGATCGAGCCGATGAAATAAAAGAATGTATTGAGCGTATTTCTAGTCGCGAATTACCGGTTAATTGGTTCCCATGGAGTCCGTTAAATTCCAAGGGGGGGTTGGACAAGGTTCGAGTCACTGGATATGAATATCCTCTCGTGTATTGGGAAGACGATTACGGCGAGACGGGCTCTTCTGACATCACCAAAGGTGAGGGGAAACTACCTTGGAGAATTGACTGGCCTGCGAAATGGGGATGGATTGGAGTAACTTGCGAAGCCTTTGGAAAGGATCACGGTGCCGCAGGTGGTTCATATTCGACCGGTCGAGAAATTGTTGAGATTCTTGGCCACAAACCGCCTCAACCCTTAGTCTATGAATGGATTAGCCTCAAAGGAAAAGGCGCCATGTCTTCATCTGCAGGAAACACCATTGGTCCTGTTGAAGCACTGCAACTTGTCCCTCCAGAAATTCTCCGACTCCTCATTGCAAAATCAAAACCGAATAAAGCGATTGAATTTGATACAGGGATGGGACTTGTCACTCTCGCTGATGAATACGAACGTCTAGCTGCTCGAGATTTTGAACTTGAACTCGCCAATAAAGACCTTAGCCGAAGACAACGAGTGCAAGTTGAGGATGCAGCAGGTGCTGTTCGTATGGCAAGTACGATTTCTGGGGGCCAAGCCCAGGCAACTGCAGTAACATTTCGCCATCTTGCACTCTTGGCTCAAACCAAAAAAAGTGATGAAGATGTGTGGCACAGTTTGAAAGATTCTGGAGCAATTGAAACGGTTACTGAGCAGTTGCAAGATCGGCTCAACCGCATGAGGCATTGGATAGATTCCCCTCATTTCCCTGAGGAAATGCGAATTAATATTCTCTCAAAGCCGAATGCAGCAGCGATTCAAAATTTTGACCAAGATGAGGCTTCTATTCTTCGAGCGCTAACTGTAGAGTTGTCAAAATGCCAGTGGAATAAAAAGGACATCAGTGCTGCAATCCCCCGGAGTATAGAATCATTACCTGCCGCTCATAAATCGATTGCTTACAAAGTCGCCTACCTCTGTTTGATGGGCGTCGAAAAGGGGCCACGCTTAGCCCCAATATTGTCTGAAATGGAAAAGAGCGACATCATTTCACTTCTGCATAGTTGTATCGAGATTCTTGATTGATGGGTGGTAGGGAAATTTCTGCGTCATTTCTGCGTTTTTTTCGAATTTCCACCGTCACACTTGAAAAGTAGTCGCTAACCATTGCAACTCATGGCGGGGGTCTACTGTCCAACTTGCGAAGCAGGTGTAGAAGCCGCAGCAAAGTTCTGTCTTTCATGCGGACATGACTTGACTGGCCAAGGTCCAATTACCGCTACAGGTCACGATTTAAACCAACTAAAGGAAGTCATTCGCATTCGAGACGACCTTTCGATGGCTGAAAAATTCGACATGATTGCGAAAATTGAGGATGGAGCAAATCCAATTGTTCTTGGAATAGCTGCCCCTGCCGAAGGTGAAGAAGTCGACCTTTCCGATGCTTTTGCCAATGATGCACTAGAACCGCAGTCCAGTTCCTTTTATTCAAATTATGAATGGGGTCAATCGCCTGCTGCGAATGCAGCTGTGCGAGCTGTTGTTCGAGGTACCAATGGATGGGACTTAATCCAAGCAGGAAAGCTTGACCTCAAAGAAGGCTTATTCCGCGATGCCATGGACAATGGAATGGAGGCATCAACACATATTCACGATGTTGCAAGCGGTGAACACGAGGGGATAGACCCTGATGCTATGCGAGCAATACCCGTCCTCAAGCCACCCAAGCGAAGTTTTTGTCCAAAGTGCGGCTCTGATATTCATGCAAACACTATGCTACAATGGCGAAAGTGGAGAGATTCTGCTAGCGAAGTTGTATCGATGCAACTGGAAGCCTCAATGGAAACTTCTCTTATCCAAGTTGCTGCACATTACATCAACGTCATGCAAGCAATGCAAGATGAGCGTGATGATGCAGTTACTAAATTGGCGAAAGGAAACCCTACTGCTGTCGAAGAAAAACTTCGTTCAAAACTCGAAAAAAGTATACGAAGCGAACTCGAAAAAGAAATACGTGCTGAACTTGAAGAAGAATTCAAAGGACGTTCTGTTGCAAGTTCTGACAACTCAACTAAGAAGACCACAACGACAACGAAAGCCCCTGAAAAGAAGGCAAAACCAAAGCCGGCTAAGAAAAAGTCTAGTGGGATGTTTGGCTCTAAAAAAGTGGTTAAAACCTACGAAGGAGAAGCTGGCGGAAAAGCCGATTGGTTCCTCAGTGAGGCTTTAGACACAATATATGATCCTCATGGAACCGGAAAAGCAGTCAAAGCTGCAACTATTTTAGCTCGTTCATCTGAAGGTAACGTTCGAGTGCGTGATGTTGTCCGGATTTATGATGTTGAAGGTGAAGCAGGTATCAGCGAACTGGCTTGGACAAGCCCACTGACAAAATATATCATCGAAGCATACGATGCTTGCTAATCAATAGTGAACTTTTAGACGTCGAGGTTCTAACTCTCCACCCATTCGAGCCTTGCTAGCAGCAACCTCCATCTTAGCACCACGAAGGGTGGTCACAAACGGTATGTTCAATTCGACTGCAAGACGGCGCATCATGTTCCCATCGCGAACTGCACCGCCCGATATCGTGGGCACATTTACAATAAACGAAACATCTCCTTTATGCATCAAATCAAGGGCATCGGGGTGGTTCTTATCTGCAATTCTGTAAGCAACACTTACCGGTACGTTTGCTTTTCTCAATGCATCACAGGTCCCTGGCGTAGCATAGAGTTTGAAACCTAGGTCTACCAAATCCTCAGCGATTGGAATCAACGCCTCCTTGTCCTCGTTTCGAACAGTAAGATAAACCCCTCCTGAAGTTGCAACAGGCACTTCGGTAGCCAGGCGAGCCTTGAGATAAGCAAGGTCAGCAGAAACATCTGAGCCATATACTTCGCCGGTTGATTTCATTTCAGGACCCGGAGCAGGGTCTAAGCCTCGAAGTTTGATAAACGGAAATACCGGTGCTTTGACGCAAACTTGCCCCGAGGTACGCTGAGGGATTTCTTGAGATGAAAGAGGAATTCCAATGGTGATATTCGCTGCAATGCGAGCCATAGGAAGCCCGGTAGCTTTTGCCACGAATGGAACGGTACGGGAGGACCTTGGATTGACCTCCAAAACATATAATTTATCACCCTGAATAGCAAATTGAATGTTAAAGCAGCCCTTGATTTTCAAACCGATTCCAATGATTTTGGTTTGCTCGGCAATTTTCTCTAGCATTGTTTCTGAGATGTTCTGTGCCGGAATGAAACATGTTGAATCACCAGAGTGAATCCCTGCCTCTTCGAGATGCTCCATGATTGCACCCACCAAAACTTGCTCTCCATCGCATGCTGCATCAACATCAATTTCAGTGGCATGACCTAGGTATTCATCAACCAAAAGGGGTTTATCAGGGGCGAGATAGGCTTCCTCAAGATAGGCTTCAAGTTGTTGTTCGTTGGCGAGAATCTCCATTCCTCGACCTCCAAGAACATACGATGGACGAATGAGGACTGGGAACCCAATATCCATAGCTGCCTTCCGAACATCTTCAGATGACGTACCCGTGGTTCCGTTTGGCATGCGGAGACCAGCACGTTTGGCAAATGCTTCAAACCGTTCACGGTCACTGGCTTCATCAACAGCATCGCATGATGTACCCATAATTAACAGATCAATCCCAAGTGGTTTTAATGCTGGAAGACGCTCATTGAGAGGGAGCGCAAGATTGATCGCAGTTTGCCCTCCAAATTGCAACAAAATGCCATGAGCTTGCTCTCTCAAGAGAATCTCTGAAACATACTCAAGGGTAAGCGGGTCGAAATACAAACGGTCTGAAGTATCGAAATCAGTCGAAACAGTTTCAGGATTGTTGTTGATAATGATTGCATCTTTGCCAGCTTCTCTTATCGCTTTTACAGCGTGTACACACCCATAATCAAATTCAATTCCTTGTCCAATCCTAATAGGGCCACTGCCAACAGTCACAAGACGTTCTTTGGTTCGATGTTCAAGCTCAGGAAGAAGATCAATGCCGTGGGCATCATCCAATTCGTAAGTAGAGTAATAATACGGCGTTTTGGCAGCAAATTCTGCTGCGCACGAGTCTACCATTCTATAGCGAGGATGGAGTCCTAATGCGTGTCGCCGTTTCATCACAGCATCTTCGTTTCGGCCCTCAGGTATAGAGCGTGGTCCGGATGCTGGGAAACCTGACAGAGCATCTGCAATATGATTGTCAGAAAATCCATGACTCTTCCAATGCTGAAGTTGTTCTCGAGTCAATTCACTAGGAAGAGCCGTGCTTGCCGTGATGTCTTTTTCGATACGTGCGATGTTTTCAAACCTGTAGAGGAACCAACGGGTGATACGTGTAATTTCATGCACCTTTTCAACACTCCATCCTCGCCTAAAGGCTTCGATTAAAGCCCCCATCCTTCGATCAGTAGCAATCCTGCACCAGTCGACAAGGGTGGAGTCTGGTAAAGACGATAATGCACGCTCTGCCATTCCTTCGCCTTCAGATTCATCAGCGCGAGTGAGCGGTCGAGGATGGGCATAGCCCTGCTCCAAAGATGCCCACGCCTTGAGAAACGCTTCTTCGAAGTTTCGACCAATAGCCATTACTTCCCCAGTAGATTTCATTGAAGTCCCTAATGTGCGATCCGCAGTTCGAAATTTGTCAAAGGGCCACCGGGGTATCTTGACTACGCAGTAATCAAGGGTAGGTTCGAAAGCAGCAGTAGTACCTTCTCCTGTTATTGGATTGGGCAGTTCATCAAGAGTATATCCCACTGCAATTTTAGCCGCCATCCGAGCAATTGGATAGCCTGTAGCCTTGCTTGCTAAAGCAGAGGAGCGGGAGACTCTAGGATTCACTTCAATAACCCGAATTTCACCGGTAAACTGGTTAAAGGCAAATTGAACATTACAACCTCCTTTGATGTTTAACGCTCGAATCAAAGCTAGGGCTTGGTCTCGAAGTATCTGATGATCGGCATCTGAAAAAGATTGAAGGGGGGCTACAACAGTTGATTCACCGGTATGGACGCCCATAGGGTCAATGTTTTCCATCGTACAAACGATTGTGGCATTATCGGCTCCGTCCCGCATGACTTCATATTCCAATTCTTGCCATCCTAGAATCGATTCTTCAATGAGTACTTGACTAATTCGTGAATTACGTAGCCCGAGTGTTGCGATTTCAACAAGTTGCCCCATGTCCCAAGCAGTTCCACCACCAAGTCCGCCTAGAGTAAATGCTGGACGAATTAAGACAGGCCATGAACCAATAGTTTCTGCTGCCGCAATGACTTCATTCATCGAATTACATGCAATTGCTTCAGAAATAGGGAGTTGAATCGATTCACAAACCTGATTGAATAATTCTCGGTCCTCAGCCTTGTCAATTGCATCTAAGTCAGAACCTATCAACTCAACACCAATACGTTCTAGAGAACCATCATGAGATAATTCGCTTGCAATATTGAGGGCTGTTTGTCCACCCATCCCTGCCAACAATGCACACGGTTTTTCAATTTCTAGGATTCTACGAACGGTATCGGGTAAAAGCGGTTCAATGTAGACTTTATCAGCCATTTCAGGATCATTTTGAATTGTTGCCGGATTTGAATTGACGAGAATGACTTCGTAACCATCCTCACGGAGAGCACGAACTGCTTGACTTCCAGAAAAATCAAATTCTGCAGCTTGGCCAATTTTAATTGGCCCACTTCCCAATACCAGAATCGTCTTCAAATCATCACGGCGAGGCATTAAACACCAACTCCAATAGCTTGATCGACAATTTCTCTAAACTGTTGAAATAAGGGGGCAGCATCATGAGGACCTGGACATGCTTCTGGATGAAATTGTACGGTAAAGGAAGGATGACCGACAATATCCAAACCTTCTACAGTTCGGTCATTAGCATTCACAAACCTCACGGCAACCTCTGCTCCATGAAGATTTTCACCAACCTCTGAGCAGGCGCCACTCGGGTGAGCAGCAAGCATCCCGGCCTCTGGATCGGCCACCGCAAAACCATGGTTTTGACTAGTTATAGAGACCAAGCCTGTTTTCAAATCAACGACAGGTTGGTTGGCACCTCGATGGCCGTATCTCATTTTGTAGGTCTGAAGCCCTGATGCTAAACCCATCAACTGATGTCCAAGGCAAATTCCCATGACCGGCATACGGGCTCGAACGGCTTCGGCTAGAGTGTTGCGAGCCAGCGATGCTTTACCTTCGTGCGCTGGGTCACCTGGTCCGTTTGAACAAAATAACGCATCAATTTGAAAATCACGAGTCAGGGTTCCAAACGATGTGTCTGGCGGACACCAGACCACCTCAAAATGACGACAAAGATTCCGAAGGATATTGAATTTTATTCCACAATCAAGGGCACCTAAGCGTGGCAAAGGGTGGTCAAGCACGTCCAAAGCACCGGGGTTTAGCACAACAGGAGAAGAAATTGATACTTGCTGAACCAAATCCTCTAAATCTGGAGATGTGAGTACTTTAAGCCGCTCACGAAGTAGTTCTTCATCTCCTTCCGGGCCAAACACACACAGAACAGTTCCAAGTTCACGTACTCGTCGAGTTATAGCTCGTGTATCAATACCTTCAATTCCGGGGACATTATGCAATCGTAAGAGGTCCTCAACAGGTGCAATTGAATGGCGATGATCAGGCTGATGCATAGCATGTCGAACGACAACGCCCCGTGGCCATACTGCAGAAGATTCTGAAGCACCAGCATGGATTCCGTAATTTCCAATGAGAGGGTAGGTGAATGTGAGAACTTGACCAGCAAATGATGGGTCAGTAAGTGATTCTTGATAACCCATCATTCCAGTAGTGAATACAAGTTCGCCTTCACCATGACCTTGAGCCCCGAACAACGTCCCCAAATAACGTCCACCATCAGCAGTAAGAAGCAAACCTGGACCCTCTGCTGCGGGGGCTAATTCATGACCAGAGAGTAAACCGTCCGCAGCGTCAAAAAACGACGGAGCATCGCGAACTCCGCGTTGATTTTTTCCCGGAGAAAAACTGCCGGTCTCTAACTTGACTCCCGACATCAGTTTTAGTCGAAAACGAACACCCATAATGATTGGCATTGAACAGCAAAGAAAGTCAAAGGAACACCATCAGTAGATTTAATCGATAAATAGACCACTAGACGACAAGTAAGTAATTACTTATTCTTCTTCTCGTTCTAAATCTCGAACTTGCTTACCGTTCGCCGAGGGTTGAATGATGAGGCGAGCATCGTCAAAAGTACGATTGCTCCCAGATTCACCGTACCAAGCATCCAAAAACAGTGCTAATGCAGCGACTTCCGAGTGTGGTTGGTTCCCTACGGCAACATTATACTGGCTGTACTTGAACACATCACCTGGAACTTTAGCACCACCAACCACAATGACCATTGGACGGTCTCTACGTATCCGAGGTATTGCTTCTCGAAAGGGTTCACCGTACATCGTCAAATGGACTGCTATGCCGGGTTTTCCGTCACCGGAATCTTCCTCTACAAATCTTCGCAACCATCCCATCGGGGAATTGACATGTTCGCATTCCATGCCGCTCCCAAAACGGCTTGCTACGGATTCTAGATTCTCGAACATCTTAGGATCTTCATCTCCCGCAAGTAGGAAGCGATCCGCACCTAACGCACGACCAACAAGAGCTAAGTGGGTGGTTATTCGTGGATCTCGTCCTAGGCGATATCCAAGGCGAAGAACATCAACACGTTCACCTGCCATGATACTTCGAGATGCCAATCCTACAAGAATTGTTCAGTCTCAATTATCTGATTCTGTAGCGACCTCGCGATGATTTGGGGTAATCGGCGCAATGTCAATTTCGTTATTTGCACAGAATTGCTTCAACCATAACAGCAATGATGCATCGACCAAAAAGTGGGCACAATAGGTCACGCCGCCCCAAAGAAGTGCAAGTCGAGCACTTCGCCAAAGAGCGGTTTGCGCCTCGAGGTCGTTTGTAACAAATCCATAAACGAGAGGCTCAACGGCATAGAAGCCACAAAGAATAATCATTGCACCAGAAATGAGGGAAGGAAGAAGTTGCCCCAATTCTCGGCTGTAATCCCTAAAAAGGGCTGAGAATAATCCTAGACCCATGACAGATAGAGCGACTTCTTGAAAGTTAAACTTCATTAAAATTGAATGGCCCAAGTCCAAATCGTCATTGGCGGATGAGATAAAAATCCAATGAAACAATATCAAAATTGCGATGAGAATCCCACCCAGGTACGCTTTACTTGATATCATTTCATAAATTGCATTGAGGTCTTTCACTTTCAAACGTCGAATGAGCCTATCTGCTAATTCCTTACGACTTTCATGAGGCCCTGTAACTTCAAAACCGGAATCAGATTGAGGATTTTCATCCATCAAATCTAACACATCCGCACCGGTCATAGGTGCCCTTGGCACTCACATCTTATCAAATCTGCCGAACTCGGGAACAACATGGGCGCTACATTCCCACCTAATCTCGGACGCCGAGAGACGCTTATTTCTGCGTTGCACAGGACTGAGACGCATTCCTGCCACATTATGGGCATAGTGAACGTTACTCCGGATTCTTTTTATGAAGCGAGTAGGATAACCTCCGTGGAAGCTGCTGTAGATGCTGGAAAGGCGATGTGGCAACAAGGTGCTACATGGATTGATATTGGTGGTGAATCAACACGACCGGGTGCAGACTTTGTTTCAATAAAGGAAGAGATAAACAGAGTTGTCCCAGTGATTTCTAAATTGCGCTTGGAGAATGCTGATGGATTGATTTCTATCGACACACGCCGGCCTGAAGTCGCACGGGCGGCACTCGAGGCTGGTGCAGATCTCGTAAATGATGTGTCTGGATTGAGAGACCCTGAGATGATTAAGTTGGTTCTGGAAAAACAATGCGGCGTGTGTATTATGCACATGCAAGGAACTCCGAAAACAATGCAAAAAATGCCTGAATACAATGACTGTGCCAGGGATGTAAGTGAACAATTACTTGAGACTGCAAGAAGTCTAATCGCTGCTGGCCATCCAAGCGAACTTATTGTATTGGACCCTGGAATAGGTTTTGGTAAACTTCTTGAGCACAACATCGACCTATTACAACGACATGACCTGTTGAGAGGAATTGAAGGATTTTCTATTCTTTGGGGAGTCTCTAGAAAATCGATGATTGGTCAATTGACTGGAGAAAAGGAATCTGACGACAGGCTCAGCGGCACTCTAGCAGTTGCAGCAAAAGCTCACTACGAAGGCATTGATATTGTACGAGTCCATGATGTAAAGGAACACAACGACCTGTTTCATGTTTTGAATTCAATAGATTAGAGGCCAAAACTACCCAGCAAACCTGCTGCTGCAAACCATGCTCCAGCCATACTGCCGAGATTTGATAATGAGGTCACCATGAGGACACGCCCAGCTTTATTCGACCAAAACGAGCCGAGGCTTTCCAGTTTGAGGAATTGCTGCAAGTCCTCAGCAGTTGGTTCCTTAATCTTCAATTGGACATAGCCGGCAAACCACCCTGCAGCGAGAGTCGGATTCAGTGAAGTTATCGGAGATGCTGCTGCTGCAGTAAGAATTGCTAAGGGGTGACCACGAGCTAAAGCACAGCCTAATGCAGCAAAAACAGCATTAGCAGCAGTCCAAACGGTAAACATTTCAATTAAATTAACCCGTTCTCCAGTTGCAATAAAGTAAATCATAAGACTCATTACAAACGCAGGAATAAGCCAAGGAACACTTTTTGAAAATCGACTGCTGGTTGGGAGCTGATTCAAATCGTTTAGACTTTCATCGCTTGCAACAGTTCCTTTTGCAAGATGTTTTTCAATTCCTTGCAAATGGCCTGCACCCACAACAGCGAGGATTTTTTTATCAGACTGATTCAGTTGAGAGATTTTGCCTGCAAGAAAAGCGTCCCTTTCATCGATAAGCACTGTTCCTGCTCCAGGAGAAAAGGTGCGGAGTTCCTCCATTAGAGAAGATAGAAGATCTTGGTTCTCCAGAAGTTCGCTAACCTCGGGAGCATCCTCATCTTCATCATCTCCGAGTAAAGACCACAAAATTTTGACCTTCTCAAAAAAACGCATTTTCTTCCATGCTCGACGGAGCGTTGTTTGGATATCACGATCAATCAGCGCCACATCAAGTTCTGCAGCTTCTGCTTCTTGTACAGCAGCGAGCAATTCAGCACCTGGTTGTTGACCCTCGTCCAATCCCATCTTCCTCTGCTCCGCAGCAAGCAGAGACTGGAGCAAAACCAGTGGAGCTTTACCCTCCTTGACAACCTTTAGCAGACCTTCTTTGTCCAATCGCCGGTTACTTGTTAATGCCTGGTGACGTGATTCACATAACTCAACGGCTACAAGGTCCGGTTTGTAAGTCGAAATCTGTTCGCGAACTGCTTCAACACTAGCGGTTGAAACATGGGCTGTTCCCAAAATTCTCAATGACGGAGAGATGTCAATATAAGGAGTAGTACTCATTTTTCATCACCCGAACCAAACATTCGCACTAAATGATGATGCATCGAACTTACCGCCTCCATAGCTGCATCCAATGGGTCTTCTGGAATCTCTTCCAAAAGAACCTCAAATGGAATCTGGCCACCTGCTAGCGCTTTGTGACCACCCGAGAGCCCGTTGCCCCATTGTTCGGATAATATTCGACCAATGTGAAGTGACTCATCGCGAGTTCTAGCTGAAATAATCACCTTCCCACGCCGGGGCCCGAAGACCAAAACCGTGTCGATATTTTCAGTCGGAAGCAAAAAATCAGCAATCTGTGCTAACGAATCCCGATTAGGCATAGAGGATAATGGAGCAAGCAGAGTCGAACCAATAAGTGTTCGCGAAGAGAGTGCCTCTGCAAACGATTCAAGTGTTTCTTGAGACCGTGGAGGTTCTTCTATAGAACGAAGCATTTCCGAATCGACATAGGCATTTAGCCACGATAGCGCACGAATATCTACTGGATTGAAGTGTCGAGTGAAACCCAAGGTGTCAGTTCGTATACCAAACGCCAGTGCGGTTGCTATTCTCGGAGTCATTTGATGATTCAGACTCATCAACAAACTGGCCACAAGGGATGATGTTGCAGAAAATTCAGCACGAACAATCGAAATATCCGCTGCTACTGATTCATCTGAAGTATGATGGTCAAGAACGATATGTGGGACGCAGTCATCAGGAAGAACATTGTTTGCACCGGGACGATGGAAGTCAACGGTCATCACAACCGCAGCATCACGAAGGATGTCTTGAATTTCCCAATCAAGAATGAGTCGACGGACAGGGATTTCAAGAATTCGAACCATGGCACGGTTTTGCTGATGTTCAATCATGCCTCCATGTAATAGTTCGGGCTTCAGGCCAAGAGATTCTATGAAATCGTACATTGCCAAACCTGCTCCCAGCGCATCAGGATCTGGATTGTCATGACAGAAAATAGCCACCTTGGATTCTGGCGGCACTGACTGCAAATAGTGTAGAATTACACTCGCACCGTCTTTCTGTTCCCATGAACGAATGCGGTCCTGCATTGCTGCAAAAGAAACATCATCAACACTGATCAAATCAACGCCATCACCCTCAAGTGGTAATGTTGTGAGTACGGGTACGTCATTCCAATGATTCTGCAATGCTTCAAGTGCATTCTCGTCGAGTAGAGATTCGGGATCCAAGAGCAATACAGCGGTTGGTTTTCGAGCATCTAACGGCAAGTCTTTGAGCAACATTGGGCTTGGAATGGCCATGATTTCACAGCCATCCATTGGCCGGTCTAGAGGTAAGTTTGACGCTAACCCGACAAGTATACTACGTCGACGAAGAGCACACCATTCTGAGAGACGAACAGCGAGATGTCCAGAGCCTATGATGAGAAACATCACTCCACCTAATCATTGTTTCAGCCCGTAGGTATTGAAGTTACGGTTTTGATTGCTAATGTAAATCAAAACTCGATGACCACATTTTCTCGCTCGTGTTCGAAGATTTCGAACAATTGACGACGTTCACAGCCTTTCATATTTGCAACGAAAACTGTCGGAATCATTTGGATGGTCTTGTTGAATGCAGTAACCGAGGAATTGTAAAATTCACGTCGGTCTGCAATACTGTTTTCGAGTCCGACCAACTTGTTCTGGATGTTAAGGAAAGATGCATCTGATTTCAATTCAGGGTATTGTTCTGCCACCATGTTGATACGTGGAATCATTGCAGAAAAAGCCGATTCTGCACGAGCAGTCCCTTCGACATTTCCTGCTTGCAATGCGCCAGCAGCTGCTTTTCTAGCATCAAACAATTTGTCGAAGAAGGCAATCTCTTGCTTAGCGATACCCTTTGCAATATTGACTAAATTTGGAATCATATCGTATCGTTGCTTCAGCAGAACTGAAATCTGTGCCCATGAGTTGTTGACATTTTCTTCAAGGTTGATAAGTCGATTCCAAGTTGAAAAGAACCAAATAACCAATACTAGCAACAGAAATCCTGCAATCCCGCCGCCAATGTATAACACTGTGGACATAGACTCACCATCAAGTGTTATACTTTGAAACTATGGGTATATGATTTTAGGAGAGACAAGGTATTGAAGAAAGAACTTCACCGTGGACCATAGCACGAGGTAATGGCTGCTAACATTGGAGGCTTAGTGTGATTGCTGAAACACTTTTTGTATCGGTTTGCGTTTTTGCTGTCGCATTCATGTTTGCACCTCTAGGCATGGGGGGCGGCATGTTGTTTGTCCCCTTGCTCCATTATGGCTTGGGGTGGGAAATCAATGGCGCTTTGTTTGCTGTATCTTTGACACTTACATCTGTCGTCAGTTGGGGCAGCGGACTTGCCCATCGAAAAGAAAATCATCACGATGATGAAATCCTAAAAATCGGGCTGTGGGGAGCGATCCCTGGTGCACTTGCAGGTGTGGCAATTGTGGTCTTTATTGGAGACAAAATGGACTTTGTTTTCAAATTGCTCAGTTTGCTGATGATCTCTTGGGCAATTATCAAAACTATGAGCAAAATGAATTCTGAAAAGAGCGTTCTACCCGGGCAGCAGGATACTGAAGATACCCCCGATACTGTGCAACTTCAGGTTGGAGCCGGATTCGGAGGAATCCTGTCAAGCGTTCTTGCAATAGGAGCGGGAGTGATTTATGTTCCAGTTCTTCGAAACTTTGCCAACCTGGAACCTCGTAAGGCAATAGGTACGAGTCTTCATTTTATGATGATAGTAGTCCCAGTAGCCATTTTTGCTCACCTTCTAGCACTACCTTCGGAAATGTTTTCCAAACTCGGCCAAGAGTTTCTACTGATTTTAATCTTCATGACCATTACATTCCTTGGCTCCAAAAACGGCGCACAGTACGGCATGAAATACCTGTCAGAAAAACGTTTGATGCAAATTTTCCTGGCCATCATTATCGTCATTGCTGTCCGATACATCATTGACCTTGCAGGAATTTAGTTTTGATTTTCAACAATGAACTCATCCTTTGGGGCACTGAACTTAAGCACACTTGGGTCTTCGATTGCCACAAGACCTCGAAGACTATGTTTTTCTTGAAGCTCGGTGGTTGGGGGTGCTAGTTTCACCCGTGTTTCACCGATTGAAAGTTGATGACCCGAGGCTACATTCCATTCACCCTCGGGCAACCATAATCCAATAGAGCCCAGTTCCGAATGATGAACGACTACCAACGTGTCGTTGTTTTCATCAACCTCGGAACGTATCACATTGAGTGTGGCCTCACTCGATACCAGTTTAGTTGAAGGTTGCCAGTCCTTCCATGTCGACTCAAGGGGCAATGTGTGTTCGTCAGCCAATTGTTCGATAGCCTTTATTTTTTTAGAAAATTCAATCGACTCTTTTTCTGTTAGTTGATTTAGTCCGTCCAAAAGAGTCCTCAAACCCTCATGCTGAATAACATCGTCATTCGTCATCGCCGCATTGGCCATTAAAATATGGTCTGCTAGAGATTCAAGCTGCTCTTTCGATTCATTTTCAAGTGCGCACTCCATTGCCTCATCGAGCACCTCCAATGCTAATCCAGGTTGGTCAATAGCCAAGAGAGACTCTCCGAGTTTCATCAGCAAAGAGGAGGCTGCTCTCTTATCCGAATTGATGATTCGATTGGCTCTCAAGATATGCTGTTCAGCAGTTTCAATATCACCAACAAGATGACGAGAAATTCCTGCACAGACGATATAGGATAGCCGTGTGGCAGAAATCGATTGTGCTTGCCGATCTGCAGTTTCAAACAAACGAGATGAACGTTCCCACTTGCTCGAAGCAATTGCCAAAAGGCCGAGCTGATAGACTGCGTGCATTTCTGCAAAGGCATCGTCGATTAGCGTCGCTGATTGCAAGGCTCGCGTCAAATGAAGTCGGGCCGTGTCGATTCTACCTGACATCTTTGCCATTAATCCTAAGGCGGTTTCTGAACGGTAGAGGTACCCTCCTAGAGCACTGTGAGCCAATACTGCTGCCGTCTCATCCAGTGGAGCAAGGTCTAGGCCTATCGCTTCCAAGACATCACTCATGAGTTGCAAAGTTTCGTGGTATGCCGTCAACAGTTCATCTGATGAATTGGAGGAAGTCAACTTTGAAAGGTGAGAATCCAATGAAAGAATTGGTTTGCATATGTCCGGCAGAGGACCCAACTTTTGCAGATGTTTAGCCTTTACTTTCCCACCTGAAAGTGTTCGTTGGAGTGCACCCTTGAGGTCTAATTCAGATGATTCGCTTTGAACCTTTTTTTGTGACTGAGGGCGATCCTCGATAAGCGAATCTACCATCCAAGTTAATTTCGCTTGGATATCATACTGATGGACTCGGCTAATTGCATATCGCATCTCTGCTGCCCGAACGCGACGAGATAAACTTTTCATTCGACCCTTGTTTTTTGACGGTGTCTGGCTCGCTAAGCGCTGAATAAAGGTCGAAGGGGGACAAGTGGAATATCCCAAATTGGCTTTTTCACCGGTTGTCGTCATTTTGAAATCATCGGTGACCAGAATGACTTCATGTCCTTCACGCTGTAATTGTGATGCAAGCACCATCAATGACAAATCTACATCTTGTGGCGAAGCCTTTTCACCGATTGAACTCGCAAGACCTCGGACCTGATTTTCATCTACTGAAACCGTAGTCATCATCGTAGTAAATTCATCGAGTACTTTCGGTTTTTTCGACCATCTCTGAAATCGAACATTCCGAATTTCATCATGAACGCCAGGAGTCACATAAATGGATTGTTGATGTTTAGAAAGTGCCTTCTTGAGGTCTTGAATAAAAGAGTCTGGTGCCATTGAACCTAGGTGAATGAAGCAATTTGAATCCACCACCCATGTCTGCGTCATACCTACGCCACAAACACCTAGGTGATGATATTCACTCAGAATTGAGTCCGGGGAAAATGCAAGTCGCCGGACGATTAAATACGCGATGACGATTCTTCGCAACAATTCTATAGACTATGTTGCGTAAGGGCAAGGGTATTACCCACACGAAGGGAAACCACATTGAATAATACCATTTCATGTACAAAAGGCACCTGATTCCTGCCGCAGAACGCATGTACGGTTTTTGATTACGAAGAAGATACACTGTATCTGCATCCCGCATTTTTTGAGGAAAAGTCGAAATCAAATCTTGTCCCTCTTTGCTCTCGATAGCAACAAATCGAAGTTTTGCTTTGGCATGCAACCTTGGGTGTAAAAAAACAGCGGAGTGAGTACACAACCCACAATCTCCGTCCATGAGTAAGGTATCAATGGCGCTCATGGAATGACCTCCACAGGATTAACGCTCCATGTACAGACCTGAACTCCTGGACTCATATGGATATGTTCGGGGGAATGAGGATTTTCAATACCGAGATTGTAGGACTTGAGTAGTGAGTTTTCCTTAATGGTAACATTAGCATCGGTGTATTCCCAAGGTTTGTGATGCGTATATGCACGATGTAGTACCCCTTTGTGATGAGTGTAAAGGCTGTATCTTTCGAACAGAAAATATTCCAATGTCTGTTCTTTGGCCTTCAACACTGGGCCAGAGGGCTGAGCTGAACCAATCAGTGATTCACCGCCAGATGTTCGAACTGACTTCCATTGAAAACCACCCTCCGAATCAACATTGACCTTCGCTTTGGCGTGCCGATACGGCAAACCGTATGACCGAGGTGCATGATAACAGGTGACCCTACTCTGGGCATCAAGAGTTAGGAAAAGTACTCCTGGAATACCATCTTTGATCACATAAGTACGAATATTAAATTCGCCAAAGGTAGAGACAAAAGGCAGCCAAGGTAAGAGACGCGGTCGAACTTTCTCCATCGTAAAAGGTATCAGTCCAACATAGGCATGACCTTCAAAAAGGTCAAGTTCCAACTGTTTAGGCAGATAGGGTTTAATTTTCTCAGCATCGACTCTCCAATGCATAAAGGTAAGGTTAATCCAGTTTTGGTAGAGAGAACAGTGGTTCTCCGGCATAGCAAAGGGAATATGGCTGCAGTCAAGTCGATGCTTGGCTGCCATGATTCACCCAAGTAGTGCACTGCTTTGAAGATACGCTCGCAACAAGTTACTTGCCGTGAGTCATCACAGATTCTCTTTCAGCAGCGTTATGTTCCCAAGTGGCCAACAAACCGAGAAGAAAACCAAGTGGGCCCATTAAAGTGCACATGATGAGGATAGGGGTTGAAATGTAAATTGGGCGCTTCGTAGCAAGCATTCGCAGCCATACATAGCGCCCAACAAACAGGTCAAAGGCAAGAAAATGAAGCCATCCAAGAACAATGATTTCATCATCTTGAAATAAATCAACAACAATTTCAGGAGTCGGCATTTGACTGGCAAAAGTAAGAAGCACATTTGGAGCATTTGGTAATGCAAGGATGACGTACGGTATCAGTAATGGCAAAACAGACCACCGAATATCTCCCACAAACCTACGTGTAAGTTCATGTTGTGGCATAAACCACATGAGACTCCATAATGGGATAATGAGTATTGAGGATATCCAGAACATTGCAACAGCAATAGAATCCATTACTCTCCCTCATGAATTTCAGCATTCTTGTTAAGATTTAACGTATTTCCGTCATCAGCGAGTGAAGCGTATCTCTCAGCATCTCCGATTAAGAACCTGTTGTAGAAGGCCGGTAGTAGAATCAAACTCGAAAGGAGAGCCAAAGTTATGGCAACGACAAACGCCTGTCCAAACAATCGAAGTGGGAGTAATGCTGACAAATTCAAGACCGAAAATCCTCCGGCCGTTGTTAGGGCAGCTCCAAACATTGCTCGCCCAGTCGTTGCTGATGCATTGGTCACCCATGCCTCTTGAGTGGCAAACGGATTGTGTTCGACTTCCTCTTCAAGACGAATAGAAAAGTGGACAGCATAATCTACACCAAGGCCGAGAGATAGGGCGCCGATAGTAACCGTCTGCGCATTGATTTGATAGCCCGTGAATCCCATGATACCGTAAACCCATCCAACAACCATCATCAGTGGAATCCATGAGACAAAGCCTCTTCCAAGGCCCTGTTTGAAGCTCTTTTGACGAGTGGTATGGATTCCAACGAGCATTCCTAAAATAACCAAAGCAACAACTGAGGTTGAAAGTACCGCAGATTCTGCCACGTTTGAGGTTGTTTGGGCTACAATGAGGCTGCGCCCACCAATTCGAAGCGTTGCATCCGAATCAAGAGCGCCTTCGGTATCTTGTGCAAGAGTCGTTAGTCGATCGTACAGGTCTATGGTGGCTTGCCAATCGAGAGTTTCAGCTTGGAATGACAAAACAGTCTGTTGTCCATCCGAGGACAAAACACCGGATGTTAATTGCCGACCGGTGGAATTTAACAGAAGATAATCAGATAAATTTTGGTAGGAGCCTAGTGAGGTCGAATCCAGGGCTAGCATGAGTGAGTTAAGATATGGGTCTCTAACCTGAGCCTCTGAAAGAAGACTCCATAGTCCATTTGGAGTTCCACTCACATCCGGACTTTCAAGCAGCATACTGTTCGAAGCATACCAGGCATCTTGACCTTCAGGCGAAAGAACATCCACATCTAAAACAAGATACAACGGAGAGCGGCTGCTTTGGAAATCATCCGAGAGCATGAGGAAATCGGCAACGACTGGAACTTCTTGGTCAAACTGGTCACGCTGGTCAAAGCCAACCTCAAGTTGTTGGAAGCCAAAGTACATTGGAGTGAGGAGCAGAATTGCAATCACTCCAACCTTGACAGGTTGGGTTGAGAGACGCCCCAAGGCTTTGGAAATCGGTCCAATGCTGATGTTACTGGCTTTTTCAAGAGCAAGTCGCTTAGGCGGGAAAATCAGCATCAATGCTGGAAGAGCAGTAATGCTCAACAGATACACGGCAAACAGACCAATCGCAATGACCGTACCAAATACTTGAAGGAATGCCAAGGCAGAAAATCTAAACGAGAGGAATCCAACGATATCTGTAAAAATTGCAATAACCAAAGCAATAGAGGTCAAGATTGTGCCTCTTTGAACAGCGATCTTTCGTGCTTCATAAGGAAAGTCAGCCATAGTCATTACATCTATAGAATCACTGTTGTCGAGATTCTGCATTTCTTCTCGAATTCGAAGCACAACGTGAAGGCCATAGTCCACACCGATTGCAAGAAGTAAAACGGGTATGGAGTTCATAGCAGCGTTGAAAACCATGTTGACTCCCATAAACTGTAACCAACCAGCGATACCATAGGTTGCGGCAATC
>Ga0228615_1000267_pt1 | contig 29783 bp, 32 predicted proteins | sample 16DmetaG_FD_190530 | JGI IMG/M metagenome (GOLD analysis project Ga0228615, IMG submission 190530) | Seawater microbial communities from Monterey Bay, California, United States - 16D | ecosystem: Environmental > Aquatic > Marine > Coastal | place: USA: California | collected 2016-10-17
GATAGATGATGGGGATGCTGTTTTGCATGGCGATTTCTTGTGCTCTTAAGTTCTTTTTGGCAGTCATTGGAAACCATGCCCCAGCCTTAACGGTGGGGTCATTGGCTACAATAACGCAAGATTTACCTATAATTTTTCCAATTACGACTACGACCCCTGCAGAAGGACATCCGCCGTATTCACTGTACATGTTTTCTGCGGCAAGGACCCCTATTTCTAAAATTTCATTAGGATTGTCAACCAAAAGGTTGATACGCTTTCTAGCACTTAGCTTTCCTTTTTCTTCGAGTTTTTTTAAGCGTTCTTTTCCACCTCCAAGCTTGTTTTTACGAACCTTGGCTTCTAGTTCAGCCCAAGCTATTTTAATAGTATCTTTGTTTTTTTCTTCTTCTAGTTTCATTCGAATGCGTTCTGAAATACGAAAGTACTAATTTCTATAGGGAGGTTTTTAAATAAAAGTTCGATATTTGCTTCTCTTTAATCGATATGAGCTTAAATAAAAACAAAATCTTTGGTTACACTGCCCTTGTTATGGCCCTCCTAGGAACGGCTCTAATACTGATAGGGCTGCTAAAATACCCAGAGTATGCTATTGGATTTTCCATAGCAGGTGCAGGCTTTTATGCTGTAGCTTGGGCATTTAATGCACTAAAAGGTAGAGTTTAAATGACAGACGACAAAAAAGTAATCTTCTCAATGAATGGGGTCACTAAGACCTATCCCAGTTCTAATCAGCCGGTTTTAAAAAATATCTATTTGAGCTTTTTTTATGGAGCCAAAATTGGGATTTTAGGTCTCAACGGTTCTGGGAAATCCACTTTGCTCAAGATCATAGCAGGTCTCGAAACCAATTTCCAAGGCGATGTGGTTTTTTCAAAAGATTACAGTGTGGGTTACCTGGAACAGGAACCGCAGTTGGACGATGACAAAACCGTTTTAGATGTCGTTAAAGAAGGTGCTGCTGCGACTGTTGCCATACTAGATGAGTACAACAGTATTAATGATCATTTTGCCCTTCCAGAGGTTTATGAAAATGCTGATAAAATGCAGGAACTCATGGATCGTCAAGCACAACTGCAAGATCAAATCGACGCAGCTAATGCTTGGGAATTGGATACCCAACTGGAAATTGCGATGGATGCCTTGCGCACCCCAGCAGCTGATCAAAAAATAGGAGTATTATCAGGAGGTGAACGCAGACGTGTGGCCTTGTGTCGAATGTTGCTTCAAAAACCTGATGTACTGCTTTTAGACGAGCCCACCAACCACTTAGACGCGGAGTCTGTTCACTGGTTAGAGCATCATTTGGCTCAATATCAAGGAACGGTAATTGCGGTTACTCACGATCGGTATTTCTTAGACAATGTAGCAGGCTGGATTTTAGAATTGGATAGAGGAGAAGGTATTCCGTGGAAAGGCAATTATTCTTCTTGGCTTGATCAAAAGTCTAAGCGCTTGGCACAAGAACAAAAGCAAGCGTCTAAACGTCAGAAAACCCTGGAGCGCGAATTGGAATGGGTGCGAATGGCTCCTAAAGGACGCCAGAGTAAACAAAAAGCACGTTTGTCGAATTACGATAAAATGATGAGTCAAGACCAAAAAATGGTCGATGAAAAGCTGGAGATTTTTATTCCAAACGGACCTAGATTGGGAACCAATGTTATTGAAGCTAAAAATGTTTCTAAAGCATTTGGAGATAAACTCTTGTACGACGATTTAAATTTTGTGCTTCCTCAAGCGGGGATTGTTGGAGTCATTGGTCCTAACGGAGCGGGAAAGTCAACAGTCTTTAGGATGATCATGGGTGAAGAACAAGCTGATGGGGGTACATTTACCGTAGGTGATACTGTAAAACTCGCCTATGTAGATCAATCCCACTCCAATATAGACCCTGACAAGACCATATGGCAAAACTTTAGTGATGAGCAAGAGCTGATCATGTTAGGAGGGAGACAAGTCAACTCCCGAGCTTTTTTAAGCCGATTTAATTTTAGCGGAAGTGAACAAAATAAAAAAGTAGCCACTCTTTCCGGAGGAGAACGCAACCGTTTGCATTTGGCCATGACACTTAAAGAAGAGGGTAATGTACTGCTGCTGGATGAGCCTACAAACGATTTAGACGTCAATACCCTTAGGGCATTGGAAGAAGGTTTGGAAAACTTTGCCGGTTGTGCTGTGGTGATTTCTCACGACCGTTGGTTTTTAGATCGTATTTGTACGCATATACTCGCCTTTGAAGGTAATTCTTCGGTTTATTTCTTTGAAGGATCTTTTTCTGATTACGAAGAAAATAAAAAGAAACGTTTAGGTCAGGATTTGATACCCAAACGGATTCAATATAGAAAGCTTACTCGAGATTAAGCACTTAAGATCAATTCCATTTTAATATTCCCCCTTGCATATTTGATTTCTGGATCGATAGGAACTTCTTTAAAGCCATATTTGCTGTAGAGGTAGATCGAATTCTCTAAAATGGTGCTAGAATACAAGATTAAGGACCTCCAACGGTGTTGTTCTGCATAGCGAATGGCGAACTGCATCATCAAATTCCCATAGCCTTTACCGCGTTCTTTAGTAGTAACGGCCATTTTACTGAATTCGTAAAGCCCTTCTCCTTTTTTAATAAAGGCAAAAGTGCCGATGGTTTTCCCTTCCAATAAGACCATATAAATACTTCCTCCATGGTCAATAATTTCAGTTTGGGGGTTGCTTAAGACCAATTCATCATAGGGTTCTACCTCAAAGTAGGCTTCAAGCCATTCGACGTTTAGTGTTTTAAAGTCGGTGGCATCACTGCTTTGATAGGGTCTAAATTCTAGCGAATTAGCCATTTCCAGTCATGTCTTCTGGGCGTACCCAAGAATCAAATTCATCAGCGGTCAGATAGCCCAGAGCCAAACTTGCTTCTTTCAGGGTAATGTCTTCTTCATGGGCTTTATTTGCAATTTCAGCGGCTTTGTAATAGCCAATTTTACTATTTAAGGCAGTGATGAGCATTAAAGAATTTTGAACCAATTCGTTGATTCTGTCGTGGTTGGGCTCTATTCCCACTACACAATTGTCAGTAAAACTTACGCAGGCATCACCGAGTAAGCGAGCTGACTGAAGTATGTTAGCAGCCATTAAGGGTTTGAATACATTTAACTCGTAATGTCCCTGAGTACCGGCCATTGTGATTGCAACATCATTTCCCATTACCTGAGCACAAACCATAGTCAATGCTTCACATTGGGTTGGGTTGACTTTACCTGGCATGATAGAACTTCCAGGTTCGTTCGCAGGAATGATCAATTCACCAATTCCAGATCGTGGACCGGATGCCATCAATCGAATATCATTCCCAATTTTATTGAGTGATACGGCAAGTTGTTTTAATGCACCATGAGTTTCTACTATAGCATCGTGTGCAGCCAGAGCCTCAAATTTGTTGTCTGCACTTCTAAATGGAAGTGCTGTAAATTCTGCAATGAATTTTGCAACTTTGTCAGCATAACCGTCGGGGGTGTTGATCCCTGTTCCTACGGCTGTTCCACCTAATGCCAATTCAGACAAATGATCTAAGGTGTTGTGTAAGGCTTTTAATCCGTGATCCAATTGAGACACATAACCTGAAAATTCTTGCCCTAAGGTTAGGGGAGTAGCATCCATCAAATGAGTACGTCCTATTTTTACCACATTTTTAAAAGCTTTTGCTTTTTGATCCAAGGCGGCTCTTAACTTTTGAACTCCGGGGAAGGTTGTTTCAACTACCATTTTATAAGCAGCTATATGCATACCCGTTGGAAAAGTATCGTTAGAAGATTGAGATTTATTGACATCGTCATTAGGTGCAAGTGTTTTATCACCTTCGCCTAAAGTGTTCCCTGCAAGCACATGGGCGCGGTTAGCAATAACCTCATTGACATTCATATTGCTCTGGGTTCCAGAACCGGTTTGCCAAATGACTAATGGAAATTGGTCGTCGTGTTTGCCCGTTAAAATTTCATCACACACTTGAGCGATCAGGTCTCTTTTCGATTGATCCAAAACACCGAGCTTGTGATTGGTATAGGCTGCAGCTTTTTTAAGGTAGGCAAAACCGTAAACGATCTCTAAAGGCATAGAAGCCGAAGCACCAATTTTAAAGTTTGATCGAGAACGCTCAGTTTGTGCACCCCAATAAACATCTTTTGGAACTTGAACTTCTCCTAATGTGTCTTTTTCAATTCGGTATTCCATAATCTTGGATTTTACACAAAAATACTAGGTTTGAAAGAAACCCGATTTACAGGCTGAACTTTTTTTTAAAAAAAAGCTATGTAAAATCAAATTCGATTTAAAAAACTAAAAAAAATGATTATTTTTAAAGCGTAAAACAATCACATGTTTGAATTTGATCAATACCTCGGATTTATTTCTTTTTTAACCATACTAACCATTGGTTTTTGGTTGATGATATTCTTATTGACTTTCGTTATTCCCTATTGGTTAATAGGCGCTTTAAGAGAGTACCTCAAATACGGAAGAAATAAAGGAACAGTAGAGGATAAACAAACAAAATAAAAAAGGGGCTTTTAAGCCCCTTTTTAGTATCTAAAAGTCAGGTTCTTCTCCTCCGCCTTCGAAACCGCCTCTGCGATTGTTTCTTCGTCTCTCCATCTTGCGTTCGTTTATACGATAAGTAAACGTAAAGATATAGCTGGGTTGTCTCCACTGGAATTCAGTGTAGTTTCTAAAGTCAGCTGTTTCTGTAGTACTTTTTCTTCTGGAAGAATTAAAAATATCGCTTACTCTAAAGGAAAGTGTGGCTTTATCATTAAACAAAGGCTTGTTTAAAGCTCCAGAAAAGCGAACCACTCCTTTGGATTCTGTTTGAGCATTTGCTCTCGGACCAAAGTAAAATCCATTGAGTTGGGTATTGATTCCAAAAGCAAGAGGAAAACTACTGTTGAATCGCGCAAACCAACTTACAATTTCTCTGTCTAAAGGAACACCCTTATAGGAACCGATGGTTTCCGAATTAAAAATATTAAAGTTACCGCTAAGACGAACTCGACGTTTGGGTGAATAGGTCAAGGTAAACTCTGTACCTGTTCTAATGTTTTCTGAGAGGTTGACTGTAGTAGATCTAAATTCAGGTAATTCTACTAAAGGGTCTTCACTTACTACTACCAATTCCCCTGTAGTTTCTGTGATACGTTCTATAACTTGAGTTGCCTTTTGATAATAGACCGAACCGTTAAAAGTAAACTTATCCCATCGTTTGAGATATCCCAAATCGAAGAGGTTGGAATAGGAGGGATCCAAATCGGGATTTCCCTGTCTAAAGAAGGTTAAACTGGTAAGTGATCTAAATGGATTAAGCGACCACGATCTTGGACGTCGAATACGGCGACTGTAGCCCAAGGTGATGTTTTCTTTTTCTGTAAATTCAAAAGAAAAGTTCAATGTAGGAAACCAATCGGTATAATCTTTTTCTTTGTAGATATTAGCCGTTTTTTGATCAATTTCTATATGGGTTTTTTCCATTCGAAGTCCCATTAAATAGGAGAACTTGTTTATTTTTTGACCGAATTGGGTATAGGCAGCATTTACATTTTGAGTAAATCCTAAGAAATTAGTCAATTGTGTATTGGGAGTTCTTCCGCTATCCAATAAATCAAAAACATTGTAATCGGTTTCTTGAAAGCTAAAGTCTCCTCTGTACCCCAACTCAAACTGAGTATTTTCATTTACAGGCCAGACGTAATCCAGCTGTAATAAGGTTCTGCTTTGATCTTCAAAAGTGTCAGATTCCTGATTAAAAGTACTGGTGTTTTCCGCTAAATCGCTTTCATCTTCTCCACTGGATTCAGTTTGAAACTCAATGACCAACTCATGTCCTTTGTCGTCAAATTTTTTGGTAAAATTGGCAGTCAATTGTTGGGAATTGTCGATTTCTTCTTCAAATTGATATCGACCAAATTTATCGACTATGACGCCTGCAGCGTTGAGGTTGTCTATTTCGGTGGTGTTGTTACTTTCATTATCACTTCTTCTTACAAAACCGCTAACAGTAAGAGAAGTATCGTCATTAAAATAGTATTCAGCTCCGAGGTTAAAAAAGATACTCTTTCGATTTCGCTCATAGTCTCTGTCTTCATTTACAAAGCGAACAGGATTAAAGTTTTCACTTTCAAAAATTCCCCCTCCTCTAGATTCAGAATCTCTTAAGGAAGTCGTACTGAAAATATTCAGTTTTTTGGTTCGCCAATTGAGGGTTGCATTCCCTCCATAGGTTGTTGGAAATCCGCCGTTTACGATAAAGGACCCGTTAAAACCTTCCAACTCTTCTTTTTTCAATATCACATTCAATATACCTGCCGTACCCGAAGCTTCGTAGCGTGCTGAGGGAGAAGTAACGACTTCTACTTTTTCGATAGACTCTGCTGGTAGGGATCGTAAGCCTTGTGGTCCCGAAAGACCCACCAAACCTGAGGGTTTTCCGTTGATCAAAATACGAACATTTTGATTTCCTCTAAGAGCGACATTACCCTCTACATCTACGGAAACTGAGGGAACGTTGTCCAACACATCTGCTACCGAACCTCCTCGGACAGTAATGTCTTTACCGACATTGTAAATTCGTTTGTCCAATCGGATTTCCACTTCTGTTCGTTCACCGACGAGTTCAACACCATCAAGTGCCTCAGCGGCTATCTCCAATTCAAAATTTCCAAGATTTTGATTCGCTCGAACCATCCTATCCTCTAGGACGATTTTATCAAATCCTATGTATTCTATAGTAATATCGTATTTCCCTGGAAAGACTTCCAGGTTAAATTTCCCTTTGGTATCGGTGATTCCCCCTTGAATTCGGTTGGGAAATCGTTCGTTTACTAAAGAAATTGTCGCGTATTCTAAGGGTTCTTGGGTTTCTTTGTCAGTTACCATCCCCTCTAATTTAATTTTGGTAAAGTTAGCAGGTCTGCCTCCTTGAGGTCTTTGAGCATAAAGCTCAGGGGTCAAACCAATGAGGATTAGTAATAGCAATAGTTTTTTCATAGATATTTTAAAACCTTTTGACTGTGTCAAAGGGTATTGGTTTAATGCTCAGTCATAAAAGAGATCAAATTCTCTAATGGACGGGCAAGTACACCTTTATTGTTTGAAGTAACAATAGGACGTTCAATTGTTTTTGGGAATTCAACCAAGACTTCTAGAATTTGGTCTTCAGTCAATTCATTTCGATTGGGGACAGCTTTCCAGCCGGCTTCGTTTTTACGAACAATCTCACTGGGCTGCAGTCCTATTTGATTTAAAATGGCTTGAAGTTCTGCCTTTTTCAGGGGCTCATTTAAATAATTCACAATCTTTAGCGCTGCACCCTGATCTTCAAGATATTGGAGTGCCCCTCTTGACTTTCTACATCTAGGATTGTGGTAAATAGTGTACATAACTGATGTGTAAAAAAAAACTACCCGAAGGTAGTTTTAAATTTATTTAATTTTATCGACAACTGCCTTAAAAGCTTCTGGATGATTCATTGCCAGGTCGGCTAGAACTTTCCTGTTCAGTTGGATGTCGTTGGCTTTAACCTTTCCCATAAACTGGCTGTACGACATTCCGTTTAGACGGGCTGCAGCGTTGATACGTGCAATCCACAACGCTCTAAAGTTGCGTTTTTTGGTTTTGCGATCTCTATATGCATAGAGCATGGCTTTGTCAACTGCATTTTTAGCAACAGTCCAAACGTTTTTACGACGTCCGAAATAACCTTTCGCTTGTTTTAAAATTTTCTTTCTTCTCGCCCTAGAGGCTACTGAATTTACTGATCTTGGCATTTTGATTGATTTTTGAAGGAGGCGGTATTACTACACTTTGATGCCTGACTTCGGGTTAATAATTGTGTGAACCTAAAATTATGTTAAGCGCAATTGCTCTTTGATGTTGCTTTGATCGCTTTTGTGAACCAAACCACTGTGGGTCAACTTGAGCTTACGTTTTTTTGATTTTTTAGTTAAGATGTGACTCTTAAACGCGTGCTTACGCTTTATTTTACCACTACCTGTGATTTTAAAACGCTTTTTAGCACTCGATTTTGTTTTCATTTTTGGCATGACTCCTTTTTTTATTTTTTCTTTGGAGCGATAAAGATGATCATCTTTTTCCCTTCCAAAATTGGCATTTGTTCTACTTTTCCTAACTGTTCCAAATCTTGTGCTAAACGAAGCAACAGGATTTGACCTTTTTCTTTAAATACGATCGAACGACCTTTAAAGAATACGAAGGCTTTTAATTTAGCACCTTCTTTAAGAAACTTTTCTGCGTGTTTCTTTTTGAATTCGTAGTCGTGTTCGTCTGTGTTGGGCCCGAAGCGAATTTCTTTAATTACGATTTTACTCGTTTTTGCTTTGAGTGCCTTTTCACGTTTTTTTTGCTCGTATAAAAACTTTTTATATTCTAAGATTTTACAAACTGGAGGCGAAGCTTTCGGTGATATTTCGACTAGGTCTAGTCCGAGCTCTTCAGCAAAGGACAAAGCTTTTTTCAGCGGATATAATCCTACTTCCACATTATCACCAACAAGTCTGACCTCTTGAGCAGTAATCTTTTGATTAATACGGTGGGGGTCTACTTTAATTACCCTTCCCGGGCGGTTCGTTCTTCGTCTACGTATTGCTATGTCTTCTTATTTTAAATTATACTTCAAAAATAGCTTGGCTACTTTTTATCTCACTATTTAACTTTTCAACTACTTCTTCTAAACTAAAACTACCTAGATCTCCTTCTGAATGTTTGCGTAAAGATACATTGTCTTCTGTAGCTTCTTTTTCACCTAGGATAATCATATAAGGAACTTTGGTCATTTCAGATTCTCGAATCTTTTTCCCAATGGTCTCATTTCGATCATCTAAGAGGGCGCGAATTTCGTGATTTTCCAAGAAATTTAAAACTTTTTGAGCGTAATTTTTGTATTTTTCACTTACACACAAGATATTTACCTGATTTGGCATCAACCAAAGCGGGAAATTTCCTCCAGTATGTTCCAGTAAAATAGCGACAAAACGCTCCATGCTTCCAAAAGGTGCTCGGTGAATCATGACCGGTCTATGGAGCTCGTTATCACTGCCTTTGTAATGTAATTCAAAGCGTTCAGGTAGGTTGTAGTCCACTTGTATAGTCCCCAATTGCCACTGGCGGCCCAGGGCGTCTTTGACCATAAAATCCAATTTAGGTCCGTAAAAAGCGGCTTCACCCCATTCGACGACATAGTCCAGATTTTTTTCTTTGGTTGCACTCAGTATGGCAGCTTCAGCTAGTTCCCAGTTTTCGGTAGAACCGATGTATTTTTTTGGTTTTTCAGGATCTCGGAGGGAAACCTGAGCCGTAAAATCTTCAAAGCCTAATGAACTAAATACATAAAGCACCAAATCAATGACTTTTTTAAACTCTTCATCCAATTGTTCTGGCATACAGAAAATATGGGCGTCGTCTTGAGTAAATCCACGAACACGAGTCAGTCCATGCAATTCTCCACTTTGTTCGTAGCGGTAAACTGTACCAAATTCTGCATAGCGTTTGGGAAGGTCGCGGTAACTCCATGGCTTGGCTTTGTATATCTCACAGTGGTGAGGGCAGTTCATGGGTTTTAATAAAAACTCTTCGCCATCCGCAGGTGTGTGGATGGGCTGAAAACTATCAGCCCCGTATTTTTCGTAATGTCCAGAGGTCATATAGAGCTCCTTGTTTCCGATATGGGGAGAAATGACTTGCTCGTAGCCGGCTTTAGCTTGAGCTTTTTTCAAAAAATTCTCCAAACGTTCTCTAAGGGCAGTCCCTTTGGGCAACCAGAGCGGTAAGCCTTGTCCTACCTTTTGAGAAAAGGTAAACAAATCTAACTCTTTTCCCAGTTTACGATGGTCTCTTTTTTTGGCTTCATCAACTCTTTGGAGGTATTCCGTTAGCTCTTTTTGCTTGGGAAAGGAAATTCCGTAAATCCGTGTCAGCTGTTGTTTGGTCTCATCACCCCGCCAATAAGCTCCTGCTACATTGGTCAATTTGATGGCTTTGATGACCCCCGTTTGAGGAATATGACCCCCACGGCAAAGGTCCGTAAAGTCGGCATGGTCGCAAAAAGTAATGGTGCCGTCTTCTAAATTTTCAATCAGTTCAACCTTATAAGGGTTGTTTTCTTTTTTGTAGTAGTCGAGTGCGGCTGCTTTGGAACTGGAGCGCATTTTAAACTCAAACTTTTGACGGGCAAACTCCAACATTTTCTTTTCAATGGCGATTAGGTCTTTTTCTGTCAAGCTGTGCTCGCCAAAATCTGCATCGTAATAAAAACCGTTTTCAATTGCAGGACCTATGGTAAGTTTACAGTCTGGATAAAGCGCCAACAAAGCCTGTGCAAGAACGTGGGCTGAGGAATGCCAAAAGGCGGTTTTTCCCTCTTTGTCTTTCCAGGTAAAGAGCTGAATCTCCCCGTCTTCTTGAAGTGGGGTAGAAGCCTCTACCGTTTGCTTGTTGAATTTGGCAGAGAGCACATTACGTGCCAGTCCTTCGCTGATGCTTTGAGCAACCTCAAAAGGGGTAGTGCCTTCGGGATAAGAACGGACAGACTGATCTGGAAAACGAATTTCAATCATAGTTGGATTCAATGATGCGCAAAGATAAGTGGTCTCCTGCTAGCACGCAATCGATTTTTTAAAGTTTTGTTTTACGTTCACCTAAAAGCGCATTGACCAGGGTTTTGATGCCCGTAAAACCGTAATAGATTGCAGTCATGAGAAAAAGAATTCCTAAGATCAATACAGGCACGTAAAGGGGGTGTCCCTGATTTTTAAATGCCTGATGAACAACTACGGGACCTATAAAACAACATAGCAAAAACAAGCTTATCTTTTTAAGACCTTTGATCAATAAGGGTTTGTTCATCGTAATTCTTTCTCATGCAAAGATAGGTAAGTGGCGTAGAATATGGGGGACCGTTTTTTGTCCGATTGAAAGTTTTACTTAACCTTGTAAACTAACTTCATAGTAATGGAGGCGGTTTTGTCTACGGATATGAAAACTAAGTTTTTTGGTAGGCGCTTATCGCAGCACGGACGTTATGATGTTGTTTTAACAAGTCTTGGGCAACAGTTAAGGAGACTTGAAGTTCATCCATCACCATACGTTCTGCCCGTCCAGTAAGTTTGTCATTGGTAAGTTGCATATCCACCATTTTATTTCCTTTGACATGACCCAGTTGGATCATGGTGGAGGTGGTGATCATATTGAGAATCAACTTTTGAGCCGTTCCAGCCTTCATACGAGAGCTTCCAGTTAAAAATTCAGGTCCAACGATGACTTCTACAGGAAAGTCACTTACAGCGGCTAGGGGAGCGTTATTATTGCATGTGATACAAGCTGTTGGTATTCCGTGTCGTTGGCAGAGGTCGAGTCCGCCAACGACATAAGGGGTGGTACCCGAAGCGGCAATACCCACGACGATGTCTTTGGTGCTGATTTGCTTCTCCTTTAAATCTTTCCACGCCTGTTGGGTATCGTCTTCCGCTTTTTCAATCGAATTTCGAAGGGCGTGATCGCCACCAGCGATAAGTCCAATCACTTTTTCTGCTGGTGTACCAAATGTGGGGGGACATTCTGAGGCATCCAATACGCCGAGTCGACCGCTGGTTCCAGCTCCGATATAAAACAGTCGCCCACCGTTTTGAAGTTGTTCTATAACTTTAGCGATCAGTTGTTCAACTTGTGGGAGTACTTTTCCCACGGCTTGAACCGCCTTTTGGTCTTCTTGATGCATGCCTTGCAATAGTTCGGCTATACTTTTATGTTCTAAATCGTTGTGGTGTGAATCTGCTTCGGTAATTTTGTTAAATGCCATAGGATAAAGATATAAAAACAGTTGGTTACTCCTTAGTCTAAAATCACTGGGTTTAAAACAAAAAAAACCTCACTTTCTAGGAGGGTGAGGTTGATGTATTCGCTTAGTTCTTACCTAGGACTTTAGCTTGGCTTCTAAATTCTTTTTTAAATCACTTAAAAACTTTTGCGTCGTCAAATAGTCTGAGCTTTTCATTTCGTCGCCGTGGATGAGTACAGCCAAATCTTTGGTCATTCTTCCACTTTCTACAGTTTCTACACAAACGTTTTCCAGTTTAGTACAGAAATCGATCAACTCTTGATTGTTGTCCAGTTTTCCTCTATGTGCCAATCCTCTGGTCCATGCAAAAATGGAGGCGATAGGGTTGGTAGAAGTTTCTTTTCCTTGCTGGTGCTGACGGTAGTGACGAGTCACTGTTCCGTGAGCTGCTTCTGCTTCCATAGTTTTTCCGTCAGGAGTAACGAGGGTGGAAGTCATAAGTCCTAAAGAACCAAAACCTTGAGCTACGGTATCCGACTGTACGTCACCGTCGTAATTTTTACATGCCCATACAAAACCACCGTTCCACTTCATGGCTGCAGCAACCATATCGTCAATCAAACGATGTTCGTAAGTAATACCTGCTTTTTGGAATTCACTTTTAAATTCATTGTCAAAAACCTCTTGAAAAATGTCTTTAAAACGACCGTCATAGGCCTTTAAGATGGTGTTTTTTGTCGAAAGATATAAAGGCCACCTTTTGCCTAAAGCGCGATTCATACAAGAACGGGCAAAGCCGTATATGGATGAATCGATATTGTACATGGACATGGCAACTCCGTTTTCTTGGAAATGGTAAACTTCCCAAGTTTTAGGAGTTCCTCCATCGTCAGGAGTAAAAGTCATGGTGAGTTTCCCTTTTCCTTCAGTTACTGCATCAGCAGCTTTGTATTGATCTCCAAAGGCATGACGACCGATACAGATTGGTTTGGTCCAACCCTGAACATAACGGGGAACGTTACTCATGATGATAGGTTCTCTAAAGACCGTTCCACCTACGATATTACGGATGGTTCCGTTAGGAGAGCGCCACATATTGGAAAGGTTGAATTCTTGCACACGATCTTCATCTGGTGTGATGGTCGCACATTTGATTCCAACATTGTGTTCTTTGATAGCGTTTGCTGCTTGTATTGTAATTTTATCTTCTGTAGCGTCTCTTGAAGTGACAGATAAATCAAAATATTTAATATCGAGATCTAAATAGGGAAGAATCAATTGATCTTTGATGAATTTCCATATGATTCGAGTCATTTCATCCCCATCCATTTCTACTACGGGGTTCGTTACTTTAATTTTTGACATGAGTTTGAATTTTGATTTCCACTTGCAAATATAATTGCTAGCTTTTATAATTAGGCTAAAAAGAACATAAAAAAACCGCCTCATGGGCGGTTTGAAAATATGTTTTAAGCCTCTTTAATCCGCGCTTTTTTACCTCTTAAATTTTTGAAGTAATAAATACGAGAACGGCGTACTTTACCTTTTTTGTTGACTTCTATTTTTTCCAATCCAGGCATGTTGACTGGAAAAATACGTTCCACCCCAACTGTACCAGACATTTTACGGATGGTAAATGTTTTAGAAAGGCCTTGACCTTTGATTTGAATCACAACCCCTTTAAAGAACTGTGTACGAACTTTATTTCCTTCTCGGATTTGGTAATAAACGGTTAAAGTATCACCAGTTCCAAATTCTGGGAAATCTTTTTTCTCGATAAATTCGTTTTGAACAAAATTGAGTAAAGTTTCCATTTAATAGTTTATTAAGTTTTAAGAACCAACATACACGATTTTCGTCAGTGGTTGATATTTTATTTTGCAAAACTAAACTTATTTTTTGAGTACACAATAGGAGTAGCAACTTTATCATCTTGCAATGGGACCGTCTATTTCAAGAGGTCGGGACGTAGTTTTTTGGTACGCTCCAAAGCTTGCTCTTCACGCCATGCTTCTACTTTAGGGGTGTTTCCAGAAATCAGTATTTCGGGAACTCCCCAGCCCTTGTAGTTCGCGGGGCGGGTGTAAATTGGGGGTGCCAAGAGACCGTCTTGAAAACTGTCGGTCAGGGCAGAGGATTCATCCCCTAATACTCCTGGAATAAGACGGATAATACTGTCGCAAAAAACTGCAGCTGCAAGTTCCCCTCCAGACAGAACAAAATCACCAATAGAAATTTCATGGTTAATCAGCTGATCCCTTACCCGCTGATCTACTCCTTTGTAATGACCGCATAGTAAAATGATGTTCTCAAGAGTTGAAAAGCGATTAGCATTTTGTTGGTTAAGCGTTTCGCCATCTGGGGTAAGGTAGATCACTGCATCGTAATTCCTTTCTTTTTTTAAAAACTGTATACACCTGTCAATGGGTTCAACCATCATTACCATACCGGCACCCCCACCAAAAGGATAGTCATCTACTTGCTTTTGTTTGTTTTGACTGTAGTCTCTTAGATTGTGAAAATGTACTGAGGCCTTGCCAGATTGAATAGAGCGTTTGAGTATGGAAGCTTCAAATGGACTTTGTAAAAGTTCTGGAAAAAGGGTAATTATGTCGATACGCATAGTGAACGATTGAAGCATAAAAATAAACAAAGTCGCAGTACCACTTCGATTTTGTAGTTAAAAGCTTGTCTTTAACTCGGATTAGTATTGCAGTAATAGCATCTTCTTTTCTCCAGAAGGACTTAGCAGTAGCAAGTCCTCTACCTCAGAAGCGTTGATCCCTTTGATGTCTGATAAATCGTCAACTTCTTTACCGTTGACTTCAAGTATGACATAACCGTTGTCAATTCCTCTTTGATAAAGTCTTCGACTATTCATATTGGAGATATAGAGTCCGTGACCTGTCCCGTATTCCTTTTTTTGTTCTTCAGTCATGGGGCGCACTTCCATATAATAGAAAATTGCTCGATTTATTTTTTCCAGACGGACAGAAACTTTGTTTTCTTTTCCATCTCTTTTATAAATCACACTTACTTTTTCTCCAGGACGTTTACTGGCGAGGTAACCCGATAAATCGGCGAATTCGTTGATTTTGATTCCGTCCACGCTCTTGATGATGTCGTTAACTTTTAGTCCGGCGAGATCTGCGCCCAGTCCTTTTTCTAAATCGGTAATGTAGAATCCTTCGGTTTCGTCAACTTCAAAACGAGCGGCAAGCTGGGCGTCTAGCGCTTGTCCCATTACTCCCAATAAACCTCGCTGCACATCACCGTATTCAATGATGTCCTCAAAAACTTTACGGGCAACATTACTAGGTACAGCAAAAGAATAGCCCACATAGCCACCAGTCATGGAAGATATGGCGGTATTGATTCCGATAAGCTCACCGTTGGTATTGACTAAAGCACCACCGCTATTTCCTTTGTTTACTGCAGCGTCTGTTTGGATGTAGGATTCGTTTTTACGATCTCTTTTATTCAAATCGCGAGACTTGGCACTAATGATTCCTGCGGTAACTGTAGAGTTAAGATTAAAAGGATTACCCACTGCCAATACCCATTCTCCAATACGTGTTGCATCCGAGTTTCCAAAATAGACATAAGGAAGCTTTTCGTCAGCGTTGATTTTTAGTATAGCAATATCGGTATCAGGATCTGTACCGATCACTTTGGCATCATAGGTTTTATTGTCGTTGGTTGTGATTTCAATAGTGCTGTTGTTTTCAATGACATGATAATTTGTAATGATGTAGCCGTCTGGTGAAACAATCACCCCAGATCCGGTCCCTATACGTTCAGGCAATTCCTCGTCGCTATACCAATATCGGTAAATAGAGGTTAGATTGTCATCTGCGATACTTGTATTCTTAACATGCACTACTGCATTGACCGTCTTTTCAGCAGCAGAGGTAAAATCGGTTGCCTCAGCTGCGTAGCCGTTGTTATTATAAGTGTAATTGGTAGGGATCAGTGGAGGAGTTGGCTCTAGCTGAGCAATGTTGTTTTCTCCAGTTTGAAAAAACTGATCATAAATAAAAATACTGCAAATGCTACTCAAAAGTGCAATACTCAAAGATTTGAAAAATGATTTCATAGGATGAATTTTTTTACAAAATTATTCATTTTTTATAAAGGTAAAATTTCTTTAACGCCTCTTTAACACCCTCCAAAATTAATTATCTTTGACTGATGACAATTCAATTCGACAAATATCAAGGTGCTGGTAACGACTTTGTAATTTTAGACAATAGACTGGGGAATTACAATGGCTTGACCACAGCCCAAATCGCTTTTATTTGTGACCGCCATAGAGGGATTGGAGCAGATGGATTGATACTGATTAATTCCGACTCAACTGCTGATTTTGAGATGCAATATTTTAATTCTGATGGCAATGAAAGTACTCTTTGTGGAAACGGAGGACGCTGTGCTGTAGCCTTTGCTTACGGTAAAAACATAATTAATAATACCACAAAATTTAATACAATAGACGGTTTTCATTCAGCTATTTACGAGAATTCAATGCAAGTTAAACTTGAAATGAAAGATGTCACTGAATTTTCGGAAGTAGGGTCTGCTTTGGTGGTGGATACAGGCTCTCCTCACTATATCCAGCTGGTTGAAGATGTTAAGGCGGTAAACATTCAAAAAGAGGGTGCCGCTATTCGTCATTCTGATGATTTTTTACCAGGTGGAATCAACGTTAATTTTGTTGAGAAAGAGGATCCTACGCACTATAAAATTCGAACTTACGAAAGAGGCGTTGAGGGGGAAACTTTAGCTTGTGGAACAGGAACAGTAGCAGCTGCTTTAGCCATGCATTACAAAAGCGAGTCAGCAAATGCCACCGAGCTCCATTTTAAAGCTTTGGGTGGTGATTTGACAGTTTCTTTCGAAGTGAGTAATGGAGACTATCATTTCATATTTTTGACCGGACCTGCTGTCTTTGTTTTTTCAGGAAGTATAGACTTATGAACTTAAAGGAGCTTCATTTGCGTGCTTTGGAACCTGAAGACCTTACCGTTTTAGAGCAGGTAGAAAACGATACGGTAAATTGGAACTATTCCAATCAAACAGAACCCTTTTCACTTTTCACTCTCAAACAATATATCAACCAGCAAAGTCAAGATATTTTTGAAGTGCGTCAAAAACGCTTTGTGATTTCAGATATGCAAAAAAATGTGTTGGGTTTTGTCGATCTTTTTGATTTTGAGCCCAAACATCGTAGAGCAGGAGTTGGAATATTTGTTTTAAATGCATACAGAACTAAGCGCGTAGCAACTAAAGCGTTGCAATTGATGCATGCTTATGTTAAGGAGCATTTAAATCTAAAAAACCTATATGCCAATATAGCAAAGGAAAACAGTATTAGCATCAAATTATTTGCTGCGGCAGGGTATTTAGAGATTGGGATAAAAAAAGATTGGAATTTTTATCAGGGTTGCTTTCACGATGAATTATTTTATCAAATACATTTTTAAACATGTACAAGAGAAAATTACTTGTTGCAATTAGCTTGATTGGAGTATGCATAGGCATTTACTTTGTAATCAATTTTTACCAAATCTTTTTTTGGAGTAATACCGCATTTAAAAATGAGGCCTCTTATGTTTTTATCGATAGAGACGACACCATTGACTCTCTTAAGGTTCAGCTTCTCCCATTGTTGAAGTCTGTGAATCGTTTTTTAATTGCTGCAGAAAAGAAGGGATATGATAATCGTGTACGTCCAGGGAAATACAAAATAGTTCCTAAGATGGGAAATAACGAGTTGATCAATGTACTGCGTTCTCAAAAGCAGACGGTATCTGTAGTCTTTAACAATCAAGAACGATTGGAAGATTTAGCAGTGCGGATTGCAGCTCAAATCGAACCGGATGCGGGTGAGTTGATTAAGGCTTTTTACAATGATGAATTTTTAGAATCCAATGGGTTTACAAAGGAAAATGCATTGAGTATGTATTTGCCCAATTCTTACAATGTCTTTTGGGATGCAACCCCTCAAGACTTTAGAGCACTGATGCTGAATAATTACACGCGCTTTTGGAATAAGAGGCGTTTAGTCAAAGCCAAAAAACTAGGCTTAACTCCACAGGAGGTGTATGTTTTAGCTTCTATAGTTCATAAAGAATCTGTAAAAAAGGAGGAACAGCTTCGAATTGCCGGCTTGTACCTCAATCGCTTGAAAAAGCGAATGAGACTTCAAGCAGACCCCACTGTCATTTTTGCACTTAAAAGAGCCTCTGAAGATTTTGAGCAGGAGATCAAAAGGGTGCTTTATAAGGACCTCAAGTTAAATTCTCCATACAACACCTATAAATCCAAAGGACTTCCACCAGGACCCATTTCTATGCCTGACCTTTCAGCCATAGAAGCGGTACTCAATCCTGAACAGCACGACTATTTGTATTTTGTTGCTTCACCAAGCAAGCCAGGTTATCATTCATTTGCAGAAACCTTGGCTCAACATAATCGCAATAAAAAAGAATACGTTAATTGGATTAATAAGCAGCGAATTTACCGCTAAAATCCAGCGTCGATAATAAAAATACAGGGGCGTTTTTCAATATCAGGCTTTTGCTTTTTCCATTCACCTACCGTCAAGGTTTTTACAAATTCAGTACTCAAAGTTAGGCCACAAGCAATGCAGACCAATGTTGAGGGCAGAAGGGTAGAGATGAGGTCTTTAAAAAGTGCTGTACTTCTGTAAGGAGTTTCTATAAATAGTTGTGCCTGATTTTCACATATTGCTTTTTTTTCAAATTTTAAAAGAGCTTGTTTTCGTTGTTTTTGGTCTACAGGTAAGTAGCCATTAAATGCAAAACTCTGTCCATTCAAGCCCGAGCTCATCATCGCTAAAATCAATGAGGAGGGTCCTACCAAAGGTTTGACTGCAACCCCCACCTTATGTGCTTTGGAAACGATAACGGCTCCTGGATCAGCTACGCCTGGAGTACCGGCATCCGACATCAGCCCCATAGATATTCCATCTAGGCAGGGATTGAGGTAGGTTGCAATTTCCTCTTGAGAGGTAAACTTATTAAGAGGATAAAGGTTTAATGTATCTTGGTTTTTATTAGGTGTAAGTTTTTTTATAAACCTTCGAGCTACTTTTTCGTTTTCAACGATAAAGTGATTGAGTTCTTCTACTATGGTCTTTACTGAAAGTGGTAAAACCTCTAAAGGAGGATTGTCCCCAAGGGTTGTCGGTACAAGAAAAAGGGTACCGTAAGTACTTTCTGTCTCCATCTCAGCATATGGATTTTTGAATACGATTGCAAGCATGGTCCAGAAGATCATAGCTGTATTGAAAACTCTCACTGCCACCGTAATAAGGGTCTGGGACTTCTCTTTCAACCCCTAAAATCATCTCAACCTTGTCAATTTCCTGTTGGGTTTCAGCAAGTGCGATGATATTTTCGTAATTGATCTGATCCATTACATAAATTTTAGAGAAGATATTAAAATCCTCTTTAATAAATTGTCTCGCTTTTTGGTTTTGAATTGAAATTCCATACTTATTGGCTATGGCGATACTTCTAGAGTCAGGAGAATTCCCTGTATGATAGGCAGCAGTTCCGGCTGAATCAATCCATACTTTTTTAGAGTCTACCTTACTTTCTAAAATGCCCTGGGCAAGGGGTGAACGGCAAATATTCCCCAAACAAACCATGAGTATATTTACTTGTTTCATTACTATAAGGTTTTAAAGACTTAGTTTCTGGCTTAAGTCTTCCACATATTTACGGAATTGCTTATCAGTAAAACTCAAATTATCAACAGTTTTACAAGCGTGTAGTACCGTTGCGTGATCTCTTTTTCCGATTTGATTTCCGATACTGGCTAGTGAGGCTTTGGTGAATTTTTTAGCGAAGTACATTGCCAGTTGTCGCGCTTGAACTATATGCCTCCTTCTTGTTTTAGATTGAAGTGTTTCAACATCCATTTGGAAGTAATCGGAAACAACTTTTTGGATGTAGTCGATGGATACTTCACGTTTTGTGTTTTTTACAAATTTCATAACCACTTCTTTGGCAAGATCTAGGGTTATTTCTACCTTGTTGAAAGAGGATTGTGCAATTAGAGATATGATGGCTCCCTCAAGTTCACGAACGTTAGTTTTGATGTTTTTAGCTACATACTCTATGATATCTTCCTCAATTTCGACACCGTCACGATACAATTTATTTTTAAGTATGGAAATACGCGTTTCGTAATTAGGCAATTGCAATTCGGCTGAAAGGCCCCACTTAAATCTAGAGAGCAAGCGCTGCTCAATATCTTGCATGTCCACTGGAGCTTTGTCAGAGGTTAAGATTACTTGTTTGCCGTTTTGATGAAGATGATTGAAGATGTGGAAAAATACATCTTGTGTTCCAGTTTTACCAGATAAAAATTGAACGTCATCAATGATGAGTACATCCAAGAGCTGATAAAAATGAATAAAATCGTTTCGAGTATTTTTTTTGACTGCTTCGATATACTGCTGGGTAAATTTCTCTGCGGCTATATAAAGTACTGTTTTATCTTGGTATTTTTCTTTAATTTCGACACCTATTGCGTGTGCTAAGTGGGTTTTTCCTAAGCCAACTCCTCCAAATATTAAAAGGGGATTAAAGGAGGTGCCTCCAGGTTTTGAAGCAACTGCTAATGCTGCTGATCTTCCCAACCGATTAGAGTCTCCTTCCAAAAAGTTTTCAAAACTGTAATTCGGATTCAACTGAGATTCGATCTGCAAGTTTTTGATACCGGGTATTACAAAGGGGTTTTTTAGTTCAGCGTTTTGAGAGTGTAGTGGAGCATCAACCTGTTGTGGGCTAAGTCCTGAGCGGTTTGAACTTGGTATGTTTTCGGTAAATGCAGTAGTGTTTCCGAAACGATTTTCCATTCGGATGGAATAAATTAGACGTGCGTCTGGTCCCAATTCTTTTTGTAATGCAGCCTTTAGTAATTTAACGTAGTGTTCTTCGAGCCATTCGTAAAAAAATTTGCTTGGCACTTGGATATTGAGAACATTGTCTATTATCTTAAGTGGTACTATAGGAAGAAACCATGTTTTATATGCTTGTGGCTGAATGTTGTCTTCGATAAAGGAGAGGCAGTTTTTCCAAGCCGCAGATGCATCAGAACTCATTTAAGACATCAAAATTTAAAAAATTTAATTATGGTTTGATTCAATAATTATTGAGCAACAAATATTGACCAAAAAAAATTCAAAAAAAAATAAAAATGCTATTGCTTAATAATTTTTTTTTTAAGATATTCTGTTGCGAATAAATGTAGTCCATCTATGTTAATTCCTACAAATATTTGAAATATATTTAAAACAAAAATGAATTTTACCACCCAATTAAACGCTGTACGTTACGCAGAAACCGATCAAATGCACTTTGTTCATCACAGTAATTACTTAAAATATTTTGAGATGGCTCGTTTGGATTGGCTTAGCAGTATGGGAATTTCTTATGCAGCCATGGAAAAAAACGGAATTTTGATGCCTGTAGTATCCGTCGAGCTAAACTTTAAAAAACCCCTGTTTTTCGGGGATGAATTTCGTGTTCGTGTAAGTTTAAAAAAGCCCCCCTTGGTAATTTTAGAATTTGACTATCAAATTGTAAATCAGTCTGATGAAGAAATATGTACTGGAAGTACAGTTTTAGCATTTTTATCCGCTGAAAAGAATCGCCCCACTAGATGTCCAAAATTTTTATTGGAAAAGTTTAATTAAAATAAGTTCGAATTAGGTTATCACCAATGGACTCTTCCTTTATGTAATCAATATTGAAGAAGGGTGCTTTCACCCCTTTATTTAATTTATTAGGAGCAGTTATTACTCTTGCCTCGTCCCATAAAGTCGATTCTATAAAATAGTTAAGTGTTTTTTGACCACCCTCTACAAGTATTGATAGGATTTTTCTTTGGTAACAAAACTCCATAATCTTTTTAAGTTCAAAAGATTCCAAGCTAAAATACTCTTTGTGGGTTCTCGAAATTGAATTTTGATTTTGTTGGTTTAACACTATTGTGGGGAGCAGATCTTTAAGAACAGTGGCATTTTTGAGAATTCGATTTGACGGGTCTAGAATCAGACGAAGTGGATTGTTTCCTGGCCATTCTCTGGTGTTTAATTTAGGGTTGTCATCAATAACTGTTTGAACTCCTACTAATATGGAAGTTTCTTGGCTTCGCCACTGATGAACTTTCTGCTTTGCCAATGCATTGGAGATCCAAAATGGTTGTTGTTTATCTTTTTTTAATGGAGCGATAAAACCATCTTCAGTTTGTGCCCATTTCAATATGATGTAAGGGCGTTTTTTTTGATGGTAGGTGTAAAACCTTATGTTTAAAAACTCAGCCTCTTCCTTTAGTATGTCTTCAATGACTTCTATCCCAGAATTTTTTAGTCTTTCAATGCCTTTTCCAGCTACTTGTGGATTTGGGTCTCTGGATGCGATCACTACTTTTTTAATTCCTGATTTTATAATTAAATCAGCACAAGGGGGTGTTTTTCCATAATGCGAGCAGGGTTCTAGATTTATGTAAAGCGTAGATTTAGGTAATAAGGAAGTTTGTTTGACTTTATTGATGGCATTGACCTCGGCATGGGCTTCTCCTGCTTTTTTATGCCAGCCTTCCCCGATTATTTTATTTTGATAAACAACTACGGCGCCTACCAAAGGGTTTGGGTGGGTGTTTCCCAAGGCTTTTTCGGCCAAAGACAAACAACGTTGCATAAACGGCAGGTGTGAGTTGCTTTTCAATTATTAAAAATTTTGGTCAGTACGATCAAGTGCACTATAATTGAGGATAAATTTATAACAAATATTAGGGAATGAAGATTCGAGTGATAGAGAATGCCGATAATGTAAAGCTAGCTTTTGCCGTACGTAATTTTTTGATAGAAATGAGAGTGCCAAAAGAAGGCAATGCCTATGCGCATGTTGAACTAGATGTTATGTTTGATGCTTATCAAGAGGATCGTCATATATATTATGTATTCGAACAAGCAAGTGAAATACTTCAAGGTTCAGAAATTTCTCCATTTAAAAATGGAGATCCTAAAGTATGTGAGTTGCAGAAAATTTATTTTCTTCCCAAAGCCAGTGGAAAAGGATTAGGAAAGGATATGATTCACAGCTGTTTGGATTTTGCAAAAGCAAATCATTTTAAACAGAACTAAATAGAAACTATGCCCAATATGAAAGCTGCTCAAAATTTATATCTCAAAACAGGTTTTACTTATGTTGATCAATCTATGTGTGATAATGGCCATTTTTCCTGTCCAATTTGGATGATAAAATCTTTGTGATGAGATTAATCGAAGCACGGAACCAGTTTAGAGCAAGTTTAAAAGAATTGCATACAGTCCAGGAATGCGATTATTACTTTAAAATGATTTTGAGTTCACTTCTTGATGTGGACCCGATTTCAATTTCTTTGGAGCCAAACCACCAACTTGATTCTTCTCAGCAGTCAAAGTTAAAATCAGCATTGGAGGACATGCTTACTGAAAAACCATTGCAATATATATTGGGAGAAGTGACCTTTAGAAAATTGAATTTAAAAGTCAATCCATCAGTTCTGATACCACGTCCAGAAACAGAGGAATTGGTCGGTTGGATTTTAGAAGATTACGTCAAACTAAATCATAAAATTGATCTTATTGATATAGGGACGGGTAGTGGATGCATAGCCTTATCTTTAAAAAAAGAGCAGCCCTTTTTTAACGTAAATGCACTTGATATCGATCAGCCTATTTTGGATGTAGTTCAGCAAAATAAAGAGAAAAATAAACTGGAAATCAACTGTATAAAAGGGGATATTAACGACTTACATAAACTAAAAGTTGAACTTATCGTGTCTAATCCACCATATATTTCACCCAAAGAGAAGACTGAAATTAAAAAAAATGTTTTGAATTTCGAACCGCATCAGGCCTTGTTTGTTCCTCAAGACAATCCACTTTTGTATTATCAAAAGATATTGGAATTTGCAGCGGAAAACCTCAAATCTAAGGGCCGCATTTATTTTGAAATCAATCCACTTTTTGAAAGCGAAATGGAAGCTTTAATTTTTAGTTTTGATTCTTATACCATCACAAAACGTTTGGATATCTTTGGAAAGATTAGAATGTTGCGATTAGAAAAAAAATAGCATGAATATAGTTGTTGAAAAAATAGAATCTTTACGAAAAGTTCTGCATGAGCACAACTATCGTTATTACATTTTAGATCAACCGACCATAAGTGATTTTGAGTTTGATCAGTTGCTTGAAGAACTGCAACAATTGGAAACTCAATATCCAGAATATCACGACCCCAATTCACCCACACAAAGAGTAGGTGGAGGTGTAACCAAATCTTTTGAGACCATACCTCATCGTTTTCCCATGTATTCCCTTTCCAATACCTATTCCAAGGAAGAGTTGGAACTTTGGGAGGAACGCATCAGAAAAGTATTGGGGAAAGAAACTGAAATTGCTTATAGCTGTGAACTTAAATTTGACGGAGTGTCGGTGAGTTTAACTTATGAAAATGGGGAATTGGTTCAGGCACTAACCCGGGGTGACGGCTCACAAGGGGATGCGATTACCACCAATGTCAAGACGATTAATACTATTCCCCTTAAACTAAAGGGAGATTACCCTTCTTTTTTTGAAATACGAGGAGAGATTATATTGCCTTGGGAAGGTTTTAATAAAATGAACGAAGAGCGGGCTGCCAAGGGAGAAACTTTATATATGAACCCTAGAAATACAGCTTCTGGAAGCTTAAAAATGCAAGACAGTAGTTTGGTTGCCAAAAGACCTCTAAACTGTTTCTTGTACGCTTTAGCTGGTGATAACCTAGCTGTGAGCAGTCAGTTTGAGGCTCTTGAAAAGGCTAGAACATGGGGATTTAAAGTGCCTGATTCTGCTAAACTTTTACATTCTATAGATACTGTTTTTGAGTTTATTCAGCAATGGGATGAAAAACGAAAGTCGCTCCCTTATGAAATTGACGGCATAGTGGTCAAAGTAAATGGGCTTCATCAACAGCAAGAGTTGGGATTTACAGCCAAAGCTCCTCGATGGGCCATGGCCTATAAATACCAGACTCAGCAAGTTGCAACTACTTTAAAAGGGGTTCAATATCAGGTGGGAAGAACTGGTGCAGTAACACCAGTAGCCCAACTTAAGCCTATCGTGATTTCGGGAACTACGGTCAAGCGTGCTTCATTGCACAACGCTGATCAAATAGAAAAACTGGATTTAAGACTTGGTGATCGGGTTTATGTAGAAAAAGGAGGTGAAATTATTCCGAAGATTACTTCAGTAGATCCTGCTAATAGGGGGTTGGAGGGAGATAAGATTTTCTTTATCTCTAAGTGTCCTGAGTGCAGGAGTCTTTTGGAAAGAGAAGATGGAGAGGCGCAGCATTATTGTAAAAACGAAACAGAGTGTCCTCCTCAGAGGATAGGAAAAATTCAACATTTTATTGGGAGAAAAGCCTTGGATATCGAGGGTTTGGGTGGAGAGACGGTCGCTTTACTCTACCAAGAAGGGCTATTAAAATCTATAGCAGACTTATACCGGCTTCAACCCAATCAAATTTTACCCTTGGAACGAATTGCAGATAAATCGGTGTCTAACTTGATCGAAGGAATTGAAAAATCAAAGAATAAGCCTTTTGCTAAAGTCCTTTTTGGTTTAGGAATTCGTTTTGTCGGAGAAACTGTAGCTAAAAAATTGAGTAAGCAATTTAAATCCATGAACACTCTACAGCAAGCTAGATTGGAGGAATTAATTGCCACTGATGACATTGGAGAGCGCATTGCTAAAAGTATAGTAGCATTTTTTTCCAACCCGAAAAATCAATTGTTAATTAGTGAATTAGAGGCCTTTGGTCTCCAATTAGAGGAGGTTGAAGAAGAAGGTTCATTGCATAGTGCTTTTGACGGCAAATATTTCGTTGTTAGCGGTGTCTTTGACAAATATTCACGCGAGGAGTTAAAGAATGAGATTGAAACCCTGGGTGGGATTATTACGGGTTCGGTTTCAGCCAAGACTGATTATTTAGTTGCTGGAAAAGGAATGGGGCCTTCAAAAAAAATGAAGGCTAAAGGTCTTGGAATTCCTATTCTCAGCGAAATTGAATATGATTCGTTAAAGCTTTAGGAGTTCAAAAATGTTATATTTATAACAATTTTTTAAATTTTGTCCATAATGATTATTTTTTTCAGTGTGCATTCGGGTTTTTTTAATATTGTTTCCTAATGGCGGCTATTCTATCAAGATTTGCGATGCAGTTACGTCTTAAAGAACGATTAAAGCTCATCTCAACTAAGCCTAAGGATTATCAAAATAAATTTCAATCCCTTTTGATAATCTGTTCAGAAAAGCACTTAAACAACGAAGAGCTGTTTCTGAGGTTTGCAGAGCAATTTGATATTTCGCAAATTAGAATAATATTAATTGTTTTGAGTAATAAAGAAATTTTGGAAACTAAGGAGACATCAATTCAAACGCATATTTTCTCAAAAAAATCAGTTGGTTTTTTTGGAAAACTTCCTGATTCACTAAAGCAGTTGTTTGATAAAAAGTTTGACTTGCAAATCAATTTTTTTAACTCTTCAACACTCTTCACAGATTTGGTAAGTGCTTCTTTTAATTCATCTCTTCGAGTAGGTTTTTCTAAGAGTAATCACCAATTGAACGATCTGATTTTGGATATAGACCTGAATGAGCAAGATCTTTTTCTAAAGGAGACCAAAACCTATCTCAAAGCAATTTTAAATTAATTAAACTATGGATTTAAGAGGCTTAGGAGTTGCGATGGTAACCCCATTTACATCAGAGGGACAAATAGATTTCAGTGCCATACCCGCTATAGTTGAAAATATCACTACAGGTAGTGCTAATTATCTTGTCATCATGGGCACAACAGCTGAAGCTTCTTGTTTAACTTCAGATGAAAAGGATCAGATTATTAAAACCATAATTGAGTCGAATTACGGCAAACTTCCTTTAGTTATTGGTATCGGTGGAAACAATACCGCGAATGTAGTTGAAGAGATCAATAATACTGACCTTTCGTCTTTTCAAGCGATTATGTCGGTTTGCCCTTACTACAATAAACCCACTCAGGAAGGAATATATCAGCATTTTAAAAAGATTGCAAAAGCAAGTCCACTGCCTATCATTGTTTATAATGTTCCTTCGAGAACAGGAGTTTATATAGAAGTTGACACTTTTGTTCGTTTGGTAAATGATTTTGAAAACATAATTGCTATTAAAGATGCTAGTGGTGATATGAGTCATGCAGAAAACTTAATCAAAAAATGTCCTACTCATGTGCAAGTCATTTCTGGCGAAGATGCACTGAATTTACCCATGTTAGTTGCAGGCGCTGTTGGAACTATTTCAGTGCTAGGCAACGCATTGCCCTTAACCATAGTTAGAATGTTTCATTATGTAGCGGAGGGTAATCTTAAAAAGGCTTACGAATTACATTATGAATTGCTGGATATCATATCGCTTTTATTTGAAGAGGGAAATCCGGCTGGTATCAAAGCATTGTTAGAAACACTTTCCTTGTGTGATAAGACTGTTCGTTTACCTCTAGTGAGTGCCAGTGACCAACTTTTTATTAAAATTGAAAAGGCATTGGAGAGTGTTGTTTAGCCCCTTTTGGGTTTAATAATTTCATTCAATATCAGCTTTGCAATAAAAATTTCCATTGTCATTGATATTTAGTACTTTCGCAGAATGAAATTAAGAATGCTTTGTGTATTGTCAATTGCATTAGCAGGTCTAGTCTGCACATCTTGTAGTGACTATCAAAAGTTATTAAACGGTGACGATACATCTGAAAAGTATAAACAAGCCGAGGTGTATTTCAACAATGGGGAATATCGTAAAGCAAATCGGCTATTGGAACAAATTATTCCAAAATACAGAGGTAAGCCCCAAGCTCAGCGGATTATTTTCTTTTTTGCAGAAAGTTATTTTCAGACTAAAAGTTACCTCCTGGCTGCCTATCAGTTTGAAAATTTCATTAAATCTTACCCCAAAAGCAATCGCGTTCAGGAAGCTAGCTTTAAAGCTGCAAAGAGTTATTATTTCCAATCACCGCGTTTTAGCCTAGATCAAGAGGATTCTTACACAGCTATAGAAAAACTTCAGGTTTTCTTAAACTTATATCCAAATTCAGAATTCGCGGTTGAAGCCAATCAAATGATTTTTGAACTACAAGAAAAATTGGAACAAAAAGATTTTGAGATTGCAAAACAATACTTCACTATCAGAGATTATAAAGCTGCTATAAAAGCCAATGAAAACTTTGTATCCAGCTTTCCTGGGACTAAATTCAGAGAAGAGTCACTTTACACCAAGTTTATAGCTTCTTTTGAGATAGCAATAAACAGTATAGATTCCAAAAAGAAAGAGCGTTTGGAAGAGCTTATACAACAATACAATACCATCATTCGTTATTACCCTGAATCTTTATTTCTAGAAGATTTAGACAAACGAATGACTCAGGTCAACCAAGACCTTGACCAATTTAATCAAGACAGTTCACAACAAACAAAATAAATCATGACAAAGTACAGAGAATCAAAAGCTGCGTTAACTTCCAAAACATATGACAGAAACGAAATGCAAGGTTCAACTGAGAACATTTACGAAGCACTTTCAATTATCTCTAAACGTTCCAATCAAATCAATTTGGACATTAAAAAAGAACTGCACGAAAAGTTAGATGAATTTGCTACTCATAACGACAGTTTGGAAGAGATTTTTGAAAATAAAGAGCAAATTGAGGTGTCGCGTTTTTATGAACGTTTACCAAAGCCTCACGCGATGGCTATAGAAGAGTGGTTAAATGATAAAATTTACCACAGACGTACCGACGAACCCAAAATCTGATACATGAGTTTGTTGAGTGGCAAAAAGATAGTACTCGGAATTACCGGGGGCATTGCCGCTTACAAGTGCCCTTTATTGGTCAGATCGTTAGTGCAACAATCTGCAGAAGTTAGGGTTGTAATGACCCCCTCATCTAAAGATTTTGTTAGTTCATTAACACTTTCAACTCTATCGAAAAATCCTGTTTTATCGACTTTTACTGCTGAGGATAAAGACAACCCTGTCTGGAACGATCATGTTGAACTCGGTCAATGGGCTGATCTGTTATTAGTTGCCCCAGCAACAGCCAATACGCTCTCTTCTATGGTGCACGGCAGATGCAATAATCTTCTTCTAGCAGTCTATCTATCAGCAAAATGTCCAGTATTCATTGCCCCAGCCATGGATTTGGATATGTATGCCCATGCGTCAACAAAAGAAAATATGAATACTTTAAAATCCTATGGGAATCATGTACTTGATGTAGGGGAGGGGTTTTTAGCCAGTGGGCTTGAAGGAAAAGGCAGAATGTTGGAAGCAGAAGAAATCGTGTCTGAAGTTGTATCCTTTTTTAACCCTCGGCTGGAACTCAAGGGTAAAAAAGTTCTAATAACAGCTGGTCCTACCTACGAAGCTATAGATCCTGTTCGTTTTATTGGTAATCATTCTTCAGGAAAGATGGGTTATGCCTTAGCCGAGGTAGCACTCAAGAAGGGAGCATCGGTAACTCTTGTCTCAGGACCCAGTGCTGAAAAAATAAATCACCCTTCATTAAAATTAATTAATGTGGTAAGTGCAGAAGAGATGCTGGCTATCGTTAAAGAATTTTATGATTCGACAGATTTTGCCATAGCTGCAGCAGCAGTAGCTGATTTTAAGCCTAAAAAAACAGCCTCTAACAAGCTAAAAAAAGAGAGCGGTTTAGCTCACATTTCACTTGTTCCTACAGTTGACATATTATCCTATATGGGAGAGAATAAAAAGAAGCAAAAACTCATCGGTTTTGCTCTTGAAACTGAAAATGAACTTGAGCATGCTAAAGCAAAACTAAGTCGTAAAAACTTAGAC
>Ga0228615_1000274_pt1 | contig 29420 bp, 20 predicted proteins | sample 16DmetaG_FD_190530 | JGI IMG/M metagenome (GOLD analysis project Ga0228615, IMG submission 190530) | Seawater microbial communities from Monterey Bay, California, United States - 16D | ecosystem: Environmental > Aquatic > Marine > Coastal | place: USA: California | collected 2016-10-17
CGCTGGTGACGTGTCGAACGGCGAAGCGGGGCGAAGAATTATTCAACTCGTTCGGCGACGACCACGACAACACCGTGTTGTTGTATAAATATGGGTTTGTCGAACGCGATAATCGCGTCGCTACGAGTTCATTCGGCTTTGGGCTGTTGCGCGACGCCGGCGACATCTCGTTCGAGAGCGTTCATAGTTGGATGACTGAGAGTTACGACGGGGTGGATGAGCTCGAAATCGACGCCAACGGCGCCATGTCGCGCCCACTTTTAGCTTTACTTCGAATCGCGTCGTTCGAATTTCTTAGAGACGTGGACAGCGGTGATGACGAAAGTCATTCGGACGATGTAGACTATGATACATCGATCGGCGTTTTGCTCGAGCGCACGATGACCGGAGACGAGTCCGAGGCTGAGATTCTGGCGAGTGTCGACGACTACGTCGTACTGGCGTTATTTCGTGGAAGATTCAACGCATATCTCGACACAAAAGACGAAGATCGTTGTGATGACGATGTTTCATCTTTGTTACGAGATGTAGCGCGCGAGATCAAACGATGCGCAGACTTGGCGAATGATGCGAGCGGAGTACGTCAACAGTTTGGGTCTGGGATAAGCGGCGTGGCCGCTGCGTATCACGTTCGCGCGGACGAGCTCGGGTTACTCATGAAAGCAATAATTCGCGCGTTTGACTTCGGAGACGACGAAGAAACCAACGAAGACGTTCCAGATACAAAAAAGCCCAAATTAGTAGAAGTGGTGCCAGCGTACGCGCCGACCATTTACATCAAACCGAAAGAGTAGAAATGCTATTTGAAAACTTCTAACGGTACCGGTAGTTTCACGTTGCATCTTTCAGCATTTGCACGAGGTCGTGCTTGATTCTGTTCAACTTGGTGTTCTTTGTGATGAGTTCGTTTTCGACGTCTTGACGAACACTCTCGATTTGGTTCGCGTGACACTCTCGTTCTTCATCCAAAATGCGACGCCAATATTCATCTCTTTCCGCGCTCGCGCGCGCGGCGGCTTCGCGCGTCGCGTCCCCTATTTCTAACCGCATCACTTCCGTCGCGTCGTCGTGCGTCAGGTGCATCATTTTCAAGTTCAACGAGAGTCGCTCGTGTTCAGCTTGAAGCATCGCGAGTTCTTTGCGATGTTCACCTCCGATCGCCTCCAGTCGTCTCGTGAGCTGCGCAACGCGAACTTCAGCGCGATCGAGTCGTTCTTTCAATTCTCGCGACGCCCCTTTGCTACCGAGCGAAACGGTGCTCGGTGATGTTTTTGAACGAGATTCGCTTGCTTCCAAAGCCGCCGCGGCAACAGCTTCACGCTTCTCCGCGCGTTCAGCGCGATGTTGCGTTTCCAACAGCCGCGCGCCGACGTCTTGAAGCTCAGCTCTCGTCGTCGTCAACGCCTCGAGCGCGCACTCGAGCTCTAAAACTAACATTTTATTCCCCGTGCCACCTTCGCCGACGCCGACTGCCGCGTCGTTCGGACGCATTTGCTTTAATGTCTCCGCCGCGTTTTTCCATTCGAGCGCTTCCGCCTTCGCGCTCGTCAAAGCCTCATTCAGCGCCGTCGTTTCTTCCGCCAAGCCATTAGCCTCCGATTTCGACTTCGCGAGCGCCTGGCGCAAGTCACTGATCTCCGCCGTCAACAGCGCGTGCGCCTCGTCGTGATCTCGCAGTCTCCGCGCGCTCGACTCCGTCTCCGCTTGTAAGCGCGCCAACAACGCCTCCCGCATCGTCGCCTCTGACTTGGCCGCCTCTAACACCGCATCCTGCGTTCTAAAGTCCTCCAGCACCGCCTCCGCGTCCGCGAGCGTCATCTTCACCCCTCCCTCGCTCGCCGTCTTCCCCTCCCTCGCCCGCTCGACGAAGCGTTCCAGCGCGCGCCGCTCCCCTCCCCGTTCCGCCGCCGCGTACGCCGAAACCATCCTCGTCCCTCCCATCGCGTCCGCGCTCTCTCCGAAATCATCCCTCGCGCTCGTCTCGATCGTCGCGCACCCCGCCGCGGCTAAGATCAACCCGCGCGTTCGCGCGCGCTCCTCCTCTCGCCGTCTTCGCTCGGCGTCGAGCGCGCTCGTCGCCCGCAGCGCGTTCGTCTCCGCCTCCACCAACCGCGCGCGCGCGCGCGCCAGCTCATCGACGTCCTCCGCGCGAACGTCCGTCTCCCGCGCGTCCCCGCGTCCCGCGCGCGCGTCCACCGTCGCATCCGTCGCGTCGTCGTCGCCGAATGAAATCCACGCCTGTCGCGCGTCCCGCGCCGTCGCGCCCTCGCGCGTCGTCCCCGCGTCGCCCGCGTCGCCGTCGTCGCTCGCGGACATTATCGCGGACGCGCGCGCGGTCGCGCGTCGCGCGCGCGGTCGCGATCTCGCGCGATCGACGCGCGATCGAGTGCGGATTGATGAATTCAAAATCGCGCCGCGTCAGTCGGCGACGCGACGGTTGGCGTCGCGAATCGCGTCGCCCGCGATGCTCGCGAGGGCGCTCGCGCGCGCGCGCGGGCGCGAGCGCGGCGAAAAATTTCGCATCGATCTGCGACCGGTCGATCTGACGTGGCGCGCGATCGACGACGACGACGACGCGCGATCGCGATTTCGCGTGCGATGGTCGCGCGGGGCCAAGGTGCAGCGCACGACGACGGCGACGGCGACGGCGGGACGCGCGAACTGGGAGACGACGAGCGACGACGGGGGGTGGACGACGGCGGTGGTGACGCTGCGACGGCGCGCGGCGCGCGACGGAGGGACGACGTTCGAGGCGAAGGCGTTCGACGTGAAGGCGGAGCGGGCGCGCGGCGACGGCGACGGCGAGGACGACGCGTTCGCGACGACGGCGAAGGCGAGCGTGGATTTCGCGAGATTCGCGACCGTGGAGACGGGAGGAGGATTGGGAGGGGAGGAGGCGTGCGTGATGACGCTGACGGTGAAGGATGGCGCGCGAGGCGTGGGAGGGGCGAAAACGATGACGCTGCGGTGCCGAATACGGGCGACGTGGTTGAAGAATTACGCGAACGCGTCGGCGGACGGTGCGACGGAGCTGAGCATGGTGAGCGGCTTGGAGAGCGAGAGCTCCGCAGTGACGGATGCGACGCCTCCGAATCTGTTGCGAGAACAAGATTTAAGCGGATTTCAACAGCTTTTGAGCCCGGTGGCGGAGAGCGTTTCGCCCGTAATCGTGCGGCAGAGCGAGCGTCGCGAAGAACAGGCGCGTGCGGAGCTCGAGGCGCAGCGACGACTCAATGCGGACATGGAGGTGAGACTTGAGGCAGTGAGAAATGAACTCGAGAAGACGAAAGAAGAGCTCGCGACGCAGCGACGCGCGGTCGAGAACGAGTCGGCTCGCGCTCAATCAGAAATAGCGGCGGCGAAGGAGGAGGCGCAGAAAACGCTGCGCGAGAAGGAGCGCGCCATCGACAGAGTTCTTTCTGACATCGCGGCGATTGAAAAGGAACGGAACGCGGCTGTGCGAGCGAGTAAGGATCAAGGTTTTCATATCGAAGCTTTGGAACGTTCTCTTCGAGAAAGAGACTCGGACATCGCGCGGTTGAAGAGTCTAAAAGACACAGACGAAGCTACGGCGACGCTGGAGGCCGAGCGAATCGCACATTCGCGCGAGATTGAGCGATATAAATCGCAGTTGGACGCCGCGGACACACAGATCGAAACATTGAGCAGAAGTCATAAGAACGCGCACGCTGCATTTCAGCGAAAATTAGATTCGCAGCTGAAACTTCGCGCTGAAGCCGAGAAGGTCTTCGAACGCGAGTTGGAGCAAAAGCACGTCGAGTGCGATGACTTGCGTCAGCAGTGCTCAAACATTGTCGCAGAAACTACCGCACTCACCACGGCATTGAAGCGTTCCGCGGATGAGCAGCACCGCGCGTCGACGAACACGGCAAAGGCGGAAGCCGCGCAGGCAAAGTGTGACTTGCGAGCCGTCTCCGAGGAGCTGTGCGACGTGCGTAAGGTTCTCGATGCGCATGTTATCGAGTTAGTCGAGGCAAAGTTGAATTTGGCCGAGTCGCAAGGCTCGCAGCTCGTATTGCGCCGAGAGTTGGCTCGTACCAAAGGCAAGCTTACAGAATATGCAGCGCGCTGCACGCGCATGGAGAGTATGTACGCGACTATTATCGATGAATCTACCGGCACTACAGAAACTTAGCTAAGAATTAGTATTCATTGTGGAAACAATTGTTTTCGACTCTACTGCGTGGTTTCTCTATCGTGCGCCAGAGGACGCACATCCCGTCGTGGAGGCGGTGTAGCCTTCGTTACACGTGCAGGTCGGTACGTTCGCATCGTTAAGCCCGCAAGTTCCGAAACCAGAACACGTCGTTCCCGCCGCGACGTCGTATCCAGGGCATTTGATGACGCAATAATCTCCAAGTTCGGTGGTGGTAGTGTCGAAAATCCCAGCGCACGTGACGCGCAGCTGCGCCGGATCTTGCTTGCACGCATCGCCCAAACTCGCGTCTGGATCGCCGGTGAGGTACCATTTGCCCTTACACACACTCGGCCGCATGCTTTCGTAAAGCTCATCGAGGTACGCGACAGAGTAATCGTTTTTGTATTGTCTGTAGTAGTTGAACAGCGAGATTTGACGTTGTTCTTCGGCATTCACGTCCACAAACGTCCCGATACCAAACGAATCGAACCGAATGGACTCGCCCACAACTGTGGCCGAAGGATCCACTGCTTCTTGAACGTAATAGTCGGCTCGCACCAAAATTTCTGTGAGCGACGCCAAGCACCAAGCAAGATCGCTAAATGTGGCAGGGTTACCAGTCCGCGATAGACGGTTCGCCACAACTGCCTCGTAAACCTCTGGATAAACATCAAAGTCGAGGCGATCTCGCGCAATCTCTCTACCGCTCGATTGCTGTAGTACTGTACCACCATCACTTCGACCAGTCGTATCTGTGACGATGGGTATGTCTGCAGCTAAGTTAAGCGTCGCCGCCGTCAAACCGGAAAATGGGTCATAAGGATTACCTGAGGTTCGAGTGGTGTAGACCGTTCCGTCCATGTAATGCACAGCGGGATCATTCGACCACTTGAACCCTGAAAGGACTGGCTCCAGGTTTTTCCATCCTGCACTTTCCAAGAGATCAACCTTGAAATTCAAACCGCATCTCGCCGCAGAGCAAGACGTCGGCGGATACCCCTTTTGATCAGAGTCAATTTTATATCCAAGAAAGACTTGCGGTGTGTTGAGGTACTGTTCCACGATTGCTATGGTCTGCGCACGCGAGAGTTGCTGATTCAGCCCGAGCTCTGGGAAATTTGTTCGGCTCCAATTATACACTTGATCGCGAGAACCCCACACTGGCACTTCGCGGTTGTACCGCGGTCGACCGCCCATGAGAATGATATCGTACGCCGATGTTTGATGCGCCTCCACATGCGCGGTCCCCGCGTTTGCCGCAGAATTTGCCGCTGACTCCACCATATACAATGAATACGTTATCGAAGCGCCGTATGCATTTTTACTCAGCAAATCACCCGTGAATTTTTCGGGTGCGCGCAAGTACGCGAGTCCGTTCGTGGAATCGTCCGTCAACTTGTCCGTGAGGTGTAGATATCCGCTTATCCCTTCCCAGAGTAACCCGCTGTCGCCACCTGCGAACGCAAAATTGCACTCTCCGCGCATCAATTGCTCCGAATTGATCGCGAACGGGTCGTAGACATTGCCAGATAAAATTGATTCGGCGAGCTCACCCGAGCACGAATTATTGTACACCGTCCAGCCCTCTGGTCCCTCCGTGAATTCAGATTTGACGATGAATGAAGAAGCCTCGGGCCGAGAGCAGTCGACAAACGACCAACCATCTTGACATGCACACGATCCGTCCATCTGACAGTAGCCATTAACGCAAGGGTTACATTGAACATCGCAAGACAACCCAGTCCAACCGACGTCGCATTTGCACGTACCGTCGGTGAGGCAAGCGCCGTGATCGTAATTGCATGGGAGACATTCCGTAAAATTTCGAATGTCACAAGTCGTGCCCAACCATCCTTTATTGCAAAGGCAAGTGCTGTCTGCTTGGCACGCGCCGTTGTGGCACGGAGCACAGGGTACGAAACAATCTTCGCCAGAATATTGTACCCCTCCATCGTCGGTACCGCACACGCAAGTCCCGTCTCGCTTGCAGAATCCCCATGATCGAATCTGCACTCCGTGTGCGGTCGTTTTGATGACTTCGGAAACACTACCATCTTCATTTGTGGCGTACTCTTTGAAGCAATTGCAGGACTTGTCACACCTTTCTCCGTACCAACCGGTTTCACATTCGCACTTGCCATTCAGTTGACACGTCCCGTGATCTGGATCACACGCGTCGCACGCAATGGAACATGTTGTTCCCGTATAGGCGCCTGTTAATCCGGAATTCACACCGTGGATAAGCGTATTGATGATCCAAATCATTGTACGATCCGCGCCTGTCGTGCGCGTGGTCACATATTCTCCACTAGTCGCATCGTACATACCCGCTAGGAAGACGTTCATCAAACGCTGTCGCTCGTCTTTACTGTTTGTGTACCAGCGCTCCTGATCGGATGACTCTGTCGCTATTTTTAGATCTACTCGAGTGGCTCCGATTGCTTCTTTACGCATCCGTAAGAAATGCGCCTTCAATGCGTCGTCGCAGTCCCAAGGATTGGCAGCTTCCCAGTCGTCGCCGCAGTTTGTGGTCGACGCGAGCGAAGCCATGCATTCGCCCGTCGTTGCGTCATTTTTATAGTCCAATTTCGAACAGATATCGTCCGCGCGCATTGATTCGGGGATGTTGACAATGTCGTTTTGATACTGCAGAAGCTGCGCCTCGAGTGCGGTGCGAGTGGCTGCCCCAACGGCGTCAGCGGCGGTGGTTACACCGTACCGAAAGTACGTTTCATTTGGTCTGAAGGGTAACTTGGAATCAATTGTGCGGCTCGCGCAGTCAGGGCGATCAGCGCATACGGAATCGACGCCCCAGACGTAGTCTTCCACTTGAATCGCACTCATGTAATAAGGAGGAATGTACTCTCCCGAAGCTAGTTCACCGTTGGTTGCGTAATGTGGATCGCGATCAAGACGCAGAGCGAATGAGTGATCTCTAAGCCGTCTCGTTCCGTCGCACAGGCAACTACCGTCGTACTGACACGTGCCGTGAACACACGGCTCGCACGGTGTTAGGCAACGATACCCAGTCCAGCCATCGGCGCAGTCGCATGTACCCGTGGTCGAATTGCAGACGCCATTTCCCGAACACGGTGCGCACGGGATGTCGCAAGTGGACCCGGCCCAACCTTGCCAATATTCATCGTAAACTTTCGATGTTAATGACTGTGAGCTTGGGAATTCACTTCTCCCCACGCTTAAGGCGTCGCACACGCAATATCCGCCAGTGATGGGCATTTGTGGCCCAGTTGTACTATCATCTGGAGCGCACACGGCGCCCGCGATAATCCCCCACTCAGTGTGTGACTTCAAGGCAGTGGGGTCCCGAATTATCGATCCATCCACTCGTTTCTCCACGTAAGGCATCGCGACGAGGTATTCGCCACCTTGACATGTGCCATCAGCTACCAAAGTGCCCGAACATCCGTATCCACCGACTCCGTTTGGATCAACATTCGTCCAAGGCTGTCCCGTGCCCGCGACCATGGAGAAACCCGGAGCACACGTTGCGTTTACATACTCACCATTCATGGAACACGGATGCTTGATTGCACACGTGTGGTATGCCGCATCATAAAATAAGGACGATGTACCGCCAATATCAGCGGATTCGAACACACCATTGGAGCCTCCGGTCCACCACGGGTACGGAGTCACCGCAGCCGTACGGCCGACATCCGCCGTCGAACGCGTCGCAGGTTGCCAAATGTAACCGTAGTCGCAAACACACTCGCCGTCGTCCTGACAAGTCCCGAAGGCGCATGCGTCACATGCTTTGTTACAGTCACGTCCTCTACTGACACTCCCGTCTGCGAGACGATTGACTTGCGGTAAGCCTGTCCAACCCGGTTTGCACACGACTTCCGTCATCCACGGATCTCCAAAGTCCGCATCGTTTGCGTCTTTCATGACGCATACGCCGTTTGCGGCGTTATACGAATAAGGACAAATGTAGTTGCACATCGGGCCCGTGAAGCCCTCGTTACATTCACACGTCACCGTGGTGCCAAGTAAGCCAAGTCCGTCCAATGCGCCGTTCAAGTTTCTCGTTCCTCGACTCAAGTAGATATCATCACCACACTCGATGTTGCAGTCGTTGCCAGAGTACCCTGCGTTACACACGCACGCGCCTGTCGGTCCACACGTCCCATGGACACATGGTACGCAAGTGATCGAGCAGTCTGCACCAGTAAATCCCGGAGAGCACACACAGTTGCCGTGCGTACCGTTGAATACGCAAGTGCCAAATGCGGAGCACGTGGCACATTGAACTTCGCAATAATCTCCGGTCCATCCGTCTTCGCAGTTGCAAAATGCAATTTCTCGTCCATCTGGACTCGTGTACTCGTGTACATCTGTCGTGTTGAATAACCCAGTCGAAGTCGCGTTTGGAAATCGATCGGTCACCGTTGCGACTTCTTCGGACGTCAGGTACCTCACGGCCCCGTTCCCGTTACATGCCTGCGAACAATCTGCGCCTGTGTAACCAGGAAAGCACGAGCATGTTGCATTTTCAGTACACTCACCAAAGCCACAATCGGGACACGGTAAGTTGCACGTCGCTCCCGCCCGCACAAGTTTCCCATCCGCGCCCGCAAGACATTTGCACAACGTCGTGATATTGTTTTCCTGATATGCCAAGGCGGCATCCTCACGCGCAGATTGATCCCCTATAGTCGTATCGGTATAGATTTCCATCAGTTTGTCTTTGATACCTGCAGCAAGCTCTGGTGGGGGGTAGCACTCTCCGTACGTACCACACTCGACAGTACATCCAATAGTGCAGTCGGCGCCGGTGTAGCCAGGATTGCAAATACAAATACCCTCACCTGATGCATCGGCACCGCAGGTACCTTGTTGCGCCAAGGGTTCCGTTGCGCAAGGACACTCTTGTGTGCACGATGAACCGGAATATCCTAAAGAGCACGTACACTGCGGTTCCTTCAAAGTGTACTCCTTAGTCGCGGCGTTCCACGATGCCTCTGACGTCGCGGTGAGAGAGCATGTACCAGTTTCGGCTGAGCATGCGCCACAAACGACGCTGCAGTCTCTCCCAGTAAAGCCAACGTTACACTCACATACATTTGTAGAGGAGTTGTAGGTACCGTGCGCGTTGCACTCGATCCCACAGTTGCTACCTGAAAAACTATCGATGCAGTCGCATGTCTGGGTCGGACGATCGTACGTGCCGCGCTCCGAACACACGTGCGTTTCGCACGCATCACCAGAGTATTCGGACTCTACCGCGGGCGGAATAATAGTGCAATCGCATACAGAGGAGCTCTTTCCGCGCTTACCGTTATTGTTGCAAAACAACGGATCGGTGATGAGTTCGTCGTACAAAGCATCGCCGACGCGAGAAGATTCTTGCACGTCAACGTTCGCAGTTGCCGTGACGGAATTACCGGAAGAATCCGTGAGTGTGAAGTTAAACGCGCGAATTCCTGCTGTGAATTTAAGATTATTGGAGACTTGATCTCCCCCTCCTTCATACTGCGATCCTGTCACTTGTTCCACGCTTCCTTCGTTGTGGTAACGAATGGTGCCGATAACTTTACAGTAGTTTGTCACGCTGTCGTAGTTTGAAAGCAATAATCTCTTTTGCGTGGAGTCCCATGCCGATGCGATGCTCGTTCCCGTGGTGTCTGCGGAAATATATTCGGCCGCACCGTCTGGAAGACTCCCAACATCAACGTTCGCAATGGCGGCGCTTGCGAGGACGACGTCGTCATCGTCACCGCACGCGTATTCCACATCAGTCAGCCTCACCCCAATCATACGCTCTTTCTCCGTTAACACCACTGAGTACGTTTGTCCGTCTCGCGGTCCGTTCAAATCGAGCACAGGCGCCGCGTTTGTCCGACTCATCTTGATCGTCGCCAACGCTGGCGCGCTCATCCGCCCGGACGCATCCGTAACGATCGCCGTCACTCCTCGTGGTGTCATCGCGATGTTCTCTCCGTTGTGCACGTACGTGAGCGTTTTAAGCGTGTTCAATATCGACGTCGTGCTATACGATTCCACCTCATCCGACGCGTAATTTTCGCTCCTCACGCTCAACGTCCAAGTCGTCGCATCGTACGTAACCGTCGTCCTTCCCTCATCCCCAATTGGTACCGTCGCCGCCAGCACCTCCTTCGCGCCGTCCATCGCGTTCACTATTTTTACACTCGCGCTGACGATCGCGCTCGCTGGCGTGCCCTCCGTCACCGTCGTCGAAGACGTCGCCAGCGTGAGCGCCGCGTCGCCCTCCAGATACGTCACCCGCCGCGCGACGGCGCTCTGGAATGTCACCACGGGCGGCGCCACGGTCACCGCACTCGCGCGCATGGATGTCCCACAAAGTGTTACGGCTACCACGCCGAGTGTCAGCGCGAGAGCGCGCGTGAGCGAGCGCTGCGCGCGCGTTTTCGAACCCATCGTGGCCGCGGGCGTTTAAATCACCAGGCGATGGAAACGCGCGCGAGGCGTCGCGCAGAGGAAATTCGAGCGCCCGTACGCGCGGCACTGCGTCGAACGAATATGATTCCGCGAGTGTGCGGGATCAGACGCGCATCGCGCGCTTTCTAGACGCTTGAGACCGTCGCGCGTCGAGCGCTCGGCCGGAGTCGACGAGTGCGGTCTCGGCGAACCAAACGAAAAGTCGAAACGTGCGAAACGGCGAACACTCGTGAATTCCAACGTCGAGTGATTACGTCGAGTGATTAATTTATAACGCTATCTATTCATAACCGCTATCGATATGGCATATCGCTATTTCAAGTACGTCTTCCCCGAGTACCGCCCGTTGTGCGTGTTGTTTTTCGCGTCCAAGCCTCCGTCCGCCTTCAAGTCTCGTATCCACACCTGAATCGGCGCCGATAACTCCTTCCCCAACCCGCTCGCCTCCGTCACCGTTCGTATGAACCGCACCCTGCGTTCGGCCCTGGCTAGCGTTTTCCACGGCTCGCTCCGCGTCCCCAGCCACGCGTCGCTACCGTTGAACTCGTTGACGTAAAACTCGTACGCGTATCCCACGCTCTCTCGCAAATCGTACCGCACCACGTCGTGATACAGCGACATGCACGTCTCCATCTCCACGTCACACGTCGCCAACCGCGCCCTCACCTCATCGTCCGTGCACGATTCGTAACACACCGCCGCCGCGTTTCGCACGCACGTCAAGTTTCCCGTCTCGCACGTCGCGCAAATCCCGCAGTACGCGCACTCGCTCGTCGACGCCGTCACGTCGTCCGCCTCGTACGCCGTGTTCGGGTCCCAAATCTGCGTCGAGTACTCGATGTTCGACGGCTCGCAGAACCACCCGTACGGCCCGACCTCGCACGTCGTCGCGTCGTTCGGGCTGTACGTCGTTCGGTAGAAGCTCGCCTCCTCCGCCGCCGTCGTCGCGCGCGTCGTCGTCGCTTCGAGCGCGAGCGCCGCGAGCGCCGCGACGAGCGCGCGCGTCGCCGTTCGCGTCGCCGTCGCGCGCCGTCGCGCCATCGCGTCGCGCGCCGCGCGTCGCGGTCCGTCGCGCGCCCGCGGCTCGGTCTCACGACCGGGACAGGTACCACACGGATCATTCGTCCAACAAAAATCGCGCGCGCGCGGCGCGATCGTCGGCAGTGCGCGCGCGCGACGACGCGCGGCGCGACGACGCGCGCGCGAACGGCGACGCGTCGAAACGCGCTCGCGTCGACGCGCGCGATCGCGGCGACGCGGACGCGGACGCGCGCGGAGACACGCGAAAAGAAGGACGAACGCGGTGGACGATCGGCACCGCGCGCGACATCTTGCGACGGCGACGGCGATAGACGCGAGCGCGAGGCGAGCGCGAGGCGCGATGGAGTCGCTGGCGCGCGCGGTGATGACGTCGATACCGCCGAACGCGATCGATCGACAGCGCGTGTGCGAGGTGATCGGAAGGGCGGAGGGGGCGCGAGCGAGCGGACGACACCGAGACGCGGCGAAGATGTTGATCGACGTCGGAGGGGCGCTGACGCGGTTGCAACACGAGACGGCGGTGGCGGTGGCGGAGCAGGCGTTTCAGTGCGCGGTGCAACAGGCGAGGTTGAACGATGAGGACGTGCCGGAGTACATGAAGAACGCGACGGAAGGGTCGAACGCGGAGCTGGGGGAGGCGTACGCGAGCCTCGGGAACTGCGAGCGCGCGTTGGGCAAGTTGGCGGACGCGGAGGGGCATTATAAGGCGGCGGTGAAAGCGGTTGAGGATGATGGATTGGAGCCGTTTTCTAATAAGTTCGTCCTTCGAGTGATGGTGACGAGAGTTCGAAAGGATTTCCAGAAACATGAACAATTGTGCGACGCGTGGGAGGAGACGATTCGCAAGGCGGCGCGCGAGGGCACGGAGAGTCAAACCGCGCTCTTGGCGGCGACTGGAATCTGTTTGCAAGAGCGCGCCGGTGGGATGGCGGAACAAAAGAAGTTTAACGAAGCGGCAGAGCTGCGAGGCGGGAAGTTTTTGGAGACTGTGCTTCGCTTACAGGCGCACGGCTTGCGCACCAAGCCCGACGTGTTGCTGCCAAACGTGTACGATTCCATCGCGGCTTTGTATCTCCAAGCGAAAGACATTAAGAAGGCGCTCGGATTTTTGCACAGAGCTGTGGCGTCAACGGCGTGTACGGAGTGCTACGGCGATAAATTTATACCCGAGGGCGAAACGCGGGGGATCAAAGCCGAGGGCAAGTGGGACGATGTGTGCTGGCACCCGTCCCTTTTAGCGTCAAAAAAGGGTGTGGAACAAGACGAGGTGGATGTCGTCCCGCGCGCACCGTGGGAGGTGAGCCCGGAGGAGAAGAAAATCATCGACCAAATTTTAGGCGTCGGCGATAAGTGGACGATGAAGAAGGGTAAGGAAGGTCCGGAGCCGGCGCGAGGGGCCAACGCGCTCGGGCACATCCTGTACACGCTCGGCAACCATCTCATGCAGGCAGCAAAGTGGGAAGAAGCCGGTCGTCCCTTGAAGACCGCAGCTGCGATGTTACAGAACGATTTGGATATGCAAGGGAACTGTTTTCACTTGCTCGGCGTCGTTCACTTTCAGATCGCCAAGCTTCCCATGAATAGAGCGCGGGTGAAGGAGATTTTGCCGCGCGCGGCGAGCTCGTTTGCCTTGGCCGCAGATTGTAGAATCGTCGATGGCAAGTGTACAAAGAAAGGTGCAGCCGAATCGATTAACTCTCTATTGTTCTTAGGTCGATGCATGTTCGAACTCGGCGAGTTTGAGCAAACAGAACAAGTCACCGCTCAAGCCATCAGCCTCGGCCGACAAGTGCTCGGCGACAACGCTAAGGAAACCAACGAGGCCATCAAGGCGATGATGGAGTTTAAACGCCAGATGTCGATGATGGGTCGATGATGGGACGATGAACGTAGCTTAGTAGTTAAATGTCGGATTTCAACAATCAATAATATGTCTATCTAGAAAAAATCGAGTCTACTGTAAAAATCTGCGTCAAAACAATTCTCCAGTTGTGTAAGGCCGTCACACGGTTTGGAAATCTTTCTTGGCGACGGGGTCGTCGTCTCCGTAAGGCCGTCACACGGTTTGGAAATCTTTCTTGGCGACGGGGTCGTCGTCTCCGTCTCTGTTCCCCGTCAACGCAGAAAGCGGCATGTATTGCTTGGACGTTCTACGCAATGCATTGAAGGCGAAAAAATGAATCCCAATTTGAAGCAAGTATTGCGCCATGATTTGTATTCCGACTTTCACGTCTTCGAACGCGTACAGCTCGAGCACGGCGGCGCCAGTCTCCAAACATCTCGTAGTGCTAGACTCGCACGAGAAAGCAATAGGATCGCCACCGAATTCGTTCGACACGAGAGCGGAGTACGCATAGAATATTGGGTCCATGAAGCGAATCCAACGCGCCCCAGCTGGGATGGAATCGATGTTCAAGTAAATGCCTCCGAAGAGCGTGAAAATTGTAATGCACGCTGGACCCAAGGCTAAAGCGGCGCCGATCGGCATCGCACTCGCCATGAGCAATCCGAGCGCGGTGAGCGACATAGCCTCGGCGATGATGATGGCGACAAAAATCCAAAAGTTGTACTGCGTCTTACGCAGTCCGACGATCCAATACACGAGCGCGCAAAAGATCAATCTGGGAATCAATCTTGGGAGCTCCGTAACGTACTTGGACATGTAATAGGACGACCATTTGTACGCACCTGACGCGCGCTCTCTGACGACGATCCCTTTTTCTCCCGCAAACACGTTGATCGCTGGAAGTGCACTGGTGTAAGCGACGTTTAAGACGACGAAAAACAAGCAACCAATTCTATCTTGGACACCCTTTTGGTCGTGGCCGACGCCTCTGAAGAGCGCAGAAACGATGAGCGCGTACATCATCTCCAAAGCTAACGTCACGCGAACGCCGATAAAGTCGCGTCTTTGATTTATCAATCCTCTTCGAACGAGCAAGACAAACTGCTGTATCCACGACGCGTGCGTGGGATCGTACTCCGTGGGGGCGGCGCTTCGAGCGCGATGCTGTTTGAGCGCAGACGCCACTGCCTTTTCGCCGAGACGCCTCGTCATCGCTTCGGTCGCGAAAAATTCTATTCTTTCTCTGCTCGACTTTTCTCGCTCGGGATTTCGCGCGTCCAAGGAGGTGATGTCCATGAAGTAATCCGCGGGGTTGGTGAGATTCGGGCACTCAAAGCGCAGCGACGCAAAGTAACCGACCGCGTCCTTGGCCTCGCCGATATACAGCAGCCGCCCTTCACTAATCAGCAACAACTGATCGAACATTCCATAAATCGACGAGCGCGGCTGATGAATCGTACACACGACCGTTCGTCCGACCGCCGCGAGCTGCCTGAGGGCGTAGACCACGCGCTGCGCCTGAAACGAATCCAACCCACTCGTCGGCTCGTCCAAAAACAACGCCTCGGGATCGCCCACCATCTCGACGCCGATATTAACGCGTTTTCTCTCCCCCCCGCTCACTCCTCGAGGTAATCCGCCCGGCCGCCCCACCGGACTCGCTCTGACCTTCGCCAAGCCGAGCTCCGCCACGATTTCCTCCACGCTCGCCGCCACCTCCGCCTCCGACAACCGCGCCCTCCGCAATCGACAGTGCAGCGTCAGCGTCTCCTCCACGCTCAAGAATGGAAACAGCAGTTCCTCCTGCATCACGTACGCCACCTTCTCCCGCATGAACGTCTCGTCTCGCCCCGCGTCGTCCACCGTGATCGTCCCTCGCAGCGTCCCCCCCAGCGGCGTCCGTCCCGCCAGCGCGTTCAACAGCGACGTCTTCCCGCTCCCCGTCGGTCCCATGAGCGCCAGCACTTCTCCCGGTCTCGCGCTCCCCGTGACGTCGCGCAGGATCGTCTTCGTCGTCGTCGCCTTTTCGCCGTCTCGCGTCGTCTCGACCTCGTACCGCAGCCGCTCGAACGCGAACGTCGCCCCGGCGCGCGCGCGGTTCGCGCCCAGCGTCGTCGACGCGCGGTGCAGCGCCTCGCGCGCGTACGCCTCGCGCACGTCCTCCGCGCTCGGGCGTCCCATCGCGTCGGCGCGTCGACGTGTGGCGACCGACCGCCCTTTTCTCACTGTTTGCGCACACGACTGGTGGACGACGCGCGCGGCACGTCCCGGCGCGATCGCCGCAGTCGCGCGCGCCCCGATGCGCGCGTCGCCGCTCGCGACGCGGGCGTCGATCGACGCGCGCGCGATCGGCGCGCGACGCGACGCGAAGGCGCGGGCGCGACGCGCGCGAGACGCGCGCGCGGGCGCGACGCGGGACGACGACGAATCGTGGGCGTTCGATCCGTTGGCGCTCGACGCGCGCGCGACGCGGGGCGCGACGCGGGGCGCGACGCGCGTCGCGAGCGGCGCGTGCGCGCTGGTGGCGGTGATCGCGTGCGGCGCGTCGGAGGACGCGCGCGCGGGCGGCGCGGCGATCGACCCGTTTTACGCGTTTTCGCCCGTGTGCCCGGCGAGCGACGGCGTGTTTCGAGTCGGACAGCGCGCGGCGATATCGCTCGCGGGAGACGAGAACATTGAAAATTATCGACCGTTGATAAATGATGTGCTGATACGGGTGCGGACGGAGTTGTGCGTGTTGGAATCGTTCGTGCGAGAGACGGCGGTGCCGTTCGTGCGAGAGAAGGGCTTGGGATGGGTGCTGCCGAGGAGAGAGACGAGCGAGACGTATCTCGCGGGCGTGGTGTTCATGCTCGGCGCGAATTTCATTTTGCTCGGTTCGACCAAGGTTGTGGCCATCATGGCCATCTATCACGATCTGAGTCTTGGGTTGGCGACGCGCTTGTTTGGCTCGGCGCTCGGCGCGCTCGGGCCGACGAATGAGCGAGAAAAGCGCGAGAAGGAGTTGAACAAGGTGATGGATGAACAGATGAACGAGCTAAAGGGGGTGATGTCGAACTGGACGATCGGTAAAGACGATCGCGCGAGGAAGACGCAGGAAATTAACGACAAGTACGCGACGAAACTGGAAGCTTTGCGCGGTTCGCAAGAGGAGCGAAGCGATCGCGACGACGCCGTCGGGTTGAGTAAATTCAGACAAGTCGCCGGCATAGTCGCAGTTCCGCTCAAGGTGTACGGCACCGTCAGTTCGAAAGGCCGCCAAGTCTTAGAGGTCTTCGACACGTTCTGTTCGCGATATTTTGTCGCCTTCACGGTGACGTACATAATCATCAAAACCGCGCATTACACGGTGTTGAAAGATTTCCCGTGATTCGAGACGGTTAGTAATACATTGTAATCTACACATCCACGCGCACCGTGCGGTGCCGATTTCACGTTTTCGGACGTCGAACGTAACGCGCCAATCGAGTGGCGTGCGCCCCCGTCGACGCGGCCAGCGCGCTCTCGCACGCGTCCTTCAGCGCCTTGAGCGTTTGATAATCCGTCTCCGCGAGCGTCGTCTTCTTCGTCCCGCCGTCGTCGCCGCGCGCCAATCCCAGTTTCAACAAATACTTCGCCTCGCTCTCCACCAGCGACGCTCGACTCGAGACGTTCGCATCTAATCGCCACTCCAACCCATCGTACGCGTCGCTTCTGTTCGTCGCCGTCCCTCGTCGCGTCGCCGCGCCTCGTTCGCCCCGCAGCGCCTCCTCCGCGTACCGCCTCGTCAGCGTCTCCGCCTTGGCGTCGTCGAACCCGAATCCCCGCATGCGCTTCCCGAACGCATCGCTCGTCACGCATCCTCGCGCGCACTCCGCGAACGCCCACGCGAGCGCCCTCGCGTCGCTCGCCGCGCGCTCGACCGCGCGCTCGCCCGACGCCAGCGCCATGGCGTCCTCGCACGCCGCGTCGACGACGTCGAGCGATCGCGCGGCGAGCGCGCGCAGGTCGCGCTCGATCGCTTTCGTCCACACCACGGGTTCCATGGCGCCGCGCGCGAGGCGACGCGCGACGCGACCGCGCGAACGTCTGCCGTCGATGGACGACGCCCAACACCCTCCGTTTGAGGACCGCAGTGCGCGACGGTCGGACCGCGCGCGACGACGCGCGAGGCGGCGACGACGCGCGAACCGAAAGAAAGAACGAACGAACGCGCGCGCGCGACGACGCGCGGGTCGAACGCGCGCGAACGAAGCGACGACGCGCGCGCGAAAGAAGCGACGAGGGCGAACACCATGAGCGACGTCGGCGGGAAGAGCGCGAAAGAGCTGTCGATGTCGGCGTATCTCACGGCGATGACGTATGGGGTGGCGTACATCACCGCCGCGACGACGATCATCATGCTGAATAAGTACATGCTGAGCGTGACGGCGTTTCATTATCCCATCGTGTTGTCGTCGCTGGGCGTCGTCTGCGGGTGGACGCTGAGCCTGATCGGCGTGCACGTGACGAAGACGGTGGATATCTCCACGCACGGTGATATTACGTTTACGACGTGGGTGAAGAACGTGTTGCCGATCGGGTTTTTTCAAGGAACGACGCTGATGCTCGGGAACATGGCGTACTTTCATCTCACGCTGTCGTTTTTGCAAATGGTCAAGGCGCTGTCGCCGGCGGTGTTGTTCTTCATCTTGTATCTCACTGGGTTGGATAAGTGGCACGCCAAAGTCGCCATGGCGGTGGCTGTTATTATTGGCGGTACGTTGATCGCGTCGCTCGGCGAGACGAGCTTCACGTGGGTCGGATTCGCTTTGATTTTTGGCGCAGAATTGACAGAGGCGTTTAAGAACGCGTTGATGCAATTCTTGCTCGCGAATAAAAAGTTCAGCATGTGGGAAGGGATGTACTTCATCTCCCCCGCCTCGCTTATCTTTCTTCTTCTCGCCGCGACGGCGTTCGAATTCAAGCACATGCGTGAGAACGACGCTTGGGGCATGATGGTGGACAAGCCTTACTTGTTCGTCGCCGCCGGCTTTTTGGGCTTCGTCGTCAACTTTTGTTCCCTCGGCGTCATCAAGCACATCGGTTCTCTCACCCTCAAAGTCCTCGCTCAGCTCCGATCGATTCTCATCATCGTCTTCGGCGTCGTCTTCTACCACGACGTCGTCACCCCGATGCAAATGTTCGGTTACGGCGTCGCCCTCGTCGGTTTCACCGCATACAACGTCGCCAAGGTGCAGGCCAAGGAGCAAGAGATTTTAGAAGAACAGCGCGAGGCGGGACTGAGCAAGCCGCTCTTACCCTGAGCGCCGAACGATCGCATCTGATGTGTGTAGCTTTTCGTAGTCATGTATTCACTGATCTAGCTCTTCTTCCAATCGTTTCATCCGTCCCGCGCCGCCGCCTCGCGCGCGCGGTTTGAATGTCACCACGCATTCAAACCGCACTCGCGGTCGCGTCGGCTCGCCATGGCGAGCACGAGCTTCGGCAAGAAGGCGTGCGAACTCGTGCGAGAGATCGCGGAGAGCGAGGCCGGGACGCTACCGCCGTACAATCAGGATTTAATGCGCACGATCGCCGATCAGTGCGCGGACCACGGCGAGGCTATGCAGACGCTGGCGGTTCAGATTAACGAAGTGAACGACGCCGAGGACGACGGCGCCGAGGACGCGGACGCGAGAGAAGATAAGACAGGGTCGTTGCGCACGGGGATGTACGCGCATCATCAGGTGAGCGCGAGAGATGCGGGAATCGAGGCGGCGAATCGAAGACGCGCGAGACGCGAGCGAAACGAATCAAACGAACGAACGAACGAACGAACGACGAACGAGCGACTGACTGCGTTTGCGTCGCGAATAGGCGATATTGCGGAATAAACGCGCGATGTTGGTGTACCTGAACGAGCGCATGAACAGGATAAAAGATCTTCGATGGCAAATCGGCACCGGTTTGCCGGACAACGTGTCCTCCAACCTGAGTCACGGCGAACGCGCCTTCTTCACCAAGTACTCGGAAAATCTGAACGACTACATGCGAGAGGTGGATTTGAACTTGACGTTAGATTTAGAACCGCCGAAGCATCACAAGATACAGGTGCGATGCTTGGAAGATCGCGGGGAGTTGTTCACCAGGGACGGCTCGGTGGATCTCAAGCGCAACACGGTGCACTTGATGTGGAGAGAGGAAGCGCAGCCGCTCATCCGCGAGGGCGTCCTCGAGCAGCTCGACGACGATGGGTGTTAGCGGCGTGTAGAATCAATTGAATTATAGGGAAGTAATATGCTATCCGTTCGTCGTTCGCGCTCGACGCGTCGTAATCCATTCCGTTTTCCGTCGGCTCGCTCCGCGACTCGCTCAAATCGCGAGCGGCGAGAGCACTCTCGGCAGCGCCTCGACGTTGGCCAAAAACGCGAAGAGCGAAAACAGCACCCCGAGCGTCGGCATCAATCGCGGTCCCGGCCACTCGAGCGGATTTCTCGGCGTCTCGTCGAATCTCTTCGCGTACTGATATCCCAACGCGAGCGTCGCGACCGCCCCCAGCGCCAGTCCCGCGGGCGACGCCAGTTCGTTATCGCTCTGGATCAGCGCGAACGCCCCGCACAGCGCACCGCTCGCCGGGCCGACGAACGCGAGATTCGGTCGTCCCGGCGTGCCCTCCGCGACGTTTTCCCGCGTGTTCAGCGCTTCGCCCATCACGCACAGCGCGAACGCGACGTCTTGCTGCGCCACGGCGTAGGCGACGTTCGCGTCCACCGCGCGCGCGGCGGTGCGTTCACCGCGCGCGAGCGACGCGCGCCTCGAGACGCGCGCGACGCGCGCTCGCGCGAGCGTCGTCGTCGACGTCGTCATCGCCATCGCCATCGCCGCAGAATGAGGCGCACCGCCGCGCGCGCGGCGCGCGCGTCTCGAAGCGCGCGCGAGTACCTGCCGAAGGCGTTTCCGTCGCTCGACGCCGACGACGTCGCGCGCGAGCTCTTCGACGACGCGCGCGCGGTGGCGACGTTCGGCGCGAGCGACGAGGCGACGGCGCGAAAACAGCTGGGACACGCGTGCGCGCAGGCGATCGGAGGCGAAGCGCGCCGGTGCAGGCACGGATACAGTCGCGCGCTGCTGTACGCGCCGGCGTCGACGACGACGACGGACGCGAGGGCGGCGCTCAAGGCGGAGCACGCGCTGTCGAGACTGAGCTGTCCCGAACTCATCGAAGCCGTCGACGCGTGGGAGCGCGAGGGAGGGATACACGCCGTCGCGGCGGCGTGCGACGCGGACGAAAGTTTATTCCAAAGCCTGGAGCGGGCGCATCGAGACGCGCCGAGGGTGCGAAACTGGTTGGTGGGCGAGGAGACGAGCGCGCGGGTGCGCGAAGGCGAGACGAAAACGGATTTCATCGTCAACAGAACGGGGTTAGTTGGGGTGAGTTTAGAGGCGCTGACGAGCCAGAAGACGTGGAAGAAGGTGAAATGTCTTCACGCGCACATAGCGGACACTTTGGTGCGGGGGAGAGGGAAGAATGCGGTCGGCGCGTTTGCGCTCGACGTTCTTCGCACGAGAAGAGGCGTCGACGTCGACGGAACGCCCGAGTGCTGGCGCAGATGCGCGCCAGGGGTAGCGGAGAGTAGAAAGTAGAATGCGCTAGGGTAGAGTATTAATAGAAAATAGCATAGCTGCGAGGGAACGAGCGGGGCGAGCGCTATCGACAAAACGACGAACTCAACGCTTTGGAGACGGAAATTCTCTGCGACCTGTTCGCCACGAGACCGCACACTAATTTCCAACCCGCCCCGTCGTTTTCATCGAGAATCGCGAAATCGCTTTGCCTGCGCTCGGGCAGGCTCGCTCGCCAGGCTTCGCAGTCGTACGCCCAAGTTTTCAATTCTCCTCGAACGCCCTTCATGCCATTCTTTTTCCGAAACGCCGGAACGCTCACTTGCAAGATCACCATGCCCACCGAGAACGCGTCGAATAAATCGGGTTTATTCTTGTTCCACTCCCCAGCCCCTCCACCGCCGCCAAACTTCCCCGTGAGATATCGCTCGGGCGGCCCGTAGACGGGATCGAAAACCGTCTCCGCCTCGTCGTAGTTTTGCCCCGTCTTCAAATCTGCCGCCCCACCGAGATCGATCAGCCGCAATCCTTTCTTCGTGAGCAACACGTTGTTCGGTTTCACGTCCCTGTGAATGATCTTTTTGTCGTGAAGCCCCTTGACGCACTTGAGGAGTTCGCGACTCACCTTCTTGCACGCCTGCGCCTCCGTGGCGCACCCCAGCGCCTCCGCGAACGCCGCGCCGTCTCGTCCGCCTCCGAACACTCCCCCGAGTCCACCACCGCCGAGCGCGCCCTCGAGCGTGTCGCGTCCCTCGTCTTCGAACACGAGGTACGCGTTCGCGCCCGCGACGCCCAGAAACGTCGCGCCGCCGCGCCACCCCCTCGCGCGCCGCCAGATTCGCCCCTCCGCCTCGACGAACCGCGCGCCGCCTCGAAACGCGCTGCCCTCTTTCAGCACCACCGCCGTGCGCCCGCGGAGCGTGCCCGCGAAGACGTCGCCGAACGAGCCCGCGCCGATCTTCTCGCCGCGTCGCACGTCCGCGAGCGCGATGTCCCCGGCAAAGTCGCGCCCGCCGTCGTCGGACTCCGCGAACGCGCGCGGCGGCGGCGGCGACGCGCGGCGCGTCGAGCGGCGCGGCGCGCGCGCGCGCGGGGTCGTCGGAACGCGCGAGGTCGAGGCGACGCGCATGGGTGTGACGCCGCAGAGCGCGACGGCGAGCGCGCGCGCGCGGCATGGCGAGCGAACGCGCGCGCGACGGCGACGACGGCGACGATGCGATGCGCGCGATGGGGACGCAGCGCGCGCGCGCGGTGACGCTCGTCGCGCGCGCGCGCGCGGAAGATGCCGCGGACGTCGAGCGCGAATCCGAAGACTTTGACGACGCGCGGCGACGCGCGCGGCGCGAGGCGAGCGGTGCGGAGGGCGAGAAGAGCGCGCGCGAGGGCGCGATGACGCCCGCGGGGTACAGAGCGACGCTGCGCGACGAGGACGGGGAAGATTACGCGTCGATGCGACACGCCCTCGACGCGCTTCGGAACATCGATAAAGTCGACGCGTCGGGAGGTGCGGACGCGCGCGGTGCGTCGAACGCGGCGCGCGAGGGATGGGCGAGCGCGCGGGCGAGCGCGATCGCGGGCGACGCGGACCGCGGGACGTACGAGGTGGTCGAGACGCTGCGCGCGGGCGGAGCGGCGTCGAGCGCGAGTTTTAGTAAAGTCGGCGAGAGGAGTCTGGCGATCGGTGATCGCGCTGGATCGATCCTCGTGAGGCGATGCGCGACGGATGATATGGCGTGCGCGTCGACGAGCGAGGTCGGGGCGCACGATGGGGAGATTGTTGGCATGGATTGGAGTTTGAACGGCGGACGCCTGGTAACTGTAGGCAAGGTGGGGGAAGTGAAAACGTGGAACGTGACGCACACGTCCAAGACGACGATACAAATGACGAAGCAGAGCGCTTTTAAGGTGCATACTGAGTTGACGTGTGTTCTGTTTCACGCGGCGAAAGACGATCTCGTTTTTGTGGGCACGAAGATGCGAGAGGTGCTTGTCGTCGACGTCCAGGTCGGAGTCCTCTTGGACAAGTTCACGATGAACGCGGTACCGCTTTGCATGGAATCCAACACATCAGGGTGTGTTCTGTTCGTCGGTGACGCTGAGGGCAATATCAGCGTGTTGACGTGCGACGCTCGAATGAAGAAGACGCTGTCACTCAAGTCTGAAGGCGACGCTGCGGTTGAAAATCCACTTCAGCGCGTCATCAATGAAAGATCGGCGAGTCAATCAGAGAGGATGAGCGTGGTCGGGCATCAACAGCTGCCTGATGAAGATGGAAGTGACCCGTCGACGGTAGGATCGAAACTCCGCTCGACACTCGCATCGATGCTTTCAAAGGCAAAAACCGCGGTGCCCGTGCCGCGGGTGGCTCAAGTGAAGACTGGGTATCGCTTGCGAGCGGCAAAAACGATTTCTGCAGAAAAATCGCCGATTCGCGCGATACGCTATTGTCCGTTCGTTACAATCACGGGTAGAGCTGCGTTGTTGAGCTTCCATGAGTGCGGTATCGTGCGTATGTATCACGCAAACGATTTGCTGTACTCGTCTTTTAACTCTTTCACCCACGGACAAATACACGATTGGACCACTCCGGCCCGCGGTAGTGGCGCCGTTTCTTTCGCACACGGACACTCCATCGATCTGCCCCTCTTATCCGCCTCTAGAGCCAATCGAACGGCACTATACGTCATGCCCACTATTCCCGAAGCACCGATCCAGGCCTTGCAGTTCACCGACGATGTAGAAGAGAATAGCGAACAAGCTGTGGATATTGCAACCGTATCGGAATGGTCGCACGATTCCACCGAGCTTGTTATCGGTTATGCGTCGGGTAAATTGGTCGTCTGGCGCAAGATGTGATGTTTTCTGTATTCAAATTATCCTGTTGTTGCAATTTTAAATTTGAGCTCGCTGCGCGATGTTTTCTTTTCCTCTTCCAATCCTCTTCCAATCCTCTTCCAATCCTCTTCCAATCCTCTTCCAATCCTCTTCCAATCCTCTTCCAAATCCCATATCTCTCCTTCAACCATCTCCCTACTTCCTAAACAATTCCTAAAAGTCCTTACCCTGACCTTTACCAATCTGGCTGCGTCCTCATGCAACCTCTTCCTCTTCCTCTTCCTCTTCCTCTTCCTCTTCCTCTTCCTCTTCCTCTTCCTCTTCCTCTTCCTCTTCCTCTTCCTCTTCCTCTTCCTCTTCCTCTTCCTCTTCCTCTTCCTCTTCCTCCACTTAAACGCCGTACTGCTCAGCTAATTTTCTCATCACACCAGGTTCGAGATCCCGTACAACCATCGCCCACTGGTCGGTCCCAACGTGATCCTTGAAGCCGCGCACAAGTTGACCCATGGTCGCGACGAGTTCATTGTTGCGGCACTGTCTCCACGACGCAACGGCCTCGACAAATGCGCTCAAACCACTCGTCGCGCCCGACGGATTCATCTGAATCAACTTGCAAAGCCCCATGAAGCCGTGTTCTTTTTCAACGCCATCGCGAAGTCGTCTCAGAGCAGAGCACCAAGACGTGATGAAATGCGCGAGACCACCTTGTAATTCTTCAGGACACGTCATCGAAAGTCGACCAAGACTTATGGCGGCATTTTCGCCAAGGGCTCTGTTCACCATTCGCATGTCGAGAATTTGAACCAAACATTGCGCCAGTGGCGCTACAAATGGACGCAATACGTCGCTTGACGTTCGAATGGCGATCTCGCCGGCGGCCCAGCTTGCGTTATTGCATACAGACATGTTCATGGATATGACCATCGCTGGCTGCAACTGCGCAACAATGAGCTCCATCAACTGTTGCAAAGACGGAGTCAAGTGCGCAGTACTCGAACGTGTGAGATCGCCCACGAGTGCGAATGCGCTACGTCTGACTCCTGGGGACTCATCCATGCACGAAGCGATGAGAATATCTCGAATAGGCGACTGCGCGACGAGCGGCTCGATGGCTTGTCCCATGCCTTCGCATAAACCAGAAAGCAAGTCCAAGGTACAAATGACGATGTCGATTGCGTACTCTTCGGCTGGCATCTCGCCGCGTTGCACTGCAGTGCGCTGCTGAAGCTGGTATGTCAAAGCGGAAATGCATTTTGCGAAAATCCCAGACGAGAACTCGGCCGATGCCTGCCCGAGGCCGACGATGATCGCCGTGAGGCACTCGAGCAAATGATACAGCTCAGGGTCCACCTTGTTCGCATTCTCCCACTTTTGAAGCATTCCTGGTAAGATCGCACCGGCGTACCGCGCATCCTCAATCGACGGACCGATATTCTCCGCGAGCATGGTCAGTGCGTCGTACAAGTTGCGCATATTCTTCCGCTGGTATGTAGCCAGCGCCTGGGTGAGCGTCTGCACGATAGTTTCGGTCCAAGGCGCCAGCGTGTCTTGACCTTCGGCGAGAAGGGTCGCGATCGCGCCGCAAGCTGCGGCTTGAACGTGTTTGTTGTGATCCAAGCACCTCTTGCAAAGCGCTGTCGTCAGCGTGTTGAGCTGCTCCATACCTTGCTGCTGGGGCATCGCGTTTGGATCGTTCGACGGCCTCGCGCACTGCAACGTCCATCGAGAGAATCGACTGAGCGTCCAGCAAGTCGTTGAGCGCACCAACGGACGGGCGTCATCCAGCATCGGTAAGAGGAAATTGATTAGCATCGGGAGGTATTGCAGCAAGCCGCCTGAACAGCCCTCAGCGACGGCGCCAAGGGCCAAAATAGCGCTCTCACGGATCTCCCACCTCGACTCGCGTAGTCTCTGCTCGACGACGGGTAGCAGAAGAGGCAGAAGCTCGTCGCCAAAGACGTTCGACAGGATGTCCAAACCATTTGCAGAACTCTTTCGGAGGTTCCACACGAAGTCATCGCTGTCGTCTTGGCCGTCATCCTCTCCTTCTCCTTGTGAGCCTTTATCCTTGGTATCACGAAACGTGGGTTTGATGTCTTGATCTCTGTCTTCCCTTCCCACGTTCACTTCGTCGTCCTCGGCCGAAATCACTTCCTCGTCGTCCTCCGTGTACGCCATGTTTGTCAACAACACTGGGATGAGTCTCGGCGTAAACTCGCGCAAAATTTGCACATAATCATCACCCAGTTCGGCCTCACAGAACGCCCCCCAGAACTCGCACGACTCCATGGCGACGTCTTTATCCTCGTCGTCCTGCCTTTCGAGCATGTACACGATGATTTCCCGCAAATTCGGCGCCAACTTTTCTGGACAAATGTGAATCAACATGACCAAGCCCGAGCACACCAGCCTTCGAACGTCGTTGTCCGGATCGTTCGCGAGCGAAAACAATCCTTGCAAGTAACTATCCAACAGCGCGTAGTGGTTTTCCGGCCAGCACGGCGCGATCATGTTCACCACGCCGACCGCTTGCTGGCGCACCTTGGCCGCCGGCGAGGAGAACAACGCGAACAGTCGCGGAATCACCATCCCCGCGGGCGAATCCGGCAACCCGGGCACTTTGACGTCCAATCTCCCGTTCACCTCCTCGCACGCCTTGTACAGCGCGCCCAGGGCACCGTCTCGAGAATTCTCGTCCCCCGCCTCGACCGCTCTCACGAGCGTCGGCCACAGGTCGCCCCAATTTTCAACCCCCCCGCACCGCACGATCACCGCCACGCACGTCCCGCACGTCCCCCTGATCAATCTCGACGGGTGTCCCAGCGCTCTCAGCAGCGTTTCTCGCACGTACGTCCTGTACTCTTCGCTCATCGTCGTCGTCCACGACGTCTTCAGATTATTCTTCAACAGCAGTCCCGCGCTCTGTCGCACGTCCTCCCTCCGTCCCGCGTCCTCGTCGCTCGTCAGCACGTGCGCGAGGTAGTTATTAAAGTCCGGAAACCCCGCGCATTGCTCCAGCCTGCCCAGCATCTCTCGCTGATTCGCGCGCGGGTCCAAGTATTCGGCGATCATCTGAATGATTCGCGCCGCCCCGTCCCCGTTCGGGGTCCACGCCGTCGCCATCGCGCGCGGGAGCGCGCGTCGCGCGTCGCGTCGCGTCGCTCGACGCGCTCGCGTCGCGGTCGCGCTCGCGTCGCGCTGTGCGGGACGACGGATCGATCGCCGCGCGCGTCGGCGTCGGATAACCTCACGGCGCGACGCGCGACGCGCGCTCCGCGAGCGCGCGTCGAGCGACGACGACGACGCGCGCGATGACGACGATGATGACGCGCGCGACGGCGACGACGCGCGCGACGGCGGGCGGACGCGCGAGCGGGAGCGCGGACGCGCGGACGACGCGACGCGTCGCGATGCCGAGCCGGGACGCGGCGACGACGGCGCGCGCGCGACGCGACGCGCGAGCGCGAGCGATGAAGCGGGTGTTCATCGATGGCGAGGCCGGAACCACGGGGCTTCAGGTGCGCGAACGGTTGGAGGCGCGAGGGGACGTCGAGCTGATTCAACTGGATGAGGGCTCGAGAAAGAATCTCGAGGCGAGACGCGCGGCGTTGAACGAGTGCGACGCGGCGATTCTGTGCCTTCCCGATCAGGCGGCGGAGGAGGCGGTGAAATTGGTGGAGAATGAGACGACGGTGGTGATCGATGCGTCGACGGCTTTTCGCGTCGCCGATGGTTGGACGTACGGATTCCCGGAGCTGGCGCCAGGGCATCGAGAGTTGGTCAAGGCGTCGAAGAGAATCTCAAATCCGGGGTGCTATCCCACCGGGTTCATCGCACTCACTAGACCATTGGTTGACGCGGGCATCCTGTCTCCAGGCGCGGCGTTGACGGTGAACGCGGTGAGCGGGTACACGGGCGGCGGTAAGGCGCTCATCAAGGTGTACGAGGAGGAAGAACACGAGCCGTGGGGCGCTTACGGATTTAATCTCGAACACAAGCACTTGCCAGAGATGGCGAAATGGAGCATGATCGGTCGTGAACCAATTTTCATGCCATCTGTCGGTTCCTTCGCGCAAGGTATGGTGGTGAGCGTACCGTTGCATTACGATCAACTTGCCGCCGACGCTCGCAGCGCCAAGCGTCTGCATGAGTGCTTACGCGCGCGGTACGCGCAGAGTACGTACGTTTCGGTGCGAGATTTGAACAAGATGGACGACCTCGAGCGTGGAGCTTTCATGAGACCAGACTCTTTGGCGAACACGAACAAGCTCGAGTTAAGTGTTTACGCCAACGACTCAAAGCGAACCGCCGTTCTCGTGGCAAGGTTAGATAATTTGGGCAAAGGTGCTTCGGGTGCGGCGGTGCAAAACATGAACTTGGCGCTTGGACTGGATGAAACAATGGGATTGTAGGCATTACGAGACAGTATGTTAACATATTATGCTAAGATATACCACGATGAACCATGAAAATATTGTAGTACCACTAGAATCGTAGTGGCAGAGAATCAGAGCGACGCGCGGTCGCACAAGCTATCTCACTTATCAAATAGTGATGGGCGAATCGCGCCGCCAAGATTCGACGGGAACAACTTCCTCACAAAGCAACCCACTTTCGAACGGTGCTTGTAAATTTTCGTCCGGATTCTGTTGAATGCCTCCGGTGAGCGGACAGAATCGAATGTTCCAGTGCGTAAGAACATTCCTTCTAGCGCGCGCGCGTACTTTTCTAGAGTGTCAAGATCTTCCAGCAAATCCGTCATAGCGTAATCCATCCTGAGAAACGCCGAGCGCGCACGGTGCGAATAATAATTCACATCGCACATCTCCATATCATCGATGCTGTATTCAAACTGCGCCAACGTATGCTATCGTGTCACGCACGCATATTGTTACTTTAGTCAGTCATCAATCTCTCCGTGCGTCGTCGAAATCACGACTCGCGTGTAGTCGTATCGCTCGCATCGCTCGTCCCGTCGCACCTGCATGAGCTGCGCAATGTATTCGTGGCAACCCACCACCGCTTGCGCGTGACGATGCGGCCATCGCGTTACGCCCGCTTTTCTACACCTACACTCACCGCGAACCAGACGCGCATCGTCAGTCACGCGGTCCGTGCGAGCGACAAAGACTCTCAAAAAAGTCAAAAAAAAATCGCGCGCTGGGCTCAAAAACACAATAAAGCGACGAAAGACACGTGCGCTTTGACGTACTGCAGCCTGAATGATCCAGAGGGCATCCCAAACGCCTTCGCGACTTTGTCCGCGGGCATCATCAGGAACGCGTACAGCTCGTGCAAGTCGAACGGCTCGTCCAACTCCTCGTCGATCGCCAACGCCTCGCGTTCGGCAAACTGTTTCGCGACGAGCGCCGCTCGCCTCGCCCGTTGATCATCATCGATTATCCCCAATCGATGATCTAAGATCGCGCGCGCCGCGCGCGCCTCCGTCGCCGCGAGCGCGTCGCGTTCGTTCGCAATCGTTCTCATCGCGCGTGTGCGCGCGTCGCAGCCACG
>Ga0228615_1000285_pt1 | contig 28858 bp, 27 predicted proteins | sample 16DmetaG_FD_190530 | JGI IMG/M metagenome (GOLD analysis project Ga0228615, IMG submission 190530) | Seawater microbial communities from Monterey Bay, California, United States - 16D | ecosystem: Environmental > Aquatic > Marine > Coastal | place: USA: California | collected 2016-10-17
AATTTTCAAACAATTTAACAAAGGGGCACGCTAAACATGGACGTAATTTCGCATTGGTTTTGGGGCATGGCCGTCACTCACGGTAAAATCAAAGGTAGGTTTGCAGGTTCGATGGGAGTAATTCCAGACTTATTGGCGTTTTTACCCGTTACAATAATTTCCGTATTCACTGGACACAGGAACCCCACAGTAGATGACACAACCACAACTGGAGACTTTCATCCATTATCTTGGGAAATATATCAATGGAGCCATAGTGCTGTTACCGTACTGGTATGTTTTCTTGCAACTTGGTGGTACCTCGAAAAATATGGCACTCCAAAATTTCTCAGCAAATTTTACTTAGCAACAATGAGTGCTAAAAAACAGGCATTTCTAATTTGGTTACCTTGGTTACTGAATATTGTCACCGACATACCTTCTCACACTGCACAATTTTTCCCCACACCAGTGTTTCACCCGATTTCTGACTGGAGGTATGACGGAACAAGGTGGTCTGATCCCACTGTTTGGTTGACGAACTTAGCAATCCTGTTATTTGTTTGGGCCATCATGATTCATCTAGAACGTAAGCGCAAATCAATGGGCTAATGTAGGCGAAATCAGTACAATCCAACCCACACACTTCAACTCATCAATGTCCTAACCAATATGCTAAGGTTCACAACGAACTCCAGCCGTTCAATCTCAAGTTAGGGATTTAATTCTGAACCTCTCTTTTTTAGTCGTTGATAACAGAGGTATAAATCCAAGGTGATTGTTCTAAACTTTCACTCGAGGGTGGTAGTGGTCTACAGTGTCTTGGCCAGCATTAATGTCGAAATTTGGGATAATGCCGTGTATGATTAGACGAAGACCCCCCAATGTGAACCAAAAAGCCATTTTCCATGCTCCGAGTAAATGTGAAAAGTACGACTTATTTATGTCAGCAAGGTGCGCCATGGTTAGGGTACCATCACTCGGGCTTTCAATACTTACCAAATATTGGCTCAAACTCCATTCGTATCCAAACGGTTCGTTTCAGAACCCCAAATATTGTATGAATATTATGATTTTTTATTCAATCGAGGGAAAAGAGCAGGGGTATTATCCCTATATTTCTGATATTCTGGATTGTCTCCCCACTTCTCCAAAGCTCGTTTATTGAGTATGGGAATTCCACTAATCTTCGTTAAGAGAAGAAATATGAAGACAGGCGAGATCCAAGCAACCTTTTCTAGACCCGTAAAGCAAGATACCCCAAAGAAGGCGATTCCAGTCCATAGAAGAATTTCTCCTAAGTAGTTTGGATGCCTAGTGTAAGACCACAAACCCCTGTCGATCCATTTGCCTTGATTATTGGATTCTTTATTGAATACAGTTTTTTGATTATCTGCAATGGTTTCAATACCGAATCCCAGTATCCAAATTGATAATCCTATGCCGTCCCATATCCCTAATTGAGATGCTGAATCTGCCTGGCTATTGATCACAATAACTACGATCATTGTTAGGAAAACCCACAGGCCTTGAAGCGTCCATGGTACAAGAAATCTGATCGGTGATGTCTTGAGTTGGTCAAAGCGTCCGTCTTTCCCAGTTCTGTGGATACGGAAATAAAGAAAACTGGACAAGCGCAAAGACCAGATGACAACAAGTAAACTGACGATGAATTCTCTCGGACTTGGAGGTTCGGACTGAGACCCTGCCCAAAGGCTAAATCCCAGTACTGTGAGGTAAGTTAAGCCGCCTGTTAAGTCATAGAAGCGTTCCGTTTTCATCATAGATGCCGGTATCCATGCTACCCATTGCATGCCAATACAAATCACTGCGCAATAGAATACAGCAGAGTACCCATTCAAAACGACAGAATTCTTTTCAACAGCACTAACCACTAAAAAGACAATCACAAACATTGTTGTTACAACAATGGTTGTTAACTGCAAATCTTGACGAGTAGAACCCATTGCTATCGTCGATTCTAGTATCATCACATTGTTAATAATTCGGATTCTCTACCACCGCAGTGAATGTCAATGAGAAGCCCTTGAACACGTGTAAGTGCAAACAGTAGTTGATCGTAATACAAATTATTACGAATACAAGAATTCGGGTGGTCAAGAAAAAAATATTTTCTCAGCATAATTGTTGGGCTGAATAGTCTCTGTACTCCGGAGGACAATTTCGAATCACCATTTCAAACATTTTGAAGACGGACATGACGATTGATGACAATAATTAGCAACTATCGATGAACTAAATCGTGATGAATGGAATCTTGACGAACCTAAAGAACCAAAACAGGTAATTTTGCCATTACCTCAACTGAACCAACATGGGTTCCAAGAGGGTTCCATTCATACTAACTCAATCCTCAGTTTAGGATACTCACCTGTGATAAAGAGTATTGAACTGACATCGTAATTCTGTTTCGATGTCTTCAGTCCTTTACGACCTACTACAAACAGAAGGTGTTGGTCTTTGACATGGATTCCTCTACGGGTTGAAAGAGATGCGGGGGGCAGGATTCGAACCTGCGAACCGATAAGGAATGGGACCTAAACCCACCGCCGTTGACCAAGCTGGGCGACCCCCGCGCAGACTGATGGCAGCGCCTCTCGGATTTGAATGAAACGCTTCAACTCGATGCTTCAAACCCAGCAGAATTGATGACTTTTATCAAGAAATCAGACGAAACTTCTGAACCAGTTGTGACCAAGCCAGCGCCGGAGTCATGTGATATCTTTGCTTTCAACACACCTGGTGTTGATTCAAGTACGCGTTGCAATCTACTTGAACATCCACCGCAGGTCATCCCAGAAATCGATAGGCTGTGTACGGTATCTGCCATGCTGCGTACACGAGACGGAGTCATTTGAAGTCATTCACGGAATGGTGTCCACCATCGCAGTAAGAGTGAATTAGCCACCACACTCACTGAAGAGAGCGACATGGCAGCCGCAGCAAACGCAGGGGGCAAAAGTAAGCCTGTAGTCGGCAACATGATGCCCATCGCCAGTGGAATGCCAATCAAATTGTAGATGAAGGCCCAACTCAAGTTGCTTCGAATGCGCTGCATGGTATTTTTGCCGAGATCAAGAGATGAGACTGCATCAATGAGATCGTTTCGAAGTAAGACAAAGTCTGCAGCATCAAGTGCTATGTCAGAACCGGCTCCCATTGCAATACCCACATGTGCTGTTGAAAGAGCAGCAGCATCGTTGATACCGTCTCCAACCATTGCCACATAGCGCCCTTGATTCTGTAATTCTTGTACATATGCTGCCTTTTGGTCCGGTTTGACACCCGCTACTACCGACTCTATACCCATCTCTTCTGCAAGAGTCTCCGCCGCCTCTTTACGGTCTCCAGTTAACATTACGATGTCATAACCTGCTTGCTTAGCACGACGAATCGCTGTTTCAGTCGATTCTCGAATCCGGTCCTTTGCCTCTATCCAACCGAGCAAATCTAATCCACGACTTACCAAGATAACGGTCACCCCTTTGGTTGCGGCATGACTAATTTTATCCAGTACATCTTGCTCAATGCGAACGCCAATCTCAGTCATTAAATCTTCATTCCCCACGGCCACTAGAGAGCCGTTGTGTTCTCCAATCATTCCCATTCCCGGCATTGTTTTGATTTCAGAAATGTTTGGACGTGTTGAAGTGACATTGGACCATGAGGTAAGAATTGCTTCTGCAAGAGGATGAGTTGATTCCGCCTCAAGAGAGGCAGCGATTGAAAGTATTTCTTTGACTTCGCAATCGAAAAACTCGATATGGCTAACTCTCGGTTTTCCGGAGGTTAAGGTTCCAGTTTTGTCCACAATCAAGGTATCAATTTTGTGTGCTTGTTCGAGCGCTTCAATGCCTTTGATGAGCAAGCCATTTCGTGCACCTACTCCCGTTCCGACGATAAGAGCAGTTGGCGTCGCAAGACCAAGAGCGCATGGACAAGCAATAACAAGAGTTGAGACCAAAACCATCATGGCAAGTTCAGAATTGGTTTCCATTGGATTGTACGACGATGAGCCTGGGTATAACAACCAAAAACACGCAGCAATAAGGGCAAGAACAACCACAACAGGAACAAAGATTGAGGCAACTCGGTCGACTAGCCGTTGAATGGGAGCCTTACCTAATTGAGCATCTTCAACCAGTTGGATGATGTTAGCGAGCAGTGAGTCACTCGAAGCGTGCGTCGTCCGAATGAAAATCGTCCCATCCAATACGAGAGTCCCAGCTGACACCGTATCTCCGACCTTCTTTCGAACAGGATAGGGTTCTCCAGTCATCATAGATGTGTCAATACTTGCTTTTCCATCATGCAGTATCCCATCAAGGGGAATAGTTTGGCCAAGTAATACTTTGATAATCGACCCTACAGGAATGGCATCAACATCACGCATTTCGGTATGCCCAAGTTCGTCATCCAAGACAAGACGAGCTTGCTTGGGTTGCAAATCCATTAGGCCATGAACAGCATCGGTGGCTTTCAGTTTTGCACCAGCCTCCATCCAGTTTCCGAGTAAAACAAAACCGAGAATGAACACAACACCGTCAAAAAATACGTGCGTGGCGTTAGAAAACACGGGTGGCAAAATATTGACCAATGGCGCTAAGGTGACAAGAGTAGACCAGAGGAATGCTACCGTGGTTCCCAGATGAATCAACACATCCATGTTTGTTGAGCCAGAACGTAGTGCCTTCCATGCTTTAGAGTGAAATTCCCAGCCCGACCAAAAATAAACGGGAGATGTCGCAATCATGGCCAGAAAAAGGCGTGTGTTCATGCCGTTGAGTTCACCAAAATCATCGGCAATCATGCTCAGATAGAGAGTAGGTAGAGCCATGAGCAGGGCGAAAGTCACTTTCCTAGATTTGACTTTCAATTCTTGTTGTGCAGTTTTGACTACTGTAGACTTATCACGTTGCTCACTTGCATCAAAACCACTTTTTTTGAGCTCTGCGATGATGTCTTTCTTAGATTCTGTAATGTTTGCCTCTGAGGATAATTCGATCAACGCGCGCTGCATAGGCAAATTGACTGACACGCTCTTCACATCTGCTGCCCTAGAGGTCACTTTTTCCACTGATGCTACACACGATGCGCAAGTCATGCCCAGCACATCAAGGGTAAACGACTGATTCGACATTGCCACACATCCAAGTCAGCAACACGATTGGTCCTTGCAGTCAGTGAGGTTCCATTCACCTTCATCCATTGTTATGCACCCGCATCCGCAGGTGCACATCCAACCAATTTGATCCCAACCTTTGCCACCCTCCGCACGGGTATAGAGGCGTTTCATTTTACAATCGCAGTCGCACATTTGCGCTTTGATACGTGCCATGTTCTTGCGTTTAATGTAGTCAATATAAACACTTGGTTTTTGACTACAAAACTATTGAGGTACTAAATCCAGCGAACCAGACCATACGTCTAGCCCTCGGATTCGGCATGGGAAAATTTGGCCGAGTTGCACCACTGGATTTTGTTCTCCGCGCACATCTGGCTCAGCAGGGATAACAGCAAGACCGTGTTCATCAACACTCATCCGAGTTTTACCTCCTATTTGTCCCAAATGCATACGGCCGTGTACCGCTCCATCATCGCCAAGGTCTAGGAAGACCCATGGCGTGCGTATGCCTGTGATTCTGGCAGCCCATGAAGCATGTTCAAGGGGTTTCGATTCGGTGGAACTTTCACCACCAAGTGCACCTCCGCGTAGTAAATGCAGGTGATATGCATTGGCGACGAGTTCCCATTCGAGTCGTTTCGCAGTATGACCTTGTTCGCTACAATGTTGAGCGATTTTCGCAGTTTCTTCAAGAGAATGCGCCCATGCCTCGCCTCTCAAATAGGCCTTGAGTTGTCGGTGTGCCATGAGGTCTGGATATCGGCGAATCGGGCTGGTAAAATGGACATAAGCATCCAAATTCAAACCAAAGTGTCCAAGGTTTACCTCGCAGTAATTGGCTCGTTGCATTAAATGAAACAACCCTTGGTCGACCACTCTGCGCACTGGGCCTTTCAGTTCTGAGGCTTGTTGTTGTGCCTTGTCTAGGGCATCAAGGATTTCTTGTCGCGCATCGGAATCGTGAACATTTGCAAGATAGTCAAGTGTATTGTTTGCTGGTGATTTCTCTTCAGCGCTCAACCCAGATACATCGATTGAACCACCCGCCCATCCAGATAGAAGGTCTGCTAGTTCACCTTCATCCGATTGGCCGTGTTTCCGATATCTTGGTAGCGGCAATTCAATTTCTACACCCAGTGCAGCCAATTTCGCATTGAGTTCCTCGACCTCGATTGCGTCAGGTGGCGTATGGCAACGCCACGGAAGCGGGGCGCCTTCTTTGCCAAGTAAATGGCCAACTGAAGCGTTTGTTGCAACCATAAATGACTCGATCATTTGAGTTGCAGCATTTGGCCATTTCACCTCGACGCGAAGGTTTTGATCTCCGTGTAATCGTGGCCGTAACTCGGCATTTTGAATGTTAAGGCGTAATTCCTTTTGTTGCCATGAAGAAGCGAGTTTGAACATTTCGCCAAACCGAGGATTGTCTAGAGCCTCTTCATAAGCCATGTTTTCATCCACTTGAATAACTGCTTCGTACGCTTTACAATCGGTGATTATATCCTCGTCATCCACTATCATTGCAATGACCATTGCGAGGCGGTCAACCCCTGCACGTAACGAGCACAAATCATCGGCAAGACGCGGTGGCAACATCGGAAGCACAGTGTGGGGCAAATAGACCGAAGTCGCTCTAACCCGCGCTGCCGCATCAAGACGTGTGTCAATGTTGACATAATGTGCTACATCGGCAATTGCTACCCATAGAGTACGTATGCCGTTCTCTTCGACAAGACAAACAGCATCATCAAAGTCCTTGGCATCGTGTGGGTCGATGGTGACAAAGGGAAGATGTCTCAAATCACTCCTTTGTGGCGAAATCTCGGCGTCTCCATCCACTTCTTCGAGGCGTTCAGCAGATTCGACGAGTGTGTTGTCGTAGGTCGAAGGAAACGGATTCCATCCCCCTTTTCGTTTATTCTCAAGCCGCAATTGTAAAAGTGTTCGAGTATTCAAACGCCCTGATTCAATTAACAGTAATGCCATGCTTGGTTCTGCATCTCTAAACTGAAGCCCAGAACGCCTTTTGGCGACGAACCTTGCCTCTTTAGCTAAATCGAATCGGTCCCAAGACCGAACAATTTCACCTTCGAGAAGCGAAAATGAATCAGGATAATCCAGTCCACCAAGATGGGCAAGCCAAACCTCTTCCAGCAGTTCGTATCTCTGTTTGTCTCTTTCACTGGTGTCACTTGGTGCCTTTGAACCGTTGAGTGCTGGAAGGCCATGGAGGCCTTTCGAACCCTTTGAGGCATGGACTGCGCTGAATGCCTGCCAATCAACAACTGCTTCTTTTATTCGTCGAATTTCCTCAGGTTTTCGAATTCGAAACTGTTTGTTTTCCTTTCCAACGAAGTGTTCGTTCTTCCCTCGAGCATGAGCGATAGTCTCTTCAATTTCACTACGAAAGGCTCGCTCTGAACGTGAGTCTGTTTTGACTTCACGATATTGGCTGTCTTTTTCAAGGAGAAATGAAGCAATTCGGTCACCACTCCAAACCGTGTCCCACAATTCACTTTGTTCGCCAAAATGGCTTGCCAATCGTTTCCAAAGACGTTCAGATGCAGAAATCTGCGGGCCTTTGCGATTCCTCTTCGAACCGCGTTTCTTGTGTTTGTCCACTCGACCCATGAGTGCACCTACAGTCCAGTGTCCTTAAGTTTCTCAAGAGCTTTTACTTGTTCTTCGGAGAGTCCTTCGTAATCCGGTAAGACAAATTCCAGTTCGAGGTCTCCTCCGTCGTAACCGGCTGCAGGGACACGAAGTCGGTCGCCAACCATAGTTTCGGGAGATACAGAGAGCATGATTTTCTTACCGGAAGGTAGAGCGACTTTCACCTTTCCACCAAGCATCAGTGTGCTGAATGGCGTTGGTACCTCTTGAACGAGGATGTTCCCCTCCCAAAATCGTCCTTCACCAAATTGAATGCGTATCGTGAGCAAAACATCGCCCGGCTCGCCTTCTGGATGATCGTGCCCTTGTCTTTTGAGTCGAGAGGTTGTTCCGTGTTTCACCCCGGGTTTGACTTTTGTCCGCAGCGTGATTGATGTAGGTTCCATTGCACCCATAGCATTGGGCTTCAGTCTCTTGAATGTGAAGGGGAAATTACCGCCTTTTTCTGCTTGCTCAACGGTCAATTCCAGGCTGACTGAGATATCGGAACCTTTGGCACGAGAACGTCTTTGTTGCTGCTGGCCCATGCCTCCGAAGGGATTTCCTCCTCGTTGACGACCGCCTCCGAACATTTGACCCAGAATATCCTCCATTCCTCCGCCACCAAACGAAGACCCTCCGCCACCAAACATCGAAGACATTCGCTGCTGCTGTTCGTATTCGTTTCTGTCTTTGGCAGTGGCAATTGTTTCGTAGGCCTCTTGCACTTCTTTGAACTTCGCCTCAGCACTCGCATTGTCAGGGTTCCGGTCGGGATGGTACTGGCGTGCCTTCTTTCGAAAGGCTCGTTTGATTTCAACATCGCTCGCATTGCGTCCCACTCCCAAAACTGAATAGGGGTCTTGCTTCGCCATTGGCCTGTCTTCAACGCCACTCCCACATCAACCCTCGCAACGAAAATTTTCAAATTATCGAGAGGAAATGCGCCAACAATCGCGACGGAGTGGTTATAATCGAAGGGTAGGTGGCATTGAAAGCCCGAGGTTGTACCATGTCTGGTGAAACTACAGAAAACCGCTCATTTGAAGAACGAGTTCAGGACCGCCAAGACTGGATAGAGTCCCAATTCCGTCGTATTTCACGAGGTTCTTGGGCGCGTATCATTCGTATGGCTCGAAAACCAACTCCACAAGAATTCAAGCAGACTTCAATTATTTGCGGTATCGGCTTGTTTGTATTAGGTGCAATTGGGTTTGCCATGCTGGTCCTAATGGACAATTTCTTCCCCTGGTTGTTTGATGTTTTGAGCATCGGCAACTGATGGAAACGGAGATGAATAAAATGAGTGAAGCATTTGTAGCATATGTTCGATTTGAAGAAAAACTCCTTTTGTTGCGTCGCAGCAAATCCGACGGAGACTTCCCTGCTTTGTGGGATGGTGTCTGGGGCATTGGCGATACGCCGGAGGAAGTACTATCTCGAGTTTCAGAGTCAACTGGTATCCCAGTAGACTCACTGCATTATCATGGCTCGGGGCCTGAGCGCGGAGTCGACATGGGTCGCTCTCTGGTTGATGTTGTTCCTGTGCTGGTAGTATCGAGTACGGATGAAGTAACTCCAACAGGGCGTTATACCGAAGCAGAATGGATTGACCCAGGAACGGTTCAAAACTACAATTGTATCTTCTCGAATCTCGATATGGAGAATAACGACAAATTGTTCCGAGAGATGTACGGTTCTGTTGGTTCCTTCCTTTACATTGTTAAAACAGCCATAGGTTCAGAACAACGGGTTGCGGATGAAATGTACAACCGTCTGCACGGCAGTGGTTCGTTGACTGCGTTGCTACCCGACATCATGTCAATTCTCCACCCTACAGGAATGCGTGGCTACCTGTTCATCGAATCCAGTGCTCTGCACCATGTAGAGAAGTTGATTGGTCGTTCAGGAGGCCGTGACCCAGCAGCTCGCCGTGGATTAAACCAAACGCCGCTCAAGAACGCAAAGACCGTTCTTCCAGGAGAGGCTCCTCTCGCAGATATCCTACCGTACCTCGAACCAAAGGCAGTGACCTCCGGAATCGAAGTTGGATGCATCGTCGAAATCGTAACTGGAGCATTCAAGGGCGAAAAGGCACGTGTCCTTAGCGTTTCAGAATCGAAGGAAGAAGTCCGTATGGAATTGCACGAACAACCAATTCCAATGACTCTCAATATGCGTGGCGACCACGTGCGTGTCGTGGAGCGTGTCGAGTGATTTTCTCGGGCTCAGTGACGAACACCTTTCGCACAGCGCGATTATATAGGGGTGTTTTGTCGGCTGAATGCCCACATAGTGAGCAATGGAGTTGAAACAATGCCGAAACCTTGGACATCCGAACTCATCAAGAAGGCTCTTGGTGTAAAGAAGTGCAACGGCAGTCTCGAAGCCGCGACCGAAGACCTATCCCTCGAAAAAGCAATGGATGTTGCTCGAGATAAGAACGGTCAAGGTCATTTGACCGGAGCCGATCTTAAGGCACAAACCAAAGAAATCATTGGAACCTGTGTTTCAATGCGTGTCAAGATTGACGGTCACTGGGCCAATGACGCCCTCGAAATCATAAACAAAGGAGAATGGGACGAGCGGTTTAACTGAAACTCACGAGCCGTGGTAGAGGCGTCTAGAGCGCCTCGCTGACCACAGAGGTGATTAAAAATGGAAGAAAAAATTAACCAGGCAATAAAGGGAGCACTTGAAAGTGCACCAAAGAGAAAATTTGTAGAATCCTTAGACATCGCATTTACGATTCGGGATGTCGACTTGAAGAATCCAAACAACCGTATCAAGGAAGAAATCCGCCTTCCGTCTGGTCGCGGTCGTGAACTCAAAATCGCAATGTTTGCTGCTGGCGAGGCCGCTTCCAAGGCTAAAGCTGCTGGATTGCATGTCATTTCACCTCAAGAGATTGAGGATCTCGGAGGAAACAAGGGTAAAGCAAAGAAGATTGCTAACGCCTACGACTTTTTCCTTTCTGAAGTTCCTCACATGGGATTGATTGGACGTTACCTTGGTGTTGTTCTCGGTCCTCGAGGTAAGATGCCTCGTCCGGTTCCACCAACTCTCGACCCTGCTATCATTGCAGCAGGATTGCAATCGACTGTAGTCGTTAAGTCAGGTGACAAAATGACATTCCAAATCGCTTTTGGAACTGCGAGTCAGACCGAAGATGAACTTCATGCCAACGCTATGGAAATTTACAACCGTGTGATTTCGAAACTTGAGCGTGGTATTGGAAACATTCGTTCTCTTTACATTAAGACAACAATGGGTCCGTCACAAATGGTCGAGGTGATTAATTGATTCCTAAGGTCGTTTCGTGGAAGAAAGACACCGTCAAAGACTTGGTGGAACTGCTCAAGAGCGGTGACACAATCGCAGTTATTGACATTCACGGCGTCCCCGCTGGTGCTATGCTCGGTATGCGTGCATCGCTTCGTACAGAAATGAACATTCAAGTTGCTAAGAAGCGATTGATGACCATTGCTTGGGAACGAGCCGGATTCAAAGATTCAAACTTGGATGAACTGTTCCAAGGTGCAATTCAGCCAGCATTGGTTTCGTCTTCGTCGCTAAATTCATTTGAAATGTTTACTGAACTCAAGAAGACAGAAGCTGGACGTGCAGCGAAAGAGGGCGATGTCGCTCCTCACCAAATCGTTGTTGAAAAAATGGATACAGGAATGCCTCCAGGTCCAATAGTTGGTGAACTTAACTCTGTTGGGATCCCTGCAAAGATTATGGGTGGCTCGGTTCAAATTCAAAAGCGAACGGTTGTCCTTGAAGAAGGAGAAGTCTTTGAAGGCGACATGGGTATGATGCTTTCTAAGATTGGAATTAATCCAATTGTCACAGGTCTACGCTTGTGCGGTACGCTTGAAGGTGGAACTTTGTTCGCCCCGAGCACGCTTGACATCGATTACGAGCAATTCGAAACCGATCTCATCAGTTACGCAGCAGGTGCATTCAACCTGGCTTGCAACATAACATGGTTTACCAGTCAAACCATGCCGACAATTCTTGCAAAGGCGAGCCGAGAGGCTATGGCCGTTGCATTGGAGGCTGCTATTGCGACTGCAGACACCATGCCACATCTCGTTGGACGAGCACACAGCGGCGCTTTGGCCGTTGCTGGACAGCTTGACAGCGACGCACTCGATGAAGAGCTTGCTAACATGCTGGGAGCAGCAGCATCCGCTGCCGCTGCCACTGCAAGTTCATCAGACAGCACTTCTGAGGTATCAACTGAAGCCGAAGAAGAGGAAGAAGAGGAAGAAGAGGAAAGCTTCGGCGGACTCGGAGATCTATTCGGTTGAACCAAATAATGAGGTGAAAAAATATGGAATACGTATACGCTGCTATGCTACTGCACGCTGCTGAAAAAGACATTGATGAAAAATCGGTAAAGGCTGTCCTAAAGGGCGCTGGAGTCGACACGGACGACGCCCGCGTGAAGGCACTTGTTGCTTCACTCGCTGGTGTTGACATCGCTGATGCAATGACCCAGGCTGTTGCCGCTCCTGCTGCTGCTGCTCCCGCAGCTGCTGCTGGTTCATCTGACGCCCCTGCCCCTGTTGAAGAGGAAGAGGAAGAAGAAGAAGCAGGCGGTTTCGACGGTCTTGGTTCCCTTTTCGGTTGAAACAGGTATCGAGCTCCGCCGAGCGCACTTGCCACGCGACATGCTCGCGTCAAGTGAAGCACGGTAGTCCTACTCGGTCCCCTGCAGAAAACCTCGCCTGAATGGGCGGACTGTGGGAACACCGTGCACAAAGCGAATCAAACATTGTGTTGATCTTATGCATGCAGCCGTCAGGCTGGCTATGCATTTTCATCGGAGTGTTCATGCAGAATTACTGGTTGGATAGTTCATGGTACGACGCGCTACTCATGATTTTGAGGTCAGCGTTTCGCCAGTACAATCCATCAAAGCCTTTCGAATCCTAGCTGAGCAAGCAGGATGGACTATGGAACGGCATGAAGGTTCCAGAATGGTTGACCGTTTTGCCATCATTATGCCGATGACCCAAACTGCACGAACACTTGGCATACGCGTGCTTGACGGCCCACTTCGAGGTTTAGAAGTAACCAGTTGGTCTGAAACACGTGGATCTGCAGGTTCTCTGAATGTGGTTTCATGGCTGATTCCTACCGGATTTGATAATCCTCTCACTCGTTCAATGCTTCAACATTGGGTCTCTGGATTGCCACGTTGCCCGTGGCGTTGGAGTTTTGGTGAGCGTTCAAAAATCGGATACTTCCTACCGGTTTGGAAAAGGTCGCGTAAGAGTTTTGCAAGGTTCGGGTTTTCTGTAGGTAAAAACGACTGGCCGAATGTACCAAGTGAACCGTGGGTTGACTCTGAATCGGAGTGAAGCGTCATTTCTCACTTTTTCAAAGAATTCTATACCATTTTGGACAACACTTGACCGAAAGTCATAGAGGTTGATGCTTCATGGGTTAGGGTGAGGGCGGACCAAATGATTACGTTGGACGATTTGAAAACCAACCGAGACACTCAAATTACCGTGGGGTGTATCGCCTTTTTCCTTATCGCTTTTCCACTGTACTTTTCGTTCGCAGCAAGCGGTGTATCCAGCATGGCAGGCGCTAGAGGAGTTGGAGATTACCAAATCAACGGCAACCTCACTTATGTCCAATTAACTGACGGTATCGAATACATTGCCGATGGCGACACCCTGATGATTGACAATCTTCACACCGACGCTATTGATGATGCTGAAGACTTGAACATCGTCGGTGTGCGTGTATTGATGTCCTATGGTGAAGACGAAGAAACTCCAGGAGGCATTACCTGTATAGGTCCAGCAGGTGGCCAAGCCGCAGCAGATACAATCTCTGGAACAGCAATGCATGCTGGCTTCAACGGCACGGCTGACGGCCAAAACAACGGTGGAGGTGGCAACCACGAGGTCGTTGTTGAATGGTTCAATTCCTCTATGGTTGGAGCAGAAGTTTCGGGCCTCTCTGAGTCTGAAATCGTTAGTCAAATCGACTCGATGGGTGCAGGCCTTGGTGCATACTCTGCTGAAATTGGCGTTTCTGCTGAAGCTGGAAATGCCCCAGGTCCAGGTTGCAGCCGCTCGGATAACGGCGAAGAAGTCACCTTCTCCGTTGAATTGATTGTGTTTGATTATTCAATAGCTCCAGTCTTTAACGAAGATGAACTGTGAATTTAGTCACAATTCAATCTGCATTCAAAGAATCAAAAGAAAGTTGCAAAGGCAACTTCAGATTCTAATGATTGAATCAAGCTAAGAGTTTACTGATATCAATAATTGGTGAAACTTTCGTGTTGATTTCTGCCAGCATTTTCTCGAATAATGGTTCTGTTTTGGCTTCAACCCTCATCACGAGAACAGCCTCTGTGTTTGACTTACGGGCCAAATACCAACCAGCGTATTCTCCGTCATAGTTGAATCGAACTCGAACTCCATCTACGGTTGAAGAATCTCGGTCATTGAACGCCTGAGTGATGGCAGCAACTACCGGTAATTTGTCGGCTTCTGAACATGGAACTTTGACTTCACCAGTAGTTGGAAGGCTCGGGGCTAATCGGTCAAGTTCAGTTGAAAATGAAGGTCCTCCCTCACTTGGACTTGCTTTACGACTCCAGACTTCAATCAAGCGAGCAGCGTTGTACAGAGAACAATCAAAGCCGTACCACCCACGGTCGGACAAAAAGATATGACCGCTCATTTCAGCAGCCATTTGACATTCAGGCATTTGCGCAAGGACTCGCTTCATGAACGAATGACCCGTTCGAGCCATGTGAGGTACACCTCCAGCATTTTCAATCGCCGTTTCAACGTTCATGGAACACTTGACATCATAGACAATCGTTCGTGCTTCTTCACTCGCTGAAGCATCAACATTGCCAAGAATATCTTCACCCATCAAGGCTATCAATCGGTCGGGGTAGATGAATCGTCCAGCCTCATCAACTGCACCAATTCGGTCACCATCACCATCAGCACCAAGGCCAAATTCACATCCATTCTCAACCACGGCTGCACCTAAGTCAACCATGTTTTTTGGACGAGTCGGGTCAGCTCCATGATTTGGCTCATCTGCATCCCAATCGCAGTACAGGTCAATGTGCTCGCATCCCATTCGATCAAGCAGAGCAGTCATGGCAGGACCAGGGACAGCGTTACCACAGTCGACAGCGACCTTGACCGGTCGAGCAATCGGGCCAGTTGATTCGATGATGGCATCAAGATAGGTTTCCAAGTGAGGTGTCTCGAGGATTTCACCGTTTCCTTCTCTAAAGTCACCTTCCAAAAAGACGTCTTTTAATTCTTGAATTTCTTCACCTGCAAGCGGCAAAGTCCCTCGGCACATTTTGAATCCGTTGTACGTTGGCATTGCTAAGTGACTTGCAGTCACCATAACGCCACCATCAACCGGTAAGGTCCAACATGCGTGATAGACACAACCGGTTGATACTATTCCTAAATCGGACACAGTAACTCCTCCATCAACCAATCCTCGCATCAGTTCATTGGCCAATGCTGGAGAAGAATGGCGAATGTCGCGACCGACTGCAAAAGTATTGCATTCAAGGTAAGTCGCCATTGCCCGGCCGAGTCGGTAGGCGAATCTGGGAGTCAACTCGCCGGTACCGTCACCGTAAGCAAGACCGCGAATATCGTAGGCTTTGAAACACTGAACAGGCCACTCGTCCATGAGTCGGCTACTGGCTCGCCTTTTTCAAGAGTACCGACGCAATGCACATCTACACCTGATAGCCAAAATGCGAATAATATGGATGCTGAAATCAAACCTGTACAGGATATAATCTTGCTTAAATACCCAAAAATAGATTAAACATACCAATGTAAGAAATTTTATGTTGACTGTAAGGGAGTACTACTTTGATGCATTCAGCGCAGAAAGCCTGTTCGGTTTCCGGATGATAATTGCATGGTCCTCACTTCTCATCCTATTGTGGTGTATCGGACTTGCAGCTCTTATGTTGCGCGCTAGAAATAAAGGTCATGAGAATAATTTCATGGCTGTCATACTTGTTTGTGAAGGGATTAAAGCTTCCTTTCTCGTTTCTTCTGGAATTTTGTACATTCGGAGATATGAAGCCCTTCAAGATGTTCTTTGGCATTGGACAATCGATGTATTTTTCACGGCTCATATCATATCGGTACTCTTGTATCTCTGCATCCCAATATATTATCGTCTTAAGCGCCTAAGTTTCATGAATAGAGATGTTTTCAAAAAACATGCATGGTATCTCGCAGTTGTTTTCGGGATTGTAATTTGGCTATCGATAAGAACGGTTCCAGCATTCCATATTACAGACGCAAGTTGGATCACTTGTCAAGAAGGCGATTCACAAGCGGAGTTACATGTCTGGTTTGGTGAACATCAAGAATGGATGGATGATGTTGTAGCGGATGTTGGCGCATGTACTGAGAACTTTGAAACAACAATCGTTACTCAACCTGATGGTTTATGGGCAATTGTTGTGCTCTCGCCACTTGTTTCCCTGATGGCGCTGTTGCTGATACGCTCCTCGATAAGATCACATTTGGAGGGCGAAAATCCAGACATTAGCAAAAGTCTTACTTCTCGTTCACTCTACATCGGTTTCCTCGGAAAGGTAATCAGTTTCTTCTTGTATGTTGTCGTGTTGGTATTTATTTCCTTTTTACATGGGGGGCAGACCACATTTATTGATGAAACAATTTGGAGGTATGGAGATTCAAATTCCCTTGATCGATTCAAATATTTCTTGTGGGTATTTAGTTTTGTAATCACTCCTATCGGTATTGCGTTCGAGTGTATGATGTTTGTTCACGCAACACTCAAGGATACCGTATTCGGTATTGACAACAATTTACGTAAAACCTTCCGAACTGCGGTATTTACCGGTATTGGCCTTGTAGCATTCATCATTGGCAGTGAGGCTATGGAAAGCATAGTTGGTTATGGAATGGCGGGCGGGGTATTCGTTGGTATTGCCTTACTGTTGATTCGAAAACCAATTCTAACGATTATTGATAAAGTTTCGAGCAGATTTATTCCATCTTCACACACTCCAGAAGAAGCCGCCTATTTGGATGCCTATGCTACGGCAATGGAGGATTTTATTATCACAAAAGAAGAAAGAAAGTTGCTCAAAACTGTAGCGGCAACATTCGGCCTGAATGATAAGATTGTCAAGCAACTGGAATCAGAGTATGATTTATCTCTTGAAGAAGAATAAATTTGTTCGCTGTTCCGGTGGCGTTAAGTCACCTTTCATGAATTTTTCAAACATTAGCCATTTGCAAGTGCTTGACCGAAGGAGCAATACCTAAATCATCCGGGAAAAACATGGTTGGTTGAGGAATTGGAATCGGTGTGATTTCACGACCGACCAGTGCCACGCGGCTCGGGCGTGAGTCGGAAAGGACTTCTCGCTGAGTTAACGGAGCAATGGCATTTGAAAATTCCATGATATCTTCATGACTAGGCATGTTTTCAACACCGAGATTCTCACGGCTGTGCCCAACAAAGACATATCCCTTGTTTTCGATATAATCTGGGTCTGCGCGCAAATCGAGGGCAGCGAATTCTTTGATGTGTTGTTTTGACATGTTGATGCCCTTCATGAGCGTATGTCTGCATACGATGCGGGTGTCTAGAGATGGCAAAAGGTCCAATGTTTCTGAAAACTTGTCCCAAGCATTGGAATTCCACTTTGGCTTGCAAACTTCATCGAAGACTTTCTTATTGGGCGCGTCCACTGAAACATAGAGTTGTGTTGGCAATGTATCGAGTTTTTCGATGACTTTCGGTAGAGTCCCATTGGTAACAAGCATGGTCGTCATACCGTGCTTGTGGCACAAATCCATGTACTCCGAAAGACGTGTGTAAAGGGTTGGTTCGCCGTTCAATGAGATGGCGACGTGCTTCGGGTTTTGAGCATCGAGCCACTTTTCACGAGGCACTTTGGGATTTCCTCCAAAACCAGACAACAAACGGCGTTGGGCACGGACCGATTCGTACAGCAGTTCAAGCGGGTCTTGGTCTGTTAGTTCAAGTGTATCCATGTGAGGCTCACGCCAGCAGTATGTACAGGCGAGGTTGCACTGGTCAACAACTGGGGACATTTGCATGCAGTTATGGCTTTTTACTCCGTAGAATTTACCCTTGTAGCACTGACGGTCTCGAAGCAGTGATTCCTTCGTCCAATGGCATGTTTTGACTCCACCGTGTTCACCAACAATGTGGTAGCGCTGCTTCTGCAATTTTGCTTTTAGTGCAAGGTCCATACCTGCCATGATGCTCACCCCTAGCCTACTTTCTACTGTTGTGCGATGCACGGCCGAGAAAGGGCTCTGATATGCTGTCGTCAAACTTCTTTGCTATCAATCCTCGCTTAACGATCTAAAATCGGTAAGAAAGCATTTGCGGCTTTTTCACAAGCATTTGCTACATCATCAAGGCGTTGTAATACTCGGTACATGTGCATAGCGGCAAGTGGCGAATCGTCTCCGTTACTGAAAACATAACCGGCAGCCTTTGCTTCGACAACATCTGCTTCATGCTCCTTGATGTTAACTTCACGAATCAATTCAGCCAGCTTGTTTTGAGCCGCCTTTGTCTCACCGCTTATGGTAAAGTCACGAAGTGCCTCGACAGCATCTTCATACTTTGCTACTGTTTGTGAAACAGCGTTGGCCATTTCCTTGAGGTTGCTCTTCGCTTCTTTGTCATCATACAACGGGCGGAAAGCGAGTTGTTCAGCAACATTTTGGGCATAATCAGCAATTCTGTCCTGACGAGTGACCATGTACAGGAAATCATCATAACTCACGAGGAGACCAAATCTTCGGTCTTCACTTGCAAGTTTACGAACTTCGGTCTTGACGTTATCAGCATCGAGTTCAGCAGCGATTGTCGCTTCGATTGCCTCGCTGGCATCTTCTCCATTACATGCGGTCTTGACGGCTTCTAGCATATGTTCAACGGTTTTCTCAACAGCCTTTGCATGTTCATGGAAGAGTTCGAAAGGTGTCGTGTCGTTGATGATAATTTGTCGGGGTGAATCACCGCTAGCACCCGCATCAGACAGTGCGTCTTCGACATGAATCTCGCCACTGCTCTTCCAAATCGCTAGTGCAACGGCGATGAATGAAAGTGGCAATAAGACCACCATGTTGAGCGAATCTCCACCTGAGGCCACAAACAGCACAATTGCCCCGAAGGCAGCAGCAGGGACACTTGCAACCCATGATGCAGCGATTTTTCCGAATACTCTGAAGTCGACCGCTTTTGCTCCACCGGCCAGTCCAACTCCAACCACAGCACCTACGAGTGTGTGGGTTGTGGACACCGGGACGGCTAGGAACGGCATTGAAAACACCAGAATGGTTGTTGCTGCACCGAACTCGGCCGCAAAACCTCGAGTAGGAGTGATATCGGTGATTTTCTTACCGATGGTTTCCATTACTCTCCAGCCCCAAGTCATGACACCGATGGCAATTCCTGCCGAACCAAGTAAAATGAGCCACACAGGGATTGGTGCTTTCTCCATCAATTGACCACTGTCACTGCTGAGAACTTGCCAAACTGCAGCCATCGGCCCGATTGCGTTTGAACGGTCGTTTGCTCCATGTGCAAACGCCACATATGCCGCAGTGATGATCTGTAGCCAAACAAATATTCGCTCAACACCACGGAATCCACGCTTTTCTTCGGTGATGTCGATTCTGCGTAACACAAGATACAGAACTAGGCTGGCAATCGCTCCGATGATTGCGGCAAGGATGAGTGAATTAATTGGGAACCAGGCGTTCTCAGCAAATGGATTGAACACTCCGTTTTCTTTCACCGGGAGCCAGTCGTACTTGTTTTCAATCCACCCATCAGACTGAGCTTTGGAGAAGAATCCTTTCAGGGCTTTGAATTGTAGAGCGAGCCCGAGGACAAAGAACGTAGGGAATGCGAGAATTGGCGCCAACCATTGTGAACGGTCAACTGGATTTTCTGAGTCAAGAATTGTTTTCTTGATGATATAGTATGAGAAAAAGGCAAGCAATGCACCCATGAGAGGGCTTGCAACCCAAGACATTACGACTTTCTGAACCACTTCCCAGTCAATAAGCGAGGTATCGTGTTTTACTTCAAGAATAAGTCCAACTCCAATAATTCCGCCGATGATTGAATGCGTCGTTGAAACTGGCAGGCCGTACCTTGTGGCAATGGTAAGCCAAGTTGCAGCAGCCATCATTGCAGCAATGAAGCCAAAAGCGATGTCTTGGGAGAAAGCAGTATCGACCATTGGGTCAGAAAAATCCACGGATAGAATACCTTTGCGAACCGTATCAGTGACTGCATCACCTGCGAAGAACGCACCGCTAAATTCGAAAATGGCAGCAATGATGACTGCCTGTTTGAGCGTAAGTGCCCGAGAGCCAACAGAAGTACCCATTGCATTTGCAACATCATTTGCTCCAATATTCCACGCCATGTAGGCACAAACGACCAATGCTAGTCCAATCAGTACCATCGTGATGGGTTCCATGGACAAACCAGCGCAACTCAGTATATATTCAAAATCATGTATAATCTATATAGTTCAATTTAGACCGCGTGTTGATACTATGACATTTGGGCCAGGCGAACACGAAGTACGAAAGTTGCAAAGTACGGGCGGTAGCACCTTCACAGTCAGCCTTCCAAAGCCTTGGGTTGTTGAACAGCAACTCAAGGCGCGTGATTCCCTGCGCGTTGATTGGAGGCCGAGTGGCGCACTGCGAATAACGCCCCTCAATACGAGCGGAGCGCCTGCAAAACATGTAGCATTTGATGCTGATAAACTACCCGAAAACGGCCTTCACGATCATTTGATGGGCGCCTATATATCTGGTGCCGACCACATCAGAATCAACATTACTCAAGGGCTACGCAAAGAGGTATCTGTACAGATTCGAAGGTTTTTAAGAAGCACTCGAGGGTTTGAAATTTTTGAGGAAAGTGATGACAAAATCAACCTCAAATGTTTGATGAATGCAGGAGATATGCCCCTTCATGCGAGTCTTAACAGAATGTACTTACAGGTCACTTCGCTAATCCGAGACATCGGTAGTGTCTTTGATGGAGAAGATCGAGAATATCTTTCAGATGCCGAAGAACGAGAGAATGAAGTTGATGCCTTGCTCTACCTTATCGAACGACAGGTCCGAATTTCACTTGATTCACATCTCGTTGCTACCAAACTGAATCTTTCTCGAACACAGGCATTGGAGTACACGAATTTAGCTCGTTCATTAGAACGAATGATGGACCATGCCTACACGATGTCACAACTGGTCCTCGCGAATCCTCAAATTACACGTACACAAGCAGGTGCAACCGCTTTAGAAAAGATACCGAACTGGAACGATTCGCTCAAAGAGTTGATGATCAATATTCGAACAAACGACTCCTTCCGAATTGAAGAGGCGAGAAAAACGCTCAAGGAGATTCAACATGTATTGGTTCTCCATGAGCAGGACTTGCTCGCTAACCACCGTCAAAACGAATGGATGGCTTTTGATTTGAGCCTTTCTGAATCGGTTCGCAGGCTTTGTGCATACTCCCGTGACTTTGGCGAAATTCTTCTCAACATGAAGGTTTTTAGCGAAATTCAGCGTATAAATTAAGGTAGTATTTACAACATCTACTTTATTTATTGCACCTATGTGTTGGCAAATTCACCGCTAGTTGATATAGGTCCGGTTCCTAATATACACTGTAACAAACCAAAGTTACAGGCGGAAGTACAATGGATAAAAACCTAGAAATCTACGTAGACCAAATAATGAACGAACAAGAACATCGAAGTGGTATTTTTACCAGCTTTTTCGATGTTGTAGTGGGAGCGATCTCTGACTACCGATGTGGAGCTGATGTACGAGGCTCTTTCTCGACTCGCCGAGGTGTTCTTTGATGGACGCATACCTTTCCAAGTATGTGGACCAAGTTCTTGATTCTCAAGAGTATCAAAACGGTATTTTCCCGAGGTCAAAGTTTTCTCGAATGTTTTCGTTTATCTTTGGCCGAGAGCAGTAAAGTTGCTCGATATGACTCGTATCCGAATCGGGTATTTCATACACCATTTGATATATCACAAGTCCAAAGTGGACTCACAGTGTCTCCTAGTTGCATGTCAGAGAACGAATCGAAGTTTTTGGTTCTTGCAAAGAAAGATCTACCCTTTGGCTGTTGAACGATGGAATAACCGAAGCTCGGACATCCGCTCTACATGGGGCTTGGATGAAGAAGAAGTAGGATCGTAATACTGAACAAACTTATTTATACCGGGGGTCAGACCGGTGGTTTGAAGTGTGCTTATGCCCCTCAACCGATTCCTCAATCTTCCGAATGAAGAGAAGGAACGGGTTCTCGGGATTTCCAAAGTTCAGTTCGCTATCAATGGCTATGATGCTACTTCCCTCAACCTTCTTTTGAAGGAACTGGGAATCTCAAAAGGGCAATTCTACTATTGGTTTGAAGACAAGGCTGATTTGTTTTTCACCGTTATGCAAGAAGGCTTGGATGCACTTCGTTTGCGCTTGGATGAACATGGCCATCCGACCTCGGCCACAGACTACTGGGGTCACATGCGAGAGTCCAGGCTCATCACAGAGCGGTTTTGGGACGACAATGGTTTTGTTGAGATCGGGCAGATGGTCTCCCAACAAATTCCACCAAATCACCCGATTTACGAACGGCTTGTCGTGTGCAGTGCGCCGCTTCAAAGCCATTTCCGCGAGGACCTCAGATTGGGCCAAAAATGGGGGCTGGTGCGCACTGACCTTTCGATTGAGATTCTTCAAGATTTGACTGATGGCGTTAGTGATGCATTTTACCAACCGATGCTCCAAACATACACCAAAGGCAAGCCACCGACTGAGGAAACCCTGTTGCTTCATGACTTGCTCGGGCGAACCCTTCGTGTGATTCTACGACCTGTCGAAGAAGATGAGATGAATTGAATGCAAAACAGGTATTGATATATTGATTTAAAGAAAAAACCGATTAGGAGGAAATGAAAATGTTAGAAGTTACCAACCTTACAAAGGCTTTCGGGTCTGGATCCAACAAACTGCAAGTTCTCAAGGGCGTGGACATGAAACTCAAACAAGGGGAGATGGTCGCCCTCATGGGCCCATCAGGCTCTGGAAAATCGACCCTTCTCAACATAATCGGGGGTTTGCTGGCCGGAGATAGCGGTGAAATCCATCTGAACGACCAAAAGTACGGTAAGAAGAATCCATCCAGTGTTGTTCACATTCGTAGAGATCATGTCGGATGGATATTCCAAGACTTCCATCTTTTGGATAACCTCACTGCAGTTGACAATGTAGCAATGGCTCTCGAATTATCGGGAATGCCTGCTAAGGATGCGGAAGAGGCTGCCAAGGTCGCCCTCGCCAAAGTTGGTCTTGAAGACAGGATGAACCATGTTCCAGATCAGTTATCCGGCGGCCAGCAGCAACGGGTAGCAATCGCTCGTGCAATTGCCGGAAATCGCCCGTTGTTACTCGCCGATGAACCAACTGGAAACCTTGACATTGCAAGCGGTAAAGAAGTATTGCAATTGTTCAAAGATTTGTGCCACGATGAAGAAAATCCAATTTCTATCCTAATGGTGACTCACGATCCCGACTTAGCGTCAAATGCCGACCGTATGCTGTTACTAAACGACGGCAAAACCGAAGCGTCCGATATTCGCTCTGCTTGGGGCTTGGATGATGAGAGTGGAGGTGAAGAAGAATGACCAAAGGCGACGAATCGCTTGAATTGCAACCCTCTGATTTTTCACCTTCTCAGAATATTGGGATTCGGATTCTTCACAAAATTAAGGAAACTCCAGCGCAGTTACGTCTGGCTGGTTTGAGTGCTTGGCGGGGTAAGGAACGTGGCTTAGCTGTCATTGCTGGCGTATTTCTTGCCTCACTTGTCATCACGACAGTGCTTGCGTATGGCGTCGGACTTTCTCAACTCTTTTTTGAGGAATCGCTCAAAAACGAACCCTTTGACGCGAAGATTGAATTCGCAAGGACGCCGGTTGAGAATGCTAGCGGATGGTCGAACAATACGACTACGATGACAGAGGTGTGCGATGAACTCATGTCGGAATTCAGTGAATTCACTGACTGCACACTGGTTCTTGGTCGTCAGGGTATTCACAGTGGTGGCTTGTTCAATGAGGAATTTGTTGTTGCACAACCCCTTGAAATGGTTGCAATCTCAGACACTGCAAATCCATACTGGGGTAACGTGACGTTTGATTATCCAGAACTGGCCGAAGCAGGCCCTCCAATATCGCAAATGCGTTCAATTCGCTTCTTGGGCCCGGGGGCTTTTGATGGAGAATTCGCAGACCGATTGGGCCAGAATATTATTGCCGGAATGGGCGAATGGCCTACTCCAGAGAATATGAGTGCCCAGCGCGGAGTAATACTCCCCTCGACAATCGCTTCTCAGGCAAAAGCCAATGTCGGTGACGTTCTTGACTCCTTAGCGTTTCACTATGTGGTTGATGAATCTACGATCTTTGAAGGAACGGTGACTAACGACAACTGTGACGGAGAGGTCACGCCTGAAGAAAACGGATTTGTCTACTGCCGAATGGAAATGGTTGCCACGAATTTGACAGTTGTTGGGGTCTACGACCCATGGGATTTCGGCAATCCAACTCTTGCTCCAAATCCAATTTTCGCCACTTGGGAAGTACTTGATGAATCCCAACGAGGTGCATTGATGGATAACGACCACATGTACTTGGGCGTCACTATTGACAAGGGACAATTACCCACCACCTCAACAGCAGATGCAGCCGAATGGCTCGAAAACCTTGGTACTCGCGTTCAGGATGGCGAGTATACGGAGGAAAAAGTTGAGTTATATTATACAGACATTATCAGCGGTACAATTCTGTTCCTAAACATATTCCTCGGACTGATTCAAATCTTCGATTACATCATTATGATACCAATTGTCATTCTTTCAATTGCTGTTTTGATTTACGGATTAGTACTTTCGCTTGAACAAAGAAGGAGAGAAGTGAGTATTCATCGGGTGATTGGTGCAGACTCATCTCACTTGCAAAGTATGGTGCTGTTGGAACTCTTTGTAATGTCATCCGTTGCGTGGCTTGTTGGCTATTTGCTTGCGTTATTTGCCGTTCCGATTGTTCTTTCAGCCGTTGGGTTTATGGAATTTAGAACTGGAGATTTCGATGTTAATCCAACCTTGAGTCTCGGTTCTACCATTTTTACCGCAGTGGCGACTCTAGGGCTTGCACTGTTGTTTGGACGTAGCCGAGCTCGCGAATTTATATCTCTCGAAATTGAAGAAGGTGTCAAGAAAACAACCGCTAAAGCGGAACCAAAACGCTGGCTTCATTGGCTTGCTTTCTTGTTTGGGATGCTTGCTGTTGGGGACACATGGCTTGAGATGAACGGCAGCGAGGATGGTATAATTTCTAATTTCTTCCTCGAAGGCCTACTCGGAATTATTGGGCCGTTTGCTCTTTGGATTGGTGGTGCATTACTGCTCGGACGTATAGGTGCTAAAGGCCCGCAAATTATGCAAGTACTCTTGGGTCGAACACCGTTGCTGAACGATGTAAAACGCGGTTTGAAAGGATCAGGTTCTGCTGAATCTGTCAATCGTCTAGCGGTCATCATGCTGTTGACGCTTTCAATCGTAACTCTTGCAGCTGTTCAAGGGTACACAGGTACGCTTGTTGATGAGAAGACCGTAGATGCAACGGTTGGTTCCGATTTGCAAATTACTCTTGAACAGGGCTACTCTGAACAACAATTGCTTAGCTTGGTGTCTAACTTCACCGACGCCGATGTTTCTGCAGTTGCTACAACGGTTCCTAGTTTATTCCTCGCAGACTCGAATGGAGGAGATAAATTGCAAACTTGGGTGGTTCTTGATAACAATGAAGATGTGCTTAGATGGAGCGAACAATCGATTCCGGGAACAGACATTGATGATGCTATGGCGGCCTACCGCAACGGTGGTTTTTCTGCCGGAGAAGATGCTGCCTACTCATTGGATATCGCTGGTTCAGGAAGGGGAAGTGAAAATCGTCTCGATGATGTTTTACTCAAACCAACTGATTCGAAGAGTGAAAACATCTCGTTTACTTGGGAAGAACTTACCTTCAATTTTTCATCAGGAGGAACTAATCAGCCAGACCCCAATGCACTGTTTAACGCGTATTCATCACTCATGGAGGGAGACTGGTCGGGATTGAACCTATCTGGACAAGATTTGAGCAATCGTGACTTTGGTCCAGTTGATTTTACTGGAACAGACCTTTCTAATGCCAATCTTGCTGGAGCCAATTTGGCTCAAGCCTTGTTCTTTGATACCAATTTGGAAGGTGCTGACCTGTCAGGAGCAAATCTTCAAGATGCCATTTTTGTCAACTTCATGGGTGGTTCACTCGAAGCGGCGAACCTCATTGGCGCAGACCTTACTGGAGCGTTTGGATTAGCCGATTTGTCGGTGACGAATCTTGGAAACGCCACATGCCCAGACGGGACATCTGCGGAAGAAACGAACTGTTCGTCAGGATTTTCAGAAACGCCTCCTGAACTTGCAGCTCCACTGTTCTTGGCTGATTCGACCGTTCAAATTGTCATAAATCAGTATCAAAGCAACATGTATTACATGGGTACGCACGAATACATACCTGGCGTGAACCCTGCAACGATCTTCTCTTCACTTATTATCGGTGAATCATCTTGGCAATCCTTTGTTGGAGGTGACGCAGTTGCCAATCACACCTCGACCATTTGGATTGTCGATATCAATGGATTAAGTGGGGATTCACTCGAAGCACTCGGCTCCACTTTATCGGCTGATTTCAGAGTATCAAGTGTGCTGGATTGGTCAAGTTCACACAAGGAAGTTGAGCGAAACGGCGGTCTAATCTTCGGAACGCCGGGTCTCCTCTCACTCCAATTTGTTGTGGCCAGCGTTGCTGCCATTGCGTCAAGTTTCGTTTTCCTTTCCTTGGTACTAAGCCAACGTCAAAAAGAATTGGCGGTACTACAAGCGATTGGAGCCTCGCCAAACCAGATTATTCGGTTGGTTCTGTTCGAAATTCTGTCGATTGTCGTTGTCTCGATGGCTTTAGGAATTGTACTCGGTATAGGAGTTGCATTGTCGTTTAACGGTTTCTTCGACATCTTTGGATTCATCTTCCAGATATTTGGAGGTTCATCGACAACAATTCAGCGCACTTTGGTTTATCCATGGACCCAACTGTTAATTGTTTCATTGTCGGTATTCTCTGCGGTCGTTATCGCATTGCTTGTGACGACTCGCCGTGCATTGAAATCTGATCTTGCCAGCGTTTTGAAGGGGGAGTGAGTATGAAGGAAAGTATTCTAAAATCTGATGGCCTATACCACGTGTACGAATCGAAAGCAGAAGACGGAAACGTTGTTGCTTTACGAGGACTTCACATCGATATGAAAGAAGGTGAGGCAATCGCAGTTGTAGGCCCCTCCGGTTCAGGTAAATCGACACTTATGAAGTGCCTTGGTGGTCTCATGAAAGCCAGTGCAGGTTCAGTCTCACTTGCTGGAAAAAACATGACTCGCCTCACTGGACAAGAATTAGTCGAGTTGCGACAAAAGACCGTTTCGTTCATTTTTCAAGAAGGAAATCTTCTGCCGCAGATGAATGCCCGTGATAACGTCGCTCAACCTCTGCGTCACCAGGGCGTATCCTCTCGCAAGGCACTCAAATTAGCAGATGCTATGCTAGACCGGTTGGGAATGGTCCATAGAGCACATGCACTGCCAGCAATGTTGAGCGGTGGAGAGCAACAGCGAGTTGCGATTGCTCGGGCTTTGATTACCAATCCTCGACTGATATTGGCGGATGAGCCGACAGGCGCACTTGATCCTGTTACAAGTCGAGAAGTTCTGGCTTTGTTCAAAGACTTGCATCGTAACGATGGAGTTTCGTTCCTCATCGTTACGCACTCAAAAGAAGTTGCAGCTTTTGCAAATCGTTCACTTGAGTTGCGCGATGGTCGGTTTGTTGCCGAACACGGTGAAGATGTCGATGTTGAAGACCTTGGAAAAGATAGAGAACTCATTATTGACGAAACAGGCACGGTTACTCTTCCACCGGATTTACTTGTTCGTATTGGCGGTGCCGGCAGATATACGGTTGGTAATGCAGACAGCGGTTACCTTTCGCTTCAAGGAGAAGCAGTCGAGTCAATGGGTAAGATGGAACTGGCATCAGTTTGTCCGGCTTGTAAACACAAGTACGACGGGCTCGAGGATCAACTTTGCCCGTCATGTGGTTCAAGTAGACCAATGGTCGAGGTCAAAGCATGAAACAACTCGTATCTCTTGTTGGTTATCTAGAAGGTTTTTCTTTTCTCATTTTGATGGGCTTTGCAATGCCAATGAAGTACATTGCAGGTGACCCAAGTTGGGTCAGTCTCTTTGGTTCACTTCATGGTGGGTTATTTGTCGCCTATGTCGGGTTGTTGTTTTACGGCGTTGGAAAACACTGGACATTCACTGCTTTGATTCACGGTTTCATTGCTGCAGTGGTCCCTGCAGGCCCCTTTTTGTTTGAAGGCATGCTTATTTCAGGTGAATACGAACTGAAAGAATATTCAAGCTGACTTGACCCCTTCTGGCCACAGTACGAGAATCAATGTCTTTCCTCGTGTTTTAGGTGTATGTGTAGTTTCACGGTTCATCCAAACCAACGAGCCGGTCGGATAGGTTCCATCTTCATCCCAAACTTCCCCTTCAAGGACGAGGTATGCCTCTCCACCTGGATGGCTGTGGGGCATAAATGCATCAACGGTCACTTCAGAGTCAGCCTCATAGAGAACAAGCGAGCATGCATCTTCTCGGAACAGACGCCCTAAGCGTACACCGGTGCCGAAATCCTTCCAACGGATGTTTTCTTCCATCCACTCTTTGTCGAGAGTGAATCCAAGCCAATCGGCCATGTTGTGAGTAAAGGGCATGACACATCCGAAGTGGTTCCAATTCATGAGGACTTCGGATT
>Ga0228615_1000289_pt1 | contig 28581 bp, 31 predicted proteins | sample 16DmetaG_FD_190530 | JGI IMG/M metagenome (GOLD analysis project Ga0228615, IMG submission 190530) | Seawater microbial communities from Monterey Bay, California, United States - 16D | ecosystem: Environmental > Aquatic > Marine > Coastal | place: USA: California | collected 2016-10-17
TCCTAGATGTTAAAGGCTATGGCAGACAAAAAGGGCACACAGAACTATATAGAGGTTCAGAATATGAAGTTGATCTTTTACCAAAAACAAAGATCGAGATAGCTGTTGCTGACGACAAAGCTGACGAGGTGGTAGAGGCCATAACAACTTCTGCTAATACAAACAAAATTGGTGACGGAAAGATTTTTGTTATTGATCTCAATCAATTGGTTCGAATACGAACCGGAGATCTGAATGAAGATGCGTTATAAAAAAATAAGGAGATAATAATGACGGAAATAGAATTTGCGCTTAACACCTTCTACCTATTAATGAGTGGAGCTTTGGTCATGTGGATGGCTGCTGGTTTTACAATGTTAGAGGCTGGATTGGTAAGGTCAAAGAATGCTGCAGAGATTGTAACTAAGAATTTAGGTTTATTCTCAATAGCATGTGTAATGTATTTAATTTGTGGGTTTTTTATCATGTACCCAGGTGATTCAGCTGTTTCTTCTTGGATACCAGGTTTCAGCCTGTCCTATCTAGGTCTTGGTATGGATGATCAAGATATGTCTTATGGATCGTATTCAGAAGGATCTGACTTTTTCTTCCAGGTCGTATTCGTTGCTACAGCTATGTCTATTGTTTCAGGTGCAGTTGCCGAAAGGATGAAATTATTACCATTTTTTGCTTTTGCAATAGTCTTGACGGGTTTCATATATCCTGTTCAAGGTTACTGGAAATGGGGCGGTGGAGGTCTTGATGCTCTTGGTTATACAGACTTTGCTGGTTCAGGTGTTGTTCATTTATGTGGAGCAGCAGCAGCTTTAGCGGCAGTACTCATTTTAGGAGCAAGAAAAGGTAAGTATAGTGACAGTGGATCAGTTTATGCCATACCGGGTTCAAATATTCCCTTAGCAGCACTTGGAGCTTTAGTTCTATGGCTGGGATGGTTCGGTTTCAATGGCGGTTCACAATTAGCTATAAATACTGCTTCTGATGCCATCGCTGTTGGGCAAATATTTTTGAATACAAATATGGCCGCTGCTGGCGGAGTAATTGGTGCATTATTTGCAAGTAAAATATTTAGTGGAAAGGCTGATGTGACAATGGCAATAAATGGTGCTATTGCTGGTCTAGTTGCTATAACGGCTGCTCCCGATACACCCACTGGAGGTTTGGCAACTTTAATAGGAATGATTGGTGGAGTAATTGTTTACTTTTCAGTAATCATTCTAGATACAAAGCTTAAAATTGATGATCCAGTAGGAGCCATTTCAGCTCATGGAACCGTTGGAATATGGGGAATAATGGCTACTCCATTATCTGGAGCGGGTGCTTTCGGAACTCAATTTCTAGGTGCATTGATAATCTTTTCATGGGTTTTCATAACTAGTTTTGTAGTTTTGAAAGTTATTGATTCAATTGTTGGAATCAGAGCTTCAGAAGAAGATGAAGAACTAGGATTAGATAAAGCAGAGATAGGAGTCGAAGCTTATCCGGACTTCAAATAATACTAGATTAGATTAAGTTACGAAAAAAGAATTGGACGGTCTAAGAGAGGACCGTCCATTTTTGAGATTAAAAGGAATTAAATTTTTAACAAGGATGTTAGCTCAAGACCCCTCAAGCCAATGAAATTAATTAAACCAATAGAAGCAGCAGAAATACTTATGTGTAGTGAAAGGACTCTTGAAGCTTGGAGAAGAGAAAAGAAAGGACCTTGTTATTACAAGCTCGAAGGAAAGATCCTTTATAAAACTGAAGATATTTTTAATTATATTGAAAACTCTAAGGTTTCAATCAAACAGGCTTAGATTTTTCTATAAGTGTATCAAATGAGGTTAAGTAATTTTTTGGTGCATTATAAAAAAAACTGCACCAAATTACTTCCTTACATTTTAGGAATAAAAACTTAAACCCTTAAAAACACTAGAATTAACGAATTCAAACGAAATGGCATAGAAATTGCATATATAGTTACGAGTGTTTTCTATTTGAATGAAAAGAAATTAGATTTATAGTGAATAGACCATAATTATAGGAGTTTTTAATGAAACTAATAACAGCAGTTATAAAACCTTACAAACTTGATGAAGTAAGAGAAGCTTTATCAGAAGTTGGGGTAACAGGTCTAACCATTACAGATGTTAAAGGATTTGGTAGACAAAAAGGTCATACAGAATTGTATAGAGGTTCAGAGTATGTCGTTGATTTTCTTCCGAAAACTAAAATTGAAGTTGCGGTAAGTGATGAAAATGCAGATGCAGTCATTGACGCAATATCACAAGTTTCAAATACAGGAAAAATAGGAGATGGAAAAATATTTGTATCTTCATTAGACCAAGTTGTAAGGATAAGAACTGGAGAACTTAACGAAGATGCTCTATAAATTTTAGGTGAGCACATGATCAAAAAACTTTTACTTCTCTCCACTTTACTATTTTCTGTTGGAATTTCAGCAGAAGAACTAAATTCAGGTGATACAGCTTGGATACTTACATCTACTGCTTTGGTCTTATTCATGACCTTGCCCGGTTTGTCCCTTTTTTATGCCGGTCTAGTAAGAAGTAAAAATGCAATTTCAGTTTTAATGCAATGTTTTGCCATTGCTTGCATAGTCTCTGTTGCTTGGGTTGTCTACGGATATAGTCTCGCATTTACAGAGGGAAATGGATTTATTGGTGGAACAAGTGCTTTTTTTCTTAGTGGTATAGGTAGAGATACATTAGCACCGGGAACGACTATGCCCCATTCGTTATTTGTTATTTTCCAGATGACCTTCGCAATTATTACTCCAGCGCTAGTAGTTGGAGCTTTTGCTGAAAGAATGAAATTCGGAGCTATGTGTCTTTTTTCACTACTTTGGTTTACAGCTGTATATATCCCTGCTTGTCACATGATATGGGGTGGAGGTTATCTTGCAGATGTTAAAGACTTTGCCGGTGGTTTAGTTGTCCATTTAACTTGTGGAGTGGGTGCATTGGTTATAGCTATTATGTTGGGACCTCGAAAAGGTTTTCCTTCCTCAGCTATGCCTCCGCATAATAGAACAATGGTAGTAACTGGTGCAGCTATGTTGTGGGTAGGTTGGTTTGGCTTTAATGCAGGAAGTTCATGGGCCGCAGATGGCTTAGCAGGAATGGCAATGTTAGTAACTCATATAAGTGCGGCAACCGGAGCTTTAACGTGGATGGCAATTGAATGGATCAAGGGCGGCAAGCCAACTATTGTAGGTATAGCGACTGGAATGGTTGCCGGTTTAGCAACAATTACACCTGCTGCTGGTAGTGTTGGTCCTGAAGGTGCACTATTGATAGGAATTATGGCTGGAACAATATGTTTCTATGCGACTCAAATAGTCAAAGGTGTTATCGGTATAGATGATTCTTTGGATGTGTTCCCAGTGCATGGTGTTGGAGGGATTATAGGAATTATCATGGTAAGTTTTCTAGGAGTTCAAGGAGGATTTCTAGGATCAAGTGCTGGAGAAACTTGGATTCCAATGGAACAATTTATTATTCAATTGAAGGGTATTGCAGTAATTGGTGGGTGGACTGCAGTGGCATCTTGGTTAATTTTAAAATTAATAAGTTCTTTTACTCCTTTGAGAGTTTCGGAAGAAGAGGAGTATGAAGGTCTAGATATAGCAGAACATGAAGAGCGAGGTTACGACTTAACTTGATAAGAGATTAAAAACAAAAAACCGGCTTTATAGCCGGTTTTTTTATCTCTTAATCAATTATTATATGCAGCGTGGATAAAAGATTAATAGTTTCGATAATGGGACCTACAGGGGTAGGAAAAACTGATCTAGCTATTGAGCTATCCCAACAAATTCCGATCCAAATCATCAGTGTTGACTCTGTTCAAATTTATAAACATATGAACATTGGAAGCGGGAAACCCTCTTCTGATACTTTAAATGAGTTCCCTCATGATTTAATTAATATTATTGAACCTTCCGATGGGTATTCAACAGCAAAATTTCAAAATGACTGCAAGCACTCTATCAAAGATGCATTTCACTCTGATAAATTACCTTTTCTTGTAGGAGGTACAATGATGTATTTTGATCATCTGATCAATGGTATTTCTAAACTTCCGCAGGTTGACGCAGATATTAGAGCTGATGTTGAGGAAGAATTTAAACAAATAGGTTCAGAAGAAATGCATAATTATTTAAAAAGGATAGACTTAGCAGCATCATTAAAAATACATAAAAATGATTCACAAAGGATTAAAAGAGCAATAGAGGTTTATAAGTCAACTGGAAAAGAATTTTCTAAATGGCAAGCAGAGCAAAGAAAAGAAACAAGCAAGCTAGTGAAAAACTCCAAGGTTGTTCAACTTGCAATCAAACCTAAGGATAAAGAATTGCATAGAGAGTCTATAGCCAAAAGGTTTAAAGAAATGATAGAAATAGGCTTAATAGACGAAGTTGAAAAATTACTTAATATGCCAAAAGTAGATAAAAATTCTCAATCTATGAAGAGTGTAGGCTATAGACAAGTTTGCGAATTTTTGGAAGGTGATAGCAGTCTTGACGTTATGATTGAAAAAGCTATTAATTCAACTAGACAATTAGCTAAAAGACAGATGACCTGGATCAATAGTTGGGAAAAATTAATTATTCTAGAAAAAAATTCTAGTCTTACCTCCTCTGTGAACAAGCTTATTTTAGAAAATATATGATTGTTGAAGAGTCTAAGCCGAAGTCTGTAATTATCCATATGGATAGATTTTCTTTAAGTAAGGATCTTCAATTAGAAGCTATTGAGGAATTCAAAGAACTTTGTTTGTCCTCAGGCACTAAGGTTTGTGCCGAGGTATCTGGAAAAATAGATAGGCCATCTTCTAATTTTTTTGTTAAGCAAGGTAAGTTAGAAGAAATTAAACAATATGTGGATTCTAATAAAGCCAATCTCGTCATTTTTAATAATGATCTGTCTCCATCCCAAGAAAGAAACTTAGAAAAATATCTTTGTGCAAGAGTGCTAGATAGGACTTCTCTTATATTGGATATATTTGCTACTAGAGCGAGTAGTCATGTTGGTAAACTCCAAGTGGAATTAGCTCAGTTAACACATTTATCCACTAGACTTGTAAGGGGTTGGAGTCATTTAGAAAGACAAAAAGGCGGAATAGGGTTAAGAGGTCCCGGAGAAACTCAACTTGAAACAGACAGACGTCTTATTGGGCATAGAATTAAGAATTTAAAGAAAAAATTAAACAAAGCTCATAATCAAAAGGAAGTGAATCGCTATGCAAGAAAAAAAGGTAAGGATATGGTGGTTGGTCTCGTTGGTTATACCAATGCAGGAAAAACAACTCTTTTTAACCATCTTACTCAGAATAACCTTTATGCAGCTGACAAACCCTTTGCAACTCTCGATTCTGTTACTAGAAGAAATAATATACCCCAGTTAAGAAATATACTTTTTTCAGATACTGTCGGGTTTATATCAAATTTACCTACTCAACTTGTTGAGTCATTTAAAGCGACTTTAGATGATCTAAGTTCAGCCGATCTTTTATTACATGTTGTAGATATATCCGATAAAGACCACAGATTTAAAGTTACTGAGGTCAATAAAATTTTAAACGAGCTAGGCTTGTCTGATAAGCCTTTAATTAGAGTAAATAATAAATGTGACAAATTGGATTATTCTGATTTAGAGGAAGTACCTCACAATAGTCAAAATCAGGTATGGGTTTCTTCTACATCTCATGACGGTATGGGCAATTTGTTTGATGCGGTGAATTTAAATCTTAAAGGAGAGATGACTGCTGCCTGGGTATGCCTTAGTCCTCAGTTAGGTTGGTTGCGAGCAGAACTTTATTCCATGGGTGGAGTCATAGAGGAAAGAATATCTGATGAAGGTCTGATAGAATTACACCTTGAAAGTTATCAAAATGACCTCATAAAGTTATTAGATATAGAAGGCTTTGCCTTAATCAGTAAAAAACAAATACAGGAAGCAATATAAATGTCTTGGAATGGAAATGATAATAAAGATCCTTGGGGAAGAAATGATACTCCTCCAGAGATTGATGAAGTAATTAAAAAGGTTAGAGAAAAAGTTGATTCAATATTTGGTGGTGGGTCCTCAGGTGGCTCCTCTTCAGGTGGTGGATTTAGCATGCGTAATTTACCTCTCATATTAGGAGTTTTAGTTTTACTCTGGGTTGGTGCAGGTATTTATCAGGTTGAACAGGCAGAAAGATCTGTTGTTTTGAGACTCGGTAAATTTGAAGAGATTAAAGGGCCTGGTCTAAGGTGGAACCCTCCAATAATTGATGCTTGGGAAATAGTTGATGTTGTCAGGGTAAGACCTCATAGACATGATGCATTAATGCTCACTAAAGATGAAAATATTGTTGCTGTTACTGTTTCTGTTCAATATCAGATAGCTGATCCTCAGAAGTATGTTCTAGATATTAGAGATGCTGATGCTAGTCTAGTCCAAGCCACTGAGAGTGCTTTAAGGCATGTTGTTGGTGGGTCAATAATGGATGATGCGCTTACAACAGGACGTGAATTAATCGCTCAAGAGGTGAAGACAAGACTCCAACGCTATCTAAATAAGTACAATACCGGACTTGAGGTTGTAATTGTAAATATTGAAGATTCTTCCCCTCCTAATCAAGTGCAAGAAGCGTTTGATGATGTTATCAAAGCGAGAGAGGATGAAGTTAGAGCAAGAAATGAAGCAGAAACTTATGCTAATGGGCTTGTTCCAGAGGCAAGAGGAGAAGCACAAAGAATGCTTCAGGACGCCGAGGCTTATAAAGAACAAGTAGTGGCAGAGGCGCAAGGTGATGCTACGCGTTTCAATCTGTTACTAAAAGAATATCAAAAGGCTCCTGACGTAACCCGTAATCGTCTGTACTTAGATTCAATACAAGCCGTTATGTCAAATAGCACAAAAGTCATGATAGATGTTGAGGGTGGAAATAACATTTTATATCTACCGCTAGATAAAATAGCTGAGTCTGCAAGAGGAGTGGAAAGTTTAAATATACCTTCAGGTTCTAATAACTCCTCTTCTATAAGAGATTTAACTAATCAAGTAATTGAAGAGATAAGAAGAAGAAATAGACAAGAGGAAAGAAGATAATGAAAACATTGAGATTATTACTATTACCAATTCTTGTATTGGCTGTTGTTGTGGCAAGCCAATCTATATTTGTTGTTAAGGAAACCGAAAGAGCTATCAAACTAAGGTTTGGTGAGATCGTTGAAGCTGATGTAGTACCAGGTTTGCATTTTAAACTTCCTATAGTCAACACTGTCAGAAAGTTTGACGCAAGAATTCTTACTCTAGACGCTGCACCCCAAAGTTATTTAACTTCGGAAAAGAAAGCATTAACTGTAGATTCCTTTGTTAAATGGAGAGTTAGCGACGTATCAAAATATTTTACAACCACTGGTGGTGATGAAGAAAGACTAAGAAGACTATTAATACAGAGGGTGGATGCCGGTCTTAGGAATGAATTTGGTAGTCGAACAGTAAATGAAGTTGTCTCCGGTGAGAGAGATGAACTCATGGATAAATTAACACTCCAACTTAATACTATTTCTCTTGAGGAACTTGGCGTAGAGGTAATCGATCTTAGGGTTAAGAAGATTGACCTCCCTCCTGAGGTAAGTGAATCAGTCTATAATCGTATGAGAACTGAAAGGCAAAGACTTGCAAAAGAGTTAAGAGCTCAAGGTAATGAGGTTGCGGAGAAAATACGGGCAACCGCTGATAAGGATAAAACAATTATCCTTGCAGATGCATATAGGCAAGCTGAGGAAACAAAAGGAAATGGTGATGCAATAGCAACAGCAACTTATGCGAATGCTTATTCTAAAGATCCTGAATTTTATGATTTCACCAGGAGTTTGAAGGCCTATCAGTCAACTTTTGGAAGCAAATCCGATATTCTTTTGATTAACCCTGATAGCGATTTCTTTAAATATTTAGACGACTCTAACGCTAAGAATAATTAAATGGCTTCAAAAATACGCTGGAGTTTACCCGATGGCGTAGATGAGCTACTTCCCCCAAAGGCTATAGAGGTAGAGACTCTGAGAAGATGTTTAATTGATGAATATATCAATTCAGGTTATGAATTCATCATTCCTCCTTTATTGGAGTTATCTGAGACTATAGGAGGTGAGGCGCATGACGAGATAAGATCGCATGCTTTTAGCTTTAGAGATGATCTAACAGGTAAAAACCTATCCATTAGACCTGATATTTCAGAACAGGCCTCTAGAATTGATGCTTATAGAATACAATCGAATGACACTGTTCGTCTTTGTTATGCTGGTGAAGTAGTAAAGAGCAAGGCTTCTAAAGTTCTTAGATCAAGAACAACTATTCAGGTAGGTGCAGAAATATTTGGAGACTCTTCAATTGAGGCAGAATTAGAAAGTATAAAACTGATGCTGAACAGCCTCAAAATATCAGGCGTCCAGAGCATCACTTTAAGTCTGGGTCATGCTGGTTTCACTGCCTCTGTTCTAGAACCATTCAAAAGTTTAGGTAAAGAAATTTTCTCTAATATAGAAACGGCTCTTTCGAAAAAATCGAAGTCAGATCTCATGGCAATAATTCCAGATAACCATGAATCAAAGTCATCTTTAATTAATCTATGTAATATGTATGGAAAGAAAGACGTCCTTAAAATAGCTAAAACAGAATACTCAAATATAAAGAACTCAGATAATCTTTTAGATCACTTAGAGAAAGTAGTAACTGAACTGGAAGATTTTACAAAAGTTAATTTGCACATAGACCTTGGCGAGATACAAGGATTCAAGTACCACAATGGAATTGTATTCTCAGCATACTCAGATTCTGCAGGCTATGTTCTCGCAAAAGGTGGTAGATATGATGGATTAAGGAAGTCTTCGGATCAAGACAGACCTGCTGTTGGTTTTGATCTTGATTTAATTGCAGTATCTAATTTATAGGGAATCATTTAATGAAACGTAATATTTCTTTATTAGGCCTCCAGTGGGGGGATGAGGGGAAAGGAAAGGTTGTAGATAATCTTGCAAATGATCTAGATGCAGCAGTTCGATATCAAGGTGGGCACAATGCTGGCCATACATTAATTGTTGATGGAAAAAAAATTGTTTTTCATTTATTACCATCCGCCATATGCCATGACAATATCAAATGCTTTATTGGAAGAGGTGTTGTAGTGAGCCTTGATGCGTTATTTTCAGAAATAGAAGAAGCTGAAGATGTTTTGGGTAATATAAAAGGAAGGCTTTTAATCAGTTCGGCTTGCAGCTTAATTCAGCCTTATCATATTCAACTTGACCAACTAAGAGAGCAATCTAACAGCCTTACAAAAATAGGCACAACAGGAAGAGGTATAGGGACTTCTTACGAAGACCGAGTGGGCAGGAGATCAGTTAGGGTTGCAGATCTTTATAATGAAGAAAAACTAAAGGATAAACTTGATCAGGCTTTAGAGTTTTACAATTCAATTTTTAAAAACTCTTTTGGAGCTCCTCAAATAAATAATAATGAATTGCTAGACAGAAATTTAGAACAAGCAGAGAAACTTAGGCCTTACGTAGGTAATGTCATAGAAGAAATAAGAGAACTTCAAAGCAAAGAGAAGAAAATTCTTTATGAAGGTGCACAAGGCGCTTTATTGGATATAAGTTTAGGTACTTATCCTTACGTAACTTCTAGTAATTTAATTGGAGGGGTATCAGCTGGTGTTGGAATAAGCGCTTCTGATATTGATTACACAATAGGAATTACAAAAGCTTATATCACTAGAGTTGGTGAAGGCCCTTTTCCTACTGAACTTTTTGATGAAACGGGAAAATATTTAGCTGAAAAAGGAGGAGAAGTTGGTGCGACTACAGGAAGACCAAGAAGATGTGGATGGTTAGACGGTTTCCTTTTATCCAATATGGTCAAAGTAAGCGGAGTGAATGGCCTTTGTTTGACAAAGATAGATGTTTTGGACGGCCTAGAGAGCATAAAAATTTGTACAGATTATTCAAGTAATCAAAGTAAAGAGTCTCTAATAGAAACAATGGACATTGAAGATGCCGAGCCTATTTATTTAGAACTTGAAGGATGGTCGGAGCCTACAGCCGGAAAAACTAAATACGAGGATCTGAATCCTAATGCAAAATCATTCGTAGAGAAAATAGAAGAAATATCAGGTGTTCCTGTTATTATGATTTCAACTGGTCCCAAAAGGGAAGACACTATTATTAGAGAAAAAATATAATATGAGATATTTATTTACCTTACTTTTGAGTTTATCAAGCTTTGTATTTTCGGAAGAAATAATCCATGAAGAAGGAGATGTTTTTGAAGCTAAAAAATATGAAGCTGTTGCGCTGTATTTTTATAAAGCTGATGCTATAAGACTCAACACCGCAAGACAGCATTCTTTTTCTTTAAATGATTTCTTAAATTTCGCAACGATTGATAAAAGAGATATTTATAAGATCAGAAAAGGTGATACCTTCAAGATTACCAAAAGTTTTAGGAATGGAGACGTTTTTCAAATTGATCTTGAAAGCAAAAGAAGTAAAAGAGAGAAGTATTTTGTTTTATCAGAGGATCTAAAAAATTCTTTCCTTACTAAGGTCACCGAAAACTCCTAGGTCATCATGAAAGGCTATTTAAATATAGCATTCAAAGGGTTATTAGTACTTCTTTTCCCCTTTCTGATTTTATTTCTAGGTCTCTTCTTTGATTTTTTTGGTAAACAGCAAGACACTGGGATTATTCAAGAATCTCGAGCACCTTTTCTTAATGCCAATATAGAAGATTATGATAAAAAAAGAATATTATTTGGCGACCTTCATGTACATACCACTTATTCCCTTGATGCATTTCTTGGAAATCTTCCAATATTAGAGGGAGAGGGTGCGCATCCTGTTGCTGATGCATGTAACTTTGCTAGATTTTGTGCGAATCTAGATTTTTTCTCTGTTACAGATCATGCAGAATTTCTAACTAGAAGGGAATGGGAAGAAACAATAGAGTCACTACAAGACTGTTCAGTAATTTCTAATCAAGTGGATGAAGAGGAAATTATTCCTATATTAGGGTGGGAATGGACACAATCAAGCTTGAGACCGCAAGACCACTATGGTCACAAAAATGTGATCCTTAAATCAATTAGCAATAATCTTCCAGCACGACCAATTGGAGCTCCAGATCATACCTTCTTTCAAGGAATTGTAGACGCACCAATTTATGCTCTATACGGAGCTCTTCTTTATGATTATAAAAACATGCAAAGTTATTTTGATTATAGGCAAAGACAATTAATTATAAGAAATCAAGAATATTGTGATGATGAAACTCACGTAAAAGATTTACCCTTAGATTGCCTTGAAAGAGCAGAGAAACCATCTGATTTATATAGAAAATTAGATGAGTGGGAGGTTGAGGCGTTGGTTATACCTCATGGGACTGCTTGGGGAAACACTTCTCCGCCATTGGCAAGTTGGAAAAACCAGCTCAATAGTAAAGAACATAATGCAAAGTATCAAAATCTAATTGAAATCTTTTCAGGGCATGGTAATTCAGAAGAATATCGCTCTTGGGAAGAATTTAAAATTCTTGAAGAAGAAAAAGTCTGTCCTTCTCCGAATGAAAATTATTTACCCGATTGTTTTCAGGCGGGAGAAATAATTAAAGAGAGATGCAGAGTTGCTGCTGGTAGTGAGGAAACATGTAATAGCAGAGCAAGTGATGCTAGAGATAATTTTACCAAAGCTAATCCATTTGGATTATTAACAATACCAAACCATACTCCAGGTGAATGGCTTGATAGTGGTCAGTGTAGAGACTGTTATTTACCTGCATTTGAATATAGACCGAAATCTTCGATTCAATATGCGTTAGCCCTTAGAAACTTTGAAGATAACGAATCTAAGGCCTATAGATTTGGTTTTATAGGGTCTAGTGATAATCATTCAGCTAAGCCTGGAACAGGATTCAAGGAAATAGATAGGACGAAAAATACCGATTCTAAATATAAGTCTTCAAATTCTTTACAGAGCCTTGGTCAATCAGAATTGAATTATGCAATTCCTAATTCAATAGAAATTAATTTGGAACAAATGGTTAATCGTACTAGACCTAGTCAGCCTGAAAGAGTTTCATCTTTCTTATACACAGGCGGATTGATTGCAACACATGTAACACAGAAGAATAGAGATTCACTCTGGAAATCCCTGCAAGCAAGAGAAGTTTATGCAACTAGTGGAGAAAGAATCCTTCTCTGGTTTGATCTAGTTAATCATCCTTCGGAAGAAATAAAACCCATGGGAAGTGAATTCTTCATGACTGAAAACCCAAAATTCCAAGTAAGAGCTTTAGGCTCTCAAAAGCAAAGACCGGGTTGTAGCTTTAATAATGAGCTCGACTTAAATTTATTAAATGAATTATGTAATGGAGAGTGTTTTAATCCTATAGATGAAAGAAACAACATTTCCAGGATAGAGGTAATTAGAATTAGGCCTCAAACTTATCCCGATGAACCTATTGAGACTTTGATCCAGGATCCATGGAAGGTCTTGGAGTGCAAACCTTCTCAAGAAGGTTGTTTAGTGGAATTCGAAGATCAAAATTTTAATGATGCAAATAGAGAAATAATTTACTACGTAAGAGCCATTCAAGAACCTTCTGTTTCAATAGCTGCTGCCAATTTAGCATGTGAGGTTGATCAATCAGGAAAATGTATAAAAGTAAATTTGTGCGGTGATGTTAATGGTCAGGGTGAGGGCGATTGTTTAGCAGAGAGCGAAGAGAGAGCTTGGTCTTCTCCCATCTTTATTAAATTTTCTGGAAATTAGATTTATACATTTTATCCAAAACGGCATTTACATATTTATGCCCGTCCGCTGCTCCATATTTTTTTGATAATCTAATACTCTCATTAATAATGATGGGTACATCAGTATCAGTAAAAAGCATTTCATAAGTAGCAAGTCTAAGGGCACTTCTTTCTATTGGATCTAGAGTAGAGAGATCTCTTTCCATGAACTCAGATAAGCTTTTATCAATGTCTTCTTTTGAGTCTACAACTCCTTTTAATAAATCTTTAAAGTGTGGATATCTGCTTTGCAGAGATAAATCTTTTAATATTTCTTGAGCACTAGATCCAGATAGTTCAATTTCGTAAAGGCTCTGAAGAACCTTATCCCTTGACCTCACCGGTGAAGTGTCTTTTTTTGATTTCATCAATCAACCTAGAGCGTCGACCATATTCATAGCACTTAAAGCAAATTCTTTACCTTTATTCATTCGATTAGAATCAGACCTTTCTTTAGCTTGCTCTATATTATTGGTAGTTAATACTCCACATATCATTGGAATCCCTGTTTCTATGGCTATATTCTGAAGTCCATCTAGACATGCATGAGAAATAAAATCAAAATGTGGGGTATCACCCTTGATAATTGCTCCTATAGAAATAACACAAGAAACATTATTTGCTTCAGCAACCACCTTTGAAGCCAAGGGTAGTTCAAAAGCCCCAGGTACTTCTTTTATAACTATATTAGCTTCATTCACTCCTTGGTTGATAAGCTCTTTTTTGGCTTCTAGAAGAAGTTCTTGAACAATATCAGCATTCCAAGAAGTAAATACTATGCCATAAGATGCTTTTTTAGCCTTTTCTGATACAGCGCTTGTTTCGAGACCTTTCATGTTTTTAATTAATAAATTCAGTAATTTCTAAATTGAAACCTGCCAGAGGATATTTTGCAGATGCACCAAGAAGTCTAATTTTTTTTATACCGAGCTCTTTAAGTATTTGAGCGCCAACACCGACTATTCTAGAATCGGGCCCCTCATTATTTTTTGAAGTCTTTTGGCCCTTTAAGAAAGAAATATTGGATAAAATTTCTTGAGAGGTTTCAGAGTGCGATAATAAAAGTAGTACACCTTTGTCTTCAGTCTCAATTTTTTTCATTGCCTGAGAAAAAGACAACCTGCTACCAAACTCATTGATGCCCATGACATCTTGAAGTGTATTACTTTGCTGAACTCTTACCATTACCTCGTCATTATCATGTATCTCTCCTTTTATGAGAGCTATATGAACATCCCCATTAATAGTATCTTCATAGGCATGAAGTAAAAAGTTTCCGTATTCAGATTCAATATCAGCTTCATCTACTAAGTGAATACTCTTTTCACTTATATTTCTGTAGTGGATAAGATCTGCAATAGTTCCAATTTTTAGATCATGTTTCTTAGCGAATATTTCAAGATCTGCTCTTCTTGCCATAGTCCCATCATCATTCATAATTTCTACAATGACGGCAGAAGGGTCAAGCCCCGCAAGTTTTGCTAAGTCTGTTCCAGCTTCAGTATGACCTGCACGTGTCAAAACTCCACCTTCTTGGGCTTTAATTGGAAATATATGACCTGGTTGCACAATATCTTCTGCTTTTACGTCTTTGTTAACGGCTGCTATAACAGTTGTAGCTCTATCTGCAGCAGATATTCCTGTAGTAACACCTTCTGCAGCCTCTATAGAGGTAGTAAAAGCAGTTCCTAGCTCGGTACCATTATGCTTAACCATTTGTTCCAGACCGAGTTTTTTACAACGTTCTTCATTAATGGCTAGACAGATTAAGCCTCTTGCGTGTGTAGCCATAAAATTTATGGCACTAGGATCAACTTTCTCAGCCGCTAAAACAAGATCGCCTTCGTTTTCTCTGTCCTCATCATCCATAAGGATAACCATTTTGCCTTGTGCTATATCTTTGATGATTTCTTGGATGCTATTTAGTTCCATGATTAATATTTGGGTTTTAGAATTATCTTTTTATCTTTATCTAAAGTTGTTATCGATTTAATATCGAAGCCTATTGTACTTAGTTTTTGATTAGTCTCATTCAATTTAGAAAAGGTTTTTCTATCTTGTCCTAATATCTTAGGAGCTTGATACAAAACTAATTCGTCTATTAGTTGTTCATTAACAAAAGAATCAAATAAAACAGAGCCAGCTTCAACTAAAACAGTATTTATTGATTTTTCTTTAGCCAGGAATTCCATAAGCGATTCTAAGCTTTCTAAATCTTCTTTAGACCTTTGAAAGACTTCGCTATTTTCATTTTGTATTCTTGAGGTCTCACTTGAAAAGATAAGAGTTTTTGCTTGAGATGAAAAAATATTTTCTTTGCCTGTAAGATGCTTATTTCTATCAATAACAACTCTAAGAGGTTGCTGAACTTCATCTTCTGGTAGGCCTGAATTCCTCGAAGTGAGGGAAGGATTGTCTATTTTTACTGTTCCTGTTCCAGTTAGTATGGCCTCATTCATTGCTCTTAATTTATGAACATCTTTTCTTGAAGACTCAGAGGTAATCCATTGACTTTTTCCAGTATTCAACGCGATACCTCCATCAAGGCCAATAGCCATTTTGGCTGTAATAAAAGGCCTCTTCTTTTCAATCCTTGAAAAAAACCCTCTATTTAATTCTCTTGCTTCATCTCTTAAAAGTCCTTCTATGATTTCTATATCTTTTTCTTTTTTTGAAAATCCATCCTGAGAACTATCTTCTGAAGCTATATAGACTCTTTTAATTCCAGACTGTTTAATTGCCTCTGAGCAAGGAGGTGTTTTCCCAGTGGTAGAACATGGTTCAAGGGTTACAAACATTTCTGATTCTTTTAAAACAGATTCTGCCTCTTGACCGAGATTATTGACGACATCCTGAATAGCATTGACCTCCGCATGATTTCCTCCTGAGTGCTTGTGCCATCCTCTTCCTATAACTTTATTTTTATGGGTTATCACGCATCCAACCATTGGATTAGGTCTTGTAGTTAAAAGACCTTTTTTAGCGAGCGTTAGAGCTTCATTCATATGCTCTGCGGGTGAGGTCATATCTAATCTTTCGTCAATTTTTCAACTTCTTCTGAAAATTCAGTAATGTCTTCAAATCGTCTGTATACAGAAGCAAATCTAATAAAGGCAACTTCATCAATTTTTCTTAGATTCTGCATCACGACTTCTCCAATAAGCCTAGAGGGAATCTCTCTTTCTCCTGAGGATCTTATGTCTTTCTTGATATCTTCTACTAAGGTTTCAATTTCTTCTTCACCTACCGGTCTTTTTTCTAAAGACCTATAAAGTCCTTCTCTTAATTTATGCTCATCAAAAGGTTCTCTGGTATTATTTTTTTGTTTAATCACCTTCGGCATTAAGAGTTCAGCGGTCTCAAATGTGGTAAATCTCTCATTGCATGAAGGACATTCACGCCTTCTCCTGGTCTGCAGACCTTCTGCGATAAGCCTAGAGTCAATAACTTTAGTATCGGAGAAACCACAATAAGGACAATGCATAGGCTAAACTAAATAAACAGGGTATCTAGAACAAAGTTCGACCACTTTGTCTTTAACTTCATTTATTACTTCTTCGTTATTAATATCTTGCAGGACATCGCATATCCATGAAGCAACCAAAGTGATTTCTTCCTCTTTGAATCCTCTTGTAGTAGCAGCAGGTGTGCCAATCCTTAATCCGCTGGTCACAAAAGGGGATTGAGGGTCATTAGGAACGGCATTTTTATTGACTGTAATATTAGCTTTTCCTAAAGCAGCATCAGCATCTTTCCCTGTAATACCTTTTTCAACAAGATCTACTAGGAACATATGATTCTCTGTTCCATTCGATACAATATTGATGCCTCTCTCCATGAATGTAGCAGCCATTTGTTTTGCATTGGCTTTGACTTGCTTTTGATAATCTTTGAAAGCCGGATCAAGAGCTTCTTTAAAACAAAGAGCCTTCGCTGCAATAACATGCATTAAAGGTCCACCTTGAGTTCCTGGAAATATAGCTGAGTTAAGCTTTTTATGAATCTCTTCATTATCTTTTGCTAGAATCAGACCACCCCTTGGACCTCTCAGAGTCTTATGAGTTGTAGTGGTAACGACATCAGCATAAGGGATAGGGGAGGGATACTCTCCCGCTGCTACAAGTCCAGATACATGAGCCATATCTACAAGCAAGTAAGCATTCACAGAATCAGCAATTTTTCTAAATCTTTCCCAATCTACAATTCCTGAGTAAGCAGAGAAACCAGCTACAATCATTTTAGGGTTATGTTCTTTAGCTAAATCTTCAACTTCTTGATAATTCAATTCTCCAGTAGAAGGATCTAATCCATATTGAAAAGACTTATAAGTTTTTCCGGAGAAATTAACCTTCGCTCCATGAGTGAGATGACCTCCATGATCTAAACTCATTCCTAGGATGGAATCTCCTGCTTCACAAAGGGCTAAATAGACAGCTGAATTAGCACTAGCACCAGAATGCGGCTGTACATTGGCATAAGAGGCTCCATATAGTTCTTTTGCTCTCTCTATAGCAAGAGATTCTGCGACATCTACAAACTCGCAACCACCATAATATCTTTTCCCTGGATACCCCTCTGCATACTTGTTTGTTAATACGGAGCCTTGTACTTCCAGAACACCTTTTGAAGTATAGTTTTCAGAGGCAATTAATTCTATGTGCTCTTCTTGTCTTGTTGTTTCATTATTTATAGAAGCCCATAAATCAGGATCAAAATCTTTTAAATCGTTATCAGTGATGAACATAAATTTTTTAAAATGGTTTGTTTGGGCGTGTTCAACAATTATACAGAATGAGCTGGTTTCTCTCTATTTAATTTAAGCTTTGTTAGTGATTATCGGAGATTTTCGTCCTTTATTTATTTCTGTACAGATAGAGCATACTCTTCCATCACAACCTCTAGCAGTACAGTATTCCCTTCCATAAAAAATAATTTGTAAATGTAATTTATTCCAAATATCTATTGAAAAACCTTTTTTTAAATCTTTTTCGGTTTGATTAACATTTTTCCCCTTCGTTAGACGCCATCTTTGAGCCAATCTATGGATATGAGTGTCTACGGGAAAGGCAGGATGATTAAATCCTTGGCTCATAACAACTGATGCAGTTTTATGCCCTACGCCTGGCAAGGCCTCCAAGGCTTCAAAACTTTCTGGCACTTTTCCTTCGTACTTTTCGCATAAAATCTTACTAAGCTTTGCAATGGCTTTAGATTTTTTTGGGGATAAACCGCAGGGTCTTATAATTTTTCTAATTTCTTCTGGATCTACTAAGGCCATATCAAAAGGATTATCTGCCAATGCAAATAGTTCCGGCGTAACCTTATTGACTCTAATATCAGTGCATTGTGCTGATAATAAAACAGCAATTAAAAGAGTATAGGTAGAGTCATGATCTAGAGGAATAGGTGTTTCAGGATAGAGCCTCTGAAGCTCATTACTTACATAAATAAATCTTTCTTCTTTATTCAAATCTCATTTCTTCTTTAATTTACTTAGTATACTTGTTTAATGTTTGATGGAAGAGTCAAAAAAATTATAGATTTTCTAAAAGAAAAGCTCACTGAGGAAACTGAGTCATCACGAGAAATGCTCAAGACCTACTCGGACTATGTAAAAGGTGAAGCTACAGAGGGTGATCTTGAAAAAGCGAATAACCAGCTAAATGAAATTCTTAAAGATTTAAGCCTAGGATTAATGGCTCTCGTTCCTTTTGCGCCTTTGACAATTCCTATGATCGCAAAATTTGCAAAAAAGCATAATATTGATCTCCTTCCAGAGTGGTTTAAGGATTCTTTAAAATAAATATTTTTAGAAATTAGGATCTAGCTTTCTGTTAGTTTTCTTTCTCTTGAAGATTTAAAGAAAAGGTAGATACCTGACAATGCGCTTAATAGAGCCAGTATTGAAAAAAGCTTTAAGAAGATATTTCCTATGTTGTCTCTTTCATCCCAGTCCATGATGTGAATTCCCCACATAAAGTCCCAAATTCGCCATTGATTAGATCTCACTGCAACGATCTTTTTTGAAAAGGGATCAACATAAACATTAATCTCTTTATTTTTTTCAGAAATCGCTTCAATTTTATATAAAGGTAATGAACGACCCCTATACTCAGATCCAGATTCATTTTCAGTTATTTCAGTTACTGATTTAGGGGTTAAATAAGTTTTTTCTGCTACAAGAATTAAGGCTTGCTTAGCTTCAATTTTAATACCTTTTGTTGTCTCTATAACTTCTTTGGGTTTTAAGTATTGACTACCCCTAACATCTTCAATCTTATTAAAGGAAAAATAGATGCCCGATATGGTCCATAGCAATAGTTGAACAGAAATAGCTAAACTCAGATACTTATGTATCTTTCTCGGGGACCTTATCAAGATTTTATTCCTATATCGCTTTTTGAAGCTTAGAGGCAATGATGTCTTGAGCTTCAGACATTATGCGATCAATTAGCTCTTGGACTGTAGGTATATCACTCACTAGTCCAGCAACCATACCACAAGACCAAGCACCCGCTTCCGGCTCACCATCCATCATTACTTTAGGATAGACGCCAGCTACTTCGTCAATGATATCTTCAAATTTTAAGTCATCTCCAAGCGCTTTTTCTTTTGCCATAAGGCTCTCAACAGCTGGATTATTTAAAACTCTTTCAGTATTTGTCAGAGACCTCATAATTAATCTAGTATCTAATTCGCTTGCATTCACAATAGCCTCTTTAACATTTTGATGTACTGGCGCGTCTTGCGTAGCAATAAAACGAGTACCCATATTCATACCCTCAGCACCTAGAGCCATAGCAGCTACCAAGCTTCTTGCATCTGCCATTCCACCAGAAGCAACAAAAGGAATATCTAGTTCATCAGCGGCTCTTGGAAGAAGAATAAAATTAGGAATATCATCTTCACCTGGATGGCCACCGCACTCAAAGCCATCTACTGATACAGCATCACAACCAATATCTTGTGCTTTAATCGAGTGTCTTACAGAAGTACATTTATGGATTACTTTTATTCCAGCATCTTTCATCGCTGGCATATAAACTGCTGGATTTCTTCCTGCTGTCTCTACTACTTTTACACCATTATTAATGATAACTTCAATGAGCCCAGGATAGTCTGGAGGTGTCATGGAAGGTAAAAAGGTCAGATTTACACCAAAAGGTTTATCGGTTAATGCTTGGCATTTTTTGATCTCAGCATCTAATTTTTCAGGCGTACCTTGAGTAAGACCTGTAATTATTCCAAGGCCACCTGCGTTTGATACGGCAGCAGCCAGTTCAGCAAAACCAACAAAATGCATTCCACCTTGGATGATGGGATGTTCTATTCCAAAAAGTTCAGTTATTTGTGTTTTCATTTCTCCTCCATAAATTTAGAAAACTTAGTATATAGAATGATGAATTTATAGACAGCAACCTTTTTAGAAAGGTAATTCCTTATATTTTCATCTGCTTCCAAAGAAAGTTGGATCACTTAGGGCCCAATAAGAACCTAAAAACATAGGCCATACTTCCGTAAAGATAATTAAAGTGAGCCAACAAGGGATATGAGCTTTTTGACCTAATGGGTTCATAGTGTATTTAGATCTTAATTGGACCAGTAAATATATTCATCTGCTTCCTCATAATCCTGTCCATCATACTTATCTAGCATTATTGGAACCTCATATGCTGAAGGAAACATAGGATCGCTTTGTTCAGAGTTGAATTTAACTAAGAGTCCTTCAAGCAATCTGGCTTTTTCAGGGTGGCTTTCTATGAGATTATCTTTTTCTTCCTGGTCGACTGAAGTATCAAACAACCAGCGGAAATTTTCCTTTTTGCTAACAATATATTTCCAGTCTTCGTGGAGAACCGATTGATGATTACCAGATCTCCAAAAAAGGGTTTTATGAGGTTGAGTAGTAACTTCTTTGTTTATGTGAGGGAGTAAATTTACTCCATCTAGGTCAGTCTCAATAGGTAATTTGATTCCTGCCGCTGAGGTAATGGTAGGTAAAATATCAAAGTGATGGACAGCACTGTCTGAATTTTGTCCTGGATCTATTTCATCAGGCCAGCTAACAATATAAGGAACTCTAATTCCACCTTCAAAAAAACTTATTTTCCAACCTCTGTAGGGCTTATTTATATCATCCAACTCAATATAATTAGCTCCACCATTATCACTGGTAAAAATGATTAAGGTTTTTCCATAAATATCTAAATCCTTCAATTTCTGTACAACTTTTCCTACGCTTCTATCAAGCGCAGCTATCATTCCTGAATAAACCTGAAGATTATGACCAGACATATGACTCATTTGCTCAACATCACTTCTGAGGGCTTGGAGTGGGTTATGAATTGCCCAATGACTTAGATATAGGAAGAAAGGTCTATTTTTATTTTTTTCAATTACCTTCAGCGCTTCATCGGTATAGTAATCTGTAAGGTATTTATCTGGTGCAAATAAATTACCTCCATTAAATGTTGCTGAATATTGACCAAGCCCCCAAATCATCTGATCAATTCGTGTATCGAACTTGGCATTAACGACATCCGGATGATCTTCAGGCAAATACAGCGGACCAATCATCTGTAAAGAGTCTTGAAAGCCTTGACTGAGAGGATCCATGCCATAAGCATTTCCTAAATGCCATTTACCTATATGAGCTGTGTAGTAACCTGCATCTCTCATTAGTTCTGCGCTAGTAAGTTCTTCAGTAGGCATTCCCTGTTCCAAATAAGGGGGTATCTTTGAGGCCACTTCACTATCAATCCTCATTTTGAGTTCTGCGTCATTCTCTTCAGCAAGCCATTGCATTATTAATCTCCCAGCGGCTGGCACAGGAGTGAATTCATAACCAAATCTTGTTGGATATTTGCCAGTCATTATTGAAGCTCTGGATGGAGCGCAAGTTGCATTTGCAGCATAACCTCTCGAAAACAAAATGCCGCTATTTGCCAATGAATCTATATGGGGAGTTTTGAGAGATCCGTCAGCTGCACCCCCATTATGAATGGATATATCGTTATAACCCATATCATCGGCCAAAATTAATATTATGTTGGGTCTATCATCTTGTGAAGCAACCTTCGGACCTTCGGACCAAGACGTTGGGATGTTTTCTTGAACCGGCATTGTGAAGTAGGCTATTTTTGGGATAGACCAAAGAAGAATATTGACCTTGTACTCCCAGATCAAAATTCCAGAAATTAAAGCTATGGGTAAAAAGTAAGACAGTCTTTTAAGCTTCATTTACCTCAACCATAATTCCTTCGTTGGGATTAATGTCACCCGAAACAACAGCTTCATATGTGCTAGTAAAATTATCTAACCCAGAAATTTTTTTGATTTGCATCCAATCTTTGCTTTGTTGTGCCCTAGCAGACATAAAGGCATTTGTTTTTTCTGCATACCCAGCCTGACCCCAATCTCCAATGCGTTTTTGTATGTGAGCAGGAGCAAAAAAGAACTCAGTTCTTTCTTGCAATTCAGTTTGGGCGAGCGCTTCATCAACTGATCCTCCCTTATCCCAATGAGTCATACCGACGGTAATGCATTTGAGTAAGTTTTCTTCCAAAGCATTTTGGAGTGCAGATAGAACCTCTTGATTGCCTGACATATCGACGATCACAGAAGAAATATTATTTATGTTTGCTAAGTCATCATAAGAAATTACTTGGTCATAACAGCCTAAGCCCTCAACAAATTTGAGGTTATCAGTGGAGGTTAGTCCAATAATTTTTGGTGAACCATTAGTTTCTGCTAGTCCTTGGGCAAGGCCTATAGCCGTCTTACTTGAAGCGCTAACAATCACAACCTGTGATGCACCATCATAGGATTGTTCTTCTAAAGCATCACATAAACAAAAAGCGGTGATATGCAGAGGGAAGAGTAATGCTCTTATATCATCTGTAGAAATATCATAATTTTCTTCTGCATTGAGTCTTACATAGTTGTTATAGACTGGCGGTAATTCCTGACGGTGTTCTTTGCCATCGCTAAAGGATTGAGAAGAAACTTTTATAGGCCTAACAATTAGAAAGTTTGCAGGAGGGAAATAACCAAAGACTCTTTCACCATGCTCAATCTCCGAGTTATTAGACATGATGACCTCAGCAAAGCCCCAAACTGGTATGCAGCCCCAAGTATTATCAGGATTATTAATGGCTGGAAAAAAATTCCAATAACCTATGGTATCGCCAGCTACCCCGTACGTTACATTGTTAGAAGTAAATGAAAATTTCTCTACTTTTAAAAGAACTTCACCTTCTTGAATATCATCTTCAAGTTGCTCTAAGACAATTCGTGACTGATTAAGGTCTGATTTTAAGGTTTGTAATTGTTTCATAATTGTTCCTACTTTTTTTCTTTTAAGGAAAGTATTAAGAAAATCGCTAAGAGAATAGTGACATAGGGAGCACCTTCTGCTCCGGGAGTAATTCCGGTTGAATAAAGACCACTGTCTAAGGTTGCTCTACCTATGAGTGGATATAAGAAAAGCCGTCCAGACCATTCAATTAACCAAAATGCGAACATCAAAGGTATTAAAGATTTGTATCTAAAAATAACCACCCAACAAACCCCGCAGAAAATCAGCTGAGCAAAACCCCATAAAGAAAAGAACATATATATAAGTGGCATGGGATCTGGATCACCAGATAAAACAACCAAGTTTGCTATATCGTGCATGCCAAATTTTTCGAAGAGCATATGGATTATAGATCTCCAGGTCATCAGGCAGACGAAGGCAATAAAAAACCATAAAGCAATCTTATTACCTCGATATACGTTATCCGCAGGGGAGGGTAGCAAATTAAAATTGAACATTTTTATAGTTTTAATGAACCTAATTTAGAACATGTCTCATTAAACTCTTTTATCGTATCTTGGATAATTTCTTCAGCAGATTTTACGCCATCAATCAATCCTACAGATTGTCCCGACAAGGCAGGTGCTGCATTCATGTCTCCCCCAAAGTAGAGATCCTGTATTTTACCCATTGCTGACATGTCCATTTCTCCTGCTTCTAAAATGTCTTTAGTGAAGTCTGTTCTTAAAGCTCTTATGACAGGTTTAGAAGTTTTATTCAAAATCCATGTTCCATTTATTGAAGATTCAAATATCTGATTCTTAAAGTTTTCGTGCACCGGACTTTCTTTACTAGATACAAATCGAGTTCCCATTTGAATTCCTTCTGCTCCAACAGCAAAGGCTGCTGCCATGCCTGCACCATCTGCTATACCTCCAGCAGCAATAATAGGGAGATCAATTTCTTTTCTAATGGCTTGTATCAGAACAAATAATCCAACTTCTTCAGGACTTTTGAAGCCGCCACCTTCTGTGCCTTCTACGACTAATCCATCAACTCCGCAGTTTGCTGCTTTTAGAGCACCTTCAACACTTGGAACAGCGTGATATACCGTTATGCCGGCATATTTAAGGATATCAATGTACTTTGAAGGGTCTCCTGCAGAAGTGGTTACAAACTTCACGCCATGTTGAACACAAAACTCAACCATACTTTCATCTCTTAAAAAGAGAAGGGGTAGATTCACTCCAAAGGGCTGATCTGTGAGTTCAGACATCTTCTCTATCTCTGCTTTACAGTTATCTACTTCTCCAGAAGAAGTTTCGATTACGCCAAAACCACCTGCATTACAAACTGCAGAAGCTAATTGGCTTCTTGCAATCCATCCCATGGGCGCTTGAATTATTGGATATTTTGATCCCGTATGTTGCGTTACTCTGTTCATTAGTTTTCCTTTATAAAATTGATTAATAATTCAGATAATTCTTTTGGTCTTGTCCACTGATAAAAATGGCCACCTCCAATATGCGGGGCACTTTTTGCATTTGGGCACATCTCTAATACATCTCTTTCAATTCCATTCGTTACTGGATCATCCCCAGCAAAGACACTTAGAAAAGGTTTATCCCAAGTAGAGAAGAACTCTCTTGCCTTTCTTTGCTCTTCTAGAGACTGATCAGGAATAGTGGGAACATGACTCGGCATCGCTCTTGGACCCATTTTATAACTTGGGTCTGGAAACGGAGCTTCGAAGGCTTTGGCTGTATAAGACTTGAAAGGTGATGCACTATATTTTCCTAATAGTATGAAAATGTAATTGAGAATTGTGGAAACTATAGACCTTTTGTCCATTTGCATAGACTGAATAAACCCTATGGGTAAGTCTTCAGTATCCCAACAAAATTTCTGCCAGTACATGAACTTAAGTCCTGGATGAGTTTTTCCACTATCCATTTGATTTATCTGTTTAGCCATCGACATTGGATGAAGTTTGACCTTACTTTCTCTAAAGGCTTTTATTTTTTCAATAACCTCTTCAGATACTTCGGGATTGTAAGGAAGACCGGTATTACCCATTGAGACTTTTGAGAACCTTTCGGACTCCCTAGCGACCATTCTTAATCCAATTAATCCTCCCCAGTCTTGCCCAAAGAAGGTTATATCTTGAAGGTCATTAGTATTTAGCCAATCAACCATCCAATCCACTTGATTTTGATAACTATAGTCTTCTCTCGCAGCAGGTTTGTCTGACTTTCCATAACCAGGTAAATCAGGAACGATGATTCTTATTCCGGCCTCTGTTAAAAAAGGTATCATTTTGGTATAGAGATAGCACCAAACTGGCTGACCATGCATTGCCAACAAAATAGGTCCGTCTTTAGGACCTTCATCTATGTGGTGTATTCGTAGATCTGAACCGTCTTTCGTCTTTATGTTTGTATAATTTGGTTGGTATGGAAAATCGGTTATTCCTTCAAATCTATCATCTGGTGTTCTTAATATTTTCATATTTAATTTTTCTTCATCAATAGTTTTTCACAACCCGTTCCTTCAAATAAATCCATCAACCTTTTTTGATCAATATCAGTCAAAGCGTAAAACTCTTGATTAATCCATTGCAGACATTTGCCTTGATAATTAAAAGTCTTTTGAGACCAAGTAGATCCATCAATTTCTGTCTCCCAAGTTTCCTCTCCATTTTCTAAAGCTTTATTATTTTCCAATAGGGCAGGAACGTACACATGACCTATTTCCTTTAATAAAGATTTCATAGATTCAGGTAACTCTTCCAGAGTAACCCAAGGATTTTTATCAGGGTTTATTCCTGACAGATCCTCAAGGCCATTGATCCATGCAACAGTTCTAAGAGAATTTTGATGAGCGATGGCTCTTGAGGTAGGATCTAAACCAATTAACTGAGTAAGTTGCCCATAGATGGCGAAATCGGCAGAGCTAGGCCTGTATCCGAAAAGAAAAGGTAAGTTTGCTAGATGAGTCTGCATAATTTCTAAGAACCGTTTATAACTATTTTCTATAATTGGCGCTGTAATATCATTTGACCCAACCACCCAAAGCCTTTCTATCTGTCTTGAGCCAATACCTTCTTTGAATATCTTCCAAGCTTCATCAGGAAGATCTACTTTATGATTTAAAGGGAGTATTGAGGAAGCATTATCAGCATCTTCTTCAAAGTGCCATCGGTAATGGAACATGTATTTTGTGACCCATTCATCTCCAAAATCTTCCAGAAGATAATTTAAAAAACATATTGCTGGATCTTCTGGAATGACACTCCTGCCTTCAAAGTCATCTTCTAGTCTTCGAATGATTGGTGTTGAATCAGTAACGGTTTTAAGTTTCCCTCTTTCATCTCGCATGAGAAAAGTTGGAAGGAGGACAGGCTTAGGAGGTTCAATATCTAGATCGGCTAAAGGGCCTTCACCTGCTAAAAGTTCTCCAGGATTACCCCATATTATTTCATAGGGTATGTGTCTGTAACGAAGAAGTGCGATCATCTTCCTGGTATAAGGAGAGGGTGGTGCACCTATGAGTGTTAGTCTTTCTTTTTGTAACATAGCTTTATCCTTTAACTTGGCTAAAGACTCTAATCAGAGCTTCAGCTATTTCATCTGGAACCTCTTCTTGTAAAAAATGACCAGCATCGGTTTGTGTTACTGGCGCCTTTGGAAAATTTTCCTCCATTCTTGGAAGAGCTTTTCCTAGAATTGGGTCACTCATTCCCCAGACTATTTCTATAGGAATATCTAGGGTTTTGACATAATTTTCTATTTTAATCATTGAGGGAGTGCTTGGATGACTTGGACCATCTGTAACCATTCTCATCATGGCCAATGGTGCCTTGGCATTACCACTGTCGTAAAGAGGTTTTCCATAGAGTTGTGCAACTTCTGGTGTCCATGATTCTGGATCTCCTTGTACATTTCCTAATCGATCAAACATAGAGAAGAATACCTCTACCATCAACTCTCCAATTATAGGAGTCTTTACAGTCGCGTGTGCCGGAGAAAGATCAATACTTATAGTTGGTGCATTAAATCCTGTATTCATAACAACTGCACCTTTAAGAAGATTAGGTGAAAGGGATAATGCACCCATACCAATAGGTCCTCCCCAATCTTGTCCGGCGTATATTAATTCTTTCAACTCTAGTTCATTTAAGACTGCATTGATCCATCGAATATGATTTTCTAGCTTGTGCTCGCTTGCAGGAATTTTCGAAGAGAAGCCAAGTCCAGGACTGGTCGGCATAATAACTCTGACCTTATCCAAAGGCAGGTTCTCTACTATCTTTCTATAAAGAAAACCCGAAGTCGGGTTGCCATGCATTAAAAAAACTGGAAAACCTTCACCCACATCAAGAACATGCACTTTTATACCTGGTTCAACTTCAATAAAGTAACTCTTATAGTCATTATTAACCATAGCCGATGCATAGTCAGGTAATGGAAATGTTTCGTAGGTGCCCGAGTCCAAAACAACTTTACCATCTCCAGTTGGAGAAAAAGTATCTCCATCTCGAGTTATGTAAATTACAAAAATAATTAGCGCAAAAGTAATTGCGATAAAGATTCGGCTAAAAGTTTTCATCCTTTATCTCCTTAAGATTTTTGAAATATATCTTCAACAGAGGTTTCTATATTTAGCTGACCCTCTAAACCAGCAACTCTATGTTGTGCACTCTTTATATAATCAGGGTCCATAATCATCTCTAACATAGCTTTTCTTGATGGGTACATTGCTATTGCAACTTTATCCCATAGGTCCTCTACTTCTCCTAGCATTAACCGATCAACATTACCTCCAAAGATTGGTTTTCCTCCTACTTTAGCCAAATGTCCCGTTACCTCTTCTCCGTAAATGGCATATGCCTCTTCTCCTGTTAGGTCTGTTTCTCTTTTATCTGGATATTGAGCCTTATCCTTAAATTTGAGCAGATTTACCATAAATATTGGTTTATCCTCAGATTGCTCATTAAACTCTTTTAACTGAGCTTCATTAGGCATTACAGCATTTTTTACTTCCATGAGTTCTCCCCTTTTTTTAATTGACATATATTATGTCAGTAGTTTATCTTTGTCTAATGCGCAATCTGCAATCCAGAATAAGATTAGAACAAGATGGAAGAAGGCTAAGAAGTTTAACGAGCCAAAATATCATTGTTGATGCCATGATTATCCTTGTCCAAAGAGGAATTCTCGAACCTACAGCTCAGCAAGTTGCCGATGAAGCTGGTATAGGCATCAGGACTGTATTTAGGCAAGTGCAGGATAAAGAGAACCTTTTTTCGAAGATGGATGAGAAAGTTAGAGCTGACCTGCAAGAAATTTTTGATAGAGCAGCTCATCCTAAAGGAAATCTTGAAAAACGAATTGAAGGATTGATTGAACTTGAAGCTGAAATTTTCGAAAAAAATTTACAAT
>Ga0228615_1000292_pt1 | contig 28450 bp, 30 predicted proteins | sample 16DmetaG_FD_190530 | JGI IMG/M metagenome (GOLD analysis project Ga0228615, IMG submission 190530) | Seawater microbial communities from Monterey Bay, California, United States - 16D | ecosystem: Environmental > Aquatic > Marine > Coastal | place: USA: California | collected 2016-10-17
AGTCTCGGTAGTGAATTTGGAAAGAACCTCCGGATTTTGATAGCTAATCTTCTCAAAAGGAAGGTCGAGACGCTTATTGGTCATCGACTTGTTGTGCTTCCGGAAGTTGATCCGACGCTGGACGGTCTTAGGCTCAGACATAATAAAAGGTAGTTGGGGTCAGGGACTATCGAAGCTCGCGGTGAAGAGTGCGACGCTTCAAGAAAGGGTTATACTTCTTCTTTTCAAGACGGCCGGGAGTCCGGAGGCTCTTTTTGTTACGAGTGCTTGTGTAACGGGAGGTCGGCTTGCCTTCGGCCTTGGCCTCGGTGCATTCCAAAATGATGATATCGCGTGGCATAATCTAAGAAAAATCAGAAATCGGGACGCGGAAGCTATGAAAAACGGCCCTATCGTCAAGGGAAAACCGACGAAAGTTCCGAAACTTTGAGCCTCTGAAAAAATCGTTGATTTTGCAGGGCTTACGTCGCAGACTCTCTCCAGTTGAAGGTAATTGGCGCATCGACGACCACTTCCCTCTTCCTTTTTTGAGAGATTCTCAATCTCCGCCCACGGCCCATCCGATCAATATCGCCCGGCCGCTTTGGCAGAGGCACTTGCAGAACCCCCCTCAACCCTTCGCACCTGCTTTGGCGGATCTTTTGGTCACCCGATTGATTGGTGCCCAGCCAACCAAGGCTCAAACTTTCCAGATTTCCCATATAAATATGATTCCACCTGACTCTGATTCAGCGAACTCCGGCGGCCAGCAGGCCTCCGAATCCGGCAACGGAAACAACAATCGGAACCGCAACCGCAATCGCAATCGCAATCGAAACCGCAATCGTGGCCAGCGACAAGGACGAGTCCGCGGATACGGTCCACGGGACGATAATCGAGAGGGCCGTGAACCGCGCGAACGCAAACCGTTTGAATTCACTGGAGATCCAGTCTCAGTGGATGGCCTTTTCGAAGTTGCTCTGAAGGGGTTTGGATTCCTTCGCAAGCAGGACCAAGAATTTGAACAACGCAAAGAGGACGTCTTCGTGCCACCTGATCTGGTGAGGCAGCACGGAATCCGTCCCGGAGTATGGATTAAAGGGATTGCTCGCGACAGCTCCCGCGGCCCGCAATTGATTGAGGTCACCTCAATCAATGGGCAAAAACCTGAGGATGCTCGGAAGCTTCCGGCCTTCGAAGAGCTAAAGGCGATTAACCCCAGTAAACAAATTGGGTTTGAAACGACCCCCGATCGCTACACCACTCGACTAGTCGACCTCATGGCGCCGGTCGGACGTGGCCAACGGGGGCTCATTGTGTCCCCTCCCCGATCTGGTAAAACTACCCTCCTTCTCCATATGGCTCAAGCAGTCCAAGATAGGCACGAGGAGCACCTCCATCTCATCGTATTGCTCGTTGACGAACGGCCTGAAGAGGTGACCGAGTTTCGCCGACAACTCCCTGAGGCGGAAATCTATGCCAGCTCGAATGATGAATCTCCCAGAAATCACTGCCGACTTGCCGAACTCTGTATCGAGCGAGCTAAGCGCTTGGTAGAAGACGGTCAGCACGTCTTCATTCTAATGGATTCTATAACCCGACTCGCCCGAGCTTATAACAACAATATGGGCGGCAGTAAAAAAAGCCGAGGGCGTGGTTATCAGTCAGGTGGTATCGTGGCTGGAGCACTCGAGATGCCCCGTCGTCTTTTTGCAGCGGCACGAAACACCCGTGAAGCAGGCTCGCTGACCATTATCGCCACAGCTCTGATCCAAACGAACTCGAAAGCTGATGAAGCGATTTTCCAGGAATTCAAGGGGACCGGTAACATGGAGCTTGTTCTAGATCGCCGTATCGCAGAGCAGTATGTTTATCCAGCTGCTGACATCTTCAAGTCAGGGACCCGTCGGGAAGAACTCATACTCCCCGAAATGAGCCTGAAAAAAATTTACATGGTGCGCCGGGGACTCGCTGGACACAAACCAGTAGAAGCAATGGAGAGACTTCTTTTTTTTATGAGAAAGTTTCCAAGCAACGCGCAGATGCTGCTTGAGATCAAAGGATAGATTTTCGTCCGAAAGGTGTGGCGATATGCCCGCACCTCTGCTATCTGTTAGGTAATCTAAAAAATTACCTTTATTCATTATGCAGACGAAAAACGTAAAACCAGATATCACCGTGACCGTGCGTCATGAAAACGTCACTGATTCCCTTCGACAGTATGCTGAGGATAAAATTAGCGGCATCCATCTCGATTATCCGCGCATCATCGGCGCTAAGGCCATTCTTGATGTAGAAGGGAACCGCCGCCATAAAGCCGAAATTATCCTCTTTTGCGCCAACCACATCGTCATTGATGCCTCATCTGAGACTGAGGATATGTATAAAAGCATCGACTTCACCATCGATAAAATCACGAGGCGTATGCGCAAATGTAAGACCCGCCTCCTTAAGCGGCGTAATCCCGGCCAAGAGGAAAGTATCCGCTACCTTGACGAGCGGAACTACCGAGCCGATTTTCTTGATGACCTTCCCGAGGAAGTCAACGAAGCTGAGGAACCAGAACCTTTCTTCGTCCACAAGGAATCCTTCAGTTTACGCAAACTCTTCAAGGAAGAAGCAGTGATGGAGCTCGACCTTACCGAACGCCCGTTCGTCGTCTTTAAGAATGCACGCCGCAACGTGACCTCAATCGTTTGGAGAAAGCCAGATGGCGACTACGGAATCGTCGATATTCCTAGTTAATTTCCCTTTCCCAACAGCCCTCTCTTCGGAAAAGGTCATCACCACTTCGACCTTTCGAGGTTTCTTCCGGCTTATGCCTGCCAACGCCAGTCAATGTTCACCTCAATCTCGGGGTGAATGCTGTGCTGAACTGGACAATTTTGAGCCGCATCCTCTAGGGCTTTGCGATCAGGGTGGTTCTCAGAAACCGGAACATAAATCTGCAATTCCAATCGGACGATACGACGAGGTAGATCCGCAGACATTCCCTTCTGCACAATCAAACGAAGCCCCTTTAAATCAATCGCCCGCTGATCCGCAATAATTCCCATAATGGTGACAATGCATGTTCCAAGAGCAGTCGCTACCATATCAGTCGGAGAAAAACTCTCGCCTCGCCCCTGATTATCAACTGGAGCGTCGGACACTAACTTATTCCCAGACGGCATATGTTCAGCCACGCAGCGCAGCTGCCCTTTGTAATCAATTTGGATCTCCACCATCGTCTTCGCTTTCTTCAATTAATTCCTGTTCGACATCCCGGCTTAGAACAACCCGGAACCCAAAACTTTCACTTCGATACTCAACATCAAACGGAAAGCGGCATCGCATTTCGAGGTGCTCTTCACTAAAAGTGTCCCAACCCCCGCCCCGCAAAATCCCACGCTCAGTGTTCTCGTAGGAATCTGAAACCCATTCATGTACGTTCCCTCCAATATCGTAAAGACCGATGATATTTGGATTAAAATCGCCCACTGGAGCCAACTTTTCATAGCCATCATTGTAACCCTCAATGATACGATCATTCTCAAGAAACTCGACCGCCGAGAGATCCGCATAGTTGCCGACACCCTCATCCGGAGGAAAACTTTCTCCCCACGGAAACTGCCCGGAATTTACGATTTCACTCTCTCGCTCAGCCGGAGTTTCCCCAACCTCAATCAAGCCCGCCATTTTACTCCATTCTAAATCGGTCGGTAACCTATAACGATAATCCTTAGTGATTCGGTTGAGATCTGGATTCGGATTATCGCGTTCTCTCGTTGTCAGCCATTGACAAAATTCTTCGCACTCCGCCCGAGTTAGACCCACAACAGGGACTAATGGATTATCATCCAAAATCACGTCCCCAACATTCTTTCCAGTAGCCTTAAGATATCGATTGTAATCGCCGCTACGTGTCTCCCACTTGGATACGCTGAGGGTTTTCGAAAATGGCACCAATTTCATCTCGATGCTATTAGACCAGAGTTCACCAGGAATCAGACTCTTGTCAGGCTGCAGAGTGAACACCTTATTAATTCCTCCCCGATCCGGAAGGTAAACATTGTCAACAAGGGTCTTCTTCCCACCCATCGCAAGAGTAATCTCAATATCACCTGGCGCTATGTTGGGACCCTCATAAGGGGTCGTATCGACATAAACCCCATTCAGGTAGAGACTTGCTCCGCTTGGCACCGAATCAATACTCAACGAGCCATAAGGAATCGGCCGAACCCAGCAATAAAAAGGCCGTAAGAGTTTCCCACCCTTTTTCGCCTCAACAGGAAGCCTTGTCGCGTCGAAAGATAAATCATAGTGCGGAATGATCTGGCGATTCCTCTCTGGATTTTCATCCGAATATTCACCAAAGTAACCCTGATCAATACACCTAGTTTCTAACCACTTTGAGTAACCCATTGTCCACGATTCAGGAACAGCAACCACCTTCCGATCACTATATTCAAATGTGATGGCTTTGAGGTTTTGATTTGTCTCCTTTAAATAGAGCTTCCAGTCAGCTTCACCAACATGCGTAGCCCCTTTATGCAGATCTAAATAGGGAAGATACTCATTCCCAAGTGCATCTGTCCAAATTTCGTCAACCTTTGGGGGCGAAAATAAGTTCATGATCTCGTCAATAATCATGACCTGCCTTCCCTCATCGATTACCTCGCGATTGATGAAAAGATCACGTCGATCAGGAGCTTTGATTTGCAACTCCAAAAGCGAGTCCACCTCAACCCCAGTCAAAGTTGCTGGTGTATAGCCCAAAAGATCTCCGGCCTTATCGTAAACCTCAGCCCCAGCCGGTGTCGTAAGAACCTTAACCATTACATATCGTTCAGGTAAAGGCTCCAGCTGGCCTTCAATCACATAGGTCCCCCAAGTGTTTTCGAGCCAGATCTGGCTCATGAATAGCGCCATCAAAAGGAGAACGCTAAGCGCAACCTTGGCATAGCTAGGCATCTTCTTAGGAGCATTTTTCCCACGCTGGAGATGGCTCAGGGCATGAGCAAGCTCACGACCAGTCCGAATCTTTCGCTTATGGATCCGAGGATCGCAGATATCACAGATCATGCGATTCAACCGAATCCATTTCTTTCGATCATCATCGATCGGAGTCTCATCCGGCAATTCGGGGAACTGCAATCGATCCATCCCAGTCGCCATTTCATAAAGCACTTTCCCGAGACTGTAGATATCCGCCTGTTCGGACCCGGGACCTTCGGGTGGTACAAATCCCTCCGTCCCAACAAAGGTCCGTTGATCTTTAGCTGCAACCAATCCGATATCAGCCAACTTAGCTTTACCATCAACGAAGATCACGTTCGATGGTTTCACATCACGGTGCGTCAATCCCCGCTCGTGCAATTCAGCAAGCGCCTCGGCAAGTCGTTTTCCAGTCTCTATACAAAAGTCCGTCGAAAGAGGTTTGCCGTTCGACCGCGTCATGTCGGTCCGCAAGGTCCGCGGCTCATATTCTACCGGATTTATTTCATCATCGCTATGGGCATCATCGCCCAGCTCCATAACGTAATAATAAAACTCGCTATGATCGTCACTACGTCCGACATGAAGAATATTCACGAAGCCAAGATGGTCTCGCGAGATTGGCTCAAATCTTAAAATCCCCTCGAACTCACGTTCAAAGGTTCGTTCGTCTGAAAAGTCCTCGCGATAAACAATCTTCACAGCCCGCATAGCGCCGGTCACACCACGCGCCAACCAGACTTCACCATAGGCCCCGCCCCCGATTTTACGGAGGACATCATGATCGGGGATCAACGGGTCTGGCCTAATCTTTTTTTGCATCCTTCTCGAGCTTCGCCAACTCCTTCTTCAAAACGGAACCAACGCGATGCTTAGCGAGATAAACTTGGGCCATACTGACCCCAAGATAATCCTGCACCTTTTTAGCATCCCACTGTTTCACTACGTAATAATCGAAAATTTGATACTGCTTGGGCGAGACTTGGGCCTTCACTCGTGTCAAAGCCATGTCGGCGACATTCTTCTTCCATTCGACATCCCACATCCGCTCTAAAAGATCCCCTTTGGGATCCTCAAATCGATCAATAATAGCGGTCTTTCGGTCATCTTCCCAGCCGCCGCCCGGCATGGCAGTGTCTTTCTTTCGCTTTCGAAACTGATCATTGATCCGCCAGCGGGTCATATTCATCAGCCACGTTTTAAAAGACCCTTGCTTTGGATCGTAGAGGTTCTTCTTACTTTGCTTCGCGATTGAAAGAATCGTTTCCTGCACCGTATCAAAAGCTTCATCATGACGTAGCCCAGCCTTAATCCCCACTGAATAGATTAACTTCCAATAAGTTGTGTAAAATTCATCCCACGTCCGCTGATCCTCCCAGTTCTCCAATCTTGCAATCAGACTTTTCCGCGTTTTGGCGTATCCCTTAGTAAGATCGACTTCCTTATCGTCTTCCTTTTTTTTCTTCGCAGAACTGTCTTTCTTTTCACGGGCCATCCTTAAGAGAAGAAGTAAACCAAAATTGAGCGAATGTCTTTACTCACTTTTAGGAAAATTACGATTATGAGATAATCACGGAAACCTAATGAGTCATCGCCCCTCAAAAACATTCGCCACGATTCCCTCAAGGCACTCCCGGTCGATTTCATCGAAAGCCCCCTTTTCCAACGAATCAACATCCAAAACGGCGATTAATGCTCCGCTTTCATCCGTAACCGGCACCACGATTTCGCTCTTAGAACGCTCATCGCAGGCGATATGGCCCGGAAAATCATGCACATCTTCAACCACTTGGGTTTCTCCGATTGCTGCCGCCGTGCCACATACCCCTTTCCCAATCTCAATGCTCAGGCACCCTACCGTTCCCTGATAAGGGCCAATTACGAGCCTTCCTCCGACCACTCGATAAAATCCCGTCCAGAAGAAATCGTTCATTTCATTGTGTAAAACACCCACAATTGAAGCCATTTTTGCAATCTGATCGTCACCGCCTTCACAAAGAGCCTCAATTCTGTCCCGGCACCGCTGATAATCCCTCTCTTTTTCGAAACTCATCGTAGCCCTCAGAGTATTTCCCAAACTCAGCACTGACAAACCTTCATTCCTCACTACAATTACGGCGTGAGCTATCAGGTTTTTGCCAGAAAATACCGCCCCCGTACTTTTGCAGATGTTCTTGGACAGGATCACGTGGTCCAAACTCTTCGTAACGCAATCGAAAAAGACCGCCTTGCGCACGCTTACCTTTTCGTCGGCCCGCGTGGCACGGGAAAGACCTCAACTTCCCGAATCTTCTCGAAAGCTCTGAATTGTCCAAATGGACCTTCAATCGAATTTGATCCCGATGATCCAATTTGCATTGAAATTGCCGAAGGTCGCTCGCTCGACGTTCTCGAAATTGACGGTGCTTCCAATAATAAAGTCGATGAAGTCCGTTCACTTCTGGAAACAGTTGGTTTTGCACCGGCCTCGAGCAGGTTCCGCATCATTTACATTGATGAGGTTCACATGCTTACAACCGGTGCTTTCAATGCCCTCCTCAAGACACTTGAAGAGCCACCGGCTCACGTAAAGTTCATCTTCGCAACTACCGAACCAAATAAGATTCTTCCCACAATCATCTCGCGATGCCAACGCTTTGATCTCCGGCCAATCCCGACTGATATCATCGCCGGTCATCTCCAGCATATTGCCACCGAGGAAGGCGTCACACTTGATGACGCCGCCGCCTGGGCCATCGCTAAAGGTGCTGATGGTGGCATGCGTGATGCACAATCAATGCTCGACCAACTTGTCGCTTTTTGTGGTAACGAAATTACCGAGGCCAACGTTCTCGATATTTTTGGATTCACCTCGCGTGAAACCGTCGCAGCCCTTCTCCTCGGCATCTTACAAAAGGAGCCAGCCCACATTCTCTCCGTTATTTACGAACAATTTGAAAAAGGAAAAGACTTAGGCCAACTCCTCGCCGAAGTCGTCGGAGCGATCCGTGCGCTTGTCGTAGCTAAACTCGACCCTGATGCCGGACGCGAAGGCTTTCCAGAGGCTCTCTGGAGTGACCTCTCCGCTGCGGCAGAAAGCCTAAAGCCTGAGCGCCTTCTTGCCGTTATCGATACCTTCTCCGAGGCAGAAAGCCGGATGAAATGGGCCTCAAATAAGCGCCTCCACCTGGAAATCGCATCGCTCAAAGCGATCCAAAACCTCAAAGAGATCCGCCTGACCGACGTAATTTCTGCAATCGGAAAAGCTGATCCTAACGAGATTACAGCCTCATTTTCAAACGGAAATGCCACTCCTCCAGCCGAGCCGGAAGCTCATCAAGAACCGGAAAAAAAAACGCTAACTAAAGACAGTAAACTTGACCCGATTGATCGTCTCATCGCCGATGCTCCCGACGACGCGGTAGAGCCTGAGCCCGAGCCTATCAAATTGAATCCAGCCTCCGAAAACTCAAAACAAAGGCCGATTGATGAAGCGAAGGCAGAAGAAGGCAATACTGGCGAAACGGACGAATTTCATAACGACCCACTTATCGTCGAAGCTCTAAAGGTTTTTAAAGGACGACTAATTTCCTGAAATTTTGAGAGACATGAGTATTCGCGAGTTTTTGCGACGCATTCCTCCGGCTCTTCTTTTGCTCTCACTGAGCCTTCACTTTTTCACCATCGTTCTTTACGTCCGCCTTCCGCTCAGGCTTGCTGCGGTCACCATTTATCCGGTCTGGGTCTGGGGAGCGATCGGACTCGCACTGGCTACCTTTTGTTATCTATTTAGTAAGACCCGAGGTGCTCTTTCCATCATCCTTCTTTGGACCTTCACCATCCTTATCCTTGCTGATGAAGCCGGTCCGCTGGCCCGTTTAGCAACCGCACCAATGGAGGAAGCTGCTCCAGAAGAACATGCCGGAAGCCAAATTCTTCGCGTGATCACCTTAAACTGCGCGGGCCATTCTGACCCCCTCGAAGCGACACGCCAATTCGACCCTGACATTATCTTTCTTCAAGAGATTCCTCCTGGCTATCGGATTAAAAGACTGACTGACTCTCTTTTTAAAGGACAGGGCGACTATCGCTACAACCGCAACCAGCGATTCGCGGTCATCGTCCGGGGAACGTTTGAAAGAGAATTTCGATTTTCAAAATATCGCACTCAACTCCTCAAAGCCGAAATGTTCGACGGCCGTAAGCTCAATCTTGTGAATCTTCACCTTCTCTCGGCAGCCACCAATATGAAACTTCACCAACTTGATTGTTGGCGCGAGCACGTCAAGAACCACACTCTTAGAAGAATTGAACTCTCATCTTCGCTTGCCGGATTGAGACAATACGGTTCCTACCCACGATTCCCGACCATCGTAGCTGGCGACTTTAATGCTCCTGCAAACGACTATGTTCACCGAATCATGCGGAAAGAATTCACCGATTCGTTTGACGCAGTCGGTACGGGATGGGGTAACACCTTCCACCGCGCTCTTCCCTTACTTCGGATCGACTATATTTATGGATCTTCCAAGCTCATTCCCGTTCGTTCTCAAACCTTCACTAGAAACAACACCGATCACCGCATGGTGGTATCTGATTTCATCTATCGCTAGAGACCTAGAAATCAGTATTTGGCCGTTGATTACGAATTGAAACCCGCCCTCCGCGTGCCCGGCGCATCGGCTCAAAGACATGGTCGGCTCCCGTAGATTTAATCTCCGAAACCATCGCCATCAACTCGCCCAACCTTCCCTTGGGCCATCCCCTTTCCGCAAACCATGAATAATACTCTGGTGGCAGATCCGTTAGAGGAACGCCACAGGGCGGATACTTTTCCGGTCCATATTTACCATAAGGCATATAAGCTTCAGAAATCTCATGAAGAAGATTCCGAAAGTCTTCGCGATCGATCTCGGTAAAATTCATAGGTTGTATCTGACTTGCATCCCCGCGAGATCTTCCTAAATTACGAAAAGAAACCAACAAAAACATGGAAAGTCACAACCCTTACGCCAGTCCATACTCAGTTGCTCAGGCATCCGAGAACGTCCGCACTGAATTTTACCAGAAAACCTACCTTCATCTCGCAGGAGCAATTGGGGCATTTATCATTCTTGAAGCGATGCTTTTTGCGATCCCTGGAATCGATCTATTTGTGTTCAAAATGATCGGAGGAATGTCATGGCTTATAGTTCTAGGACTCTTTATGGGCGCTTCTTGGATCGCTAATAAGTGGGCGACCTCAGATACCAGTCGCGGAATGCAGTATGCGGGGTTAGGGCTCTATATCGTCGCTGAGGCAATCATATTTTTGCCTCTCCTTATGATTGCCGTCCGCTTCACCGGACAATCGCACCTGGTCGGGCAGGCCGCCATTATAACCTTGGGACTATTTGCTGGCCTCACATTTGTAGCCTTCACATCCAAGAAAGATTTTTCCTTCCTCGGCGGAGTTTTAAAGATTGGATCCTTCGTTGCAATCGGACTAATCGTAGCATCACTCCTCATGGGCTTTAATCTCGGGATCTGGTTCTCTGGAGCAATGGTCCTAATTGCTGGTATTTCTATCCTTTATCAAACTAGCAACATTATCCACAATTACCGCCCAGAGCAGCACGTAGCAGCTTCCCTTGGTCTCTTTGCAAGCGTTGCCCTGCTCTTCTGGTATGTTCTGCAAATTCTGCTATCTCTCAGCTCGAACGACTAATCGAATTTCCTTACGCCATTCAGAACCCGGACACAATTAGTGCTCCGGGTTCTTTTTTCTCGCTAAGATCCGTTTTTGACAAACTCGCCCTTTTGTCGCTAACTCCGAAAAGCTTTTATGAATACCACGAATTTCCTTCTCGGGACGACTTCAATCCTGATTGTCGTTGCTTTTGCCTTCTCCTTTGGAGGGCTTAACGAAGGACGCAACAGCGAGGCCAGCAAGGACGAACTCGCTAAATTGACTGACGCAATCGAACAACTTGCCGCTGAAAATCGAGCGCTTGAGCGTAATTATGCCCGGACCAATCCCCAAAACAATACGGCAACTTCGGTTTCGACGACCACACCTCCGTCAGGCCTTCCTATCGCTCCCGGGCCTACAACTTCTAATCCTGATTCAGAATCGTTGGGAAAAATAAAGGAACTCGAGGACAAAAACCGGGCCCTCGAAGAAAAAGCTCTCGCCCTCGAAGAGGAAAATAACCGTGCCAATGAAGAGCGCCGACAGATCACGATTGAGCAGAATATGGCTGCCAAAAAAGTCCAGATGGCCATGGACATGGGGACCGTGAAATCGGCAAACAAAGAACAGGCTATTGTGATCTACGAACCTTCACCTAACGCACCCAGCTTCCAACCCAGCCGCATCCTTGCAATACGCCGGAACACCGGGATTATCGGAACTATCGTGATCGAGCGGCTTGACGCGAGTGGGCAATACATTGCCACGATGAGACCTCACGGCTACTCACCTGACGGCTATCCGGACATTCAACCTGGTGACACCGTTATCGTAGATCCCAACGGTTAATTACCACTTGGAGGTCAGACCATACTGGCCGGCCAAAGTGAGCAGTTCTTCACGCATTGGCCACTCATCGGGGCGCTCGCAGGGACCATCGTGGCGCTGGCTCGCTCCCTTCAACATCATGCAGCCTGTGTTGTCGCCCATCTTACGAATGGCCTCCACTTCTTCAGATGATAATTTAAAATCAGCTGGCGTAGCAGCATAGTCGCGGATCTTATTTTCAATTGGAATTGCGTTTTCTCCAGCTTCCTGAATCACCGTCGGCACAACACACTTTACCGGATTCTGGGAGAGGTTCCAAAGTGAGGCGAATTGAATCATGCTCAGACCATGCTTTCCGGCAATTTCACGCATTGGCTGCATTGCGTCGTTGCCCCGCTCGACCCATCCCTCGGGGCGATAAGCCCGGTGATCACCGGGACGAAATTCGTGGCCAGGCTTCATATCTCCATGGAAAAGCCCACCGTAATCCACCACGCGGGTAAGAATATCGACTTTGTTAGCAACCGCTGAGTCCAACACATGCTGTCCGGGCCATGGCTCTAACGGATTCAAAATGATCATAGCCCAGTCGATTACCTCCCCAAAATTTTCGAAGACATGCAGTAGATCGAGCGTGAATCCATTGGCGGGACCGGGAGCAATTCCGAGCCGTTCCGAAAGTCCTTCTTCCTTTAGGGCATTCATTCCTTTCCAAACCGCTTCACTGGTGTAGCCGATCTCGTCTGGGTTGTGCAACATGACGAGGTCAAAGTGGCTTGTTTGGCAATTCGTAAGAGAACTCTCACAAGCCCGACGCAAAAAATCACGGTAACCAGATTCGCCTCTCAACGATGGGCTTGTAAATCTCGGATACCCTTTACTCCCCTCGCGCTCGCCGTCGATAAAATCGTGACCAAGCATTCCGACGAGGCAGTAACTTTCTCTTGGGTATTCCGATAAAACTTCGCCTAACACGGCATCCGCTTTCCCCTGACCATAAACATCAGCAGTGACGAAAGTCCGAATCCCTGAGTCATAGGCAACTCGAATACAGTTTTTGTAGCGGTCTTCATCAAGAACTTCCCCAAAGTGCATAAACCGTCCGCCGCTCCAGGTCCCATAGGCTGTCCGTGTCAAATCCATGACGTAAATAAGCGATAGGGTAGTGCATCTTTCAAGCGGGACTTTTCCAATGGACTGCTAGGCTTGACCAGAAGCAACGAAAGAGTTCACATTCCTGCCGTGCGCGTCCTTCTTTTACTTGCTCTTATCTTTCCCCTTCTCCCCTCCTGCACAAGAGTTTCCAAAAAACCTGGAAATATGGGTCTCCTCCCAACTATCAATGACCGAAAAGCTCAAATCGCAGCCGAACCCCGTGGCGATTTTTACTACGGTCGCCGCTACTTTGTCGAAAAAACCCGCTTTTGGGGATACCTCCGCGAACCGGGGCAGCCTGCAAATAAGGCCAAATTGGTCATTTTTAATGAGTCTTGGAAGATCAACCCTGATCGCCTCCCCGAGAAAAAAGGAGGTAACTCCTACGGGTTCGATAATAATTACGAATACCGGATTTACGGCCGATACACCGGAAGGGAACTGTATGAACCCAACAGTAACCAAATCCTCCCTGAATTCATTCTCACCGACTATCAGCTCATTTCACGCAGCCCGGGATGGCTCTTTTCCCCCTCTGATCAATACTATCCTACCCGGCTTTCCCTTCTCCCCCCGAGCTTCTGATCACGACTTTGTGAAATATTTCACAAAGTCCTTGCGAGCCTACAAGAACGAGAGTTTCATTGTCGTGGCTTAACATGAGCAAGACCACTACCTACGAGGCCCCGGATGCCGCTGCCGTCGCAGCACAGGCCGCTACCGATTACCAAGCGGAGACCGACGATGTCCTCGGCGAAAAAATGGTGCTAAACATGGGTCCATCCCACCCCGCCACGCACGGAGTTTTACGCCTTGTACTGGAATTGGACGGCGAAATCATCGAAAAAGCCGAGCCCCACATTGGATACTTGCATCGAGGCGATGAAAAAATCGCTGAAAATATGCATTATAACCAGTTTGTTCCCTATACCGACCGGTTAGATTACCTCGCTCCTCTCGCAAACAACGTCGCCTATGCCTGTGCAGTGGAAAAACTCATGGGGTGGGAACTGCCACCTCGAGGCCAAGCTCTCCGTGTTCTCTGCTGTGAACTAGCCAGGATTTCATCCCACATGCTTGGTGTCGGCGTCTGTGCGATGGATGTTGGTGCAATGACTGTCTTTCTCTATACCTTCACAGAAAGAGAAAAGATTTATAACTTCTGCGAGCAACTTACTGGTGCTCGTTTTACAACGTCTTACACCCGAGTTGGCGGTCAAATCCGCGATATTCCCGAAGGCCTAGACAAAGACATCCTTAAGTTCCTTGATGAGTGTGAAAACACCATCGACGAGATCGCTGCTCTCCTTAATAACAACAAGATCTACCTCGAGCGGATGTGCGATGTTGGGGTAATCAGCCGCGAAGACGCTATAAGCTATGGGATGACCGGCCCCAACCTTCGCGCTAGCGGAGTGGCCCGTGACCTTCGAAAGGATAGCCCTTATTTGGGCTACGAGAAATACGACTTCGATGTTCCGGTGGGCGAGAATGGTGATTGCTACGACCGCTTCCTCGTCCGTATGGAGGAGATGCGCCAGTCCATCAAAATAATTAAACAAGTTCTCGCTGACTTCCCAGAAGGGGAAATCAACGTGGGCGACACCAAATCCACTCTCCCTGAAAAAGAGCGCGTGCTCATGTCCATGGAGGAACTTATCCACCATTTCATTGTCGCGACCCAAGGGATTGAGGCCCCAGAAGGAGAGGTTTATTTTGCCGCTGAAAATCCCAAAGGGGAACTCGGCTTCTACATTCACTCGAAAGGCGGCGGAGTCCCGAATCGGCTCAAGATTCGCGCCCCGTCTTTCGTCAACCTTGGTATCTGTGCCGACCTCCTCAAAGGCCACATGGTTTCTGACATCCCAGCAATTCTCGGCTCGCTCGACTTCGTAATGGGCGAGTGTGACCGCTAAGTTCACGTCTAATTCTTCCAACCTGATTTCTCACGGTGAGTTCTAAAATTGAAGCCCCCCGCCCTCGCTCGATCGATCGATCGAAGCTGAGTTACGTCTCTCCAAGCGCCCCGAAAGATCGCGAAGTTCCAAAGCCTCGCCTGATCGACCGCAGTGATGTGGAATACATCCGTCCTGTGCTCACCGTTCTTGAAAAAAATGTTCATTCGCCAGTCACTCCTGGCGTGGTTCATTTCCCTCAATTCAAGATCACCCCAACTCTCGAAAAAGCAGCCAATAAACGAATCGCACAATATCCCGATGACCAACGCCGCTCGGCTGTGCTTCCGCTTCTTCACGAAGTCCAGCATCGTCACGGATTCATCAGCCCGGAGTCTATTGAATGGGTGGCCGAGAAACTTGGAATCGCTGCGATCAAAGTTGTCGAGGTCGTCACGTTCTACCCCGGCTTCCGTCAGAAGGCTCCTGGCAAGCTCCACTTCCGGGTTTGCCGAACCCTCTCCTGTGCCATGGGTGGCTCCTACGAACTCATGGGCAAGCTTTGCGAACTAACCGGAATCGATCGAGGCTCCGCTGATACTCATAAGGACCCAATTTCCGTTTCCCCTTGCGGAAGCTACTCAGTCGAATACGCCGAATGCCTCGCATCTTGCGGAACCGCCCCGGTCTGTCTCGTCAACGACGACTTCCACGAAGGCGTGACGCCAGAGAAGGCCGAAAGCCTCATCACTCAATACGAAAGTTAATTTTCACTACTCTATACCACCAAGCTCATGTCTGACATCACCTACCTCCCCGGCAAGGAACCTCACGAAAACGAGCACCGTCTAATCTTCAAGAATGTCGATCGCAAAGGCTGGGATCCAAAAATCAGGACCTACCTTGCGGAGGGCGGCTACGAAATGGCTATGAAGGCTCTGAAGATGAAGCCCCAAGAAGTCATCGACGAAGTTAAAGCTTCGGGTCTCCGTGGACGCGGAGGAGCAGGATTCCCAACTGGAATAAAATGGGGATTTATCCCTCCAAATAACACCAAGCCGGTCTACCTGATTTGTAACTGTGATGAGTCGGAACCGGGTACTTTTAAGGATCGCTATATTGTCCACCAAGATCCGCACCAGCTCATTGAAGGTATGGTGATCTCTGCCTATGCTGTTGGGGCTCACGTCGCTTACATTTACATTCGGGAAGAATTTCCAGAGGCTGCCATCATTCTTGAAAAGGCCATTGCCGATGCCAAGAAGAACGGCTTCCTTGGTAAGGATATTCAAGGATCGGGATTCGATCTCGAAATCTACGTTCATCGTGGAGCCGCCGCTTACATTTGCGGAGAGGAGACCGGTCTGATCGAGTCGCTGGAAGGCAAACGCCCATACCCACGGATAAAGCCCCCCTATTTTCCGGCCGCCATCGGCCTTTACATGGCGCCAACCATCGTAAACAACGTCGAATCACTCTGCCACGTCGTTCACATTCTCCGTATGGGAGGGGAAGAATACATTAAACTGGGGACACCACGGAATTCAGGAACCCGTATCGTCTGTGTTTCGGGCGATGTTAAGAACCCAGGCTACTTCGAAATCGAAGTTGGCAAAGTCACCTTCCAAGAACTTCTCTATGACATGTGCGGAGGCCCCAAAGATGGGCGGACGCTCAAGGCCGTCATCCCAGGTGGTTCATCGTCGAAGATCCTACGCTGTAACGAAACTTTCCAGATCGGTCGTGGTGATGACGCCGAAGAAATGACTTTCTGGCAGTTGCCTCTCGACTTCGACACTCTCGCGGCGGCGGGTTCTATGGCAGGTTCAGGCGGTGTCATTGTGATGGATGACACCCGCCGGATGTCTTGGATCCTTAACAACATCACCCACTTTTATGCTCACGAATCCTGCGGACAATGCACCCCGTGCCGCGAAGGGTCGACTTGGATGAAAAAGGTTTCTGATCGAATCGAAGACGGCAAAGCCACTCCGAGTGATGTTCAGGTGCTGGAAGACATTGCCTATCAAATTGACGGCAAGACTGTTTGCGCCTTCGGCGAAGCCAGCGCGTGGCCCGTTGAAGCCATGATTGACAAATTCCGGGACGAACTCGTTGGCGAAACTTCCGACGATAACGACACTCGATCAGCCGAGCGGATCGCTCAGGAGCAATTCCTCTCGTCTGTCCCTCAATGAGATCTTTGTTCGGAATCCTCGCTCTAGTCTGCAGCTCTTGCTCGCCTACTGTTTTTGTAGTCGATGAAGCTGGCAGACCAATTGAAGATGCCAAAGTCGTTCCGATGAGCCGGAGCTTCAACTGGCCACCTAAAGAAACCGGTAAAAATGGCGGAGTTCTAGTCCATCAAGATCTCCCTACCATCGACTACTTACAGGTCTCAAAAGCCGGCTATCGCAACCACCCACTCGTGAACTTCAATCTCCCAAAACCAATTACGGTGGTTTTGAAGAAGTGATTTTTCCGTAAATCGCTGAGTCTCTCGTCTGGCGTCGTTAGCTTGCTGCCGATCTAAGGATTAATACTACACACTTGTAGCCTAGGACTAAAGAGCCCGAGCGTGGCGCCCAAATTGATCTTTCTCACTTCAGTTTTCTTACCCGTTGTTTGATCATTTCATCTGCAATGACTGCCACCAGAAGAACGATTCCAACAATGAGAAATTCCATGTGCGATTTCAACCAATCTACCAGATTGATCATGTTCTTTAAGAGTTGCATCACCGCCGTGCCAATCACCACCCCCACAATTGTGCCTTCCCCTCCACGAAGACTACAACCACCCAGCACTGCTGCAGCGATCGCATAAAGTTCATAAAAGTTTCCAAAGTCGCTCGGCTGAGCCGAATTCCCATTTAAAATGAATAAGAGCCCACCGAGCGCTGCCAGCATCGAACAAATCACGTAAGATAAAATAACCATCCGGTCGGTGTTAATCCCACTTAATCGAGCCGCCTCCTCGTTATTTCCCAAGGCAAAAAGGTATCGCCCCCAGATAGTCTTGTTCAAGAAAACCCATGCAATGATCGCCACCACGATCAAAATCACAAAGGGATAAGGAATCCCAAATTTATCGGTCACTTCGATGGCTTCTGTTCCCCACTGTCGAAATGTCTCATGCTCTCCACCAAATCCTTGTGACTGATCCTCTGCGAGCCCCCGAGTTGCCCCCCGGTAAATTAGCAAACTACAGAGCGTCACCACAAAAGGCTGCAGCTTGAGCTTGGTAATCAAAAAACCATGCCAAAGCCCAACGCAGAGAGCTACTACCATCGCGATTGCAACCGCACTACCCGGTGACCATCCTTGTCTCATCACCAGCCACGGAACCCCACAACCCACCAAACAAACCACCGAGCCAATCGAGAGATCTATCCCTCCCGTGATAATCACAAAGGCCACTCCAATTCCCAACAGACCATAAAGCCCGGTCCGCTCAAGCAACTTCCCTTGATTGTATCCCCCCAAGAAATTCTCTCCCAGGATCGCCGTCGCCACATAAATCACAATCAGGGTGATCAGGATGCCTTTGATTTTTTTCATTTTATTCTTCTTTATTAATATTCCCACCCGTCGCCAATTCCATGATGGCCTCCTCACTAAAATCTTCTCGGGCTAACTCTCCCGTGATTCGTCCTTCGTGCATCACCAAGGTCCGATCCGCCATCCCCATGATCTCTTCCATCTCGCTGGAGACAAACAAGACCGCCATCCCTTCGCGCGCGAATTTTTCCATCAGCAAATAAATCTCTTCTTTTGCCCCAATATCAATACCGCGCGTTGGTTCATCGAGGAGTAAAACCTTGGGCTTCAGCGCCAACCACTTGGCTAGAACGATCTTCTGCTGATTTCCTCCCGAAAGAAAACGGGCTAATTGCCATGGTCCCGGCGTCTTCACACTCAGAGCCGACGTCATCTCAGCCACCAATTCCTCTTCCTTACTGGTATTCAAAAAAGGACCTTTGGAATCACGGCGAAGCGAAGCGAGACTGATATTGTCCTTAACTGCCATATCGAGAATGAGACCTTGTCCCTTCCGGTCCTCCGGAACTAAGGCTAGCCCACGCCTCAGCGACTCTCTCGGCGACCGGGGCAAGCCGCCCTTTCCTGCAACTGAAACATCACCACCTAACGCAGGCCGAGCTCCGAATAAAGCGGCCAACATCTCACTCCGCCCAGCTCCAACCAACCCTGCTACTCCCACTACCTCACCAGCTCTCACCTCAAAGTCTAATTCATGTCCCCGGTGCTCCACCGAGCGCAACCCTCGAACCGAAAGAACCACTTCACCTAGGTCATGCTTCGTCCGTTGATAAAACTGCGAGATATCGCGACCAACCATCATACGCACCATTGCATCATGATCGACCTCATTCCGTTCAAGCATCCCAGCATTTTCTCCATCACGAAAAACCACCACTCGATCCGCCAACTTCTTTACCTCACCCAAGCGATGGGAAATATAAATCACACTCACCCCTTTCTCCCGAAGATCGTGAATCACTTCAAAGAGCCGCTCGGACTCGCGCAGAGATAGACTCGACGTCGGCTCATCCATGATGATCACTTTGGCATCGGTCGACAGAGCCTTTGCAATCTCGACCAATTGTTGTTTCCCAAGCGTTAATTCACTCAGCAAAGTCTCCGGTGATACCTTGAGACCCACCATTTCTAAAACTCGCTTCGACTCCCGTTGGATCAACCCTTGGTCGATCCAACCAAATTTCCCAGGCTCGCGTCCCAAGAACATATTGCCTGCCACCGTCAGATTTTCCGCCAAATTCAATTCTTGATGAATCAGCGCAATTCCCGATTTCTGGGAATCTTGAACGCCTGAAAATCGAACAACCTTTCCCTCTACCAACAACTCGCCCTCATCCGCAGGCTGAACGCCCGCGAGAATTTTCATCAGGGTACTTTTCCCCGCTCCATTCTCTCCAATGAGGGCCAAAATTTCGGCAGGATACACCTGCAAGTCAACCCCCGAAAGAGCGACCACTCCAGGAAAGCGCTTCGTGACTTTTTGAACCTCAAGAAAAGGCTCCCCCATTACTTTCCAAGCTTTGAATTCAGATCACTCCAAAAGGCATCCACGTTATCTTTCCGGATCTGACGCGCCGGAATATCAACAAACTTGTTTTCGGGAATGACCGAGGTATCACCCTTGGAAAGCGAATCAAGGATCTCAATGGAGCGTTTCCCATACTCATAAGGGTCCTGCACAACCGTCCCATACACCGAGTCATTCCTAATACCTTGTAGCGTGACTTCATCTTCATCAAAACCGATCACCTTAACTTCCCCGATCCTTCCGGCCTGCTTCAAAGCTTCCAAAATAAGAGGTGGATTGTATGCAAAGAGCCCCACCATGGCATCGACTCCTTCATGCTTAGTAAGCATATCTTCGACGTTGGCCTTTCCTTTCGCTCGATCAAACTGGTCGGTCAATGTTGCCAAAATAGTATATTTGGCGCCAATCTGCGACTGGCCCGGTGCGTCATAACGAGAAGCATCTTTCTCGCGGCCAAGCAGACAATCAATCACGCCTTGCCTGCGGCGTTTTGCATTATCTTGCTCGAGCCGGCCAATAAAGAGAACGACCTCTCCTCCGCCAGGAATCGCTTCCTTAACCAACTCACCGCACATCCAACCCGCATCATAATTGTCCATTCCCACGTAAACTTCACGCTGTGTGGTTGGAGCATCAGTATCCATCGTGATCAGAATCGAATTCTCTGCAACCTCATCAAACAATCCCGCCTGATTAATCGGATCGATGGCTGCCACCGCAATTCCATCAACTCCTTTGGCCAGCAAATCCTCGAGCTTTGACTTCTGGTCGTCGCCGGATGACGGCATCAAAACCTCCACATCCACTCCCAGTTCCACACCAGCATCCTCACCACCTTTTTTACAGATATCCCAAAACGAAGCTACTCCGGTGGTGACCAGCGCGTAACTCGCCTTCCCATCTTCTTTCTCTCCGCAGCCAGAGAATGCAAGCGCTCCCAGTGCCATTGTACAAGCCAAAAACTTTTTCATAAGGAGAAGATAAAACCCTACCACTCATGACGGGACCAGAAGAAAAATGCCAAAAACCTTCAGATTTCAACGACTCAATTCAATGAGACGTGTTAAGCTTTTTCTGACCAAAGATGGGGCCATTTTCTGCATCTAGCTCATAAACATCCCCACCTCTTTTTAAATTTATTGGTAGCCTGCTGGAACATAGTGTCAGGCCTAGGCCTAAAAATGGGTCACCGAAACTGCCCGGCTTCCTCGGAAAAATGGTAATCTGCGCTGGAAAGGCGATCGGTCAGGGATTTCTCGTCCAACCCATGGGTTTTGCAGAGATCATCAAGGGAGCTTGCGTTGTTTCGCAGCTCAGTGTTGATAAGACCAACGAGAAGGTGCGGATCCATCGTTTCGAAGGATTTGAGATTCATGACGAGGCCGTGAATAAGGCTGAATCGGGTTGACAGCGAGCGCTTTTTCCGGGTAAACCCCGCCCGCGCGGCGTCGGAAACGTCGCACCCCGAACTTTAAGGGCATCCCATGAAAAAAGACATCCATCCCGATTACCATCCCGTAATCTTCCAAGACATGACCTCCGGTCACCGTTACATCACCCGATCCACCGCCAAGTCTGACAAGACCGAAGAGATCGATGGTGTTGAACATTTCGTAATTTCGATGGGCCTCACGGCCGATTCGCACCCCTTCTTCACTGGTCAGAGCACCTTTGTGGATACCGAGGGTCGCATCGACAAGTTCCAGAAGCGTTTCGGCACCGTGCGTCGGGCCAAGAAGCCCACCCGGGCCCAAGGCTAGAAACCTTCGTTTCTGTTCTCACACTTTCAAAAGGCGGCCCTTCACGGAGTCGTCTTTTTTGTTTAAACTCTTCTCATGGATGAAGCTGTCGAGAAACTCCTCCCCGCCGTCGAGGAACAGTTGAACTCGCCCGAAACCCCTTATGTGCGAGAGGCATTCGACCGCATCCTCACCGAGCCTGATATCGAGGAGGAAGAGGCTAAAGCGATGCTCGCCTTTTGTCTGGCCGATGAAATCGAGGCCATGATGGCCGATGACCGCGACTTTGATGGCAACCGCTACCAAATGCTCCTTGAACTCCTTCCGGTGATGCCAGAGGGAAAATAGGCTCATCGTTTCTGTCCCCCTAGATTTGGTTTTTTTCCTCACTCACTTCGCTCTAAACCCATAAGCCCCTGGGCCTATTTGAGGACAAAAATGGGAAAATATCTTTGAATCATTTGCACCTCTCGATTCTCGCCGAGCACCAAGCAAGGAAGAATTTGATATACCAACAAGCCCAAGTCATTCGATCACCTCATAAATTGCTCTTTCTCCCGCGGAAATTCCGTCCTATGCTACCGACCCATGGGCATTTTTGACAAACCACGGCTCAAGCGCGCTTCAAAGGGAAGAGACAACCTTCCTGACGATCTCTGGACCAAGTGCCCCGATTGCGGGGAATTACTGCACACCTTGGACCTCAAGCAGAATGACCTTGTTTGCCCCAATTGTTTCCACCACTTCCTCATGGGCGCCTACGACCGCTTCAAGCTCATTGCCGACGAGGACACATTTGAGGAAACTGAGACTGATCTCATTTCTACGAACCCACTCGGCTTTTCCCACTATTCTCAAAAAACCGAACTCCTTCGAACCAAGACCGGACTCAAAGATGCTGTGGTCACTGGGAAAATGAAAATCGGAGGTAATCCCGTCATGGTAGCGGTAATGGATTTTAAATTCTTTGCCGGCTCTATGGGTTCGGTAGTGGGCGAAAAAATCACGCGTGCCATCGAACAAGCCACGGCCGAAAAACGAGCCATCTTGATCTTTTCCTCGTCATCAGGAGCACGCATGCAGGAAGGTATGCTCTCCCTAATGCAGATGGCTAAAACCTGCGGAGCGCTCGCTCTTCATTCCGAGGCGAAGCTTCCCTACATTTCCATCTTCACTCATCCAACTACCGGAGGAGTGACTGCCTCTTATGCAACGATTGGCGATATCAACATTGCAGAGCCTAAGTGTATGATCGGATTTGCCGGACCGCGTGTGGTCAAGGAAACGACTCACCAAGATCTGCCTCCCGGCTTCCAAACTGCTGAGTTCATGCTCGATCACGGATTAATCGACGCTATCATACAGCGCCGGGATCTCCGCCGAAAATTGTCGCAGTATCTCGACTACACGATGCCTCAAAGCTAAGAGCTAAGGTCGTGCCAAAACGCGTGGATTACTCGTGTTACCATAACGGTCTACCGCGCTCACTGCGATCGCATCGGGCAACCCTTTGAGGGTCACCTTTGTCCCACGGGCGACCGTAATCAATCGCCATGTCCGCTCGACCCTAACCTGAATCGCATATTGCGAGCAACCTGGCACCGACCGCCAAACAAGATCGAGATTCCCATTTGATCCTTTTGCTGAGACGTTCGGGGTTTGTGGGAGATTTCTGCTCGACCAGGGCATTGGAGGAACCAAAGCGGGCTCCTGATAAAAATTTTTCACAAGCTCGTTACTGATTCCTCCTTTGTTCGTCATTAGAGATTTCATGCTCCAAAAAACGTGACCTACATAATTCTTACCAACCGTCCGAGTGAGGGAAACTTGATTGGCAATCTCGCCAGCCCGGCGTCCAGGATCTTCACTTGAATTAATCCGAGCCGAGGCAATTCCAGGCCAAACCGGACGAGTTCCCTGTGATCGCCACCAAGCGATTAGGCGACTAAAGCTCTGAGGACTCTTAATTCGCCAATAAAGTTGGGGAGATAAATAATCGCACCAACCTTGCTGCAACCACTTACGTGAATCAGCCGCCAGATGATGATAAGCATCAATCGTTGCTGTAGTTCCCGCCGGAACTCCCGGACGCCAAATTCCAAATGGGCTAATCCCAACGCGAACCCACGGTTTCTTAGCCTTCACCTTGGAATACATGGCCTTCACAAATCCGTCCGACGCCGCTCGACGAGCTGCTGGGGTCTTGCCATCTGGAAAGTTCGGTTTTGCACGCCCCTGGGAATCAACGTCGGGATATGGATAAAAATAGTCGTCGATATGAATTCCATCAACATCGTATCGATTGACCACATCCAAAATTACCGAGAGCGCTCGTTGCTGGGTAAAAGCATTAGAGGGATCCATCCATTTGTAGTTTTTGAAATCGCGAATCACCGAGGGGTGAGTTTTGACAACATGATTTCGTGCGGTGGGGATCTTACTGTTAGGCAGCGCACGAAATGGATTAAACCAAGCATGCACCTCTATTCCTCGGGCATGTGCCTGCTGGATACAATATGCCAATGGATCATAACCCGGAGAGATCCCTTGAGTCCCACTGATCCAGTGGCTCCAAGGCTCGAGCCGAGATTGATAAACGGCATCAGCATTAGGCCTTACCTGAAAAATAATCGCGTTCATTTTCATCGATGCCATTCGGTCCAGCATCGCTTTCATTTCAGCCTGCTGGGCACCCGCACCCATTCCTTTTCGCGAAGGCCAATCAATATTGTAAACACAAGCAACCCAAGCCGCCCGAAATTCTCGAGGCACCATTGGTGCGATTTCGTTGACTACCGAGTATTGCTGGGCTTGCGAAAGCCCAGAAAACAAAAGGCAGGAAATTATAATTCGAAAAGACACCCCAAATCGTTGTCAGGCGACAGAATTTCTCAAGACAAAAGCCGAGTTGATATTAACTCAATATCCTTACCGCTTGATCTACCTCGATCAGTCCGAACTCATTACCTTCTCGATGAGCCAGCCTTGGTTGACATACTTTAATTCATGGGTAATGCACTCTAATCGATCCTCTGGTTCATGGGTGATATATAGAATCTGGGTCAACTTCGTCGATGCGATCCTATCAATCACACCTAAAACTAGGGATCGATTCATTGGATCCAGCCCCTGACAGGGCTCATCGAGAACAAGAAGCGGAGGACGTTTCACTAATGCTCTAGCGACCAAAAGAAGGCGCTGCTGACCATAGCTGAGAGATCGAAACGGCCGATTCGCCCACGGATTCATCCCCACCAACCCAAGCCATTCCCCTGCCATACGCCAATGCTCTGGACTAACTTCTTGATAAAGCCCAACGCTATCGAAGAACCCTGAGGCCACGATTTGGAGGGCACTAAAACTCACCCGATGCTGTTGATGAAGAGATGGCGAAATGATTCCGACATGGCGCTTAACGTCCCAAATAGATTCACCCAATCCGCGGCGTAATCCCATCACGGTTACATCATTTGAGTAGCACTGTGGATGATCACCAGTGACAAGATTCACGAGCGTCGATTTCCCACAACCATTGGGACCGGAAATCTTCCAATTCTGTCCCCTCTCAACCAACCAATCGAAATCCGAAATAATTTCCCTCCCTCCATGAACTACCGTGACTTGTTTCATAGAAACCAAAGCTCCCAAAGATGGACAAATTGACTCCCCTTTAGGTAAAACCAGCTCTCCATCATTGAGACCCATTAACTGCTGGAATGCTTCGTTTTTGAATACTTCTTCAAGTGATCCATTTAAAATCACCGCTCCGTCCTCAATACAACAAACATCATCAACTAAGCCTTCTAGGTCACTCAAACGATTTACAACTAAAACCAGATCACGTCCTTCCAGCAAATCTCGCAAAGGTTGCCGAAAGGCCTGGTCAAGCCCGTCGAAGGGTTCATCAAGCACGAGAAGCTTCGGATTTTTCACCAAAGCTCGCGCCAGCATGAGTCGCCGCCGCTCACCAGTCGATAAGGTCAAAAAACCCTGCTCAAGAATTTGCGTAAGCCCTAACCTCTCCGCAATCTCTTTCAACTTTTCTCCGTCGAGACAAACTTCTTCGATCATCTCCCTTACCGAACGCCCAAAATCAATCCGATTCAAAAACTCACTATCATCCTCCCGAATTTCACGCTCAAGAAGCTCGTTCTCGAGCTCGAACGAAACCAAAGTTGCCCCGTTTTCTTCAGCTAATTTGGAAGCAAGGGTTGTCTTTCCCGATCCGTTTCGGCCGACAATCCCCAGACTCTTACCCAGCCTAACTTCTAATTCACTCACCGTCTTCAAAGCGTCCTTGATTAGCTTCCTTCCACACTTTCCAACACGCTAGAAATCCGGGTGCAAAATCCTGCGGCACAGCCTCAACCCAGTCGTCGATTTGCGGCATCGTGAACCACTCACCATATTCAATCTCCACGCATGGAAACCGAATCTTTCCTTTCGCCAAAGTCGCATAGAGCCTTACATGCTCCCACCCGGTATTGGCATGAGCCCCCAGCTTTCCCACCTCACGCACATCATCATTAGTCAGACCAAGTTCCTCCTGCAATTCACGGGCTGCACAGTTTTCGTATTCTTCCCCTGCGTCTACATGACCAGCCGCGCTTGAATCCCACAATCCTGGGCACTTGTCCTTTAAACGAGAGCGCTTCTGCAAAAAAATCTCCCCCTTTTGATTCAGAACAAAAATGTGCACCGCACGGTGCTTCAGTCCATCACGATGAATGATATCCCGCCGCTCGCTTCCTACAACATTATCGTCATCATCTACAACAGCCAACATTTCATCATCCCCCTGCCCTTCCTCTTTTTCAAAAAATGGGTCCACTTCTCGGGTTAAAGCTACCCAATCCTCAAGACTCAACTCCTCGGCCCGCGCGGTCGAAGAAAACTCCAGCTTCTCGCAAACCTTTCCCCAATCGACATCGTCAGGAAGATTTTTACGTAACTGCTTTCGACGTTGAGCAAAGCCGCGCCTCACCAGCTCATCAAATAATCGCCGGTCATGAACTGGCAACTCCGCCTGCCGCGGGGCCAAAGTCATCACAGTCGAATCGACCATTGGACGTGGGATAAAACAACTGGGAGGGACGACCTTAACTGGCGCTCCCTGCCACTCGCACTGCATCCTAAGAGTTAAAACGCCATAATCTTTACAACGCGATCCTGCCAAGATCCGATCAACCATCTCCTTCTGCAACATAAGCACCGCTCGCTTAAATGGAGATGGGCCCTTTAGAAAATTCCGTAGAATCGCTCCTCCAGCTGAATAGGGTAAATTGCCAAGAAGCTTCACATTCTTATAAGCAAAGAATGGCCGGACATCGATTCGAACCGCATCGTGATTAATTACTATAACCTCCGGACGATTAGCGAATTTTTTGATTAAATACTCTGCGAGCCTACGATCATATTCCACTAAGATCACCCGTGCCACTTTTCCTACGACATGCTCCGTAAGAGCTCCAGTTCCAGGCCCCACTTCAACAATAGTATCTTCTGGCTCCAAGTTTAACTGGGCCACAATCCACTCGGCGGTATTTTGATCGACGAGAAAATTTTGCCCCAACTTTTTGGAGGGAATTACGCCGGCCTCATCGAGGACCTCTTTCAATTCGCTTGCGGTCACGCTCCGTTTCAATTGCCGAGACCCCGATTGTCCACTAAAAAGGAACAGCTCTGTGACTCTCGCCACCGTTATCACCCTTATTCGCCTCGCCCTAATTCCGGTCTTTGCCTCGATTGCGGTGAAATACGGGCAGTCGGTTGACACAGGTTCAGGAGAGGAATCACTGCGTTGGCTCGCTGTTGCCGTCTACACCTTAGCTTCGGCTCTCGACGGGCTCGACGGCTGGATCGCCCGACACTTTAATCAGAAGTCAATCACGGGAGCGATACTTGACCCGCTGACGGACAAGGCTCTCCTCATGACGGGCCTCATCACTGCCACTTTCGTGAATTGGGGAACTGATTGGCACCTCCCTGTTTGGTTCATCGTTCTCGTGATCGCCCGGGATCTCGAAATCATAGGGGGGATTGTAATTCTCTATCGTATCAACAAGAAAGTTCCAATCGAACCCCACTGGACAGGCAAAGTTTGTACTGTGACTCAGATGATCGCGCTGGGCTGGATCATGTTGAAATTCGACCAAATCGACCTAATCTTTCCTACGATTCTGGCAACAATTTTCAACATTTGGTCTGGATACGAATATTTCATGATGGGCTATCGCCAGCTTCCCGGGAAGTCACGTTCCTAGTTCTTGAATTTTTTGCTGAAGCAGCCAACTTGGTCAGGTGTCCTTTCTAAAGCTGCAGAACCTCAGCACCCATTTCCCCGTCCGGGGCGGCGGCTTGGTTTCTAGGCAAACAGAAATCATCAAAGCAGTCGACGGAGTCTCCCTTGAGATTGGGCAAGGTGAAATCCTTGGCTTGGTCGGCGAATCCGGGTGTGGAAAATCGACTCTCTCTCGGACCGTGATGCAACTTCAACCCGCCACTAGCGGGACAGTCACTCTTAATGGCGAAGAGCTCACCTCGCTCCCAAAAAAGGAAATAAGGAACCGACGCCTCGATTTTCAGATGATTTTTCAGGATCCTTATGCGTCGCTAAATCCACGCATGACTGTCTTTTCCACTCTCGCCGAAGCACTTTGCCAACGTCATCCCGGGCTGAAAAAAGATAAAGCCCTGACCTCCAAAGTGGTCGAACTCATGACTACGGTTGGACTTGATCCGAGGTTCATGAAAAAATATCCACATGAGTTCTCCGGTGGGCAAAGACAACGGATTGCGATCGCTCGCGCCCTCGCACCGGAACCTAAATTGATTATCGCCGACGAGCCGGTTTCCGCTCTCGATGTTTCCATTCAATCCCAAATTCTCAATCTCCTCCTTGACCTTCGCGATAAACTCGAACTCACCATGATTTTCATCTCACATGATCTATCGGTAGTTCACTATATCGCGGACAACATCGCCGTAATGTATTCTGGAAGAATAGTCGAATACGGTGCGGCCAACGAGGTCTTCTTAAACCCCAAAGATGAATACACCCGTAAACTTCTTTCCGCGATTCCTCAGTTGAAGGAACAAGCATCTGCATAAGATTACGATTCCCATGGTGGACCACAGAA
>Ga0228615_1000295_pt1 | contig 28417 bp, 30 predicted proteins | sample 16DmetaG_FD_190530 | JGI IMG/M metagenome (GOLD analysis project Ga0228615, IMG submission 190530) | Seawater microbial communities from Monterey Bay, California, United States - 16D | ecosystem: Environmental > Aquatic > Marine > Coastal | place: USA: California | collected 2016-10-17
ACTGATAGCAAAGATTTAGTTATAAATATTTCTAACGTTTTATATGAAGTTGATCTTTTGGTCTATTACGCGCCTGATATGTTATCTAAATACATTACAGAAAATGGCGTTAATACCAGAGCTATCTATCTGATTGAATCTGCAAATAATGCATTGAAGAGAAGTAAATCAGAGGTTCAGTTTAATTTACTTAAACTTTTACCTTATGATATTGATGTAAGTAATCAATCAGCAAATACAATTTTTTCTTCTCTACTTGGCAGAGAAAAAATTAAAAAAGATCAAGTTACGTATGGGGCTGATTATTTTATTCTTATTTCTAGATGGGATTCGGCAAAAGGACAGACTGGGGGCACAGCCTCAATTGATTTAACAATAGATAATTTAACTGATTGGGATGCAGCTCATGGATATTTATCTGCATGGTCGGTCGATCCTAATTGGTCAGAACCGGGATGCAATCCATGCTTTCCCGATAAAGTCTTTGCTCACGAATTAGGACATAATTTAGGCTCAGGACATTGGCCAGGAGAAACCGGACAGTCTTATGCTTATGGCCATCGCGTTGATGGAAATACCGATGGAGACTTTACAGATAGTTTCGACTGGGGAACAGTAATGAGTTACAACAATATATCTCCTGATTATTTTTCAAATCCTAACGTGACATGTAAAAATGGCTCAGCTTGCGGGGTGCTAAATGTCAGTGATAACACTAAATGGTATAACAATTTAGGGACAAGATTTTCTAGTATTCTGCCGGCTAGTTCTTTAGATAATTCAAATACTTCAAATAAAATAAACATAAAAAACTTTTTTCCTAAGATATCAGGCGGCGTTTCTACTTTTTCAAATGCTGAAGCTACAAGAACTTTTCAAGTTACCGAATTTTCCGATGTTGATATAAATGGGCAAGTTTATAAAAGTTTTAAATGGGAAAATTCATCTAATGGAAATCCCAAGATGGCTTATCATTTTTATGAAAAGGATAACAAATACTATATCAATCGAACTGACTATGAGGCGGGTTATAAGTTTTCTAATCAAGATGAATACACTCTTTATAACAATAATAATTTATGTATTTTCTTTGATTCGTTCAAAAGTATAGGTAATTACCTTGCGCGAGATTGCAGTAATGCGCATTATGGAGATCCTCCAATTTATAATGATGTTTTTCATTTCAATCACTTTATTAAAAGCGAAAATATAACTGTTCCTTATGGAAATTTTAATACCATAAAGTATGTATTTACTCTTTGGGATAACAACAATAGTCCATACAGCAATACTTCTTATTTGATGCACACAATATTCTGGTTAAATTCAGAGATGGGAATTATTCAGTATCGTGATCATTTAGGAAGGATATGGAAATTAGAAAGTACTGATTCTGATGGCGATGGAATAGATAACAAATTGGATGATGATGATGATAACGATGGAGTTCTAGACAGCTCTGATGCGTTTAAGTTAGATCCGTCTGCATCCATAGATTCCAATTCAGATGGTATCCCAGATTAAGAGTACTATTTCTCTATTAAAGAATAATCCTCTTCACTAAACTGAGGTATTTCTAAATCTGCTTCAGAAGTATTTACAATAAACGTAAAATTTTCATTTTTGTTCAGTAGAAAAACTTTTCCATCTAAATGAAACTTTCCAAAAGCCAGCTCATTACCTATGACTAAAAAAGATTCATTTTCGTTATCAAGCGAAATTGTTTTGATTACCTTGTTTGAATTAGATTTCTCAACTGTTTTAATTTCCTTTTGAAAATTATTTCCAAATAAATTTATATTTAGAATATCTCCAGGAATTATGTCTATAAAAGATTCTTCAAAGTTACTTACTTTTTTAACTGCCAATAAATTACTAAATTGAGAAGAAAAATCTTCTCTGCTAACCCTTTCTAGATCCAGATAAATATTTCTTTTTGAAACCCTTTCACTTAACGAAGTTAAGTCTAATAATTTTTTTTTATTTTCAGATTCAGTTGTTTCATTTTTAGAAAAACCATCATCTATTTCTATAAAAGGGTTTTTACTGGTTAAAAGAAAAAAAGTTAGTACAAGTAAAAATATAAAAATTAGGCTTATGTATATTCTCATTTTTAAATCGTCTTAATAAACAAATTGTAAGATAAAATTAACTTATTTATTAAAACAAAAGACAAAATGAATAATCTTGAAGATGTTGAATTGATTATAGGAAACTCTGGAAAAAATTTCTCTGGCGTTACTTCTATTACAATTCAGCTAATTAGTTATCAATACAAGCAAATAAATTTAGCAGTCTTAGGTTCTTCTTTTATTTCAGATGAATTTAAAACAATAAATTTTTATCAGTTTATTAAACTCACCAGAAATAAATTATCTAATGGAAAAAATAGGATTTTCTTTACTCGTAGAAATGATGAGATGATTCAAGGCTTAATAGCCAAGTACATTTTTGGCTCTAAGATAAAAATAATTTTTCTATCAACCGCTCAGAGAAATCATACAAAATTTACCAAATGGTTGATTTCTAAGATGGATAGCGTCATTTCAACTTCAAAAAAAGCAGCAAGTTACTTAGAAAAAGAAGCTGATACTATTATTCCTCATGGAGTTGATTTGAAAAGATTTTCTACACCAATTAATAAAAAAGATTCATGGGAAAAATTGAATTTACCCGGAACATTGGGAATTGGCATTTTTGGAAGAGTAAGATATTCAAAAGGTATCGATATTCTTGTTGATGCAGCAATCAATATTTTGCCAAATTATCCCTTCGCAACAGTAATTATCTGTGGGGAAACACAAATAGAAGATCAGCCCTATAAGAAAAAAATAATTACTAAAATTAAAACGGCTAACTTGGAAGGCAGAATTATTTTTTTAGGTAAAAAAACTTTTGAAGAACTACCAAATTTATTTCAAGGAATGACAATCGTTGCAGCTTTGAGCAGAAATGAAGGTTATGGCCTTACTCCTTTAGAAGGGATGGCATCTGGCGCAGCAGTATTAACTAGTTCCGAGGGCGTTTGGGATGAAATTATTAGAGATGGCATTGATGGTTACGTTGTTAATACTAATGATGTAAAACAAACTACTGAAAAATTAGATTTATTAATAAAAAATAGTTCTAAAACAAAAATCATGGGAGAAAATGCTGCAAAATATGTAAAACAAAATTTTTCGATTGAAACAGAAGCAAAAAAATTAATAGACCACATAAGAGACATACAGAATGCTGAAACCGTTTAAATTAGTAATAATATTTTTAATATTACAAAGTTCTCTAAGTTTTTCTTCAAATATAGAAAATTCTACCAATCATATAAAAACTATAGTTTTTGGAGCGGGTTGCTTTTGGAGTGTAGAAAAAAAGTTCCAAGAGACTTATGGCGTTATAAATGTTGAATCGGGCTACGCAGATGGAAAAAATATTAAACCCATTTATAAAGAAATTATCAAAAGAGAAAATAGATTCAATTCAGATAATTATGCAGAGGTTGTCAAAGTAACTTACAACAGCAGTAAAACTAATCTCGAAAATCTTTTAAAAACTTTTTTTGAAATGCATGATCCAACTCAAGAAAATCGCCAAGGTAATGATATTGGTGTTCAATATCGATCAGTCATTCTTACCTCTTCAGCAAAAGAGCTTCTACTTTCAAATAAAGTAAAAAATAAATATCAAAACCTTTTGAGTGAAAAAGGATTCGGACTTATAAAAACTAATATTAAGGAATTAACTAATTTTTACTTGGCTGAAAATTATCATCAAGACTATTTAAGAAAAAATCCAAATGGATATTGTCCAGATTATTCAACAGGAGTTATTTTTGCTAAAAAATCAAAGAAAGCTATTGATAATAAAAACTTATTAACCGGAAAAAAAATTCTTATTCTTGAGACTGATGGATGTCCTTATTGTTATAAATTAAGAAAAGATGTTCTTGATAGTTATTTGGGGTCGATAGATCTTCATTTTAGGAAAGCAGATGAATTAGATGGTCTCGATTTAAAAACTCCTACTTGGGCGACGCCAACAATTTACTTTTTAGAAGAAGGTAAAGAAGTTTCATCTTTTCAAGGTTACTTATCAAATAAAGAGTTTTATGAGTCATTAGGAAAATTTAAACTTGGCAAATCTGAAGCTTACAACGTTGCTTTCAATCAAGGAACGGACCCTACATATTGTAAAGAGTATGAGCTCTTTAAAAATACTACAGATGGAGTATTTATTGACAAATTAAGTGGAGCTCCGCTTTTCAATACAAAGCATAGATTTAATTCTAAAACAGGATGGCTTTCCTTTACCGAGGCTGAGGAAGATTCTGTAACTGAACATATGGATTACAGTTACGGCATGGTTAGAGTAGAAATCAGGTCTAAATCATCAGGTATTCATTTAGGACATGTATTCAATGATGGTCCAAATGGCAAGCCAAGGTATTGTATTAATGCGACTGTGTTAGAATTCGTCCCGAATTTAGACACGTAGCTCAGTTGGTTAGAGTACTACCTTGACATGGTAGGGGTCCCCGGTTCGAATCCGGGCGTGTCTACCAATTTTCTGGAGGTAAAAATGCTTGAATTTAATATTTTTAATTCTGCACAAATTTTTGATCAAATTTTTGCATTCATCTGTGTTTATTTGCTAACGAGTCTTAATGCAAAAACTCGTTTCTACGGCTTTATTGTTGGCACTGTTGGTTTTATTCCTGGAGTTTATTTATTAATTGTTACGGAACTTTGGTGGCTATTAGCATTCATGCCAATATGGGCCTACATCAACTATATTGGAATTGTAAATAACTACAGAGAACACAAGAAAACTAAAGTTGCTTAAAAGATATTTTTTTATAACTAACTTTTTAGGTATTTTTTCAACATGGATAACTTTTTAAAAGCTTTTTTAAGGTCTGATCACGCCGGTGAGGTAGGAGCTGTTTATATTTATAAAGGAATTCTTAAAGTTGCCAAGGATGCTGAGTTAGTTAGTTTTTCTAAAAGACATTTAGCAACTGAAGAATCCCACCTTAAAAAAATTGAGGCAGTGCTTCCAAAAAAAGATAGAAGTAAATTAGTTTGGTTGTGGAAAGTTGCAGGCTTCTTACTTGGTTTCGTCCCTACGCTATTTGGTCCAAAAATTGTCTTTGCTACAATTGAAGCTGTTGAAGCTTTCGTAGAAGAGCACTATGAAGAACAACTTAAATATCTTCGAGCTCAAGCGACCCCTAATCAGGATTTAATTGATCTTTTGCAGTCATGTCAGGACGATGAAATAGATCACAAACTTGAATCAGCTAAAAAGAAGAATTTAACCCCAGGTATTTTCATCAATATCTGGACCAAAATAGTAGGCAGCGGTTCAGCTTTTGCAGTCAAAGTAGCAAAAATTATCTAATAAAATCCCAGTTGCATTTTTCCTTAATATAAATATACTGTATATATATACAGTATTAATTATTTAACCTTAATATTTATGAATTTAAAAAATTTGGGGCAGATTGCAGACTCTGACAGAAACTCAGAAACACCTTTGTTTTCTGAATATGTTCAAGTAGGTTGGCCAAGTCCTGCAGACGACTACATAGAAAAATCAATTGATTTACATCAGCTCTTAATAAAAGCTCCAGCTGCTACTTATCTTGTTAGGGCAAATGGAGATTCCATGTTAAATGCTGGAATAAATAATGGTGCAATACTTATAGTTGATAGGAGCCTGGAACCCAAACATAGCGATATTGTTATTGCCTCCATCGATGGTGCTTATGCGTGTAAGCGTCTTCAGTTAACACCTAAGGTAGGCTTATTATCAGAGAACATTAAATACCCACCAATTTTTTTAAAAAACGGAGAAGAACTAGACATCATGGGAGTTGTTACTGCGGCAATAAATAAGTTTTAAGATGTTTGCTTTAGTAGACTGCAATAGTTTTTATGCTTCATGCGAAAGAATTTTTAGACCAGACCTTAAAACAAAACCAGTAGTTGTTTTATCAAATAACGATGGATGCGTCGTTGCCTTGACCAAGGAAGCAAAAAATCTCGGAATCAAGATGTGTGATCCTTGGTTTAAAATAGAAAAGACATTCAAACAAAAAGGTGGAATTGCATTCTCATCAAATTACGAGTTATATGGCGACATTTCATCTCGAATCATGAGTATTTTAGAAGAGCTTGCTCCTAAAGTAGAAATTTATAGCATCGATGAAGCATTTCTTGATTTAACCGGAATAGCTCATTGTATGGACTTAGAAGAATTCGGTAGAGCCTGTCAAAAACAAATCATGCAGTACACCGGGATGCCAGTTCGTGTTGGTATAGGCCCTACTAAAACTTTAGCTAAAGTTGCAAGTTATGGTGCTAAGCGTTACCCAGCCACTCGAGGAGTATTGGACGTGACAGAGTCATGTAAACGAACAAAACTTATGAAGCTGATGCCAGTAAATGAAATATGGGGAGTAGGGCGAAGATTGAATAAACGTCTACTTTCTCAAAGAGTTTCAACTGCATTCGATCTAAGTCAGATGGATACAGGGCAGATACGGAAACAATTTAGCATTATGTTAGTAAATACCATTAGAGAGTTAAGGGGAGAAACTTGTATTCCATTAGATAATGCACCTACACCAAAAAAACAAATAGTAGTCAGTCGGACTTTTGGCAAACGTGTCACAGAATTAGATTTTCTAGAGGAAGCAGTTAGTGATTATGCAGCCCGAGCAGGTGAAAAATTAAGAAAAGAGGGAAAGGCTTGTAAGGTTATTTCTGTTTTCATTAGAACTAATCCTTTTAGAAAACAGGATATTCAGCATAGAGAAATCAGATCAACTTCTCTTTTGTATCCAACTAATGACACTAGAGATTTAATTAAATCTGCAAAATTTTTATTGAAGGATTTATACCGAAAAGATTTTAACTACAATAAAGCTGGCATCATGTTGAGTAATTTTTTTGATGAAACTGTATACCAGCTAGATTTATTCAAGAAAAAAGATAGAAATACTCAAGACTTTAAAATGATGAGTTTGGTTGATCAAATTAATCAGAGTAATTTAGGCCCAGTTAGTTTTCTTGCGCAAGGAATTAAAAAAGAATGGTCGATGAAAAGAGAATTACAATCTCCACGATATACAACCAACCTACAAGATATTTTAGCGGTTAATTAAAACTTATTTATTAGAAAACCAGACTACATCAGAAGTAGATTCTTCTATCTTATTTTGTACTCCTAATACTAGAGAAAAAAGCGCCATTCTAATCAGCAACCCATTATCTGTTTGTCTGTATATAGCTAAATTAGGATTTTGATTGAGATCAGAATCTAATTCATTTGCATCTGGACGAGAATCACGAGGCAGGGGATGCATAATAATAGTATTGGGTTCACAGTTTTTTGTATAAACCTCTTGGTTTAAAGACATAAGACCCTTGTACTTTCCAGATTCAGATTTACTAGAAAACCTTTCTTCTTGAATTCGTGTCATATAGATAATATCTACTTCGGAAATTCCTTTTGTGATGTCGTCAGTTTCAAAAAAGTTTATGGAAGTTTCTTCAAAGGTTTCTTTAATAGAAGGTGGGAGTTTTAACTTTTTTGGAGAAATTAAGTTGATGGTTACATTTTTATAAAGACAAAGTACTTTACATAAAGAATGTACAGCTCTTCCGTATTTTAAATCACCTATAAGAGCAATACGCAAACCATCAATAGATTTATTCTTTGATTCCAGTTCTTTTTTAATTGTATATAGGTCTAATAAAGCCTGACTAGGATGTTCATTATCACCATCACCACCATTAATGACAGGAACTCTCGAAGCTTCTGCAAATTCTTTAACTGATCCTGCTTCATGATGTCTCATAACAATTATGTCGCTATAACCACTTAAAACTCTTGAAGTATCATAAAGAGATTCTCCTTTAGCTAGTGAAGTTGCCTCTATACCAGTAGTCTCTCTGACTTCACCGCCTAAAATATTAAAAGCACTTCCAAAGCTTATTCTAGTTCTTGTGCTAGGTTCAAAAAACATATTTGACAATATCGCGCCTTGTAGAACACGCGTAATTCTTTCTCTTTTAGCATAAGGAACTAAAGAGTCAGATGTAGCAAATATTTTTTCTATATCAGTTCTTTCAAACTGATCTATGGAGAGAATGTGGCTTCCTAAGAACTCCATGGCGAGTAATTCTAGCATTAAATTATTTATTTTATGGGAATTAAAAATTTTTCTAAATTCTTGTATGATTATTCAATGTCTAATGATTGTTTGATACTCAATGGAAATGGAAAGCCTTTAAGTTATTTTCCTTTATCAGCAGTAGATTGGAAAACTGCAGTTAAATTAGTATTTACAAGAAATGTTATTGTTATAAAAGAGCATGATACTTGGGAAGTAAGATCTCCATCACAATCCTTTAAAGTGCCTAGCATTGTGATGCTACGGAAGTATTATAAGTTTTCAAAAAAAGTTAAGTTTTCTAGATCTAATGTATTTTTGAGAGACATGTTTACGTGTCAATACTGCAAAAATGTTTTTGAAAAGAAAGATTTAACTATTGACCATATAATTCCAAAAAGTAAGGGCGGAGAGACAAATTGGTTGAATGTAACTACATGTTGTAAATCATGTAATTTATCTAAGGCAGATAAAATAATTGATCCATCTCCAGAAGTAAAAACTCCTTCTTTAAGAGATCTTATTAAAGGTCAAGAATCTTTAGGCGCAAAAAAAATCGAAACAGATTGGCAGGAATACATTGTTGCCTAAATTAATTTAAATAATCTTTTATAACTGATTCGGTTAAAATTTCAGGCAAGATGATTGGACTACTATTTTTTTCTGGATAGTAAACATAAAGAGGGATGCTTGATCTACCAAAACTAGCGAGTTTTTTGGCTATCAAATCATTTTTATTTGTCCAGTCAGCTTCGAGGTAATGGATTTTTTTTTCTTTAAAAAACTTTAAAGTTTCTTTAGTTTTTAAAGCTACTCTTTCATTCACTTTACAAGTAATACACCAGTCGGCAGTAAAATTTAAAAAAACCGCACCTTCAGCTAATCTTTTTGTTAATTCTTCATCACTAAAATCATTGTTTTCTTTCTCAAAAGATTTTCCCATCGGTAAGGTAAAAAATAAGGAAATAAGGACTGCTAAGTAAGTAAGCTTTCTCATTTGAGTGCCAAAACTTGATGATATTTTGAGTTGATTTAACCAATAAAAAAATACAATTAGAGATATACCCAGAAGAACTAATACAAGCTGAAAAGAATCAATTTGGCTGCTCAAAACCCAAATTAACCAGAGAGCAGTTAGAATCATCGGAAAAGCCATGAATTGTTTAAAAGTTTCCATCCATATTCCAGGCTTAGGAAGTAAAGACAGCATTCCTGGAAAGATTGATAAAAGTATGTAGGGCAAAGCAAACCCAATGCCTAAAGATAAAAAGATTAAAAAGGATGAAAATCCTGGCTGCAAGATAGCAAAACCCAATGCAGAACCCATAAATGGTGCTGTGCAAGGAGTAGCTACAATCACAGCTAAAAACCCAGTTCCAAAGGAATTCATGTAGCTAGGAGAGCTTATTCCAACGGATCCTATACTGAGCAAGGAATTTAGAAAGTTAACATTAAGAAGAAAGAAACCAGCTAAGAAGATAAAGAGAAATATTAATAAACTTACCACTAAAGGTGATTGGAGTTGATAACCCCACCCTATATCCATGCCTAGTTCTTTTAGCAGAACTACGGAAAGGCCAATTAAAACAAACATTAAGATTGATCCTGAGGAAAAGGCAAAACCATGCAAAGAAGTCTGTGTTTTATTTTCAGAGTGATTAACAAAGTTTAAAATTTTTAAAGAAATTACAGGAAAAACACATGGCATTAAATTTAATAAAAGACCGCCAATCAAAGAAAACAAAATAGCAGCCGATAAAGAAATAAATTCAGGATTTAACGTCGATTGTGTACCTGCAAACCTTGAATTTAATTCAACTTCATAAGAACCAGCATTTGTTTTTAAAACACCTGCTGACAAGCTCGAGACATTACTCTTTTCAAGAAGATTCATTGAAAGCTCAGTCTGATTATTGGCGTTTTTTAATTTTTGATTGATCGAATAATCTATTACGTCTTCCTTGAAAGGGAAAAAATAAGCTTCTTTAATTTCGATACCCAAATTATTTAAATTTAAGATGAGCTTTTTGTCTTCTATTCTGGAATCTATTTTTTGTTTTACCTTTTTTGGGATAGTCGATTTGACTTCATCAATCAACAAATTTTGAATATTAGAATTAAACCCATTTCCCTTTTCAAGAGTAAAATTAATATCGCCTTTCTGAGGGATACACACATCGGCACAAACAAGCCATTTTGAGACAACAGAAATTTTATTTATTTCGTCAAACTCAGCAGGAATTGATAATTCAAAGAGAACTTTCATTTCATCTGTATAACCAAAGGTTGTGAGAGGGGGATAGGGTATTAATTCAGGAGAAGGCCAAATTGGCTTAGAAACTTCAAAACCTTTGGGGAGATTCCAATTAAAAGATGCAGGTTCTCCTGAATCTCCTGGATTTATCCAATAGGTATGCCAGTTTTTATCTAGACTGAAACGAGCTACTAAGAAGATTTTTTTATCATTAAAAACAGTTGTTTTCTCAGGGATAACCTCGAAAGATGAATTTGAGGCAAAATATTTATTTTCAAGAAAAGCGTTAGTACTTAAAAAAATAAAAGATAGGAATACAAGAATTGGATAATTTTTAAGCTTTACCATAATTACTGCTTACTAAATTGATATTAAAGCCTGCAAGTTTACTTGCCTCTTCTATTTTTTTATCGCTCTTAGTTGAAAAGATTATTTGCTCATTAGCAGGAATTATTATCCAAGAACCTTGTTGTATTTCCTTTTCAAGTTGTCCAGAACTCCAGCCAGTGTAACCAAATGAAACTATAAATTTTTCTGGGAAATCTTTATTGAGAATTGATTGAATTATATCTGGCTTTGAAGATAACCCAATATTAGAAGAAATTTCATGTGTTTCATCGTATTTTTTTTCTAAACTATGAATTATAAATGGAGAAAAAGGTGTAACAGGCCCTCCTAAAAATACCTTGTCATTGTTTAAAATTGCTTCTAGTTCTGCATCTGGTTGCAAAGAAAAATCTTTTAAATTTATTTTTACCTTTTTATTTACAATAATCCCAAAAGAACCTTCTGTATCATTCTTGCATAAATAAATAAGAGCATTTTTAAAGTAGTTTTCTTCTTCGTCAGTTTGACAAAAATATAAGAAACTATTTTCTAGTTCACTAATCATTATTATTTCAATATATGGCTTATATTCATTAAAATCACGTTAAATTCTAAATATTTATGGAATCTTCAAATATTAACTTAGTTCCTATTAGCCTGCTTAAGAAACACAAGCAGAAAATTTCTAGTAATTCAGAAAAAGTTTTTTCTGAAGAATTAGTTATTGAAAAAATTAAAAAAATAGTAAAAGAGGAAAATATATATCTCATATCTCATTATTACACTGATCCAAAAATACAAAAAATCACGGAGGAATTAAATGGTTGTGTTTCAGATTCTCTTCAAATGGCCAAAGCAGGATCTACATCCGATTCGGAAACAATTGTTGTTTCAGGGGTTAAATTTATGGGAGAAACAGCCAAAATTCTAAGTCCAGAAAAGCGAATCATAATGCCTACATTGGAAGCTACATGTTCTTTAGATTTAGGTTGCCCAGCTGATGATTTTAAAAAATTCTGTGAATCTTATCCAGATAGAGAAATAGTTGTTTACGCAAATACCTCGGCTGAAGTTAAAGCTTTGGCTGATTGGGTGGTGACTTCAAGCATTGCTCTAGAAGTTGTTGATTATTTAGATGCAAAAGGTAAAAAGATTTTATGGGCACCTGATAAGCATCTTGGTAGTTACATAAGAAATCAAACAAAAGCAGATATGATCATGTGGGATGGGGCATGTGTTGTCCATGAAGAGTTTAAACATGAGGGCTTAAAAAAATTAATAAAACTGCATCCGGATGCAGAAATTTTAGTTCATCCTGAATCACCATCATCTGTGGTTGAGCTAGCAGACTGTGTTGGATCTACGTCTCAATTGATAAATTATGCCAATTCATCGATATCAAAAAAATTTGTAGTTGCTACAGATAAAGGTATTTTTTATCAGCTTTTAAAAAATAATCCTGAAAAAGAATTTTACGAAGCTCCAACTGCCGGAAATGGTGCAACTTGTAACAGCTGTTCTATGTGTCCTTGGATGGGAATGAATTCGATTATGAATCTTTATGATGCAGTAAAAAATAAAACAAATGAAATTTCTTTGGATGAAGTAATTATGAAAAAAGCAAGAATTTCTTTGGACAGAATGGTTAACTTTAAATAAATTGAAATTAAAAAAAAGTAAAGTAATTGAAAGTGTAAAGAGAGCTCTGCAAGAAGATGGTTTTAAGAGCGACCTTTCTTTGATGGCAAAAAACATTGATTCAAAGAAAATTTTAAAAGCAACTCTTATAACTAGGCAAAATGGAGTTTTAAGTGGGAGCTCATGGTTCGAGGAGTCTTTTAAACAAATTGACAAAAAAGCAAAATTTAAATGGAAAATAATCGAAGGCGAGACTTTCAAAAGAGATGATGTAATTGCCGAGATAAGTGCTAATTCCAATGCAATTCTCTCAGGGGAGAGGACAGCATTAAATTTTTTACAATTGATGTCTGGAATATCCACCAAAACAAATAAATATTCCAAGCTTCTTAAAAATTGCAATATCGAATTACTTGATACTAGAAAAACTCTTCCTGGATTAAGATATGAACAAAAGTACTCTACTTTTGTTGGGGGGGCTATAAATCATAGATTTGGGCTTTATGATGCAATTATGCTTAAAGACAATCATTTGAAAGCCTTTGGCGGCATTAAAAAAATTAAAAATATTGAATTTTCTAAAAGAGGAGATTTTTTAGAGATTGAGATTGAGAGACTTTCACAAATTAAATCAGCATTAAAAAGTAAACCAGATATCCTACTATTGGATAATCTAAATCAAAAAGAAATAAAAAAGGCAATATCTTTGATCGATGGCAAATGTTTGATTGAAGTTTCGGGAATTAAAAAACCTGAGGATATTAAAAAATATCAAAATCTTCCCATTCATTATGTTTCCTTAGGAGATCTTACAAAAAATATAGAATCCATAGATTTTTCTTTAAATGTCTCATGAAGAGAATAATAATTTTTTGTTTGGTTTTATTTATATCTTTCGGATGTTCCCAACAGGATGAAAACACATCAATGCAAGACAAAAAAATTTATGAATTTTCATGGTGTAGTTATAAAGACGGCTTTAAAGCTCAAGACTTAAATAATGAGCTAATTTCTTATTTAGGCTTCTTAGGAAATCTCAAGGATCAACACGGTCTTTATAAAGTAACTAAATATTTAGATCCATCTTTCAACCAACAAAAATATGATTTTTCTTGGTTAGATATATTTGAAAATGAACTAGAAAAAAAAGCGTTTCATGAGTTTGCTAAAAAATCTGAAATTCATAAAAATTGGCTGAGTAGCAAGGATGAAATAATTGTCTGCGATTCTCAAAAACAGACTTTTTATGAAACTAGTATCGTGGATGATTATGAATTTCAAGACGGCGATCAAACTTATTTAGGATTTTGCAAATTAAAAGATGGATTTGAATTTAATTATTTAATGCCTCAGATAAGAAGTAACCCTATTTTTGTTGACAGGCCATATAATCTAGCATTTCTAATTCCCGATTTTGAAATGATAGATTTTAATTTTTTGGTCTATTTAGAAACAAATCTTGTCACTAATGAACTTGATCTTATTCAGAAAAATAAACTGGATAATGCATGCAAAGAATATGAAAATTTTTCTGCTAATAGTTTATTATTTAATACTTACATCATTGACTAACTGAGGTTCTATTTTGAAAAAATATTTTTACTTTTATCTTTTGGCTTTTTCAACTGTATGTTTTTCCATAGATTATGACTTTTCTAGTTATACCAATTATCTAACTAAAGAAATTAATAAAGGTAACTATCCAGGTTTTGTAACCTTAATCTATAAAAATGGAGAAATAATTTTTTCTGATACTAGAGGTTTTTCTGATATTGAAGAAGAAATTCCTTTGAAAGAAGATTCTCTTTTTAGAATCTATTCGATGACAAAACCAATTACTGGCGTTGCATTAATGATTTTAGTTGAACAAGGAAAGGTATCTCTGTCCGATCCAGTGGAGAAGTATATTCCTGAGTTTAAAAATACAAAAGTTTTTAATAAAAAGTCCAAGCAACTTGAAACTCTCAGTAGATCATTAACTATTTTAGATTTAGCTACCCATTCTTCTGGATTAACTTACTCTTTTGTTGATAAAGGAAAGGTTAAAGAAATTTATGATAGAGAAGAAATATATCCTTACTATTTCTTAGATAATATTTCATTAGAAAGGCCTGCTAAAAAAAGTTATTCCGATAACTGCACTTTTTCTGAGAAAGTTGCCACATTACCTCTTGTACATCAACCTGGTGAAAAATGGACTTATTCTATTGGCATGGATATTCTTGGTTGTGTAATTGAGAGAGCCGCAAATCAATCCTTTGGAGAGTTTCTCAAGAAAAATATATTTGATCCTCTAGATATGAAAGATACTTTCTTTGAGGTTCCTGGCTCAAAACAAAATAGAATGATTGATTTGTATGCACACAAGAAAGGATTTCCAAGATATGGTGTAGAAACTCCTGATATGAAAAACTCCAAGAATAGAAAGTTATTTCTTCTTGATCCTAAGGAAGACAGTTTTTTCTTTCAAAAGGCTTCTATTGAAGATGGCGGTTCTGGACTTGTATCTACAGCAAATGATTATCTTAAATTTGCAACAATGTTACTTAATAATGGCTCTTTAAATGGCAGAAAAATTTTAAAACCAGAAACTGTAAAAATTATGACTTCAAATCAAGTAGAAAAAAAAGCTAAACCCTTTGGATTTGATGCATTTGGAATGGGAGTCACAATTGGAGTTGCATTAGATGCAAAAAAAATGAGAATGAAAAGAGGAGATAACTCCTTTTTTTGGGGAGGAGCTGCAAACACTGATTTCTGGGTAGATCCTTCAAACGACCTTATTTTTATAAGCATGTCTCAAGTTTTAGGTAGCCCAGAAATAGATAGAAAATTAGAAAGATTAGTATATAAAGCACTTGGGATTTAAAAAAACATTTATCACTGAAGACAAGATTAGATTTAAAATTCTCGATCTTCTATCTAGAAGAGAACATTCATTCAAAGAATTAATAAATAAGTTAAAGGATAGGGTTGATTCACAAGAAAAGCTTTTTGAAGAGTTAACTAAGTTAAAAGAAGAGAATTTGCAGTCAGATGAAAGATTTGCTGAATCCTACACCACTTCAAGAAGTGTTAAGGGATTTGGTCCAGAAAAAATTTCTTTTGAACTTAAATCTAGAGGAATAAGTGAAAATCTCATAAGCAAGATAGTGTATTCTGATGAAATAAATTGGATGGAGATCATAGAAAAAGAGTTCAGTAAAAAATTTATCATTAATAACGATTTTGCAGAAGAGGATGTTCCTCGAGCAAAAAAATTTCTTTTACAAAGAGGCTTTGAGTTTGATCAAATAAATCAATTATTTAAGTAATGAGTTATCTAGTTTTAGCAAGAAAATGGAGGCCAACTAATTTTTCAGAAGTTGTAGGTCAAGATCATGCCGTATCTGCTTTAAAAAATTCTATTTCATCAAAGAATATTCATCATGCATATTTATTTACAGGTACTAGAGGTATCGGAAAAACTTCTATTGCTAGAATCTTAGCAAAAGCTCTTAACTGTTCTGATTTAATTGATAACTCAGAACCTTGTAATGCTTGTGGATCATGTATATCAATAAATGAAGGAGCAGCAATTGACTTTATTGAGATTGATGCTGCTTCTAGAAGAGGTATTGAGGATACTAAAAACCTTCTGGAAACTATTTCTTATCTGCCTTCTTCATCAAAATACAAAATTTATTTAATTGACGAAGTTCATATGCTAACTCCTGAAAGCTTTAATGCTCTTCTAAAAAATTTAGAAGAACCACCTCCTCATGTCATATTTATGTTTGCAACTACAGAATATAAAAAGATCCTGCCAACTATAATTTCTCGATGTCTTCAAGTTAACTTAAGCTCTGTATCTATTAAAACTATTTCAGATCAACTGGGAGAAATTTTTTCAAAAGAAGAAATAAAATATGATGAAAATTCTATAGGGCTTATTGCCGAGGCAGCTCAGGGAAGTATTAGAGACGCTCTCTCTATTTCAGAAAAAGTAATATCCTTTTGCAACAGGAACCTTAAAGAGAAAGAAGTGCGAGATATTTTAGGTATCCCAGAGCCAGAAATAATTACCAATCTATTGAAATCAATTTTAGATGAAGACATTACAAAGATCTTATCAATTCTTGAAAATTATGGTGAATATGAAGATCATGAATTTTTATTAAAGTCTTTAATGGATTTAATTCAAGATGTTGCAATTAGTCAGTTTGAAAAAAAGTCATCTAAAAATAATTTAAATGATTTTTTAAAAACTGATCCTACGAAACTACAATTCCTCTATCAGTTAGGTCTTTCAAATTTGAAACATTTTAGTTTGGGCTATGACTCTTTTTCCATTCTCAAAATGACTTTATTAAAAATGGTCGCCTTTTCTCCTGAAAGTCAAAAAAAAAATTCTTTAAAGAATAAAAAACAAGATAACTTGGAAATCCAATGGCCTAGAATTTTTACTGATTTAAACCTTAATGGCATATCAAAAAATTTACTCAGGCAAGCAAGTATTACTAAACATAAAGATAAGTTAAAACTATCTTTTCCTAAGAATATTCTTTCTATAATTAATGAAGACCAAAAAATAGATATTGAAAAAAGTTTTGAAGATTACTTAAAAACGGATCTAGTATTTTTTTACGATGATGATGTTGATCCAAAACTTACTCCGGAATTCGAGGAAAAAAATAAAGATAAAGGACTTAGAAGAAATATTAAAAAAAACATGGAAAAAGATAAAAATTTCAATGAAATCATAGGCGGTCTAAAAGTTGAATCTGTAAAATTTAATAAAAATAAATGAAACTCAGTCCTAAAATTTCTGAACTAATTGATTCGTTAAAAACTCTTCCGGGAATTGGTCCAAAATCAGCTAAAAGAATGGCTCTTTCATTATTAAGCTCAAATAAAGAAGTTGGTTTAACACTCTCAAAATCTATTGAAGATGCAATTCTTAATGTTCAATTTTGTCAAAAATGTTTTGTTTTGAATGATAATGATCTTTGTGAAATTTGTAGCTCAGTTAGTAGAAATAATAATTCAGTATGCGTTATAGAATCAACTTCTGACCTTTATTCGATAGAAGAAACATCAGAATTTAATGGAAGATACTTTGTGCTGAATGGTCTCTTATCTCCTATAGATAACATTGGTGCAGAAGAACTTAGAATTGAAAAATTAACAGACATTATTCACGAATATAATTCTAAAGAAGTTATTCTTGCGTTGAATTCAACACTAGAAGGCGAAGCTACTGCATATTTTTTATTGGAAAAGCTTAAAAAGAAAGATGTTACTGTCACAAGAATTGCGCAGGGAGTCCCGGCGGGTGGAGATTTAAATTATGTAGATAATAATACTCTTAGAAGAGCAATTTCTTTCAGAACTGAATTAAAATAACGTTATGTCAATTAAGTCAGATAATTGGATAAAAAAAATGTCTTTTGAAAATGACATGATTTCTCCTTTTCAACCTAATCAAATAAAAATTAATGAAAAAAGTAATGAAAAATTAATCTCCTACGGTCTGTCAAGCTATGGATATGACGTGAGATGTGCAAATGAATTTAAAGTATTTACAAACATCCATTCTGCTACTGTTGATCCTAAAAAATTTGATAGTTCTAGTTTTATTGATGTTGTTAAAGATGAATGTGTTATCCCGCCAAATTCCTTTGCCTTAGCAAGAACGATTGAATACTTTAAAATTCCAAGAGACGTTCTAACAATTTGTCTTGGTAAATCAACTTATGCTAGATGTGGAATTATTGTAAACGTAACTCCTCTTGAACCAGAATGGGAAGGGCACGTTACTTTAGAATTTTCTAATACTACTAGCCTTCCAGCTAAAATTTATGCAAATGAGGGAGTGGCTCAAATGTTATTTTTTCAGTCCGATGAAACTTGTGAGACCAGCTATAAAGATCGGAATGGAAAGTATCAAGGTCAAAAAGGAGTAACCCTTCCTAAAGCGTAATTTAATTTAATTCCCAATCAACGCTAAATCCTCTACCTCCTTGAAAGACTCTTATAGTATCCTTATCGGAGTCATCCTTTATCAAAAATTTAAAAAATCTTTTATCTTCTCTTTGCTCAGTAAATTCAAATACTTTGATATTTTTTGATTTGTAAATAACTTCATTTCTTACATTGGCAAAGGCCTTTCTTTTAATTATTCCTTTATCAAAATAATTTATTTCTATTTGATCATTTTTTAGAAAATTCATTTTAATTTGAACTTGCAGAGTTAAGTTATCATAAAAATTTTCCTCTATTTCAACTGAACCTTTCTTTTTTCCAAAAGAGTAAGTTACAAATTTCTTATCATTTTTTTTTTCAATTTTATATGATTGGTGATCTTTTCTAAGGCCGCCTAAAATATCGAGTTTTCTAAAACCAGATTCCAAAATAACAGTTCCATTGTCAATACTAAAAATAGATTCTTGTTTAATAGTGAAGAGGGGGTGTTTCCCAACGGAAGAAATTTTCCAGTTATTTTCGGATATTTTTTCTAAAGTTTCTTTTACTGATCCAGTTGGTTTAGAAGAATATATATTTTCATAAGGATTAAGATCAAATAAAAAGATTTGACTAGAAAAAAAACAAAATAAAATTTTAAATAAAATATTCTTTGCCATTTTTATAAAAAACCTCATCTATTTTTATTTTATTATCAGTTGTAGAAATTTTACCTTCTTGAAATTCAGATAATATTTTTGGATAAATATAATGTTCTATTTTATGAATTCTCCTTTCAAGATCACTTTCTTTTTCTCCGTCTATAACTTTAAGTTTCATAGATCCAATGATTGGCCCACTATCCAGTCCTTCATCTACTAGATGAACGGTAACCCCATGTTCTTTATCTTTATTTTCAAGAACTTTCTTGTGAGTATTTAAACCAGGATATTTGGGGAGAAGAGAAGGATGTATATTTAATATTTTATTAGGAAAATTTCTTATAAAGTTCGTACCCAATATCCTCATGAAACCCGCTAGAACTATAAAATCAATTTTTTCTTGCTTTACTTCCTCCAGGAGTCTTTCATCAAAGGATTCTCTATCAGCAAAATCCTTATGATCTATACATAAGTTTTTTATGCTATTTATTTTTGCTCTCTCTAAGCCAAAAGCATCTTTGTTATTTGAAATTACAATTTTTATATCAGCTTTGAGCTGTCCACTATCAATACTATCAATTATTGCTTGAAGGTTTGTACCATTTCCTGACAAAAGAATGGCAAGGGATAATCTTGTGTTCATTCAAAAATTATTTTTTTATTAGATTTTCCTGAACCTATAAAACCTAATTCAACGTAAGGCATTTTTAACTTTTTTAAAAGATTTTTACATTGTCTTAAATTATTTTTTTTAATAGAAAGTATCATGCCAATGCCACAGTTAAATGTAGATAACATCTCCGCTCTATTTAGATTTGAATTTGATTCAATTAAACTAAAAAGATCATCATTGAATGGATATTTTGGTCCAAGAGAAATAAATGCAGACAGATTGTTTGGAATTATTCTTTCTAGATTGCCTGTAAGCCCACCACCAGTAATATGGCTCAAAGCACTTATTTTCATCTTATTCCTTATAAATAAAATTTCATTTACATAAATTTTTGTAGGCTTTAAAAGAGCTTTTCCGAGAGTAGATCCTTTGAATTTTTGATTCAATTTAAGCTTCTTTTTTTCAATAAGTTTTCTAATTAAAGAAAAGCCATTCGAATGTAAGCCATTAGATTTTAAACCTATCAAAACATCGTCTTTTTTTGCTTTGTTGCTAAGTTTCTTAGAGTCTTTCTCTAATACTCCAACACAAAAGCCTGCTAAATCAAACTTTCCTTTTGGAAAAGCATTGGGGTGTTCTGCAGTTTCTCCTCCAATTAAAGAACAATTAGAATTTTTACAGCCTTTTGCAATTCCCTTAATTATTTCTTTTGAAACCTTTAAATTTATTTTGTCTGTAACTAGGTAATCCAGAAAAAAAAGCGGCTCTGCCTGTAAGGTAATCAAATCGTTTACACACATTGCAACCAAGTCTATGCCAATAGAATCGTAAATTTTTAATGCATCAGCGATTTCAATTTTTGTTCCTACTCCATCAGTACAGCTTATCAAAATAGGATTTTTATATTTTTTAGGTAGAGATGAGGCAGCAGCGAATCCTCCTATAGAGCCTATTATTTCTTTTCTAAAAGTAGCCTTGGCTAGGGGCTTAATGATATCGACTAATTGATCGCCTCTTTTAATACTAACTCCAGAGGAAGTATAGGAAGTTTTATTTGATCTAGACAAAAGACTTTGAATTTAAGTTCTATTAAAAAAACATATTATAATCATTTTTAATGCTAAAAATTATTAAAGTTATTTTTTTTGTTTCTCTTTTTTTCTTTACATTCAATTTATCCAGTGAAGATTTTTCTACTATTGTTCAAAGTAATGATGACGATGTTTCTGAACTTCTTCAAAAGGCATTAAACCAGTCAATACTTAAGGTTTTGGGTAGTCAAAGAGACTTCAATGTTAACAAAAAAAACTTTAAAAAATTAAATCCTGATAATTTTATTAAAGAGTATAAGTTTATTGAGTTTAACAATGAGGAAGCTCTTGAGGTAATGATTGATTTAAAAGCACTACAAGAGAAGCTTCTAGAATTAAACCTTGGTATTTCTTTTTTCAAAAATCCTAAAATTGCAGCTTGGGTTTTATGTAAATCAGATTTCTCTTCACTTCAGGCAACTAAATCTTTAGAGCAGAAATGTAAATTTGTAAAAAAAGAATTTAATAGGGTTGCTAAAGAGAGAGGTATAACAGTTATTTATCCTATTTTAGATTCTCAAGATATTAGTTTATTTAGTTTTGAAAACAATTCAGATTTAAAGAACTTAACTATTTTCAATGATCGTTATCCTTCTGATGGATGGTTTTTTTGTGAAATTTCAAGCGTGAGTGAGTGGTGCTTCCTTCCTGAAGAGATCGAAAAGAAATTGTCTAAATTAGATGTTTCATCAAAGTACAAACCAACGGTAGGAATAAATATTTTGATTGATAATCTCTTCAGCAACCAAAGACTTAAAACGGTATCAAAATCTAATTTGCCTTACTATTTAGAAATAAGCGGTCTAAAGAAGTTTTCTGATCTTAAAGAATTTGAAAATAATTTAAAAAATATTTTATTTATCAATAATCTGAGTTTATTGTCATTGAAGAATAATTCGGCTACTTATCGCTTTTCTCTGTTATCAGAGGAAAAAAATCTATTAAATTATTTTAGTGAAATTAAAAATTTGATTTTGATCAACAAAGGAAAAGACAAATTTTTTTTAGCTTTGAGTGAATGATGATTGCATCCTCAATACCAAACTTATTAACTATTTTTCGATTTTTTTTAGTTTATCCGATTGTTATTAGTATTTTAGAAGAAAATTATCAACTCACTTTTTTCTTTTTTTTTCTTGCAGGAATCTCTGATTATTTTGACGGATATCTTGCAAGAAAGTATTCTTGGGAAAGTAGATTTGGAAAAATATTCGATCCCATTTCAGATAAAGTTCTTGTCATTGCCACTTTAATTTCACTTTCCTTAGTTGGAGAAATAAACATTTATTTAACTATGTTTTTGTTGAGTAGAGATTTATTTATAATTGTTGGCGTTATCTTGTCATCTCTTCTTCTTGATGATTACGAAATAAAGCCTTACTTCTCTGGAAAATTTAATAATTTTATTCTGATGACTTATTTAGGGTTTGTAATTTTAGAAGTTACATTTAGTTTTGTTCCTATCCTTTTTTTAAACTTCTTAATGGGAGCATTATTAATTACTTCTATTTTTAGTGTTATTGAGTATTTAAACAATCCAGGAAGAAAAGTCATTTCTCAAATATTTTTTTAATGAATCAAAAAGTTTTAGATATTTCATTACCCAAAGAGAGATCTTTAGGACAATTAAAAAACTTCTCGTTTTTAAAAAAAATTATCTTTGAAATTGAATTATTTTTTAATAATGATGAAAATTTTTTATTATTAAATATTAGAGAAGATTTAATTAGAAATTATCTATTTCATGCTTCTTTAAACTCCAATGAAATACAATCAAAAATAATTGACCTTGAGAATAAGATTTTCAATCCAGAAGAATTTAAAAATCCAATAGTTTTTATAAAAAATTTATCAAGTAAAACTTTAGATCAAGAAGCTGAGCTTTTTTTATTTAATGGTTTTAATTATTGTTTAAATCAAAATACAAAGATTTTATTTTCAAGTAATGATTTTATTAAAAATTTAAATATTAAATTACCTGATCTTGAATCAAGGCTAAGTACTGTTTTACCTGTAGAGATTTTGAATCCAACTGAAAATGAAAAAATTAATTTAATAAATTTTGAATTGCAGCAAAGAGGTTTAGAAATAAAAGACAAAGAAATGAAATATATATTTACGCATCATTCTCGAGATTTAAATAGTTTATTAAATTTGGCAGAAAAACTTGATGAAATTTCCTATTTAGAAAAAAAATCTATTTCAATAAATTTAATAAAGAAAATTATTTAAAATTTATCTTAACTCAGGACAAACTAAACAAATTAAACTTGTTTCAATTTTTTTCTTATTGATTAGTCTTTGAATATCTATTGATTCTGTAAGGCCTAAAAAAGTATAAGTTGAATTTAAAAAAGAATTTAAAGACGCAAACAAGTCTTCAATAATCCCTGGAGAAGTAGATATAAATTTTAATTTGTAATCTGAAATTTCCGATTCTTTCTTTAATATCTCAATGCCATCCTGAAATACCCCTAAAGAGTCAACTAGTTTTTTTTGAACAGCCGATTTTCCTGACCAAATTCTTCCTTGAGCGATTCTTTCTGTATTTTCGAGAGTTATCTCTCTATTCTTTGATACAAGTTTGATGAACTTTTTGTAAGAACCATCTACATAGCTCTGCATAAACGAAGATAAATTTTCACTTGGAGGCTCGAATAGTGAAAAATTTAATTCACTAGTAGAAACTTGATCAAAAAGTATTCCTACTTTTTCGAGGGAATTCTTAAAGTTCGGTAAAGCTGCCCACACACCAATGGATCCAGTAAGCGTAAAAGGATTTGCAATTATTTTATTATTATTCATAGAAATCCAATAACCTCCAGAAGCAGCAATATCTCCCATTGAAATTACTATCGGAATTTTTTTATTAAGAAGCTCTAGTCTTTGTCTGATTATTTCTGAAGCGAAACCGCTTCCTCCAGGAGAATTTATTCTTAATAACAAACCTTTTATAGACTTATCTTTATCAATTTTATTGAGAATTTCTGAAAAGTTTTCACTGGAAATAGCTCCTTCTGTATATTCACCATCAATAATTTCCCCTGAAGCCACCAAAACAGCAAATTTATTTTCTGAAGAATTTTCTTCTTTAAAAAGAGTTAAATTATCCTTTAATGAAATTACTTTTTTTTCGATAAACGACGATAAATAGCTTTTTAAATTCGTTCTTGCGATTAATACATCAACCAGGCCTTTATTTTTTGCTAATTTCGCAGTATCGCCATCAAATTCTTCAGTTAAATTTCCTAGATTATTTACGTAGTTATCTATTTCTAATTTTAAAGTTTTATTTCTATTTTTTTTAATAATTTCTTTCCAAGAATTCCATACCTCAGAAATATAAAAAGAAGTTTGAAGTCTATCTTCTTCTGAAAAATTATCCCTTGTAAAAGTATCCAACGCAGATTTATATTTTCCAGACACGAACGTAGATATCCCAATATCTAGTTTTTCTAATAATTGCTTAACAAAAGGTTTTTGTGACGAAAATCCATCTAAAAGAACCATACCATCCTGATTCAACAAAATAGAATCAGCATAAGAAGCCAGAAGGTAGTTCTTCTTGTCAAAAAAATCAGAATAGACGATTACTTTTTTACCCTTGCTCTTGAAATCCTCTATGGCGGTGCCTATTTCTAGAATTCCAGTGAAGGAAATATCTAAATAAGTTAAATCCATAAAAAGTATTTCTACTTCTTTTTTTGAGCTTGCAGTTTCTATAGCCTTAATTATTTCAAACAAATTAAGTTCATAGGTTTCCTTTTCAAAGAAGGAAATATTTAAATTTGTAGTTTCGTTTATTTTTTTTGGTGCAAAAGTAATAACAGCGCCATGATCTTTTTTAACATCACTAACAAAAAAAGTAATTGCTATAAATATCAAAGCTAAAATGAAAAACAGATTCAAAATAACTTTTCTTGTTACATCAATGAAATTAAAAAATTTTTTAAAGAAGCTCATTTAATTAGTATTATATAAAGATTATGAAGTCTATTTTAAAAATTTTTTTCATCGTTTTCTTCCTGCATTCATGCTCAAAGCCTGATTTAGCTGTTTTTGATGCTAAAGGAGTTTATCTTGATGATTTAAAAGGTAAATGGGTAGTTTTCAACTATTGGGCAGATTGGTGTCCTCCTTGTATCAAAGAAATACCTGAATTGAATAACCTCCAGTCTAATTTCCCCGAAGATTTAAAAATTTTTTTAATAAATTTTGACTTGTTAGAAGGAGATGAATTGGAATTACAGTTAAAAAAATTTAATGTACAAGTTGACTCTTTATTAACAGATCCCTCAATCATTTATGATTGGATTATTCCAGAAAATCTGCCGGTTACTTTTATAGTAAATAAAGAGGGAGAATTAGAACATACGTTGGTTGGACCTCAAACAGAAGAAGAAATTATTAATCTTTTATCTCTCTAAAGAAAAAGCATAGGATTTACTTTTATTCCAAATAAAATAATTTCAAAATGAAGATGAGGTCCTGTGACTCTTCCCGAAGAACCAATTGTGGCAATTTTTGAATTTTTTAAGATTTTATCTCCTTCAGAAACCAGAGTTTCGTTTAGGTGAGAGTAGGTCGAGATAATGCCATTACCATGATCAATAATTATTAATTTGCCTCTATAAAAAAATTCACCGACAAAAATAACCTTGCCATTCTCTGGAGCAATCACCGATGTTCCAGTTTCTGCCGCTATATCAATTCCTAAATGTGGATTTCTAGGAGATCCATTAATATAGCGTTTTACTCCATACTCACTTGAAATGATCCCTTTGGCAGGAAAATTAAACCTTATATTTTGATATTTTTTTGATGATTTTGAAGTAATCTTTCTAGCGTATATTTCCCTTTCAGAATTTATTCTTTTAAGGTTTTCCTTAGAAACTTTGTTGAACTTACTATCTTTTATACTAATTCTAGATTCTCTAAATTTTTTTTTAGACAGAATAATGTCTTCTCCCATAATCATAAATTTCTTTTTAGAGGAATATGAAATAGGGTATACAAGTCGATAATTAGAAAAATCTCTACAAATAAATTTTTCATAAGAATCTTCAAGGTTATCTTTATTAATTAATCTATTTATAAGGCCTCCTTTTTCAAGTTTCTCCTTTGGAAATAAACAAGATTGTTCCTTTGTAGATTCATGGATCACACAACTAGATAGAAATATCAGACAAGAAAATATAAAAAATTTATTAAATCTCATCAATTTTAGTTATTTTTGAAGATATAAGATTTAGTTGAGTTCGGGTTAGAATTTCATCTCCTTCAGTTAACTTTATATTGTCTAGGAGCTCATCATTTTTAGTGGAAACTGTATATCCTCTAGATAGAACTGCAAGGGGGCTAAAGGCGGATAATTTAGAAGACAAAGTTTTGAAAGAACTTTTTTTAATAGAAAGAGAATTATTAAATACATTTTTAAAAATTAATTTCTTACTTCTTAAGTCTGCTTTCTGATTTGAAAGCTTGATAAGTGGATTTTTGTCCCTTAAAGCGGTTTTTTTATTTAAAAGATTTAATTTCTTGGTAGAAAAATTTTCCTTTTGTAAAAAGATTATCTTATTAAAGTTTTCATCAATTTTAAAAATCTTTTGATCTAAATTAAAATTAATTTTTTTTAGAACGTTGATAATGTCACTTAAATTTTCACTTTTAGTTTCAAAATAATTCTTAACTGATGCTATAAATACTTTTTCTGAATTCTCTATTCTATTTATTATCTGGGAGTGAGCCTGACTTGCAATTTCAGCTGCTGCAGAAGGAGTCGGGGCTCTTAAATCAGAAACTAAGTCACAAATTGTAAAATCTGTTTCGTGACCAACTGCGCTTATAATGGGAATTTCTAGAGCATAAATCTCTCTTGCAATTTTTTCGCTATTGAAGCACCAAAGATCTTCTAAGGAACCTCCACCTCTTGCGATTATTATTAAATCTAACTTTTCTTCTTTATTAAATTCTTGAAGCTTTCTTAATGCATCAATTATTTCATTTTCTGCTTTACTACCTTGTACCGAAGAGGGCGCTAAAGTAATTTTTGATAAAGGCGCTCTTCTTTCTAATACATTTTTAATATCTTGAATTACTGCACCTGTCGGGGAAGTTACTACGCCAATGTGCATTGGTAGTTCAGGGATAACTTTTTTAAACGATTCATCAAACAAACCTTCATTCAAAAGTTTATTTTTTAGTTTTTCAAAAGCTTTTAAAAGATCTCCTTCTCCAGAGTACTCCAAATTTTCTGCTATAAATTGATACCTGCCTTGAGCCTCAAATAAGGTCAATTTTCCTTTAAGAATTATCTCGTCACCAATTGCAGGAATATTTTTTAGATAAGAATTTTTGAATTTAAACATTACACAACTGATTGATGAATTCTCATCCTTTAAGGTAAAGTACCAATGACCTGATTGGCGATGATTGGTAAATGCAGAAATCTCTCCTTTAACCCAAACATCATTGAATTTTTTTTCGAGAGAAAATTTAGCGCTTTTATTGAGTTGCGAGACAGAAAAAATTTCAGGTGAATTTTTTTGTTCTTTACTTAACATTGTTACAGTATATCTATTCTTCCCATAAAAATGATAAATCTAAATTCAAGAACAATCGGTATTTTATCGACATCTCTCGGAGCTATGCTAATTGGTGTTGCTCCAATTTTAGTGAGAACGAGTGAAATTACTCCAGCTTTAACAGGATTTTATAGATTCCTTGTTGCGACATTCATCTTGTTTATTTATGGGATTGCAAAAAATAAATTTATCAATCTTAAATTCAAAGATATTCTATTTCTTGCAATACCAGGACTTTTTTTTGGCAGTGATATAACTTTATGGCACTGGTCAATAAATCAAACATCTGTAGCTAACGCCGCTCTTTTTGTTAATACAGCTCCAATTTATGTAGCCATAATTTCTTATTTTTTGTTTAAAGATAAATTAGATTTATTTTTTTATTTTGCTGGCCTTTGTTGTTTAGGAGGGGTTTTTTTAATTTTATTTGAGCAAAACGAATACCAATCTTTTACTGGAGATTTATTATCTTTAACTGCTGCAATTTTTTATTCGGGCTATTTAATTTCAGTTAAAAAGTTTTCAGAAACTTATGAGATATTTCATTTAATGTTCTTTTCTGCCTTGTTTGGATGTATTCCGCTTTATTTGGGTAGTTTTTGGGAGATTAGTCAATCTTTACCTGAAACAGTCTTAGGTTGGTCAAATATTTTGTTTCAAGGTTTATTTATTCAAATTGCAGGTCAAGGACTAATTATATATGGCTTATCATTAATTAGAGTGCAATTCTCTTCTTTAATACTTCTAATTCAGCCTCTTACAGCCGCCTTTCTAGCTTTTTTATTATTTCAAGAAATGTTCTTAATGCAGCAGATTTTCGGTGCTATTATTCTTTTAATTGGAATTTACTTAGCAGGAATTTCTGATCAAAAAACTATAAAAAATTAAATGTCAGAAGTAATAAAAATAGCAAATTGTAGTGGATTTTATGGAGACAATCTTTCCATTGCAAAGAAAATGGTTGAAGGCGGACCAATTGATGTCTTAACGGGAGATTATCTTGCTGAATTGACGATGACTATTTTATATAACCAAAAAATGAAAAGGGGAGAAAATCTAGGATATGTAGGAACTTTTATTAAACAGTTTAAGGAAGTAGCAAAACTTTGTGATGATAAAAAAATTAAGA
>Ga0228615_1000298_pt1 | contig 28225 bp, 10 predicted proteins | sample 16DmetaG_FD_190530 | JGI IMG/M metagenome (GOLD analysis project Ga0228615, IMG submission 190530) | Seawater microbial communities from Monterey Bay, California, United States - 16D | ecosystem: Environmental > Aquatic > Marine > Coastal | place: USA: California | collected 2016-10-17
CGAAGGAAAACCGGAGGACGAGACGACGGCGGAGGACGAGAGTGGGGAGGACGCCGAGGGCGATGGAGAGGGCGAAGATGAAGTCTCGCGACTTCGCGGGGAGCTGGAGGAGAAGGACGCCAAGGTGGCTGATTTGACGGATAGGATTCTGAGAACCATGGCGGAGATGGAAAATTTGCGCGAACGCACGCGTCGTCAAGCCGAGGATGCGAAAAAGTTTGCGATTCAGGGGTTCTGCAAAGATTTACTCGACGTCGCCGATAATCTCGATCGCGCCATCGCCACGGTGACCGTAGACGACGATGAAAACGACGTGGAGAAGGTGAAGACAAAGCTCAAGAGCTTTCATGAGGGCGTGGTGATGACCGAGAAGACGCTGTTGTCGGCATTTAAAAAGCATGGTGTCACAAAGTTCAACCCCGAAGGCGAAGAGTTCGACGCCAATTCGCACATGGCTCTTTTTAATGTCCCTATACCCGAAGGTTCCGACGCTAAAGCGGGCACGGTGGCGGCGGTGACGAAGACGGGATACTCGCTCCACGAACGCGTGATTCGCGCGGCTGAGGTAGGGGTGTATCAGTGAATGAAATAGAACAACAACGCGCTTACTGCTAGCATAGCTTACATAATAAAGTACAAATCAATTACTACTAAGTTTATGGAGGATCACAAGCCTGTCGGGGAAAAACGCACGTCTCGCGCGGACGTGAACGCAGCGTCGTCCTTCACCTTCGCCTCGGCTTCGGCCTTCATGCTTTGCGCCGCAGCGACTACCGTGGGGTCGCTATCAGCCTTCAGTATGATGATCGCCGCGCTGATATCCGGCAGAGAAATGTATGTGGGATCGAGTCGAAGAACTTCGGTTAAGAAGTGACTCAGAGCCACTCGAACCGCCGCGACGGAATCCTCGGCGAGCATGACCAACAGCGGTAACAATTCATCTACCACGAATCGTTGCTCGACTTCTCTCGCGAGCGCGAGGCAAATGTTGATGTATGCTCTGCGGTCGGACCATCTGTGACTCGTGGCGAGTAGTTTAATGGAAGACATCGCGTTCACGATGGTTTCCGAGTACCACGACAATTCCCTCGCCGCGTTGAAGAGAACTCTGCCAGCGATCTCGACGGTTTTCTCGCGCACAACGGCCGCGGTGTCATCTAAATACGCGAGCAAGATTGGCACGATAAACTCAGCAGTAGCCGCACCAGACAACAATTCGGCCACGGGGAGAATCTGTTTGGCCAACGCAAAACGAATCCTCCAATTCCCGATCTTTTCGGCATCCTCCGACTCAAAGGTCGACAAAAGTCGGATCAGCGAAAGCCGAGACGCCGAACCGATGACGGCGAAGATTTCACTCAAATGTTCAATCACACCGATCTTGACTTCGTCAGTGTCTTCTAGAAAACTCTCCAACACTGGTAGTAAATCTTTCTCTGCGTTGTCTCGACCGATGATGGTCGCTATCTCGTGAAGCGAACAACCCAACGTTCGACGGACTCTCCAATTCAAGCTTGCGGCTAACAATCGAAACGCCGGGCGTAATTCTGTCCATCTCGCTGATGTCAACGAGAGCACCACGCCTGGTAGGTTGTATGCGCAAGTTTCTTGTAGCGCGCTGCTGCTTGTCGAACTCTCCGCCATGCTCGTGAAGTAGTCCACAAAGATAGTCGGCACCTCAACAGAGCTCAACGCGAAAATAAGTTGCCCGAGCTGCTCCAACGCTGCTGTACGCACTTTGAAGCTGACGTCATTGGCCAAAGGCTCGAAAGTCTCCGAGGCAACGTCGAGCATTCTGTCCGTCGGCACCGCTCTGACGAGTTGCACGACGTGCTTCGCGCATGTGGCTCGGACTGCCCATACACTGTCCCTGGACAAGCGCGCAAACGTCGGCAAAGTCGATTCCAACGTGTCGTTAGCATCTAAAATCTCAAATGTGTCGCTCAGCGCGGAGGCGACGGCTTCTCTAACTCTATATTCTGCGTCACTCGCCAAATTTAACAGACTCGGCAGCAAATCACTTTTCGTCATCTCTACGCCGACAACAGCTGCTAATCTCCCCAGCACCTTCGCCGCACTCATTCTAATTTCTTCTTCATCGCTCTCCGAGAACGATTTCAACGTTGGAAGCAACAAACTGCGTTGCTTCTCGGGTGACAGCAACGAAGCCACTGCGCCGCACGTTTGTTCTGCGGCGCTGACAACCTCCTCGCGATCATCCTCTATCAACATAAAAGTCACTCCGAGCAGTTTAATCGCGCATACGTGATCTAATCTTTCGCTCAACCTCCCCACACACGCTGCGAATCGGTCGAGTTGCTCGGCCACGCTTCGGCGCACATCGTCGTCATCATCCTCGGCCAGCTCTGCGATTAAATCGATTGGGAACGCCCCAACGTCGTCTTCTAGCGTCCGTTCGCACACGCGCGACAGTGCAGCGACGTGATACAACCGTTGACTCGCGACGTGGCAGTCTCGGCAGTATTTAGACGTCAAATCGAGCTCGGAAGACCCGGGGACGTCGTTGGAATAATCGTCTGCCAACACCGCGCGGTCGTCGTCGACATCGACGAAACGCTCGAGTTCGAGCACGGTATCCAGGGAAGAAGCCGCGGGACGATCACTCGTCGAGCTGGCGTCGCGGTCAGCGCCGTCAAGGGCGTCTGACATCCTCGCTGGCGCCGCGGCGCGCTCTGCGGCCAAAAGGCGAACGCGCGACACGCACCGAGTCGCCAGAGCGACGGGGCCAACACTGCGAGCAAGATAAAAACTAAATCAGGCGTGAGACGCACGGCGAGCGCGTTTGAGAAGGCTGCGCGAGGCGTGGCGAGCGCTCAAAGTACTGTTTTGATTTCGCTGAACGTTTTCTAACAAAATCTCTATCCCAAATATCACACCCTCCTCGCTGACACTGCTCCTAAGTTGGCTAAGAAGACCCAGACATTTATTCGTCTTCTTCGCTGCGGAGACGAGCAGACGCGTTCGTCACCTTCACGTTGAGTTGACGAGCGCGCTCGACGATGGCCGCGCGGTTGCGGGTCGCGACGTTGTGCGCAATCTCAGCGCAGTACTTGCGGTTGTGCATGAGAAGGAGGTCGAGATCCTTGACGTTGTGGACAACGAACTTCAAAAAACCGTTCGGCAACAAGTGTCGCGTCTTCTTCGCCGAACCGTAACCGATGTTGGGCATCGGCGGCAAGCCCTTGAACTTGCGGCGCTCGCGAGAGTCAATACCCTTCGGGCGTCTCCATGACGTCTGTGCATCGTACAAAGCCGACAAGCGATCATTCGGTCAGTCTCGCGCTCATTCAAGGTCTTATCTCGCCTTCGATCGAGATTCCATCGTCTCTCGTTCGTTTTCGACGCCGTCGTGTCCACCCGCGCGCGGCGCCTTCCGCGCTAGGGTCTGTCCTCCTCGCCCGGACGTCATCGCGTTCTCAACCACCCTCGCGCGTCGCGCGGCGCATCATCGCTCTCGCCGCGCGCGTCGACGCCATTCGAATATTTCGCATCGTTTTCTATCACGTACGTTCGCGATGCGCTTGTACCGATCCGACTGGTACTTCTTGAACGTCTTCGTTCGCTTCTTGACGATCTTGTGCTTGATGAGCGGGGTCACCATGGCTGCTCGCGAAACACGCGTTTTCACGCGTTCACACGTCGTCAGTCACCGATCGCGCCGCGCGAACGAAATACTTTTCACCCAGCGCCGTCGTCGTCTGCACCACCCGCGCTCGCGCCCGCGCGCGCGCCCGCACGCAGTCGACGACATCGCGCTGCACCGTGACCCTAATCGCGCGCGCTCGGTTCGCGCGCGCTGCACGCGCGATCGACGCGCCGTCCGCGCGCGCGCGCCGATGCATCGATGGTCACCGCGTCGTGCATTCGTTCCGCGCGCTCGCATCGTTCGCGCCGCACCTCTACTCCGCGCGCGTGTGAAAGACGGACGGCGTCGCGGCGACGCGCGACGAGGCGCGCGAGGCGAGTCTTCCTCGCGCACGTCGCACACGGACCAACCACCGCGCGCTTTTTTCCCTCATCGATCTCGACTCAAGGGAAGATCCATCGTCGTATTCGGTGAGGAAAAGCGCCTTCAAACGGTTCGATTGGGAAATCGTGCGTCTGACTGCGCGCCAGTGACTCGGCCGTTTTGGCCGCGGTCCGCGGATTGACGCGGCGTCGGACGCGCGGGGGACGCGCGCGGCAGAGCGCGCGGTAGAGCGCGTGCGAACGCGACGAATCCGTCGATCGACGCGACGACGATCGAACGCGCGCGGGCGACGTCGATCGCGCGCGTCGGACGCGCGGACGGACGCGGACGAAAATACGTCGTGGACATCGGGGCGGCATCGTTCAAATTCGTGCGCGCGACGGGACGGGACGTGCGCGAAGAATTCAGCGGTGATCGGCTCGACGCGTTGAGGGCGGCGAGAAATAGGACGTAGACGTCGAACTGGACGGAGACGATGGGGAAAGAGGCGCGCGCGCGGTCGATGGCGAGGGTGGAGAAGGTTTGAACGCGACGCGAGCGGGACGACGACGACGCGCGGGATGAGGACGAGCGATATGAGGTCGTTTCGTCCATCGCGTGCGATTTGGTTGGTTTTATTCCTAATCACGGTGGCGGCGTGCTTCGCGTGCGGCGCTCGAGGATTTGAGATTCCAGAGGTGGAATGGATGTATCCGAGCGCGGGACACGTGGGCGGCGGCGAAGTCGTCACGCTCTCGAGTAAGCAGCTGGCAGCGGTTCAGAATATACCAGGGGCAGAGCTCACGTGCAAGTTTGATAATGAGTTCGTTCGGGCGTATTACGTAGACGCCGAGACGGTCAAATGCACAGCACCGTCACACACGGAGGGTTTCGTAAACGTCGAATTCGCGCTCAACAATGAAACGGGAGACTTTTTGAGAACAAAAGGATATCAATTTGTGAGTGGCGCCAAGGTGGACGCCGTGAACTCTGTGTATGGTATTTCAGGAGGTATCGTAGACGTATTCGGTGCTGATATGCACGTGTCGCAGTACTGTCGATTTGGCGACCTCACGACTACTGGGCACATCGTCTCGTCTGGTTTGATGAAGTGTGAATCACCTTCGATCGACAAGGGAACCGTCGCTGTGGACGTGTCTTTGACTTCCTCAAACTTTTTCGAGGCTTTCAGTAGCGTCCAGCACATTTATATCGGCGCGCCGTCGATAAGTCGCGTCAGTCCAGCAGTCGGTACTGGCGAAGGGGGCACGTTGGTGACGCTGACGGGACAAAATTTTGCGCCGACAAGTTTGTTGCGGTGTCGCTTCGGAGCAATTGAGGTCTCCGCGATTTACCAGAATGAAAATACATTGGAGTGCGCGACGCCTGCATCTTCTTTAGCGGCTAAGCCCCTGAGCGTCTCGATGAATCATCGAGACTATGTGACATTCTCAAACTCGTTCACTTTTCTATCGAGTCTCGTTGTCGATGCAATCGCGCCGTTCCAGGTCTCTTCGGCAGGATCTTCCCATGTGTCTATCACGGTACAGAGTGTCGTGCAAACACCAGAGCTTGCGTGTAAATTTGGCTCGCATAAAGTTCCAGGTCTCGCGGGAACCAACGCTGTGACCTGCGTAGCTCCAGCTGGAATCGGTTTTGTCTCCGTTGCGGTGGCCTCGAACGGTCAAGATTTCCAATATTCCGTCTTTGCATCAGACAGTGTGCAGCTTGAATTAAAGGACGTGATTGAAATTACTAGAATAGCGCCCAGAGTTGGTGCCATAGGAGGTGGAACATTAGTCCACATAGAAGGGGAGCATTTGCTGCAAGACAATCCTGTCTGTAGGTTTGGTACGACTACCGTAGCGGCAACACATGTTTCCTCGGCGTTGATGATTTGCGAAACGCCTAGCATGTTTGAAGGTGCATATGCACTGGACGTATCGGTAGTAGCAACCGCAGTAGAATTAGCGATGAAGCCGCAATTTTTGTTTGATCCACCTCCAGTGGTCACGGCTCTATCACCATCAATGGGTTTAGTCGAGGGCGGTACCACAGTCACAGCTGCCGGGCACTCTTTCAGTGATTCACACGATCTCGCGTGTAAGTTTGGCTCAATTGGTCCTGTCGTGGGCGAATGGATCGCTGCAGATGAATATAGGTGCCTAGCGCCTGCGCACGTAGAGGGTTGGGTGAATTTTGACATCGGCATGGTCAGCGAGTTCGGCGCCATGTTTGCTGATGGTCCGCAGGTGACTTTCTTGTATACTACTGAAGCGTCAGTGACCACAATTATAAACAACGATAATAATACCGCAACTGTGACTGGTACGGGATTTGTTCCTGGTCAAGATGTGTATTGCAATCTTGGAAATGGTGACGCCTTGGTCCCAGGCATCGTCCTCAGCGATGGTTCTGTTCTCTGTGGGTTACCCGAAGATAACAACGGCGTAAACGAGTACGATATAAGAATTGTCGATAGCTCCGGCAATAACATCGTCTCCAGTACCGATGCAAATGATATTTTAACGAGGAAGGTGTTGCTGGATCACTTGCTTCCGCTGTCTGGCCCGTCCATCGGTGGGACAGCCATCGTGGTGTATGGTGATCACTTTTCTCCCTCTTCTTTGTGTCGATTCGGTACATTAGCTCCATTCCGTGCAGCGTTTATTTCACCCTCGCAAGTGATGTGCGAATCTCCGAGCATGGAGGTCGGATACCATGACCTTGCAGTCTCAAACAATGCCTTTGATTGGTCGGTTCCAGGCTTACCGTTTGAGTTCATGAACACATCTTCCTCGGTCATACATCGGGTAGTTCCCAAGACTGGGCCGTCTCAAGGTGGTACTATTCTTTCATTTGATGGCCTGGCGTTTCGAAACGACGTTTCACTGGCTTTCAGGATTGGAACCATTTCGAATGTTCTTGGACGATGGTTGTCCATGAATGCGGCGTCTTGCGTCTCTCCTGCGCACAGCGCAGGTTCAGTCCCAGTCAACGTGTTCCATCACAATACTGCGTTTGAAATTAAGCTGAGTCAATCGGCGGCTACATTTGAGTACAAGGTGATCGCGACGTTGTCATCAATGACAATACCAGAATCGAGTTTTGTTACCGGCGGCACCTCGGTGACTTTGTTCGGTGAAAACTTCTACGGAAGTCATCTTTCGTGTAGGTTTGGTTCAACCACTACGAATGCATTCATCTTCGGATCAAATACTGTTTGCAATGCTCCGGCGTCTAAATCTGGATTCACGGTGATCGATGTCTCTATGAACTTGCAAGATTTTACGTCGTCAGCTCTCGAGTTCCATTATGTTGCCAAACCGAAACTCATGAGAGCGACTCCACTCACATTCCCAACGATTGGGGGAAGTTTGGTATATGTGACGGGATCCAATATGATCTGGGGCGGTACGAATTACAGTGCTTCGTGCGGTTACACGACAAGTGCAGGTACTGCAAAGTCATCTATACACGTAATTTCTTCGGCGCTCGTCGTGTGTGTGACGCCCGAAGGCAAGGATGACACTGCTTTACAACTTGTATACAACGACGTGGAACAAAGTGCGGATTTCCAAATAACTTTCATTCTTCTTCCTGGACTCGAAACAGATCACCCAGCTGCGCGAGGATTGGAAGCCGGCGGTGCTGTGGTTGACATCTATGGAGACTTTTCCACGGATTTGAGCGTAATATCATGCAAAGTTGGTACGATCTCTGGAATTTCCCTTACGCAGGGTTCATCCGAAAAAGTTGAATGTATCCTGCCTGCCCATTCACCTGCGACAGTTCCAGTGACTGTGGCTATGAATGAGCGTGACAATGCGGCGACGACACTTCTGTACGAATACATTGCCAACATAGATCTCACTGAGCCATACCGCACGTCGGTATCGTTAGATGGGGGATCTTTGGTGGAGCTTATGATTTCACCGAGCACATTGCCTTCTTCGCTAGCGACCTTACCAGTCGCTTGCGTGTTCGATCTTCACGCGGCAGTTGCAAAAGTGGAGTCAAACGGTCTCGTTTTGTGTCTCGCTCCAGCGCACAGCTCCGGTTTTGTCGCTGTTGGGGTGCAAATTCACGACGTGAGCGTGTGGGATTCTTCGCAAATACAGCTCAGTTATGAACCTCATGCGCAGATTACTAATTTGCAGCCGTATGATGGCGCAGAAGCTGGAGGAGAAATAATAAAATTGACTGGCGTTCACTTCAACGAAGTCACGCACAACAAGTTTGTTTTTGGAAGCACCAAATTCTCTCCGGTACAGTTTGTGTCAAGTGCTCTAGTTGTGATCGAGCAACCAGCGAATGATGCTGGCTCTGCAGTTCTCAGTTTTCTGTCAAGTGGTTCAACAAGCCTCACGGACGATGAATTTGAGTCCTCTGGTATTGTCTTTGAGTACATCAAGGAGGAAGATAATCCTTTACACGTGTCGCCTCAAGAAAGTAACGAAGATGGAGGGTCTATTGCGATAATTTACTACAAAGTTGATCCGTATCAGCAATCATTTGACAATTGTGCTTGCAAATTCGGAAGTCTTGGTCCCATCATCGGACAACTGACCGGGAATGGTCTAGAATGTCGAGTTCCCGCGCACATCGCGGGTACCATTCCCATGTATGCTCGTTTATTCGGTGAGATGTTCACGTCGGTGAAACAACCTTTCAGCTATCACGAAACCGTCGAAGTGTCTTCCTCGGCGGTGTATCCGTCATTCGGATCCGTGAGTGGAGGCGTTGCTGTTCGTATTCTCCATGAAAACCCAATGGAAACTTCTATTAAGTGTCACGTCGCTGGATTTTTCGTCTCAGCCACGTCCATCTCCACGAATCCTTATGTATCTGAGTGTATCATGCCCGCGTACGCCCCAGGGTTCGCTCAAATAAGTTTAGGTGCCTCACCTGGGAAAGATGAAACCGATTCGTTGTTCTTATTCCAACCTGATCCGATTCTAGTGTCAGCATACCCAACTTTGATCAGTAATTCTGGTGGTGAATTAGTCACTATCAGTGGTGAAGATTTGCTCGATGTGGCTGGTGGGTCAGTGCAGTGCTACTTTGGCGACGTAAATGTGCCCGCAAAAGTTCATTCGTCGACCTTGGTGACGTGCGAGTCACCGTACTTCTCCAATAACCAAGGAAGAATTGCGTTATACGTCGATACTGGTGGAAGCTTGAACTACGACGAAATGGGTACAACGTCCATCAGTTACATTCCCGCTCCGACTCTTCTGGATATCTCCGCGGAAACGGTGGCAACCTCTGGAGGTGACACGATACAAATTTCCTCGCTAACTTCTGTCGGAATACTTGAAGAACTGGTGGATGCGCCCGCTGGACACGTGGGCTCAATCGGCCCGATGTATGTGCGAAGCTCGGGAAGTAGCTTTGAATTCGTGACTCCGGCGCACTCACCGACGTCGCCCGATGCCATCCGGGTCTGGCTGTCATCTCACTTGACGTCTTCTTACTTTACCAATTTTGTCTTGATTTATTCCGAGGAGGATATGACGGTCATGCATGTCGTGCCAGGGAGAGCTTCGAACGAGGGCCTTGCTGACGTAGTCCTTGAAGCCACCGGGCACAGTTTGAGCTCGACGCCAAAGGGATGCATGTTTGGGTTATTTCCCGTTCTATCGTCACAGGCTGTTCGGACATCTACGTGTTCCGGCGGTAATCAAAGAGACTGTGTAAGATACACGCTCAGCTGCCCCGTTCCGATTCTTTCGGCGGGATTTGTGGAGTTATCTACCATAGGTCTCGACGGCGTCGGGGTAGACTTTGACATCTTTGTGCCGCCTGTTGTCACAAGCATGGTTCCGTCGGTCGGGTTCTACAGTGGATCCTCCGTGATCCACGTTGCCGGAGAACACTTGCACGAGTCAAGTTTCTGTCATTTCGGTGATCAAAACACCACAGCGTACGCCATTTCGTCCGCTCTCAGTGTGTGTACTTCTCCTGTCCTCAGTGGGAATTCGCCCATGGTTTCGCTTGGCGTCAGTCCCCGAGATGATGAAAATTATGTTTCCGAGATAGTTGCGGCGTTCCAATATTTGGATGACTTCGACTTTCTTAGTCAGAGTCTGGAAAACCCATATCTGTCGGAAGACGGAGGCAATCTGTTCACTTTTCATATTGGAAACTTAGCGGAAGACGCCACCGAACAAGAAATCTTCTGTCGGTTTGGCACTATAGGTCCAATCAGCACCTCGGAACAGCGTTCGTCGACGTCTGTCACTTGCATCTCTCCTGCTGGGCTCAATGGTACTGTGGTTGTTGGCTCTTTGACGTACAACTCAAAGGATTACGCATCGGTTGGTAGCTTTGAATATTTCACTCCACTCGTCCCATCTTTTGTCTCGCCGAAGAGGAGCGTTGCGGCCGGAGACACAACGTTGAAGTTGATGTCCAACAGTGCAATATACTTGCCACACGGCGCGTACCTAGGCTGCAAACTACATGGACAGGTCGCGCAGGCGACGTTTGAAGATCAGCGAACGATCACTTGCGACACGCCGCCTTCTGGATTCGGTTTTACTGTTCTTGAAATCATGGTTTTGCCCGACGCTGCAACACCGATTGGATTTGAAGTTTTCATGCCACCTGTCGTTCTCAATGTTCACCCTAGTATTGGTACGGCTAGCGGAACAACCGTACTCCATGTCGACGGAGATAATCTGCACGAGTCTGGCTATTGTTACTTTGGCAACGAGCAAACAAGCGCGCACGTGGTGTCGTCTGCGCTTGGACTTTGCATCACTCCACCTTGGTCTACTGAGCGCCGAGTGGGCATTGGAATGGCTCCTCGTGACGATCCGGGTTTTATTTCAAGTTACGGTACCGCGTTCGAGTACATTGACGATTTGATGATTTCCGCTGTGTCTCCCGAGACAGGATCGGAGAACGGTGGAACCACGCTCTCGGTGTCTGTGAATGGCCTGACCGATGGCGCGCGTTACAGTTGCCGCATCGGCACCTTCTTTCCAATTACGTCATACAACACTCAAAGCGACGTCCTTACGTGCATCACGCCGGCACGAGGATTAGGAATTGCAGATATTAGCATTTCTGGGAACGATCGTGATCTTTCGACCATCAACACGGCAACGTTTGTCTACCAAGTTCCACCAAAAATTTCTGGTATCATTCCGAAAGTTGGTCTGAGCGGTAGTCGAAGCCCCATTTTCATAACTGGTTCAAATTTTGTCAATACTTCCAGTTTAACGTGTCGATTTGGACAAGAGCTTGCGACAGCAACTTTCTTGTCATCCAGATCTATTCTTTGTGTTGCGGGCGTGGAGCAAAGTGGCACTCGTACAGTGTTCGTCGAAGTCTCCACAAATGGAGTCGACTTTTCAGAACAGCGACTGCTGTTCCATTTCGCACAATGTCCGTCTGGATCGTACTGCCCTGAAAGTGAAGCCATTTTATGTCCACGAGGCGCATTCTGTGGCGGTGGAAAAAATTTCACCTTATGCCCGCCAGGGACGTTCCAACCCAGAACCGGCCAAGCTGACTGTCTTCCAACGCCAGTGGGCTACATTTCGCCAGACGCGGGCTCAATGATCCCGATCATTTGTCCGAGGGGTGCGGTATGTGACTCTACTGGCCTTACTGTACCGAATAAACTATGTCCACCCGGCCATTATTGTTTGGAGGGTACGCGAACGAGTAACTTTACTGACTTCACTGTTGCCGAGCGGCCACTACCTTGTCCATTTGGCATGTACTGTACCGCCGGTGTTGTGTCGAGTGCGAGTATCGCATACAATTTCACCACTCCACAGCAGTGCTATGCCGGTTATGTTTGCGAACCTGGTTCTATCACACCGCAAGGCGTAGGTCCGTGTCCTCCAGGACATTACTGTCCTCCTGGTCAGCAGTTGAGATGCCCAAAGCGAATGTATTGTCCAGGTGTCGCCAACGCCGAACCGAAACCATGTCTTCCCGGCGAGTACAACTCCGATTATGGCAAAGACTCATGTCAAAAATGTCCAAAAGGCACGATTTGCCCAGGTTTTGCTCGTGAGGCGCCCGAAGTGTGCACACCCGGCTTCGTGTGCGACACTGAAGGTCTGGCCGTCGCAGGTACCCGTTGTCCCGCCGGACATTACTGCCTTGAAAATACCGTCACCCGTGATCCTCTCGCAATTATTGATGTGGCAGCTATTGTCGATGCATCTCCAATTGCGTTGAACGTTGACAACTTCCGACCAAAGCCGTGTCCTCCCACGACGTTCTGTACGGAGGGTGTAACAACTTCGATCGTGTTGGAGGGTTCTTTCAAGCAACCGCAGCCGTGTAAGGAAGGAAGTTTCTGCGAATGGGCTACAGGGGATTCCACTGTGGTTTCTGAATCGGCGACGGATGTATATAATCCAATGAGACCTTGTACCGAGGGTCATTACTGTCCGAAACGTACTTACATTCCGATTCCAGCGCCGCGCGGTTCATACACATCTGGACAAGGTAACTCCGCAGCCGTTACATGTCTTCCGGGCACCTATACGCCTTACGAAGGGTTCCAGGAGTGTCTAACATGCGCTGCAGGCTACGAGTGCGTCGACGAAGGCACATTCAAACCAACCGCATGTCCTGCAGGTTATTTCCGCTCTGCGCGGGACTCCATTGCGTGCCGTCAGTGTCCGAAAGGAACCTGGTCGTCATCTATTGGCTTGACCGAAGAATCGTTATGTTTGCCGTGTAACTCAGGACTTGTGTGCGCCATTGATGGCATGAGCAATAACAAACCTCGTGGGCAAGGTACAGCTGCGTTAAACGAGTACTCTGCTTATTGCGATGCGGACAACACCGAGGCTTACGACGCCTCCAAGTGTGTTCTTTTACAACTCGATCCAGAAGGTGAAGCGGATTTGTGTCCGGAGGGTTACGTGTGCGACGCTCGAACATCGATTGCCGAACAAAAGTGCCCCGACGGATACTTCTGTGGACCGGGTACTACTCCGGAAACACAATTTTTCAACAAATGTCCCGCTGGTTACTACTGTCCCGCTGGAGCGTCTTACTCTACGCGTACTCAGTTCCCGTGTCAAGCTTGCTTCTTCTGTCCGACGGGAACTGGACAAGTGCTCAACCGATGTCCCACAGGGACGGCGTCGTCTCCGTCGGCACAAAGTTTGGACGAGTGCTCTGCAGATTTGATCACTTTCTGGAGAGTCATGCCCGTCAGTTTTGACTTGATTGAGAAAACATATTACAAAACAATCAACGCCACAGGTCGTGACACTGAATGGCTTCGGGAAGTAGAGAGCCAAATCGCTGCAGGTCGCACTCTATTGCAGATCGATACGACGAACACTTCTAGTTCAAACGCGACAGGACCCACCGACCCATTTGACTACATGGGCATGGGCAGTTGCACAAACAAAAATTGGGAACTCCTGAACCCGACATTCATTCTGTCAGATGACAACAGCATCGCCGCCGTTGACGAGAACAATATCCCTTTGATGAAGTTCACTCTACCTCGAGGTCATACGGCCAAATTGAGGCTTGATTGGCGGACAATCAACGAAAATCTGAAGTACGGCGAACATTACGAGCTGCTTATTTTCACAAATCCAGTGATTGATGACACCTTGTGCCCTGCAAGCGAATACAAGTCCGTGCCATGCCCGCCATGGGATGTAGGCGATGGCATAACATGGCTGAATATGAAGGTCATAGCCGGTGAGGAGCAGGAAAAGAAGTGTCCCGCTTCTCAAGAATCTTTAGAGTTGCCGTTCTGGTTTGCGAGAAATAGCGATGGTACTGCGACGGGCTACAACGTTGAGAATCCAACTTTTGGGAACTACGTTTGGAAACGCGGTATGCACGAACTATCCATTCAAGCTTTGGATGATTTGCCTTTCAGAATTGAACTGAGAATGCTGGATGGTAGATATCAAGAGGATAATCGTGCGTCGTTCTTGAACAGTATTTGCATCGACGTCGAATTTCCAGAGCGTGCAAGTGCAACGCCGACGTATTCCGTGCACGCCATTTTGCCATTCGAAATTGACGAAGAGTATCAAGCGCCCTTGAATGCTCCTGTGGCCTCGACAATGTATCGATCAGTGTCGACCGATTACTTCGAGTGCGCCAATATTAACCAAGATCCTGGTTGTAGAAGGCTTGATGCCCGTGCCGCCATCGATTACAACTCTACGTATGGTGCGGAGTGGAAGAAGTTCAAATATCTGCGACAGCAAAACGTGCTAACAGCCGAAGATTCTCCCAGCCAAGCGCACATTGATTTAACGTCGACGCAAGCAGAGGATTGGGTGATAGTGAACGAGGATGGCCAAACCGACGAAACTATCACTCTTTCACTTCCAGACGTGTACGAGCAAGAAAAGTATCTGCTCAATGAAGGTTTGTGGGCGGCTGACCAGACGCTGTTCGCGATGGACTACTTGCCTTTCTTTTCTGCTTGCCGCGGATTCGACAGTCATATTTTCTTTTCGCACCTCACTGAAAACCCGTACAAGCCCGTCACGTTTGGCGAAGATCGCACGTTTGTCAGTTATGGTGAGACCACGTTGGTGCCAAAAGAAGAAACAGTCTTCATCAATCAATACTCTCCGCAAGTTCAAGCAGCAGTTGCAGATGAGCTCGAGTTAACCATCGATTGTTTCTATGAAGAGGCCTACACAGAAGCTTCAGCAAAGAAGCGTTGGTACGAAGCTGAGGGTGACACCTTGTTCTACTTGACAGCGGAGGCTGAAAGTCAAGACGCTCTTTTCGAAGCAAGCGCCCTGGCGAACGACCAGACGGAGCCAGCCGCAAATAAAGAGAAGTACATGGCCGATATCACGGCGCAAGAAAATATTCCTGTGATTTTTGCGCCCGTCGAAGGATTCGTTTTGACGGCTGGTTTGATGCCGACGAAGGTTGAATTTGAGATCTTGTACTATCAATTCACCGACTCAGACAAACGAATCATCGCGGCCACGGTGACGATGGACGAATACGTATCCGCTACGGCTCACGATGGTACTTACACGCTTAGCGTGGCGGTATCAGCGCTAGGTTGGTTCGATTTGCTCAATTTCTTTGCTTTTGATTTCCTGTTCTACTTGGCGCTTTTCTTTGCGATCGGAATGCTCGTCGTGTTGTTGATCTTTTCTGTGTGGGTGGTCGTGAGAATCTTCACACTATTGAAAGAACCACCGAGATTCCGATTCTTACCATATCTTCGAATAATGATTGGTCCACCTCTGATGGGTGTCACGCTCGGCATGTTACCGTTTGCGACAGCGCAGTTCGGACTCCGGGCCGTGTTTGTCGCGTTCCCAATCATTACAGAGTTCCCGATCAGTATTGATAATATCGGCCGTGAAATCGATCCAGCTGTCGTAGAAAAAGCGACCGCTGGTCGATACGCAGTCTGCTTTTTGACAGCTGGTATGTATATGATGGGATGCGCCGCCGAAATCTTAGTCCCTGCCGAACTGAAAGACGAAGAAGAGAAGGAATTGGAGGACGAGCGCTACGTCGATGAAGTGATGTTCAAACCAGAAGTCTGGAAACGAAGTCATTTCGTTTTGATGAATATCTTAGTTAACGTGACAAATGTCTTCTTGATTGAGTTCTCGTTTACTGATACGTTCGGTGTCCAGTTCTTTACCATTTTCTTCCTCTTGAAGGTCGCTCACGTAATCATGGAAATGCAGATAGAAACCGCGTTGGGAGAAGCTTTCTTACTCGCTCCAGTATCGGTCGTACTTGCTTCAGCCGTTGGCGTTGCGACGATCGGAGCCGATGACTTTACAGATTTCACCCTTGGTTTCTTTTTCGAGACTATCATGGGTATGGTCGAGTACGTATATCTTGATGCGTTCATCGCGTACTGCGCCCTCGTACTCCCAGACAAAATCAGCGCAGTCGTGAACTACATCATGAATTTGTTACCATTTAACTTTGGTGACGACGATGACGTCGAAGTAGAGGAAAAAATCGATGCAGAAGATACGTTGGTCGAAGATTTAATGGGCTTCCTCGCCGCTTACGGCGTAAACACGGCTGTTAACTACATGACGCCTTTCTTCATTTTCTTTTTCTGGGATTTCAACGACCAGCTGAGACTGTCGTACCTGTACGGTTTCAGAAAGAAGGATCTTTTGATTTATCTTCTCTTCTCTGTCGTGATTATTCCGTTCTGGATTGTCATGGACATCATAACTTTCAACATTCAGGAATTGTTCCATGGCTGGAAGGTGTACGAGTATTTGAAGTACGCTCGATATCGATTCATCAATCGTACGTCGCGATGGAAAGGTTTCGAACGCGTTTACGATGAATCAATTGACCCCGGTCTTCGCGCGATTGATCAAATGTGCTTCTCGAGTCAGTTCTACTTTGTGCTTGCGCTCGGCGGCTCGGGATCTTTCTTGTTCGTCCTCGCTCTCTCCATGATGCTCCGAGCAAACTACAACATGTTTGAAGATATCCTCTTCTGGGCTTGTGTTCTCATGGTTCTCGGCGCATCTTACACGGCAAAGCGTCTCGCCCTCCTCTTGGCAAATCACTTCGGCCTCTGGCGAATCACTTCTTCGATCACGTCTGGGGAAATCATCATCGAGGATTCTCTTGATGAGGATTTTTCTTCCATTTTCGTACCTAAAATGGCAGCCGTGATTGAGGATAGCGGTGGCGACAGCCTCCAAACGATGGATGTCACGACGGCCGACCTCACGAGTGATCAGTTCCGCCATCTTTTCATGTCAAAGAATAGGGACTGGGTCATTGATCAGTTACAAGAAATTCTATCTCCTCGTACTGCAAGGCGGCTGAAACTCGGAAAAGCTGTGCGTCGTAGAATGAAGGCTGGTGAGATGTCAGAGTCAGACTCGGACATGGAAGAAGACTTCGGAGAAGTGAAGCTATCAGTGGGTGCTGAAGCAGCCATGCGAATATGGCTCACACACGCCGCTTCGAGAGCATCTGGACGCGGAGTAAATCTCCGCATGCTCTCTGATACGTCTGAAAGTGAGACAGAGGCTGGTCTCCAACGGTTCCCGCCTGTCAATCTTTCCGAAGCTTCTTCTGCCGCCCTTACGGGTTGGTTGGCTGCGGTTAAGCAACTTCGTGCAAACAGACAATCGTCGCTCACGAATACTGCTGTGTTCTCTTCGACTGACTTCTCGTCGGAAAGTGACACTGATACAGAACCCAAGTACGCCACGACTGAGCACATGAGTCAAACTTCAAAGATGGTCATGCGAGACTGGTTGACGAGAGCGAGAGAGATGCGCGCAAGCGTGCCTCCGTCTGCACCGAAAGCGAATCTTTCGGATGATTCCGGTGATTCGTCTTCTCAGTTGTCCAGTGATTCCGCCTCACCAGAACGCCAACCAGTTTCTTACGTGGCTGCTTCGGTGATGAGTCAATGGTTGCAACGCTCGCGCGCAGAAAAGGAAATGAGCCTCGCGAATACGCCGCTGTCCGGAGGCCCAAAACGCCAAGCGCTCACTTCCGACTCTGGTAGCTCTTCCGATCTTGAGTCATCGGACGATCCGGAGTTGGCATTCGATACGAGACGTCCAAAAACACTCAGCACGGCGTCGGCGAGTATTTTAACTGGCTGGCTTTCGTCTGCTCAAGGAGTGTTCCGAAGACGGTCAAGGGCAGAGGCTAGAGCTGGCAGCGACGAAGACAATGGCTCCTCCCCAGAGAGTCTCAAACCAGAGTAATCGCTGATATGGGCTACATCACCACAACAATTAGCTAAAATACTAGAATCCTATCACTAGAGACTTAGACTTTGCTCGCAGTTTTGGTGCAATAAGGTAAATCCAAACTCTTACTAACTAGATTTCGAGTGACGCGTCGAGCCAGAAGAGTAATTCCTCGTTCGGATCGAGATCGACTTGCACCGCGGTCGCGTTGATTTGACGACGCCCGTTCCAGTCTCGTATCCGCCCTTGCACTCGAGCCAGGCTCCCGACCCGTATGTCCCGCGCCACCGCCGCCGCTCCGTCCGCCGTGCTCGCGATGCCGAACAACTCCATCTGCTCGCCCGACACCGCGTCACCATCTTGCGTCCACACCACGCACTCCACGCACCCCGACCCATCATCCACGGTAAATATCACCTTCGAATCCTTCCTTCGTCGTTTCTCCACCACGAATCCACACACTTCGACCCGCCGCGCGACGAAGCTCGCCTTCGTCTCGCTCGCCTTCGTCCCGTCCCCCTCGCCCTCGCTCGCCCGTCCTCGCATCTCGTACAGCTCGCTCGCCCGTCCATCGTCCACGCCTTCGCCCCCATCGCTCGCGTCGTCCACGATCGCGATCTCTCGCGCCTCGAGCACGTCGCGCACGAAACACTTTGTCGTGCACCAAAACTGTTGCTCCGTCCCCAACCGTTCGGCGTTCGCGCGCGTCACGCGCGCGCGCTCGGGCAATCGCGCGCCGCGGACGGCGCGCGCGGCGTCACCGTCGACCGCGTCCATCGTCGCGCGCGTCGACGCGGCCTCGTGCGCTCGCGCGCGCGCGTCAGTGCGGACGAACGACGCGCGCCTCGGGACACATCGCGACGCGTTCGTCGCGCGCGTCGCCTCGAATGGGCGACGCACCGACGCGCGATGACGCGGTCGACGACGCCGCGTCGACGTCGTACGCGAGCGCGTTCGGGAACGTCGCCCAGGGGTGGAACACGCAGGAGTGGAGCTTCGATTCGCTCACGACGACGATCAGCGCCAAGGCGAGCGAGGCGCTGCAAGAGTTGAACAGCGTCGACGTGCGGGCGATGGCGGAGACGATCGCGGAGCGGGCGAGCGAGGCGGCGAAAGAGCTCGAACAGCGCGCGGACGAGGCGTTCGGGATGAAGGAGGGGACGGGAACGGGGACGGGGACGACGAGCGGGACGAGCGGGACGAGCGCAAAGGACGAGGGAGACGCCGTCGCGGGGAACGCGCCGGCGACGGAGAAAACGCACGAGGTGAAAGAAAAAGCGGCGCCGAAAGCGACGCCGAAAGCGGCGCCGAAAGCGACGCCGAAAGCGACGCCGAAAGCGACGCCGAAAGCGGCGCCGAAAGTGGCGCCGAAAGCGGCGCCGAAAGCGGCGCCGAAAGCGGCGCCGAAAGCGGCGCCAAAAGCGGTTGATAAGGCGGACGAGAGCGATGACGAGGATACAATCGAACCCGACATCGATGGTAGTCGTTTAGAGGCGACGTTGAAGGAGCTTAAAGCGGTGAGAAAGCAGCTCACCGCGCGAGAAGACGAAATCGCCAGGCGAGCGGAACAACGGGCGTCGTTGGACGCCGAACAGGAAGAATACGCCGAGCGCGCGGCGCAGGCTGAAGAGTCGCTCGCCGATGCCGAAGCTCGAGTGCGCGAGCTCACAGAGCAGTGCAAGGCTCTTAGAAAACAAGCCGAAGCCGGCGCTGGAGCGGACATGCTCGTCAAGGAGAAGGATGAAATTATCAACGAAGTCATGGCAGAGGGCGAGGCGCTCAGTAAGAAGCAGGCGGAGATGGAAGGTATCATTAAAAAGCTTAGAAAAGATTTGAGAGAGCGTGAAGAGGCCCATCAAGGACTAAGCAGGGAGCTCGAAAGCAAAGGCGCGTCCATCAGCAAGCTCACGGCGGAGTTGAAAGCCGCGCGCGATGAATACGTGGCGGATAAGACTCGTCTGACGACGCAATTGAACGAGCAAAAGGAGTATTATTTATCGAAATTGGCGCAAGCGAAAGAAGAGCTAACGGATGTTGAGATCAAGGCTAATGTGGCGCGAAGCGAGGATTTGGCGAGCGAGCTCAAGATTGTGCGCGAACGCGAGCAGAGCCTGAAGGATCAACTCGCCGACTTGCAACATTCGTTGCAACGCTCGAGCGCGGCTTTGGAGCGCCAGGAGGAAAGGTTCAAGAACGATCTAGCTGCCGTCGAAGAGCGTTGTCAGCTCGCAGAGAGTAGTCACGATGAGTTACTCAGGAGAATGCCCGAAAGCACGCGTCCGTTGCTTCGGCAGATTGAGGCGTTGCAGCTGCAGGCGACGGAGAACGCCGACGCATGGACCGCGACAGAGAGGGCGTCGGCTTTGCGCCTGGCTGACGCCGAATCGCGCGCAGAAGCAGCTGCAGAGCGCGAAGCGACGGCTATAGATGAAAAGATGTCGGCGATGAAGGATACGCAAATCGCGATGAATCGAGCAGAGAAGCTTAAGGCGGAAATTGACGCCTTGAACGCGGAGCTCGAGGTGCAGCGTGCGAAAGCCTCGGCGGAGGCAGTCAAATCGGCCAAATTTAGTGAATCTTTCGCGGAACAAGAGGGTCGACTCTCCGTGGTGGAAGAAGAGGCTCGCGAACGCGAGTCTAAGGTGAAGCAATTGCTCGCACAAGAGCGTGGTAAGCATAAGCAGCTCGGCGAGACGTGGGATCGAGAACGCGCCGAAATGCTCGCAGCTACGGCCAAGCTGGAGAGCGACTTGAAACTCGCGCGCGATGAGGTGGATTCTTTACAAAGCAAATATGATGGCGATCGCGCGAGCGAAAACTCGGCGAAAGCCGCGCCTGCACCCATGCTCACCGGCGGCGAAGCCGGCTTGAGTCTTGCCGTGCGCGATACTTTAGCCGCGCTCAAGAGCCAACTCGCCGCGCGAGACACCGACCTTCACATCGCGCACGACCAGATCAAAAAGTTAGAACAAACGCGCGACTCGCTCGCGAACGAGCTCGTGAAGAGCGAGCAGCTCGCCGACGGCGGCGCCGCCGTCGGCGTCTCCGCCGCGCTGGAGAAGCGTTACGCCGCCGCGCTCGAAGTCATCGGCGAGCGCGAGGAGGAGTGCGACGAGCTCCGCGACCGCATCCAGCACCTCCGTGCGATGTTAGACTCCCAAGCGCAGCGCATCTCTGCGCTCGAGCTCGCCGCGTCGACGTCCTCGAGCCATCAGTAGCGCGCGCGCGGCGTCCGATGTCAGAAATCTCACTCCCGTGGGGCCAAGAAATCCGAGTCCGCCCCGTCGCGCCCGCGCGTCGCCCTCGCTCCGTCTTTCCGCGCCTCGCACGTCGACACCATGGTGGCCACCGCTATAAGCAAGAAGCGCAAGGTGCGTCGAACGCGCGCGGATCTATCGTTGCGCCCGAGCGCGCGCCGTGACTCGCGTCGCGCGTCGCGCGGCGCCGCAACGCGCGATGCCGCTCCGGCGTCGCGCTTAGGGTCACCGTCGCGATCGATCGATCGCGAGTCGACGCGCGCGCGCGCGGACGCCGTCGATCGCGAGCGCGGACGCACGCGAACGAAGACTAACATTACGTCGTTCGTCGACATCGACTCGCAGTTCGTCGCCGACGGCGTCTTCTTCGCCGAGCTCAACGAAATGCTCGTCCGCGAGCTCGCCGAGGATGGGTACTCGGGCGTGGAAGTCCGACAGACCCCAATGCGCACGGAAATCATCATCCGCGCCACGCGCACGGCGAACGTGCTCGGCGAAAAGGGTCGACGCATTCGTGAGTTGACCACGCTCGTGCAGCGCAGGTTCCAGATGGCGGAAGGTTCGGTGGAGCTGTACGCGGAACGGGTGAACAACCGCGGGTTGTGCGCCATCGCGCAGTGCGAGTCTTTGCGATACAAGCTTCTCGGCGGTCTCGCCGTTCGACGGTGCGTGTGTTCTTCGATCGATCGCAAAGAGTGGTCGCGCGTTAATTTTAGTCGTCCGCGTCGACGCGCGACGCGGACGCAGAAGCGACGGACGAGGCGTCCGAGCGCGTGCGATGGGCGCACGTGTTAGGGCTTTGAGAGGTTTTCAAACGCGACGACGCGGCAAAACGAGAGGGCTTTGGCGCGCGCGACGCGAACGCGAGATGATGTGGTCGACGTAGACGAACGCGTGACTGACGATTGACATTTTTTTTGCGTGCGCAGTGCGTGCTACGGCGTGCTTCGATACATCATGGAGGCTGGCGCCAAGGGTGCGGAGGTCGTCGTCTCTGGTAAGCTTCGCGGCCAACGCGCCAAGGCGATGAAGTTCAAGGACGGTTACATGATTTCTTCCGGTAACCCGGTGCGCGAATACATCGTTTCGTGCACTCGCCACGCCTTGCTTCGCCAGGGTACCATCGGTATGCGCGTGAAGATTATGCTCGACCACGATCCGAAGGGCCGCAACGGTCCGTCGACGCCGATTCCGGACACCGTCGTCATCCACACCCCGAAGGATGACGAAGACATGGCCAAGCCGTACGTTGGTAAGGAAATGGAGATGTAAACGGGAAGGTATTCAATCAATACGACTCGGTTACGTGTTCAATCAGTTAGGTGTGTCGAGAAACTCGTGGCGATAGGAGCGGAAGAGCGCGTCGCGCTCTTTGCATTAGTGAGATGAGGTGTGTTTAGAGTGAATGTTTGCAGTAAAAATCACCTTATTCAAATCATCGTGCGCTTATCTTCGTTACATAAATCATTTCCCCGACGCTGCCTTCATCGCTTTTTGAACGTCCTCCGCTCGAGGGCGGGCGTTGTTCTCGCCCGCGGTCTGGCTCACCATCGCGAATAAGGATGGCTTCTTCTTCGGTTCGGACGCGTTCGGTCTCGTTGGTCCCATGTTCGTCGAACCGAAAGCGCGCGCATCTTCATCGCGACCGATTTCCTTGAACGTGGTCGCGGGACCCGAATCGTCGCCTCCCCATTGACTTTGGCTATCCGTTCGGCCGAAGACGTATGAGCGTGAAGCCTGGCTGTTGCCGAGCAGCGCGCCAGTCGCCTTGGTGACTTGTCGTTTCTTACCCAAGAACGTTTTCGATGATTGACGGGCAAGCATTGCAGAACTTCCGCTGCCGAGATGGCTCGACGTACGGACCAAAGCCGCGGGCATAGATTGCGCTCGAGGGAGCGGGGCTTCCCATCCTTCCGCTTGCGTGGTGTCTTGCGACTCGCTGTGGAACGAATTCATGCGAGGAGCCTTGATGGCGGCGTAGACTTCTTGACTGACGTTACCTTCGAACGCATTTGGTAGCTCAAGAGACTCTTGTGTACCGGATTCGTGCAGGGCACGACGACGCTTGGCTTGTTCGCGCCACTCACCGTCGTCGTCGTCCGATAACTCGACGGCCTCTTCGGGACGCTCGATGACGGGACCATAGTCGACGTCATCCGAATCAGATTCCTCTTCGCCGTTAGCATTGCGTCTCTTACGCTGCCACGCGTCTTCAGAGTCGAACAGACCATTCTTTTTGCGTTTGAAACCGTTACCAACCATCTGCTTCATCTTTTCGAGCTCGTCGTCGTCTTGGGCTTGCTGCTCCTTTGCGAAGGCGCGCGCACGAGCCGCGGCACGGCGCTCGTCTTCGGGCTGTTCTTCGCGGAAATCGATAGCGTCGGCGACATCGTCAACGTCATCCTGAATATCATCATCATCATCGTCGTCGGTGTGCCCACCATCTTCGGACATCTCCGCTTCATCTTCAAAGACGTCGCCCGTGGTGGCGGCGGCTCTGTGCGATCTTCTATCCGCCTTGATGAACCTCTTCGCCGCCTTACGCTGCATTCGACGCTCTTCTTCCGTCATATCTTCCTCCTCGGATAAATCATCTTCGCTGTCTTCTTCGGACTCGTCATCCGCGTCCTCTCCGTCCTCTTGTTCGACAAGCGTTGGTTCCTCAGTCATCACCGTTTCGGATGGCTTTTGCGCCACCGCGACTGCTTTCTTTGCCAAGATTTCCTTGAGTAATGCATCGTCATCTTCTTCTTCGTCGTCATCGAGATCGATTTCTACGACTTCGGCTGTCTTTGCTTTAGGTTCACCGTCGTCCGCTTCGTCATCTTCGGAGTCTGCAAGCGGGGCGACGGTGGGCGTGTCCGCCTTTGTGGCTTTGTCGGCCTCTTTTGCCGGCGAGTCTTCTCCCATAACTAGTCCGTCGTGCTTGATGTGCGCCACCGCAGCGCGAAGCTTGTCAATCAACGGTAAATAAGACACGCGCACCACTTCGGCGTCCCAGCCCGGGAATTTCGCCCGTCTTTGCGCTCGTTTCATCATGCGTTCCTGTTCCTTGGCCAACGCGTCTCGTTCCTTCTTCATCTGCTTCTTCGTCATTTTCCTCGGCCGACTACCGCTCGCCGGCACATCATCGCCCGCTACGGGTGATCCAAGCGACGAATCGGACGAATATCCCACACCCACTTCGTCATACGCTCCACGAACGGTCTCCTCTGCCTCGTCCTCGACGTCTTCATCCGTCAACCGCCCCGTCTCGGCGTACTTACGTTCCATCATCATCTCCTCATCCAATTCGCTCTCGCTCGAATCGCTCGAGTCACTTCCATCAACGTCTCGTTCGACGCGTTCACCATTCGCGCGTTTCAATCGTCGTCGTCGTCCTTCGCCTTTCCCTCGCGGCGCCTCGCCTTCGCCGTCCTCTGACCCGTCGCCCTCTCGCGTGTCCTCCTCGCTCTCGCTCTCATCCTCGCGCGTGCGCGCGCGTCGACGGATCCGTCCGAGATATTCCTCATCTTCGTCCTCGCTCGCGCTCTCGTCGCGCGTCGTCGCGCGTCGTCGCGCGTCGTCGTCGACCGCGCCAACGTCCGGAACGTCGATCGTTTCCGTGGTCGTCGCGGCGCCGCTCGGCATCGCGGCGGGCATCGATGCGTCCACGGTCGTCATCGTCGTCGTTGCGATCGTCGTCGTCAACGCTCGCCCGCGCGCCGCGCGCGCGTGCGTGTGCGGGCGCCGGTTTGAATTTGGAATTCAAACAGCCGCGCCAAGGATTTGAATTTTGAGAGGGCGCAGACGTCGAGTGGTCGGGTTGGGTGGTGTGATACGATGTATTGATGATATACTAAGCGCGCGTTGCGAGCGCGGTGCGCGCGAGCGCGCGGTGTGAACGTGTCGAACGGAGAAGACGCGATCACTCGTCGTCGTCGTCGTCGACGACGGCGCGTCGGCGACGCTTGGGAGCGGCGGCTTCAGCTTGGGCTTCGTCAGTTTCGTCAGCGGAACGCTTCTTTTCTGCCGGTGCTTCGACGTCGGCGCTCGGTTGCGCGTCTTCGTCTTCGTCTTCGTCTTCGTCGTCGCTGTCGGCTAAACCGGCCGCCGCGAGGGCTTCTTTCTGACGCGCGAGTTCCTCGGCAGTGGGCGGCGCGCGCGTCTCGGGTGCGGGCTCGTCATCGTCTTCGGAAAGATCGCTCGTGGCCTCACCGACAGGAGCCGCACCGAGACCCTTGGCACCTTTCTTCGTCGGTCGCTCGACAGCTTGTTCTGACATCCATCGCGCTTGGCTTTCTTTGAAGCGACGCTCAGACTGCGCAGCGATGGCTTCGAGTTCCTTGGCGTGCGTCTCCTTGGCGAGTTCTTCGGCAGCTTTTTGGGCGGCGCGGCCTTCTTCGATCGCGCGGCGCGCGGTGAGTTGCGCGTTTTTCGCTGCAGAGATCGAAGCCTCTTCCTTCTGCGCCGCTTCCAAGTGCGGTTTGGACTTGGTGAGCGCTTGCTTGCAGAAGGACACGTGAACGCTCGTGCGTTTGGCGTCGAAACCAAACTCCGCCTGGTTCCCAAGCGTTTGCAATTGCTCGAAGAGCTTGAGCGCAGTGGTCAAGTCTTCTATCGCACTTTCCACTTGCGCCAAACGTCCGTCCGAGCTCGTGCTCTTCATCGTTCTGTTCAACGTGCGCTGCGCCATCTCTTGAATGACGTACGCCAAGTTGAATCGAATTCTGTGGTTCCAGGGCGCGATTAACAACGCTTTGCGAAGAATCTTGCGCGCTTCTTCCAAGTTGCCATTCTCATAATGCGCCCTCGCTTGATAAAGCATGACATTTTCGTTCTGGTTAAAGTAGAACTGGCTTTGAGCGCGCTCGTAAAGCTTGCTCGCCTGCACATATTGCGCCTTGGCCAAGTACACGTGACCTTGGTTGATGAGAATATCCGGGTTGATTGAGCCTTTCGCAGCCATGCCTTCTTGCACGATCTGAAACACCGTCTTGGCTTCGTCGATTCGCCCTCGCTCAGCAAGAATAATCCCGAGACCATTAGCGGCGTAGACGTTGGAACCATTCTTCTGGAGCGTCTTTTGGAACAACGAGTAAGCCCGTTCGTAGTGCTCCTCCTCGCGCTTGAGCACCTTGGGATCGTTTCGCTTGAGCACACCCTCTTTGATAGCGCTGTAATACGCCGCGTTCGCCGCGCTTACCATCGCATACTCGTCGTGCGTCAATGTTTTTTCCTTCGCATTCGCCGCGGCGTCGGGTTTGGGCAAGTTGCGCAGCGCGGCGAATTGTTGCTCCGCCTCACTCCATCGCTTTGCCTTGAGCAAAACCCAACCAGCGAGGGCGAGGGCATCGGCACTATCACTTTTCGCCGCAATGGCTTCATTCGTGCGTTCGAGCGCCATGTCGTAATCGCCCCGTTCGGCCCGAATTTTCGCTTGACGCAAGATGGAATCAATGTAATCCGGTTGCGCGGCGAGGATGGCGTCGTATCGTGCCTCCGCCGCGGCGTTGTTTCCTTGCTGTTCCTCTAATAAAGCCAAGTTGAACGCGATGGGCGCAACGCCTGGCTGTAACGCCTTCTTCGCCTTAGCACCTTTCAGTTTGCCCTCGAGTTGATCGGCATCGCCACCGAGCGCCTGCAGCGCCTCGGTGAACGCCTCGCGCGCCTCGTCGAATTTGCCCAACTGAACGTTCAACACGCCGATGTTGTTCTTGATGGCGGTAATTGGCCCTTCTTCACCCTTGGCAGCTAGCATTTTCAGGGCGGCACTGTAAGCCTTCAACGCAGCCTTCGGATCTTGAGTCTCTAAGAGTTCTCCGAGTTCTAACATCGCGTCGACGTCGTTTCCACCCTGTTTCACTACTTCGCGGAACATCTCCGCCGCCTGCTCGCTTCTACCAGTCGACGCGCATAAATGGGCAAACATTCTAGTCACGGTCATGGACTCTCCGAATTCCCCGTGTGCTTTATCCATGTAGTTCCACGCTAACTTCACATCACCCTTTGCAAGGGCGATTTGACCCAAACCAAAGTACGGCGGCACGTAGTGTTCGTCGAGGTTCGTCGCCGTCAAGTACAACGCTTGCGCTTGAGGCACCTGTCCTCGGGCGTGCAAGGCGCGCGCTTGGTTAAACGCCGCCTTCGCTCGGTTCCTCGGCGTCTCCGCGTTGTTCTGAAGCGCCAGTCGCGTGAGTTTCTCTACTTTTTCGTAATCATCCGCCATGAGCAAATTGTCCGAGATGACGTTGTTCACCGCTTGGTTGTGAGGGTCGTGCATGAAAGCGCGCTCGAGCAGGCGCATGGCCGCAGCGACGGAATCCAAGTGTTGCTGACTACGAATGTCATGCAAGCTCAATTCGCACAGCGCCAAACCGAGCATGGCTTCGACGTTGCGCTCATCCAACTTGAGCACGCGCGCAAACGCAAGCTTCGCCGTCTTGAAGTCGCCCAGCTTGTATTGGCACGCCCCGATCCCCAAACGCACCGGTGCGGGCGCGGAAGGAAACGCGCGAAGTGCGCGTTTGTACCACGTCAACGCGTCTTGGTAGCGCTCCTTCTTATACAATAAAACCGCCTTCCACAGCATCGGCGTGATGTTATCCCTACCGTCGTCCTTGAGCCCGAGCGCCTGGTCGATGAGTTTCTCGCCCTCTCCCGTCGCCCCGCGCGCGAACGCCAGGTGCGCGCGTCCGATCGCCACGATCTGTTCCGGTTTCCTGTGAATTCCCGCCGCTTGATTCAAGTACGCGCCCGCCTTGATGAACCCCTCCTCTCGGCTCACCGCGTCCGTCTCCCGCGCCGCCCTATTCGCCCAATACGACGCGTACAGGCACAGCACCGCCGCGCGTCCGTACGCTTGTTCCCTATACACCTCCTCGATCTCTATCGTCGTCCGCGCGCGCGGTCTCGTCAGTCACCGCGTTCGGTCGACGCCGTTGAGCCCGTCGATCCATCATCGCTCGATCGCGCAAACGTTCGCGCGCTTTCGTTCGTTCGTTCGTTCGTTCGCGCGCGCGTCGCGTCCCGTCGGTCGCGGCGCGCGCGTCCACGCACCCGGCGCGCACACCATCTCCATCAGCGTCTCGAACCCTCGCGCGTCGCCTCGCCTGAGGTACGCCTCCGTCACCTCGATCCACGCCTCGAGCGGCGCGAGCTCCGCCTGGAGGACGCTCGCGACGTCCTCGACGTCCGTCGGCAGCGCGTCGAGGTCGACGACGACGCATTCGTTCGGGTCGTTCAGCAGCGCGACGGCGACCGCGTTTCGCGGCGACATCGCGCGCGTCGTCCCCGCGCCCGCGTGTGCGCCGCGCCGTCGTCCCGGCGTCGCC
>Ga0228615_1000300_pt1 | contig 28130 bp, 20 predicted proteins | sample 16DmetaG_FD_190530 | JGI IMG/M metagenome (GOLD analysis project Ga0228615, IMG submission 190530) | Seawater microbial communities from Monterey Bay, California, United States - 16D | ecosystem: Environmental > Aquatic > Marine > Coastal | place: USA: California | collected 2016-10-17
CCGACTCGACTAACCCTCCCTCGTGCTCGCTGTCAAAAACCTCCGCGTGGAATTCGGACCCCGTGTGATCTTCAAAGACCTCACCTTTTCTATAGTAGAAAAGGAGCGTATTGCTTTCGCTGGGCATAATGGGGCCGGAAAATCTACCCTAATGAAGTGTATAGGTGGCGTCTTAGAACCCAATGCCGGCGAGATCACCAAGCCAAAACACCACCGGATTGGTTATCTTCCCCAGGAAGGAATCCATATCAAGGGCATCCCACTTTATGATGAAGTTGAATCCGCCTTTGCCGAAACCAAGGCCATCCAGGATGATATCGAGCGCTTCTCCACCGAGCTCGAGAAGCTTGATCCTCGCTCGGCTCCCTTCTCCGATCTTCTCAACAAGATCGGAGAACTAGAACTCAGGCTCGATGGCCATGACCCCTCACGTATGAGGCCCAGAATTCAAGCTATCCTAACTGGCCTCGGCTTTAAGCACGATGACTTTGATCGCGACTGCGGCGAGTTCTCTGGTGGTTGGCAGATGCGCATCGCCATGGCTAAACTCTTCCTTGCTGAACCTGAAGTCCTTCTTCTCGACGAACCAACCAACCACCTCGACATCAATGCCCAACGCTTCATGGAGTCCTACCTCCACAACTACAAGGGCGCAATCATCCTCATCTCTCATGACCGCTCCATGATGGACGGCCTAACCACCCGCACGATCGCATTCCACCACGGCCGTGCCGAGGAATTTACAGGCAATTACTCATCCTACGAAACCCAGCTCAAGGAGCGTCAGGATAATCTTCGCAAACAAAAGATAAACCAAGATCGCGAGATCGCCAAAACAGAACAGTTCATCAATCGCTTCCGTGCCCAAGCCAACAAAGCATCGCAAGTCCAATCTCGCATCAAGCAGCTCGCTAAGATCGAGCGTATCGAGATCGACGCTGAAGACTCGGTAATGTCTTTCCGCTTTCCTGATCCTCCCGCCTCCACCCACCTTGTCGCTAAGCTCGAAAATGCCGCTCAACAATACGGCGATCTCAACGTCTTCCGAGATCTTGATCTTGAGGTCACTCGTGGGGAAAAAATTGCCATTGTTGGTCCAAACGGTGCTGGAAAATCGACTTTCTGTCGTATGATCACTGGCGAAGAAGCACCCTTCACGGGCGATCAAAACCTTGGGCCTAAAACTCTCCCCTCCTTCTTCAATCAAAACCACGCTGACGAACTCGACCCCACCCTGACCGTTTTAGAAACCGTCGAACAAATTCAAACTCGTGGCTCTAATATGTCTGCTCGTGACGTCCTCGGCTGTTTTCTCTTCAAAGGCGACGATGTTTTTAAAAAAATCGGTATTCTTTCTGGAGGCGAACGTTCACGGGTTGCTCTGGTCCGCATGCTCGTCCGCCCCGCAAACTTCCTGATTCTCGACGAACCTACAAACCATCTCGACATGCAGTCGCAGGACATTCTCCAAAAGGCTCTTATCGATTACCCAGGCACCCTCCTCATCGTATCCCACAACCGAAATTTTCTCGATCCTATCGTTCAAAAAACGATGGAATTCCGCCAAGGTTTTGATCCACGTATGTTTGCGGGAAATCTCACCTACTACCTAGATAAAATCGAAGCTGAGGAGAGCGGTGTAACGACTCCCGTTGTAACCTCCTTCGCTAACCCATCTCACTCAACGCCAAATCAAACTCAACTTTCCTCAAAAGAGCGCCGTAAGCGTGATGCCTCTATCCGTGAAAGGCGCAACAAAGTTCTCAAGCCTCTGCAACACGAATTCACGACCGTCGAAAAAGCGATTACCGAACTAGAATCTGCGCAAGCAACGCTCACCACCCACCTTGAGTCACCTGAAGTCATGGGTGATCCTGAAAAGCTTCGCGAAACAACCAATGCCTATGAGTCCATTTCCCAGAAGCTCGAAAACGCCTATTCAAAATGGGAAGATCTAAGCACCCAGATTGAAAAACTAGAAGCAGAACTCGACTCTGCGTGAAATCAATTTTCTAGATTACTTTCGAAAAATTTAATCCCCCTGATAAGGGATTTAAGTCTCCGGGTTCCAATATCCCGGAGCCCACCGAATCCCTTGCGGAGGAATTCGGTCACTCGCTCTCTTTCCATCCGACAAGCGGAAGACCTGCCCCATCGAGGCTTTCCCAGGTCGAGCACCTTGAGTGTATCTGCTATGCCCCCAATGCTTTCCAAGCACCAAAATTTCGAACTTGGTCAGACGCCCGTTATGCACTGAAATCAAACCTTTAATCTTCCCCTCATAACCCATTTCCCCATCAGACGAGCTGATAAGAAAGTTCCCACTCACTTTTCCTCTTACGTCCACTTTCAAAGACCATTCTTTAAGTTCATCCTTTTTCCAATCACGAGGTTCTCCCCTCGTGTTGTCACGGAGATGGAACTTCGCGATTCGAAGGGAAAGCCCATTCGAGATTTGCCCGCCGCCTGAAGCAATCAGCTTCCCGAGTTTCTTCACTTCCGAATGCTGTAACCAAAGGTGATCTACCGCTGATAGATTTCCTATTTTATTCTCAGCAAGCTTTTGTAACCGCCCATTTCTTTCCTCCAAACACCGGGTGTAAACTTTCACAATCTGCCCGTCTTTAGGTAATTCGCGATAGAACCCCTGATCGTTCTTCCCATGTTCTGGGATATCGACCGGCCGAACGTCTTTGGGAAGCTTATCCCACTTTGATAAAGCATCCTTCATCATCGCTAAACGTTTTTCGGGTCCTCGGTTGTTATTAAAACCCAGCAACTTTCCAGTCGCCGTAAAAATGTAATGCCCCTGTTTGGTGTGAGCACCTTTTCGCGGACTTTGATCTACCACCTTAGCAAAATATTCCCCCACTTTATCCTTTCGCCGTCGCTGATACCAGTCATCAGCAGCTACCGTAACAAAATTTTCCTTAAGAAGCTTCTGCACCTCGGAATTTGCAAAGACCAACAACCTGTCAGCCACCCCGTTGTTTCAAACACAGCCAAGAGGATGCCCGTCCATCTCCCAAAGATAAATAGGCTTACCCGTCCGAGCAGCCTCTTTTCGAGCTTCCCAAAGATCGGTCTTCCAATCGATTTCAAGCCATGCCGACTCTACTTTTGAGGGGATAATTTCTTTGACCACAACCTCATCTGCTTGAACCCCCAGAACAGCAAGACCAGTCAAAATTATCTGAAACAAATTACGCATTTCTAGCTTATACTCTCGAAGGTATCGTCCCTGCCAGCCAATATCGAGTTCACTCTGCTTGCCAGATGGCAACACTCGTCCCAAGGTCATCTCATGTCACACCTCAACGTCCTCGGAGAAGACCTTGCAACCTGTTCGACCAATCCCATGACCGGCTTCTTTCGTGATGGTTGCTGCCGAACTGGCGCAGGTGATCGCGGCCTTCATTGTGTTTGCGCGGTGATGACACAGGAATTCCTAGAATTCAGCCGCAAGCAGGGAAATGATCTCATGACTGCACGGCCTGAATTCTCCTTCCCCGGCCTCAAAGCTGGCGATCAATGGTGTCTTTGCGTTCTCCGCTGGAAAGAGGCCTTCGACCACGGCTGTGCCCCAAAAGTCGATCTTAATGCCACCTCGGTAGTCGCCCTCGAATTCGTTGATCTTTTGGACCTCAGAAAACACTCGGTCTAATGAACGAAGAGTATCATCAAACCCACTTTATCGCGGAGCTTGAGCGAGAGATCTCTCCCGATCATTCCTTCATCATCATCGCGCACAATCCTTCTGGAGAGATTACGTCCGATGAAACAAACGACGAAAACAACACCCTCCTTCTCGAAGCCATTCAAACTTCAAAATGGGGTTACTTACCCGTCACTGGTAAATGTGAAGATCACGCCGAGGCTGGCTTCGGAGTTAGGTGTTCCCGCGTCGAAGCCATTACGCTGGGCAAGCAATTCCGACAAGACGCCCTTTACGAAATCTGCGAGGATCAAGTCGTCCTTGTCGACTGCAAGGAAATCGAAGCCGATGAAATGGTCGGAAAATGGTCGGAACTCCAAGCACCCACTTCATGAGCAAACATCCCCTTATTACCGCTGCTGATGATCTCCGCAACGACCTGCGTGGCCTGAAATTTCCAGATCCCGTCGCTTACACTTATAACCCACTCGAATATGCTTGGGACCGTCATTGCGACTACTTGAAAAACTTCGGAAGCGGAACCAAGAAGGTTCTTTTCCTAGGCATGAATCCCGGACCTTATGGAATGGCTCAGACCGGCGTCCCCTTTGGCGAGATCTCCCACGTCAGAGATTGGATGGGTATCTCCGGATCGGTTGAAAAACCCGACCTCGAACATCCAAAGCGCCCGATAACCGGCTTCAACTGTGAACGCTCCGAAGTTTCCGGCCGTCGTCTCTGGGGACTCTTCTCCGAACTCTTTGATTCAGCCGATGCCTTCTTTAAAAACCACTTCGTCGCAAACTTTTGCCCCCTTGTTTGGATGAAGGAAACCGGAGCTAATCTCACACCGGACAAACTTCCAACCGATTGTATGGAGCCGGTTGAAAAATCCTGCCGTGAATCGCTCGCCCGAATCATTGAAATCCTACAGCCGGAAAAACTTATTGGCATTGGAGCTTTCGCTGAGAAACAACTTGCCTTTGTCAAAGAGGACCATCAGCAACTCGGAAAGATCCTGCACCCATCCCCAGCTTCCCCAGCTGCAAACCGAGATTTTTCCGGCACCGCTACCCAGCAATTAATCGCCCTGGATATCATCGACGGCGCTTAGCAAAAAACTCTGGGCCTCCTGATCTGTCGATTAAGTAAATTAATCTCAGTAAGCCCGTGTATCCTGCGCTGCTTTGCTAGCTCCAATAACAAAAAACTGAAAATCTAACGTCAGCGAAAATAGATCAGAGCGAATGATTCATTTTTCAGGTGAGAGAAGGTATTGGAAAGTCCTTCGAAATTTGGCGATTTTAGGAGAGATCACCGCCTGACAATAACCCTGATTGGGATTACGATTGTAATAGTCATCATGCTCTTCAGGAGCAGGGTAGAACCTATCAAAATCCTTCACTACTGTCACAATGTCAGAATCAAAGGTGTCAGAAATTTCCTCCAAAAGATCCTCAGCGATCTGCCGTTCCTGATCGCTCCGGTAAAGGATAATACTGCGGTATTGGGTTCCAATATCAGCACCCTGTGCATTTAGCGTAGTCGGGTCGTGGGTTCCCATATGAATACGCAAGAGTTCCCCGTAGCTCACTACCTTGGGGTCATAATTAATTTGAATGACTTCGGCGTAACCTGTCTTTCCAGTGCAAACCTCTTTGTAAGTCGGGTTAGCTGCCTCACCGTCACTAAAACCACTTCTAACCGCACTCACACCTTTCACGCTCCGAAAAAAGGCTTCAGTGCACCAATAGCACCCACCACCAAAAGTGGCGACCGCATCAATCTCTTCAACCTTCTTGAGCGCTACCGCGTTAATGCAGTAACGAAGACCACCTGGTGCTGGGCCATCTGGGAAAACATGTCCGAGATGTGCCTCACATCTATTACACAAAGTTTCGATGCGCGTCATTCCCATCGTATTATCTCCATGATAAGAGATCGCATTTTCCTTCGCAGGTTGCGTGAAAGAAGGCCAACCAGTCCCACTGTCAAATTTCTCACCAGCATCAAATAATAAGGCATCGCAGCAAACACAGGCATACTTACCCGGCTCAAATAACTCACACATCCCGGAACTGAAAGGGCGTTCGGTTCCGTGTTGCCGGGTGACGTGAAATTGCTCCGGCGCAAGTTGCTTACGCCATTCGTCTTCCGACTTCCGAACCTCACAATCGGGATCAGCATTTCCATCCGTCGCAAATTTAACGATATCGTTCCAAGTTAACATGTTTGTTTTGATTAGATTCTTGGGAAGAAATCCTATTCCCGGGAAAATGCAAGATTAGCGGCGCTTCCGGGCCAGCAAGATACAATGGCGGGATCGCTTTGACTTTTCATGAGGCTTAGAGGCAAACTCCTCGACCTGAAAACCGGCCTTGATTAATAGCTTCTTAAATCGAGGAGCGGGCTCGGACAGCCAATAAGAGAGGCATCCTTTCGCGGTGAGAACGTTACGCAACTGATCAAGGAACCCCGGCGAGTAGAGGCGTGAGTTACCAGATGTGATGAGATCATCCGGTGTGTTGTCGATATCAAGGAGAAGTGAGTCGTAAAAACCCGGATTTGTGTCGGAAATGATGTTGTAAAGATCACCCTGAATAATGTGGGTCCGAGGATCTTCCAAGAGTGGTCCATTGTGCTCCACAAGGTGAGTCCGGTTCCACTCGATAAGCGGAGGCATCAGCTCTGCAACATCAACTGTCGCAGGGCTCCCTATCAGCTCCAAAGTTCGCTTCAAGGTGAAGCCCAAGCCAAGCCCACCAATCAAAATTTTAGGATGAGAGGGCCTCGATCCCTTCCCTTCTTTCAAAGCCTGGCATCCGTAATCAGCCAGCATTTGTTCAGAGTAAGTGAGTGCAGTACTCATCAACTCGAACCCGTTATACTTAAGATAGATTTTCCCGTCGTGCTTGTGGAGCGAATAGATCGTGCCGTCCGGCATGGTGGACTCGGCAAGCTTCACGTAGGGTTTCATTACAAAGACCTTGTCCACTGACGCCAGATGAGCAAGGCAAACCCTAGCGATTCAGCGCTCTGATCATCTCGCGCCCTAAGGCATCACCAATCAAAAAATAACTCTCAGCATTCCCATACCAATGGTGGCCATGGCCAATATTCGGCGAAAGCTCCGGTGGACGTGCAAACTCCTTCGTGCTTACAAACCACGTCTTCTCAATTTTTTTTACCCCTTCATTTTGCGCCTCGCGAAATTTAGCCATACCAGAATTAGGTTTAGCTTCTCCTCCATTTCCAAGTTCACCGACAACGAAAGGTAAATTCTTGAGGGAAAATTCCTTCCTTAGATCTGCGACAAAGTGAACGAGGTTTTTGGAATACTCTGCTGTTGCCTCTTGTGAGACCATATCGTTCCAACCCTGCATCCAGACAAATCCTCCAAGCTCGTAGGCATCGGGCCCAAAATCATCCAGACCAGCTCGAATCTCATCGACCATCTTGGCGTAATACTTACCGGTCTCACCCTTCGAACTTGGTGGCCGAAAATCTTTAAACAAACTCTTACCTCCCCACGCGGTTTTGATGAGATAAACTTCACGATCTCTAAAATATTCCCCAACTACGTGGCCGAATTGTAACTCGGGCCCAATATGACTAGAGCCACCGTAACCCGTATATCCGACTGTTAGCGGGCCACTCCGAATCTGATCTTTCTGCTTATATCTGATTCTTACGTTCCGGGGTCCAATCCAATTGCCTTGATTATCGCGAAGGTGCTTCATCTTGTTCTTACTCTGCGAATGTTCCATCGACCATACCAAGTTGCCCTTTCCAGCATTGTAATGCTTCTCATGGTCCATTGAAACTACCCCCTGGCCCTGCATGTTTGATTGACCTGCAAGAACAAAGACCAAGGCCTTTTTTTTCTGAAGCTCTTGTGACAACCAAGGCTCCACTTTATTAGCCCAAGCCCTACCGTGAGCCCGTAAACCCTTCCCGCTGAAATGCACTCCTTTCCCATCGTGATCGCGATTCTCTCCCATCAATAAATCAGTATCTGGACCTTCCAAGGCGAGTCCTGATTCCCAAAGAGCCCTTTGCGCCGCACGAATATCTTCTGACCCGGGGTCTTCGGGTGTATGATAACTTGCCTGAGCCACAAACCAAGGACACTCCCATTTAAGATCCTTCCGAGTCGCTTTGATCAGCTTACTAAGATACTCCTGATACAACTTGCCTGGCAGGGTCCGGCTTTCGTCCTTTTGATTGGCATCGGATTCGCCCTGATGCCACAGCACTGCTCGAAAACCATTTCGTCCCAAAGACTGCACTCTTGAGATCAATTTACGATAGACTTCACCCTTGCTCATCCAGCCACCCCGGGGATGAGAGGCAACCTTATTCATGATGGTGGGAGGATTCGGGAACCGCTCCCCTTCCGGCAACCATTCGCGCACGCTCGTCGCGCCAACCCCAGTCGAAACAATCCCCACGGGAACCTTGAATTTTTTCACTAGCTCGTTGGCAAATGGTGGAATAAAACTTCCTCCCCGACCACTAGCGCCCGGCTGCGGGTCATCAGCAATCCGCCAAGATTTTCCATCAAAAGTAGAGACCTTTTGAATGTTTACCTTTTGCTTTTCCTCCCCGTGATTCGCCGAGTTTGATTGCCCGGCGATCACGAAGATTTCACCGATTCCAACATGTTCAACAACCACTTTCCCCACGATTGTCTCACCTACCACAGCCTGGACATCCAAACGATGCCAACCGCCTGCCAAATGCCGTGACGGAAAGCTAAACTTAGAATCACCCTTTTGGACCACCCCTAGGGTAGAGACGTTCCCATCACTCTGGGCCTGTTGAAGAGGTCCAAACTTAACCTGAATTTTCGTAGGCTTGGATGCTGGTTCACTAAGCTGCCCGCTAATAATTAAAACACCTGAGCTTTGATCACTTCGCTGGAAGACCTGATAATCTAAAGGTGAACTCAAAATAAACCCAGCAGCTCCAGCACATAAAGAAGCGACACTGCTCAAAACCCCTAAAAGAATAGCCCCAAATTTCATAACAGGCACCCTCTCAGCAAAGTAACTCCAGATTAAGCTTAAAGGAAAAAAATTGCGGGAATCCTCCTAAAATCAACCCACTAGACTCTCTAACCTTGAATTCACAGAACGGGATTCTCTAACCCAAAGGAAAGTATCTCCTCGATAGTATTGGGGATTTTGGTTCAAAAATCCTCACTGCTTTATTGTTCCTCAATTCGTGACTTGCCGAATCGTGAAAAACTGGTCTAAAGACCTACTCCAATTTGTTCCTAGACTCCGAAAAATGATCAGAATCATCGTCCTACCTATCTTTTTACTTTGCCTCCCAGTTGCTGCAAAGGAAACAAAAATTAAGGCGCTTCCCATCAGCACTCCTGAGAAAGTTGGCATGTCGACAGAAATTCTCGCGAAAATCGATCCAGCACTCGAAGAACTCATCGAAAAAAAGAAGCTCGCCGGCGGATCCGTTTTGATTTTACGCGAGGGGCAAATTGTCTACCAAAAACAATTCGGATACGCCAACCGGGCCGCTAAAGTTCCGATGAAAAAAGATACTATCTTCCGTATCTACTCGATGACTAAAGCCATCACATCAGCGGCTGCCCTCATGCTTTATGAAGAAAAAAAACTCAATCTTGACGACCCCATCACGAGATTTCTTCCGGAATTTGCACTTCTAAATGTTTGGCAGCGAAGAGGCGATCCTACCCCTGCAAAACCACTGCCCACGATTCGCGACCTCCTTCGCCACACCGCCGGCTTCTCCTATGGCTGGAGCGGGCACCCTGTAGACCGCTACTATGGTCGCTTCCAACCGCTTGACCGTGATAAAACACTCGCTGAGATGTCTCGTTCCATCTGTGGCACCCCCCTCCTCTTTCAACCCGGAACGAGATGGCACTACGGGATCAATACCGACATCCTCGGTCGTGTCATCGAAGTTGCTTCTGGGCAAACCTTCGACGCATTCCTCCAGCAAAAGTTCTTCACGCCTCTAGGCATGTCCGACACCGGCTTCTACGTTCCTGCCGAAAAAGCAAACCGTCTCGCTGATGTCTACCAGACAAAAGGATTTTTCCTCACAAACTCCGAACCCGGAAAGACTTCTCCATTCCTCAAAAAACCCGCAAACCTCTCTGGCGGAGGGGGGCTCGTCTCTACGATCAACGACTACGCACGCTTTCTTCAGATGATTGCCAATGGCGGTAACTTCCAAGGAAAACGATACCTCAAGGCTGACACCGTCAAGCTCATGAACACCAACCAACTCCCGGACGAGATCGCTTCCATCTCCCTCGGGGAGCAACGCCATGGCACCGGATTTGGCCTTGGGTTTTCCGTTCGTATCGCCCCTGACAAACGCTGGGCCAAAGACGCAGCGATTGGCGAATACGGCTGGGGCGGCATGGCATCTACCCACTACTGGATTTCTCCTAAAAACAAACTCGTAGTCGTCACCATGGAGCAAACCATTCCCTACAATTGGAATCTCGAACGCCTCCTAAAACCCATCGTATACCAAGCCATTAAAGAGTAAGTTCTCTTGAAGAAAGATAGCTACGGGATGCCTGCTCAGCAATAAGTGATCGCCCACCGAATCAATTCCTCTTCAGATGTTTGGAAGCAAACTGGATAAACTTTTCCCAATCCCCCCCTTCGATCGAATGCCCGCCGGGCCGAATGTGATATCCTACCTCACCATCCATCACCGCCTGCCCAACTTCTGGCGATTTCTCACTTTCCAGACCTTTTTTTCCAAGTAAGCGATAGACCTCACTCGCATGATAGGCAGATAAATATTCTCCCCGTCCATCAGCCCACGTGTCTTTCACTCCACTGTGCACATAAACCGGGCGCGGTGCGATACATGCCAACAACATATGCTGATCCACCGGGAGATCATCTTCCTGCTCGACGAACTTCTGAGCATTACGACACAACCAATAAGGAAAACGCGTCACCATTTTCTTCAAGGTCTCGCCTGATTTTCTTCTCCATAAAGCAGCCCCAGCGCACCCCGACTGAGCCGAGATCGCCATCGCAAATCGCTCATCCTGCGCCGCCGTCCACAAGGCCGTTTTCCCCATCTTGGAGTGCCCCATGATAGCCACCCGTTCCGCATCAATCTCAGAATCAGTTTCCAAATAATCTAAGGCTCGCATCCCCCCCCAAGCACAGGCTGAAAGCACGCCCCACTCATGAGCTTTTGGAAAACTCTGCCCTTCAGGATAAAATAGCCGATGGATACTATCTTTAAATTCCACCTCGTTGTGCCTCACTAAATCTTCGTGATAAACCGCACAAAAGGCAAAACCCGCATCCAAAATCTTCCCCAGCGGCCAGCCATTTTTCAGCCGATCGCTTCTCAAGAATCCCGCGTCAAAATCACCCGACCGGGTATTGTTGAAGCTGTGTTTCATAATCGCCGGCACCGGCTTCGCCACCTCATTCGGGACAAAAAGCAAAATCCTCATCGTTTTCGCTCCCTTCTCCGTTTTGATTTGGATTTCGACATCCTTCCGCGTTGCCTTCCCTCTCATAAAAGCCCTGTCCTTTTTCACTTCCCGAAAAGTCAACGTCATCGGTGTTGAAGGCTCTGGAACCCGCCCATAAACCAGATTACTGAAAAGTGACATGATCTGAGGTCTTCTCAAAGAATGCCACTCTTCCGCTGTCGTGATTCGCCTCCCCTCTGCAGTCACCAGAAGCTCGGGCAAATCATAAGCCGGAACCTTGGTCTCGTCATAATTGACATCCTTGTCTCCTTCCTTCGCCTGGCGCCCGAAATTCACTCCCATCATTACTAACATGAGAATCGCTTGATATTTCATCATTCCAATATGCGTTCCCCAACTATCCCCCGTCAATCAGACAACCTCAACTTGTCATTTTTTATCCAATCTCTAACGTCCACCTCTCATGAAGCTTCTTCTCACCCTAGCTCTTTTTTTCTCTATTCCTGCCCTTGCTCAGATCTCGTATAAGGGCACGTCCGGCCCTGGAAAAGGAAAGCACATCGTCTTCATTGCCTCTGATCACGAATACCGCGCCGAGGAAACCTGCCCCGCCCTTGCTCGAATCCTCACTAAATATCACGGCTTCAAAACCACTGTTCTTTTCGGAGTCAACGACAAGGGGGAAATTACCGCCGGGGCTTCCAACATCAAAGGCCTCGAGGTTCTTAAAGAGGCCGACCTCATGTTCATCTTCACACGCTTCCTAAATCTTCCTGACGAGCAAATGGTTCACATTGACGACTACCTCCAGCGCGGTGGCCCCGTCGTCGGACTCCGCACCTCTTCTCACGCCTTCAAGATCCCCAAAGGCCGAAAATATTCCCACTACGATTTTCAATACAAAGGCAAAGACTTCGATCGCGGCTTCGGACACCAAATTCTCGGCAACACTTGGGTTGGCCATTACGGACGCAATCATAAGCAATCCACCCGCCTTCAAATCACCTCAAAAAATAAGGACCATCTCATCCTTACTGGAGTCGGTAACAACGCTCATACGATTGCTGGAGCCTACACCGGCATACCTGATCAAACATTCACCGTAATCACCGAGTCCCAGCCCCTCAACGGCATGAACAAAGATTCTTCTGTCGATGAGACTAAAAAACCTTCCCCCTCAACTTGGACCCGCCACTACACCAGCAAAAGTGGAAAGAGAGCACGCGTTTTCCACTCAACCCAAGGAGCTTCCCAAGATTTCCTAGACCCCGATTACCGCCGACTTGTCATCAATGGAACCTACTGGGCCATGGGGCTTGAAAAGAAAATCAAAGCCGATTCAAGCGTAGATCTTGTCGGGCCATACAAGCCCACCACCTTCCGGAACGGCGGCCACGTCCGCGGCCTAAACCCAGAAGTTTACCAGGACATCAATTCCCCCATCCCTAGTAAAAGCACTCCAGCTTCCACCGATGCTCGCCGTAAGAAAAATGCAGCAAAGGCAAGAGACGCTAAAAATTCAAAGACTGACCGTAAAGCGCCATCTAAAGATCCAGAGCTCGCCAAATACTATATCAATCGTAAAACCTCGCCCCGCCCAGAAAAAATCCAACCAGTCAAAACCAAGCTTCCTCTGAAGATCTCCCCCGGGTCCCGTATTGCTCTCATCGGAAATCTTCTCCTTGATGCCGAACGCCGCTTCGGTCACCTCGAAACTCTTCTCCACCAGCACCATCCGAAGCATAAGCTCACCATTCGTAACCTTGCTTGGCCAGCTGATGAAGTCGATCTCATGCCCCGTCCCGATAACTTCGGCGACCTTGACCAACATCTCCACTACTTCAAAAGCGACCTCATCATTGCAGCCTACGGCTACAATGAATCCTTCGGCGGAGAAGAAGGCCTTCCCGCTTTCAAGGAACGCCTTGATCAATTCCTGACCCATCTCAAATCTCAAGCATACAACGGGAAAACCGCCCCCCAAATCATCCTTCTTTCTCCCATAGCGAGTGAGAACATCGCTGCTGTTAATGCCGGTGATCGAAACAACAAAAACCTCGCACTTTACACCCAAGCTCTTGCCGAAGGAGCGAAAAAGCACTCCATCGGTTTCTGCAACGTCTTTGATGGCACCAAGGCCCAGGTCATCGCCAGTAAGCTCAATCAACGAACCATTGATGGGCATCAAAACAACATCCATGGGCACCATCAATTCGCAAATATCGCGTTCAAGGCTCTCTTCGAAAAAGACCCCACTGCTCTCAACGAAGACCTCCGGCAACTCATCGTCGATAAAGCCACCCAGTTTCACTATCGCTACCGCCCTCTCAACACCTTCTACTACACTGGGGGGCGCAACAAATCCTATGGCTACCTCGATTTCCTTCCTGCCATGCGGAACTTTGATCTCATGGTCGCCAATCGCGACACCGCCATCCACAAAACCGTCACCACCGGCAAGCTCGTCAAACCGGACGACTCCAATCTCCCAAAACTCGATGACGTCCTCCTGTCACGCGGAGCCAACAAGTTTCTTTCCCCGGCCGAAGAACTGAAGGCCTTCAAAATCGATCCACGTTTCGAGGTCAATTGCTTTGCCTCCGAAGAAGATTTCCCCGAGATGGCCTGCCCTATCCAAATGCGCTGGGACAAACACGGCCGTCTTTGGGTCTCCACCTCCGTCACCTACCCTCATGTTTATCCCGGCCAAAAACCTTGCGATAAAATTATCATTCTCGAAGACACCGATCAAGATGGCAAAGCCGACAAATGCACCACTTGGGCCGATGACCTTCACATCCCCCTCTCCTTCGTCCTTGATGGCAACGGCGGCGTCTTCTGCTCCGAAGAACCACACCTCACCCATCTTACCGATACCACCGGCGACGGTAAAATGGACCACCGCGAAATCGTCTTCACCGGCTTCGGTTGTGAGGATTCGCACCACGCCCTCCACGATTTCACCTGGACTCCCGGTGGAGACCTTCTCTTCCGCGAATCCATCTTCCACAACTCCCAAACCGAAACTGCTTATGGCCCGATCCGCGCCAAAAACTCCTCTTGGTTCCTCTACCACCCTTCCACAAAAAAGCTCACCGCATTCGGAGCCTACCCAAATACGAACCCCTGGGGGGTGACCTTCGATCCATACGGAAACCACGTCGCGTCTCACCCCGTCTTCGCCTCCACCTTCCACGCCACTAATCCCGATTATCCTAGCCAGCATCCCGGAGCCAAAGGGATGCAGGCTTACTCCGGAGTCTGCGGTCAAGACTTCGTCTCTCACGACTTCTGGCCCAAGGAAATGCAAGGTGGCTTCATCAAAGTTCGCTACAAACCAACCAACCGCGTCGAGTTCCACCACTGGAATGAAGAACCCGCCCACTTTTCCGAAAAATATCAATTTGACCTCATCTTCTCCACCAACCTCTCCTTCATCCCAGTCGATTTTCGCTTCGGTCCACGCGGGGCAGCCTATGTCTGCGATTGGTATAACCCAGTCAAAGGCCACGCTCAATACTCTCTTCGTGATCCCCGCCGCGACCGCAAAGCAGGCCGTATCTGGCGTATTATCCCCAAGAAAGCCAAACTCGATTCCGCGCCAAAGATTGCCCCAGCCTCCATCACCGAACTCCTCGACCATCTCAAGTCGCCTCACTACCGAACCCGCTACTGGGCAAAGCGGGAACTCCGGAGCAAGTCTTCTAAAGAAGTGCTCAGCCCGCTTTTGGCTTGGACAAAAAAACAAAAGACCCCTCTACATCTTCTCGAGTCTCTCTGGCTCCACCAAGCCTTCGACCAACCCAACGTAGAGCTCTTGGAAAAACTCATCCGCTCCGACAACCACCTCGTAGCCGCTTCTGCCTTTGGTCCTCTCCGTTTCTGGGCTCCCGAGCTTCTACCCTCGACATCACTAGGCCTTCTGAATTACGGCATTTCCCATCCCTCCCAACATGTCCGCCGCGAAGCCGTCCTCTGCGCTTCCTATCTGGTCCCCTCCCACAGCAACCGGACGAATTCTTCAATCACTCCGTCCTCACTCATCAATACCCTTGCGCCAATATTCGAACAAGAAGCCGACACCCACCTCGCCTACGCGATCAGCACCGCTCTTAATTCCTCAGCTCTGAAACCTCACTGGCAGGATTCACAACACTCCCCCACTATCACCAAGGCCCTCGCGGATTTCAAAAAATTAAACAAGCTTAAACCTAACACGAAAAATGCTAATGAAGCTTCTTTTGACGCACAAAAGGGCCTTCAAACGATTGATATTTCCTGCATCCCAGAGCGACTCCTCTTCACCAAAGATAAGTTTAATGTGGAAGCAGGGAAACCGGTTCGTCTTCACTTCTCAAACCCAGACGTCACGGAGCACAACCTACTCATCCTCGACCAAGGCACCTCCATCCAACAAATCGGTGAGGCCGCTAATCGTATGGCGGCCGATCCCGAAGCCGCGAAAAAGGGCTTCATTCCAAACGACAAACGCATCCTCCACGCCACCAAACTCCTAAAGAAAGATACGGTTCAAACCATTCGCTTCATGGCGCCCAAAAAGCCTGGGGAATATCCTTTCCTCTGCTCTTACCCCGGCCACTGGACCATCATGAAAGGCGTCATGATCGTAAAATAGAGGCCGGCCAGATCACCTCAATTCCTTCCGGGCCCACTCCATCGTCTTCTTGGTCATCATGTCATCAGAGGGTTCCTCTTCCATAATTTTTCGGGTCAACTCGGCTTGAAAAAGATAGGCGAAGATCTCATTTGGGTGATCGTATCCGGTATGGATTGGGAACTGCTTTTTCCAGCCCCTAATCAGATTTGGATTAACGAGCTGAGGCCTCTTCCCTCCTTTTCTCCAAATCACCCGATAGGTTTCGCCAGTTTTTCGAAGAGGCATTATTGCTTCCTGGAAGGAAGCGGGCATCATCGCCGGATCATCCTTCTCATCGAGAATTGTCTTAAGCCAATAATAATTCCCCTCGTAATCTACAATCCAACGATTTCCCTCTAGTCCATCAGGATTTTGAATTTCGTTGCGCGCCACCCACTCATCATGCCCCACCTTTCCGTCAACTAATCCGTAAACCCCAGTATAAAGGCCCGAAAACCTTCGAGGGAAGCATCGCTGAAGCACATGGATTTGTTCGTGGACAATAATCGTCCCTGCACCCGCCAGCGTCTTCCTACTTTTTCCATGCTGACGATAGTCCTTCACCATGCGATCAAGCGCCCCCTCGGCAATCACCACAGACAAGCCACGAGTATGGCAAAACCCTCCACAATGATCCCCCTTCACCTTAACCACCTGCCATGGTTGGTTGGCTAGAAGCGGAAAATCTTCCACTAATAGCTTGCGATACTCCCCGACCATCCAGAGAACAACTTCTCTTTCTTCCCGAGTAAAATCCATCACAGCATTTCCGAACCTCTTTCGCGCTTCTTTTTCCAAAGCTTCACCTTTCAGAGCTTTCCCCACCACTTTCCCGGTCATTGCCTCAACTTCGCGCCGATTGAGTTCCGTGTAATAAGCTTCAAAACTCTCCCCGAGATAAGCTCGCCGTCCCTCGTCTACCTCAAGGCACTTTACTGTCTCGCGAACCAAGGGGCTTTTTAAAATAGTCGCAGCTTGATGCCTTGTGATTCCATCTTCCCCGATGCGATCCAAAAAGTCCCCATCACCCATCACATTAGAAATATCCGACGGCACCTCGGCATCATCGACAGTATGAGACAGTCCCAAATTATGGGTCACCTCGTGCACCACCACAAAGGCATCTTGCCCAAGCGGAGGATCATCACCCTGAGCAATAAAAGTGACCCATCCAGGCTCCTGTCCAAGACCATTTGGAGCTTCCCTCCCATTGATCTTGCGTGCGAAAAACATATTTGCAATTCGCCGCGGCTGCCGAAAAACACCCTCTTCCATCGCCGCCTTCACGATCACGTCGACATCAATCTCACCATCCCTAAATGCGCGGCGCGACCATTCGACGGGCTCAAGAATCTGGAAATCAAGATCCCATCGACGAAACGGAAAATCAATCAAATCCTCCGGCAGATTAGCTTTAGCTGCACCACCACCTACATCGTCAGTCAAAACGATGGGCTGAAGTAAAACAGTGTGTCCAGTCAACTCATGACCGGAGACCGTATGAGCTGCCAAAAGGCCAGCAAAGACCAAGCCCTGGTTCATACCGGCTTCTTAATATGCATCCAAGCATGAACGTGCGGTTTGCCGCGGAAGTAACAAACCATGTTAGGTCCCTCCAACTGCCAGACATCCCAAATCTCATCCTCCCCGATATTTTCCTCTTTGTAGAATGCCATATGAATATTGTCCAACCCTCCAGCTTCGACCAACTTCAGCGCTTCCTTGGAATCCTTTTCGCGGAAAGGTGCCATGAGATCGCCAAGCACTTTGCGAACATGCCCTTTCTGGTCCCCGCTCATATCGCCAACGCGAATACCATCGAGTCCCTTTTTCTTTCCAGTCAACTTCACGGTAGCCCGGCCTTTTTCACCGCGACTCTTTCCACAGAGCGCCGATTGGCGCTGCTTGCCATCAAGCATTTGATATACCTCATTCGCACGAACCGCCTGATACCAATAAGCATTATCCTTATGATCGGGCTTCTCGTTAAAACTATCGGCCGCATGTCCGTAAAACAAGGGTCCGCCAAAAGCAGTTCCTTCATTCGAGTCTCCATCACAACGACGCGTGCAATGACGCCCAGTCAAAACAAACTCAAATTTCCCCGTCCTTGGCGTTCCAAAGATTGCCACCGATGACCCGCCCTCGAAACCGTCAAGCCCACTATCCCATTCCACCTGGTCGTAAACTTTTTCAGCATACTCCTCACTATGAATCCCCATGAAGATTTCCTTGATCATCGCCTGTTGATCTTTGGTGTAATGTTCAACGAGCATCTTCGTGATCAGCCAGTTATTTTCAATCTTTAAGCGAAGCTTGTGATCATAAGGAAAACACATCGCCTTCTTCTGCTCCTCGCTGAGAGAATCATAAAAGGTCTTAACCAAAGTCTCTGCCTCTGGCTTCTTTTTCTCTTTTTCAGCACCGATAATAGGAATCGCTCCAAATCCCAGTCCTGCCGCGGCGACAGTCGAATGACGAAGAAAAGAACGGCGGTCAATAGACAATGGATGAGTTTCTGGCTTCATAAATTTTTGATATACGACGGATAGCCTAGCAACTCAGTCACACTCTTCGACCATTTTTTTATTTCACTCTTGGCGATTTCCTTTTCATGTGCTGGCCGCTCGGCGCACTTTAGGAAGCGAAAAGAGCGTGAGCCATTTGATCTCTCTTCAATCCTATGGTCAGAGAAAGCCTCGTCTGATTCACTTACCCTGAGTGCCAAATTCTTGCTCTTCAGGACTGCTAGATCGTTGCTTCATTCTTTCTATCCAAAAAACCTAAGACCTTAATTTCTGGCGCAATAGCTTCCAGAAAAAAGTCCTTTTTCCTCCCCTTTACTTTGGATTTTCTCCATTATCTTGGAAATGGTGGTCAATTAGTATCTATCCTTGGCATTATTATTAGCGTGAAATCACAACATCGTAAGCGAATTCTACTCGAAATCGAAACTGCGATCGCTCCCGGACGAGACATGCTACTGGGCATCTCAAAGTTTGTAGGCGAGATTAATCGCTGGGATGTTCACCACAACGCCGGGAGCTGGTCTCTCCACGGAGACAACTCTGGCCCGTCTCATATTGAGCCTCTTGATCCAAAAATGCCGGTCGATGGGGTCATAACCAGGATCTATGATACCCACTCTCTTTCTCGGGCTAAAGCCCTTGTTGAAAAAGGAATTCCCGTTGTCGATATCTTAGGCGATCACTCCGACAGTTCTATTCCCCTCGTTCATACCGACGATGCCGGCATCGCTCAGCTCGCTCTCAAACATCTTCGGGAACAGGGCTTCACCAATTTTGGATTCTGCGGTATCGAAAACACTCGTTGGTCCGACCTCAGGGGAGATCACTTTAAGAACGCCACTGCAAAACTTGGTTGTAAAACATCCACCTTCTACGTCCCCAAATTACATTTTTCAAAGAGCGACATTTATAAAAATTTGACGCTCTCCTGGCTCCGCTCTCTTCCCCTCCCCATTGGGATTTTCGTCTCTTGTGACCACATTGCTCCCATCCTCATCGAAACTGCGAAACAAATTGGCATTACCATCCCAGAAAATATTGCCTTCGTTGGTGTGAATAACGATTCCGTTAGCTGCAACATCTGTAATCCCACTCTTTCCAGTATCGATGCCTCTCATTATGAGATCGGTTATCGAGCAGCTCGTCTTCTCAACCAGCTTCTTGAAGGTAAAGCCCCCAAAGATGACCCCATCTTTATTCCTCCAACCAAACTCGTTGTGCGAGGCTCTTCCAGCGAGCTCGCAATTAATGACCCCGCAGTTGCCCTAGCAGCCCGTTTCATCAACCGTAATGCTGGTAGCCTTATCGGCGTCGATGATGTTGTCAAAAACGTTTCTTTATCGAAACGCGAACTCCAAAGACGTTTCCGTCAATTCACGGGGCGTTCTATCCACGCTACGATCGTCGAGACTAGGATAAATATCGCGAAGCGCCTTCTCGGCAACCCGGAATACACGATTGATTATGTAGCCCAACTTTCTGGGTTCAGCAGCCGCCAACATTTCGCTAAAACTTTTAAAGCAGCAACTGGATTTACCCCAGGAGCCTTCCGTAAAAATCACAGCCTCCGATGAAACTATTACTCTTCCTTTGCATTATTCTTGCTTCATGCAAGGAAACCAAAAAAAGCCCAACCCCTCCTTTACAGGATCAGACTGGAGCCTCGCCAGACGAAATCGCAACGCGCCTAGTTCAAACCGAGGAAATGGTTCTCAAGCTCACTCCTCATCTCAAAAATCTCGCTCAAGATCTCCGCTCAAAAAACGTTCCTGCTGAACGCATCCCACCTGCCTGGCGCCCATACCTCGCTCCAAATTACACCTGGCTCAATGCGTCTTTTGGTATTCTCTCAGGAGGCTATGAAGAAAAAGAATTCATCACAAAAACTAAGTTCGAAGGACTCCTCAAAGACGAAGATGGCTCTCTTATTGGAATCCAAGCCAAACAAGACCTCACCTGGGGTTCTCCCAAAGAATCCCCATCACTCATCAACTGGTCCCAACTCGACTTCCAATCTTTAGCTTCTGAGCAAACCCTTTTTCAGGATGTCACAACCCAGGCTATTCCCTCCTCCTATTCCCGTGACGAGGCTCAACGCTCTAAGCATTACGAGATCACCGAACAAGCCCTCACTGAAAAAAAATTGATCCTTCCAAAACGAGAATACGCGGGGGTCCCAGACATGGAAAGCGCCCTCCAATACCCCTCTGTCAGCGTTGTCGATTACGACTCTGACGGACACGATGACCTTTTAATCACAGCCCGATACCTCGAGCCACAACTCTTTCGCAATCTTGGTAACGGAACATTTAGAGACACAACTCTCGAATCTGGACTCACTCCTGGCTACTGTGTTAATTTTATTCTATTTGCCGACTTTGATAACGATGGCGACCCTGATGCTCTTGTCTGTCGCTCTCTTGAACCGACGCTGTATTTTCAAAACAGCGGAGGCCGCTTTGAAAATGTCACCTCACGCCTCTCCGACCTCGGCAAGCAATTTTTCGTCGTGTCTGCCTGTGCCACCGATGTCAATCGTGACGGCCTCCTCGATGTCTATCTCTCCACCTACACTCCTGGCACTGACGTCAACCCCTCGTGGATGGACTATTACCTCCCACCTGCCGATAAAGCGCATCTCAATAAACTCTCCCAAGGCTCACACCCTTATTTCGATGATAGAGGTGCCGCAAATATCCTCCTAATGAATCGTGGAAATGGTCGACTCGAACGAGCGGGCGGAGACGTGATCAAGCTTTGGCGAAAAAGCTATCAACCCACGTGGGCAGATTTTGACAATGATGGCGACGACGATCTCTACATCTGCAACGATTTCTCGCCCGATTCTTACCTCCGAAATGACACCCCAAAAGGCTCGCCTAATCCAATCTTCACGGAAGCCTTTAAAGAAACTTTTCCTGATGGAAAAATGGCCTTCGGGATGGGCACTTCGCTCGGTGACTACGATCATGATGGCGATCTCGACCTTTTCGTCTCCAATATGTATTCCAAAGCCGGCAATCGTATCATCAAGCTAGTTGGAGAAGTCGATCCTCGTATTAAGGTTTCCGCTCGGGGTAACTTTCTTTATGAGAACAACAACGGAAGTTTTCGGCAAGTCGCCGCCCCCGATGCTGATGAAACCCGTACTGGTTGGTCATTCGGGGGCCAATTCGCAGACTTTAATAACGATAGCCATCTCGATCTTTATGTTCCCTGCGGCTATTACTCAGCCCCAAAAACAGTTGCGACTAATCTAGATTTGTGAAGTTGCTTCTGGAGCACGGTCGTGCTTACTGACCCAACACAATCAGAAAAGTTTCGTCAATCTAGCGCCTGGCAATCGCCGCTTCTAAATTTTCAGCTCCGCGTCAAACAAACTTCCCCATCGGGTCCCGCATACCGTAGCAACTCGCTAAGCGGAAATGAGCGTAACCGCCTCCTTATCTCTCAGAACGGCAGCTTCAACGACCACTCCCTCATCAGTGGAATTGATGCCAACGAAGATTCACGCTCTTTCGCGCTCTTCGACTACGACAACGATGGCTGGCTCGATATTGCCCTCGCTAGCACTTCATTTCCACGACTCCGTATTTTTCGTAATCGCTTCTCAGAAATTGGCAATCACGAAAAAGGTCGTCTCGTGCGCCTTAATCTCATCGGCACAACAAGTAACAGGGATGCCGCTGGCGCTGTCGTTATCGTCCACACCTCAAAAACCAAACGCGCTTTTCGAAAAAATCTAGGCCAAGGCCTCTCTTCCCAAAATTCACCCTCGATCTTTATCACTGTCCCACCCGAGGACAGTCTTGAAAAAATCACTGTCCATTGGCCATCAGGAAAAATTACTAATTATAAACCAACCAGCTCGAAAATGGTCATTTCGATTACCGAGTAAATGACCTTAAATCCGATAACGTTGGCGTACCTTTCATCACCTTCAAAATTCTGCCTTCTTTGTCCAAAATAAAACTCGAAGGTAACGGGGTCTCACCGAAATTTTTCTCCATATGAGCTTCCAATTCACCCCTCTTAGTTACTTCACGTAAAATCTTATAAGGTGGTTTAAAGGCTGCCTCAAACTTTCGCCACTCTTCCTCACCCTCCTTTTCATCTATCGGAAAGGCATAGAGCCCCAGCCCCTCCACCTTCTTCGAAAGCCACTTAAAATGCTCTATTTCCCCTTGGCAAACTGGACACCAGGTTGCCAAGGTCACCACCACATTCAACTCCTGTTCGACTTTTAAATCTAAACGATTTAGTTTTGGCGAAACAACTCTTTCGGGAATAACCGATCTCGCAATTTTAAGAACTTCGACCTCATCAACTCTCTCATCAATCGTCACCAAATCCCCCGCTTTCACCATCCCCACTTCACTCTTTTTTCCTGAAGGCCAAAACACAGTCACCTCATCCGCGTGGTCCGCATTTCCAATACCAATTAGTAAGGTCTCACTATTTTGCGCTGCAAACCCATCGCCTGCCCGCAGTTCACGACGCAGGGTCTTTTCTCCAATCTCGACCAACACATGAGCTCCAATTCCATCTCTAGGACTCCATTCCTCAGACACCTGAGCCGTTAAATTACCCCCAACTAACTTTACCCGGATCGCGTTGCCCGGTTCTTCTATTTCATTTCTGAAAAGCTGCAACTGTGGCTCGTTCGTATTTGTCAAAATGACATCATTCCGCCCGTCCCGGTCAAAATCAAAAAACGCAAATGCTCTCCCATCTGCTAAACTGTCTAAGCCAGTCACCCCAGAAATATCCTTGAATGTCTCTCCCCCTTGGTTCCAAAAAACACTGTTACTTTCTTTTCCACTAAATGAGTGACTCCTCAGGACCGGATTACCATCAACCTTCTTACTTGTGTCAATTACCCCCGGCATCACCCCATACTGCCTTATATCAACTCCCTCTTCGGAAAACTGCTTACTGAGATTGCTATCCGAACGCACGACCGCGCGCCACAAACTACTTCACAAATCAACTTCAGTTTCAGTCCCTGAAGGTGGCGTATAAAGACCATTCGCAACATAAAGGTCTAAAAAACCATCATTATCGAAGTCAGCAAACTGCCCACCCCACGACCATCCGGCCTGAGATACCTCACAATTAACAGGTTGGAATTTGGTTCCTGTATTACGCAATAACTTATTTCCTTTGACCCCTTCATACATTCGCTTCTCTAGACCATCGAACATTTTGGTAATTCGACTCCCAGCCTTGGAATACATATAAGTGAAGTAAGGATCGAGAAACCCATCATTATTATAGTCTCCCAAGGATACTCCCATTCCAAAACCCTCTAATTCATTTCCTGCCACTTCATTCGTAACATCTACCAAACGTCCTTCCTCGTTGCGAAAAACATAATCTGGCGCATAATCATTCGCCACAAATAAATCCGGATCGCCATCATTGTCATAGTCTGACCATGTGCCCTGGAAGCTGGACAACCATAAGTCTGCTCCTCCAGCTTTTAGTGATCTTGAAAACCTCCCATCCCCCTGATTGATCAGCAGAACATTCGGCGGCCCGGTCAAACGAAAAACCGGATGGTCCTGCCCCCTCCTCCGCTTCCATTCGACTTGTTCCTCCGGTGTCAAAAATTCGGTCGCTAAAATATTTCGAGGCCGAGAAATCGGCAATCGATATGTCGCCAAATATAGATCCAACAACCCATCTCCATTCACGTCGGCTGATGACATTGCTGAAGTCCAATAAGGCATTCCTCCGATTACATTCTCCTCCGTTCGATCAACAAACACTCCGCCTACATTTATGAAAAACCGCCCTCGCTCCAAACTCCTCCCGATGAAGACATCTTTATCACCATCGTTATCAAAATCCGCAAAAAGAGAACAATTACACACTCCATCCAAGTCCAAGCCTACTTTTTGCGCAACTTCCTCAAAGGTCCCATCACCTCGATTTCTCCATAACTGGTTGCGACCCCACCGAGCCGTAACATAAAAATCATCCCACCCATCCTCATCGAAATCTACAACTGATACCGAAGTGTGCTGATCCAACGAATCCCAAGTTGCGATATAATTCCAGTAGTGTCGCGGGTATGAAAATTTCGTTTCACCTGTAAAAAACACATCTCGAACATACTGGTCATGGACCGAATGCTGCGCTCTCTCCAAATCCTCGGGTGACCTTAGAACTCGACCTAAAACATCTGAAAAAAACGGTTTTTCACAAACCATCTCTTTCAACTCCAGATTTTCAATTAAACGGATTAGCCACTCTCCCTCTCTCTTGACCCACCAAATCCCCAATTTCCCATTCCATGCCCCCAACTTTCCTTCAGCTGTGGTACCGCGCAAAGTTACTTTTAGCTTCGTATGGAAATCTCCCGATTTACCAAAAGCTCCCTCCAAAGTCCCAAAACTAACTTTTTCTAATCTCCACACCCTTTCAAATAAGGCCTTCCAAATTTCACGCTCCCCTCTCAGTTCCATCTCTTCTTTCCCAACAGAAAACTCACCCATTTCAACCCCGGGGAAATCCCCTTGTGAAAATTTCAAATCGGCAATCGCCTTAAACCTAGCTCCCTTAATAAAAAGCTTTTCATTCCAGCCAACTTTCAGATTTGCCACGGCCCGCTTTAACCGATTCACGGGCCCAACCAACTCCGCTATCACTTCCTCTGTCATCACCATATTAGCATAAGCCTCTTCAGCTGAAATCTGCTGATCCCTTGTCTCTTGTTCGCTCTCTGGTCCTCTCCTCTCACCACACGAAACAATAACCGCGATACTCGCCGCCCAAGATAGCCGAAAAATCGTCATAACTAAAAACCTCTTAACTTTAAATTTACTATCTTAAGCGGTGTTAGCTTACTTTGCCAAAAAAAATGAACAAATGAAAACAGCCGCAGGATAATCTGAGCAAAAACCTCCCAGGCAACAGATACCTAATCTTCTAAGGGATCCAAAACTACTCAAAAACTCATTTTTTAAAACAGGGCCTTAAAGTAGTTCGACTATTAGTAGCACTTTGGTAGCGTTAGGATAACAAATTTAAGCCCTCCAAGATCTCAAAACCTTCCATATAGGGCACAAAACTATCCTAAACTTTGGATTTACACTCCAGTACGAATTGGATTATCCTTACAGGGTTAATCAAGCAAACTAAGATAAATTATGAAGACAACTTTCATTCTAACCTCTGCGTTCGTAGTCGGGCTCGCCAATGGCGCTACACTCGCTCATCGATATTCGTTCGATACTAATACGACAGACTCAGTCGGTGGCAACACCGGTGTTTTAGAAGGCGGCGCAACTGTTTCGTCCGGAAAACTGAGTCTAACAGGTCTTGGTGCTAGCACCGCAGCCAACCGAATGACGTTTACCAATCCCGTTGATATTGGTGGAAACTTCGGGACAACTGGCGTGACCATCGAATCGTGGTACACCGACGGCGGAACCGGCACTTGGGGTAAGCTTTTCCAATTTGGCAATAATGCCGCAGGACAAGAACTTGCCTTTACCTTTACGCGTGGAAATGGACAACAAACCGGCGTCGATCGCGATGGAGCAAAACTCTTTGGAGAACAAATCACACAAAACGCTCAACACCATCTTGCTATCACCGTATCCCCAGACGGCAATCTCAACACTTGGATCGACGGAAACCAAAAACTCACTGATGTCGACACCAACGATCTCTCCTCTATCAATACTACCTTTGAAGCAATCGGTGCCACAAGCTGGGGCGATCCTGGTATGAACGGCTCGGTCGACGAATTCCGAATCTGGTCTGGCGAACTCAGTGCGGCCGAAGTTGGAACCAACTTTGCATCTGGACCTAATAATTTAGTGCCAGAACCCAGTGGGATTCTTCTTACCCTCGCTGGAGGCTTTCTCTTCTTACGTCGTCGACGGGCCTAAAAGAGGATATAACCTTTAATTTTTTCCAAGGCCCGCCTCCTTCTTGGAGCGGGCCTTTTACACGGAATCTTTCATGTTGGCACAAATTAGCCCCAACCATTAATTTACAGATAGCTTTCATCTGTTGAATCTCGAATTGGGGAAGCTTATTCTTAAAACACCCAATTAACCCCAAAACAATTTTTGTTCTCATTCTATGAAAAACATCATCCAACTTTTCAGTTTTATCCTTTTCCTAGCACCTTTTTTGCCTGCGCAAGGTGCCACTCTTTCCCACCGCTATTCCTTCGATGCTGATACGACTGACTCGGTCGGCGGCAACACCGGTATTCTCGAAGGCGGAGCGACCATTTCCTCGGGACAATTAACTCTCACAGGTCTCGGCTCGTCTATCGATGCCAATCGAATGACCTTCACCAACCCCGTCGATATTGGCGGAAACTTCGGGGCGACCGGCGTAACCATCGAAACGTGGTATACCGACACTGGCACTGGCACCTGGGGTAAGCTCTTCCAATTTGGCAATAACGCCGCTGGACAAGAACTTGCCTTTACCTTTACGCGAGGAAATGGACAACAAACCGGAGTCGACCGCGATGGGGCAAAGCTCTTTGAAGAACAAGTCAATCAAAACGAAGAGCACCACCTCGTAATAACTGTCTCGCCTGACGGCAATCTCAACACCTGGATAGACGGCGTCCAAAAACTCATCGACCTAGACACCAATGAACTCGCCAACGTTAGCACTGACTTTGAGGCCATTGGTGCCACTAGCTGGGGTGACCCAGGAATGACCGGCTCCGTCAATGAATTCCGTATCTATGAAGGCGAACTCACCTCTCTCGAAGTCGCCGCTAGTACCGAAGCCGGCCCCGAGGAACTCTTTGTGGTCTCCGATTCTGATGGCGATGGACTCCCCGACACCTGGGAAGAAAAATGGTTCGGTGAGAATAATCTCTCCCAAGGCGCCAACGATGACCCTGACTCAGACAATCTCACGAACCTAGAAGAATTTACCTTCAACCTTAATCTTAACCCAAACAAAGCAGACACAGACGAGGATAACCTAGACGATGGTCGTGAAATAAATGAAGAAAAAACAGACCCTCTGCTGAAAGACTCAGATAACGACTCACTCACCGATGGTGATGAAATCTTAGTTCATCTTACTAACCCACTTAGTAAGGATACCGATGGCGACTTTTATTTCGATAACGTTGAAATCAAGAACAACTCTGACCCCAACGATGCCAATGACCCGAGTTCAGCTACTCCGACTTTAGCTCACCGATGGTCCTTTAATACTGGGGAAGAACTTACCGATTCAGTCGGTGGGAATACTGGAGTCCTTCGTGAAACAGCGGCCGTATCTGACAACCAACTACAACTCGACGGGATCGGCACCGGCCCTACCGCATCTAGCATGGGCTTTACCTCCCCGGTCGACCTCGGTTCCAACTTCAGCGGTAGCGGTTTTACGATTGAAACTTGGTATACAGACTCCGGCACCGGGATTTGGGGGAAGCTCTTTACCTTCGGTACTAATATTGCAGGACAGGAAATTGCTTGGACCAACGAGCGAGGGGGTAATGATCAAGCTCCCGGCCTCGATAGAAATGGTGCCAAAGAAATTTCATCAATCCCTTTTGGCTCTGGTGATCGCCTTTCTCTCGATGAAGAACACCACCTCGTTGTCAGTGTTGAACCCGACGGCACAACTAATCTTTGGATCGACGGCACCAAAGAGATAAGCGAACTGCCAACCAACCCAGTGAGTAATATCGTCACTAATACAGAATCGATCGGCTCAACCGCTTGGGGTGATCCCGGCCACTTCGGAAGCGTCAATGAATTTCGAATTTGGGAAGGCACTCTGACCGAGGATGATGTTACTGTTAACTTAGCCGCAGGTCCTGACTTCCTG
>Ga0228615_1000302_pt1 | contig 27927 bp, 23 predicted proteins | sample 16DmetaG_FD_190530 | JGI IMG/M metagenome (GOLD analysis project Ga0228615, IMG submission 190530) | Seawater microbial communities from Monterey Bay, California, United States - 16D | ecosystem: Environmental > Aquatic > Marine > Coastal | place: USA: California | collected 2016-10-17
AGTGAAGGGAGTCTTAAAATTCTCCAAGCAGCACCATAATCTGCCATTTTATTTTCAAATAATGTACGGCATTGATTTGTAATTGCTAAATACTGTTTTTTAGTCACTTCCATTTCAACTAAATTTCCATAAATTTCGAATTTAAATTTAGTTTTAAACTTCTATTTACAAAAAAGTTATCAAAAAGAAAATCACAAAGCAGGCTATCAATATCAAAGGAGAGCTAATCGACTTAAGTGAGCCTAAAGTAATGGGAATCTTAAATATTAACGAAGATTCATTTTATGATGGTGGAAAATACAACAGTATTGACATGGCGCTCTTGCAAACGGAAAAAATGCTTAACGATGGTGCTTTTTTCATTGACATAGGAGCTGCATCTAGTAAGCCTGGAAGCCCAATCATTAAGCCCGAATTAGAGCTTAAAAAATTATTACCTATACTCCAGGCCTTAATTAACCAGTTTTCAAAAACTCATTTTTCAATTGATACTTATAATAGTAAGGTGGCCAAGGAAGCCTTAAGTATGGGTGCAAGCATGATAAACGATATTTCTGCAGGTAGAATCGACCCTGAAATGTTTAAAACTGTAGCTAATTTTCGAGTTCCATATGTTTTAATGCATATGCAAGGAACTCCCAAAACCATGCAGGAACAACCTCAGTACGACAACATCACTCAAGAAATTAAGTTTGATTTAATCCAACAAATACAAGACGCTAATGCTCAAGGAATAACGGATCTTATAATAGATCCAGGTTTTGGCTTTGGAAAAAATATAATTCATAACTATCAATTGCTAAGAGAGCTCAATAGCCTTACCGACCTTAATTGTCCAATTCTAGTTGGTGTATCTAGGAAATCTATGATTTACAAAGTGTTAAAGACCGGTCCAGATATGGCATTGAACGGAACGACTGTGCTTCACGCTTGGGTACTCGAACGTGGAGCATCCATTTTAAGAGTTCACGATGTAAAAGAGGCTAAAGAATGTATCGACTTATGGACTGCACTTCAATAGTTTTTTTAAATTTACAAAAAGACCAACATTGGAGCTTACAGATTTTATTGATTTTTCTTTTATCGATGTTGTAGATATCCTTCTCGTCGCTTTGCTCCTCTTTTATCTATATAAATTACTTAAAGGTACAGTTGCTATCAATATCTTTATAGGAATTGTCATTATCTATCTTATTTGGAGACTAACAGATATACTTAATATGGATGTATTGAGTAATATCCTGGGTAAATTTATCAGTGTTGGATTTTTTGCGCTAATTGTTGTTTTCCAACAAGAAATTAGAAAGTTCCTTTTACTACTGGGTTCAACAAACTTTGCTACAAGAAGAAATGTATTGCGTTATTTTAGATTTTTAAATCAAGAGAAAAAAGCAACAAACATGAACTTTGACGTTTTGGTTGACGCTATTGAGGAAATGTCTAAAAATAAAACAGGTGCCATTATTGTTATTCAAAGAAATAACAGTCTTGAGTTTACCTATTCGGATAACAATAGGACGGACATCAAATTAGATCCCTTGGTTTTACAGAGTATTTTTTTTAAAAACAGTCCCCTACACGATGGAGCAGTGGTTATAAAAAACAATAGAATAAATGCCACTCGTGTAGTTTTACCCCTATCAGACAGAGCTAAACTCCCTGCTAAATTTGGCATGAGACATCGAGCCGGACTAGGAATTACTGAAAAAACGGATGCTTTGGTTTTGGTTGTTTCAGAACAAACGGGAAAAGTGGTCTATATAAAAGACAGTGAATTCCATCTTATTGATTCTTTTGCTGCTATAAAAGAAACCCTTTCGCAAGACTTAAGTGAGTAGCTTACAGCATAAGTTCTTCTGCAAACTGAACCTCATACAGCTTGGCATAATAGCCGTTGGAGACTTTAAGCAGCTCCTTATGTGTCCCTTGCTCTACTATATTGCCTTGGTGCATCACTATGATTCGGTCAGCATTTTTAACTGTTGCCAGACGATGTGCAATTACAATGGAGGTTTTACTTTCGGTTAGTGTGTCTATTGCTTTTTGAATTACTTCCTCTGTGTAACTATCTACAGATGAGGTTGCCTCATCCAAGACTAATATTGTAGGTTGTGTAATGTAGGCTCTTAGGAAAGCAATTAATTGACGCTGACCTGAGGAAAGCATCACTCCTCGCTCCCTAACATTGTAATCATAACCTCCTGGTAGTGATTCTATAAAATCATGAACTCCTATTTTTTTTGCAGCATCAGCTACATCTTCCCTATTAATTTCAGGATCGAAAAGGGTAATATTATTGAATAGACTGTCAGCAAATAAAAAGACTTCTTGTAAAACAACCGCAACATGCTTTCTAAGAGAATTCAGTTCAAAATCTTTAATTGGTATCGAATCAATTGTAATGTCACCAGTTTCGTATTCATAAAACCTCGAAAGCAAGTTGATGATGGTAGATTTTCCTGCTCCCGTAGCACCTACTATGGCTACTGTTTCTCCCGGTTTAATATCAAGCGAAATTCCATGTAAAACTTCCTCACCCTGAACGTAAGAAAAATGGAGTTGATCAAAAGATATAGCTCCTTCTAAAGTCTCTGGACTTTTAGTTCCTTTATTCTCTATACTATACTCGGTTTCAAATATTTTAAAAATACGATCCGCAGCTACCATACCCATTTGAAGAGTATTGAACTTATCTGCTATTTGCCTCAAAGGTCTGAATAACATTTGTGACATTTGGATGAATAAGAAAATAGTTCCTAGGGAAACTGCGCCTCCTGAAATGACATTTAAACCTCCGTACCAAACAAGCAAACCAATGGTGACAGATGAAGAAATTTCAGCAACCGGAAAAAAAATGGAGTTAAACCAAACTGTTTTTAACCATGCCTTTTTGTGCTTTTTATTTATCGCGACAAATTGATCATATTCAATCTTTTCTCGGTGAAAGATTTGCACAATTTTCATCCCACTAAGTCTTTCCTGAACAAATGAATTCAGATTCGCAACTTGAAAACGTACTTCTTCAAAAGCTTTTTTCATCGATTTTTGAAACAATCGTGTAGCGTACAATATTATTGGAAGTATGGAAAATACTATCAAGGTCAACGACCAGTCCACGTATATCATAACTCCAATCACCAGAACCATTTTAAGTAGGTCAGCAATAATCATAAAGAGACCCTGGGAAAAAATACTTGCTATAGTTTCAATATCATTTACGGCTCTTGTTACTAACCTTCCAACAGCAGTCTTGTCAAAAAAACTCATCTTAAAAAAAATGATTTTATTAAATAATTGCATTCGCAAGTCTCTTATCACCTTTTGCCCCAACCAATTGGCATAAAAGACAAATAAAAACTGGAAAATCACTTCTAAAAATAAAGCGACAAGCATAAAGCCAACAAATAGCAACAAGCCGTCGTAGTTCTTGGGCCTGATGTAATCATCTACCGTGATTTTAAGGAGATAAGGTGTTAATGTTGAAAAAACAGAGAGCAGAATTGCTGAAACTAAAACAAAGTAATAGGTTCTCTTAAATGGCTTTACAAAAGCCATCAATTTTGAGAAAAGATTTAAATCAAATATTTTACCGCTGACTTTAGCCATGTTCTAAATATATTGAATTTGGATATTCTATATGAGTTAAAAAAAGTCCTTCAGCTGGAACTGAATACCCTGCCAAAGAACGGTTTTTACTTTCAATTACAGTATGCATCTCTTGAATATTTTTTTTACCCAACCCTACCTCGATCAATGTTCCTACAATGGCTCGAACCATGTTTCGTAAAAAGCGATTTGCGGTGATGGTAAACACTAATCCTGTTTCACTTTTTTCCCAAACTGCTTTACTGATGATGCAAATAAAGGTTTTAACATCGGTATGTGCTTTAGAAAAACACTCAAAATCCTGATACTCTAAGAGAATTGAAGCTGCTTTATTCATTAGCTGCACATCCAAGGGCTTATACAAACTGTAACTAATACCCTGAACAAAAGGAGACTTTAAATTGTTCAAATGATATTCATAAGTTCTGCTGAGGGCATCAAAACGGGCGTGGGTTTTCGATTTGACTTCTCGAATTCGAATCACGGCAATGTCATTCGGTAAAAACTGATTCAGCCTAAAAATTAATTGTTCTACATCATTTATTTCACTATCGAAATGAGCAAACATTTGTTTAGCGTGAACTCCTGTATCCGTTCTTCCCGCGGCGGTTAATGGGGTTTGCTGTTTTAAAAGAACTTCCAGTGCATTTTCCAAAACCTCTTGCACACTAAGGGCATTGGGTTGCCGCTGCCATCCGTGAAAAGCTGAACCAGAATATGAAAATTCTAAAAAAAAGCGCTTGGAATTCATTTACAGCAAAGATACTTGGAATTATTTGCAGATACAATTCGAATAAGCTGCGATTCGACGAATAATTATAAATTCACTTTCCCTACTTTTACCATATAAATTTTTCTAGTGAAAAAAATAGTACTCCTTTCCGATACTCATGGTTTTATCGATCAAAAGATTAAAGATTATGTAGCCAAAGCTGATGAGGTTTGGCATGCAGGTGATATTGGCAAGACAAGTATTTTAGACGAGTTAGCTTCTATAAAACCTCTACGGGCAGTTTACGGTAATATTGACAGTCATAAAATCCGTCAGCAGGCTGCTGAAATTCTCAGTTTTAATTGTGAAGGTATTGATGTAATGATGACCCATATAGCTGGATATCCTGGAAACTACAATGCCAGAGCAAAAAATCTTATTACAACAGAAAGACCAGTTCTTTTTATATGTGGCCATTCGCATATTCTTAAAGTAATGCGGGATAAGAATTACGGTCATTTACACATGAATCCTGGGGCAGTTGGTATTTCAGGTTTCCATAAAATAAGAACCTTACTCCGTTTTGAGTTAGATACTGGCGAAATCAAAAATCTAGAGGCTATTGAATTGGGGTTTCGTGGGGCGCTATCGAATGCGGTCAACGGAGCGGACTAAAGCATTGTCATTACGAATGCCTCTTCTTGCAAGCCAAGTCAAAACTACCGTAATGAATGATAGCAATATGGAAATTTCTGTAAAATTTATATCATCAGAAAGATCAAAACTAGGCAGTAGCAGTCCAATTTGAAGCAATTGTTGCATACTGATGATTAAAACCACTAATGACTGTAATGAGCGTTTTTTAAATAAAAATAAGGACAGCAACAGTAAAACTGGAGCGATTAAAAAGCCATAATTATCCCTGTAAGCTTGACTAATTCCCTCATCAAATTCAATGTTGATTGATAGATTAAAAACAATAACTCCTACTATAAACGCAATAAGCAAATACAAAGATTGAATACGTTGAATCATTTTTTGATTTTTGACAAAATTAAGTTTTTTTTAAAACCAGTTATTTTAAATTAAAAATTTGTAATATTGTTCTTCTACAAAATACTTCTGCTCTTGAAAGAATTCTTTCTGATTAAGAGCTACAATCTAATAACTTCATGTACGAAATAGCTACTCTTAAAACAAAGAAATTACCTGAATTACAGGAAATCGCAAAAAAAATTGGGATCAAAAGAATTACAGGTCTTAAAAAATTAGATCTTATTTACCAAATAGTTGATTTTATAGCCTCCAGACCGGATGAAGAGTCCAAAAGCGAAAAACCTAAAGAAACATCTCCTCCCGAGGAAAAAAAGATATCGATTAAGGTGCTCCCAGTACAAAAATCAAAACCAAAGCCCCAAAAAGAGAATCAACATCACCAAAAAAACAACTACCCCAATCAAAAAAAATCAGTACAGCATCAAAACAACAATAACCCCAACAAAAACGGTGCTCAAAAAAGAAATGATAACCAAAACAAAAACCGTCAAGACCATAATCACAACAAAGACAATAAAAGTAGATATCGTCAACCAGACTTTGAATTTGATGGAATAGTGGAAACAGAAGGTGTTTTAGAAATGATGTCAGAAGGGTATGGATTTCTCCGCTCTTCGGATTACAATTATCTTTCATCTCCAGACGATGTATATGTCTCTCAGTCTCAGATTCGTCTTTTTGGACTAAAAACAGGGGACACAGTCCTGGGTTCTGTTCGACCACCTAAAGAAGGAGAAAAATATTTCCCCTTAATTAAGGTGGATAAAATTAATGGACTAGATCCTAAAGTCGTTCGTGACCGGGTTTCATTCGAACATTTAACCCCTCTTTTTCCCCAAGAAAAATTCAACCTTGCGGACAAGCAAAGTACGATCTCAACTCGGATTATGGACTTGTTTTCACCAATTGGAAAAGGTCAAAGAGGAATGATTGTATCACAACCCAAGACTGGTAAAACCATGCTGTTAAAAGATATTGCAAATGCAATTGCAGCTAATCATCCAGAAGTTTATCAATTAATTCTTCTTATCGATGAACGTCCTGAGGAGGTTACTGATATGCAGCGAAATGTGGATGGTGAAGTAGTCGCTTCTACATTTGATGAGCCAGCTGATCGACACGTAAAAGTTGCCAACATCGTTTTAGAAAAGGCGAAGCGTTTAGTAGAATGTGGTCACGATGTGGTTATTCTGTTAGACTCTATCACTCGCCTTGCCCGAGCTTACAATACCGTCCAACCAGCCTCTGGTAAAATATTAAGTGGGGGTGTCGATGCAAATGCTCTACATAAACCCAAACGTTTTTTCGGAGCAGCTCGAAATATTGAAAACGGAGGATCACTTTCTATCATCGCAACTGCTTTAACCGAAACGGGATCTAAAATGGACGAAGTGATCTTCGAAGAATTTAAAGGAACAGGTAATATGGAGCTTCAATTGGATCGCCGTATAGCGAACCGACGTATTTTCCCAGCCATTGATTTAGTGTCTTCTAGCACAAGAAGAGATGACCTACTATTGGATGAAAACACCATTAAAAGAATGTGGATCATGAGAAAGTATTTGGCAGACATGAACCCCGTTGAAGCTATGGAATTCATTAACGATAGATTCCAAAGAACACAAAGCAATGAAGAATTCTTGATTTCTATGAATTCATAATGCAGTTAATCTTTATAAATAAAAAAGGCCCCTAAGTAATTAGGAGCCTTTTTTATATTTATTAATCTTTACGACTATAAGGAGGCAATGTGATTTGCGAGCTTTGATTTTAGGTTTGCTGCTTTGTTAGCATGAATTATATTCTTCTTTGCTAATTTATCAATAAGAGAAACTACGGAAGGATACATTTTATTCGCTTCTTTTTTACTTGTCAGTTCTCTCAGCTTTTTAATCGCGTTTCTAGTAGTCTTATGCTGGAAGCGATTTAGTAGCCTTTTTTTGTTGTTTGATCGAATGCGTTTTAGAGCAGATTTATGATTTGCCATAATTAAATTTAGTTTGTAGCCCGTAGGGGAGTCGAACCCCTCTTTCCAGGATGAAAACCTGGCGTCCTAACCGATAGACGAACGGGCCATATTTTTTCGTGCGCAAATGTACACGTAAAAATGTTATTAAACAACCCTTACTTAAAACAATTACTAATACGCTTTTGCAAAAAGAACTCGTTGCGTCGATGGATTTCCAGAGTACACACATTCACCCACTTCTTCTTTAGCCTCCAACGGGATGCAACGAATGGTCGCTTTAGTTATTTTTTTTATGGCTTCTTCTGTTTCTGCTGTACCATCCCAATGGGCAGAAACAAAACCTCCTTTTCCTTCAATAACAGCCTTAAACTCGTCAAAATCGTTGACTTCTGTGATATGATTTTTTCTAAAATCTACTGCTTTTTGAAACAAATCTCCTTGAATCATGTCCAGTTGGTTGGTTATAAAATCAACCAGTTTATTCTGATCCACTTCAGTTTTATTTAACGTGTCTCTTCGAGCAACTTCTACAGTACCTTTTTCAAGATCCTTAGGGCCGATTGCAACTCTTAACGGAACACCCTTTAATTCATATTCGTTAAACTTAAAGCCTGGCTTAAACTTATCTCTATTATCAAATTTAACCCGAACGCCCATTTGCTCTAGTTCTGCTTTCATCCCCTCTATGAGCTCAGCGATTTTAGCTTGTTGTTCTTCTCCTCTGTATATAGGAACAAATACAACTTGGATTGGTGCTAAATTGGGTGGTAAAACTAAGCCATTATCGTCACTATGAGTCATGATCAATGCCCCAATAAGACGGGTTGAAACCCCCCATGATGTTGCCCAAACGTATTCTAATCCTCCCTCGGCAGTGGCGTATTTAACGTCAAAAGCTTTTGCAAAATTTTGACCCAAAAAGTGAGAGGTCCCTGCCTGTAAAGCCTTTCCGTCCTGCATTAATGCCTCAATACAATAGGTCTCTTCTGCACCTGCAAAACGCTCACTGGCAGTTTTAGTCCCCTGAATTACTGGGATAGCCATATAATTTTCAAGAAAGTCTGCATAGACTTGATTCATAAGCACAGTCTCCTCTAGAGCCTCGTTTTTGGTGGCATGAGCTGTATGGCCTTCTTGCCATAAAAATTCTGCTGTTCTCAAAAACAAACGCGTTCGCATTTCCCAACGAACTACATTTGCCCATTGATTAATTAAAATGGGTAAATCCCTGTAGGATTGAATCCACGATTTATAAGTATTCCAAATGACTGCCTCACTTGTTGGACGGACAACCAACTCCTCCTCTAGTTTTGCTTTGGGATCAACTTTTAACTTTCCTGGATTATCATCATCATTTTGCAATCTGTAATGGGTTACTACGGCACATTCTTTTGCAAAACCTTCCGCATTTTTTTCCTCTGCTTCAAACAAGCTCTTAGGAACAAAGAGGGGAAAATAGGCATTTTCATGTCCTGTAGCTTTAAACATTTTATCCAACTCCGCTTGCATTTTTTCCCAAATGGCGTAACCGTAAGGTTTTATGATCATACATCCGCGGACAGCGGAATTTTCTGCTAAATCTGCATTGACAACAATTTCGTTGTACCACTTTGAATAGTCTTTTTCTCTCGAAGTTAATTTAGCTCCCATAAATTTTTGGCATAGATTTTGCCTATATTTGATTATTAAAATTCTTTGTTGTTCAAAGCTAAACTTTTTGAACCACATCTCTAAAAAGATTGATCATGAATGCACAAACAAACATCCAAAAAATTAAAGGTTTGTTTATTGCTTTAACAGCTTCTCTAACCTTAGTTGGTTGTGGTAGTTTTCAAGGTGCATCTTATTTTTCATCTGATGGGATCTACAACACTAAGACCCAGGTGAGAACAGAAAGAACAGTAAGACCCCAGCGAACAAACTCAAATAACAGTTCCTATTACTCAGAGTATTTTAAAGATTCAGCAGCAAGTACTGTAGCAGAAAATGAAATCTTTTTTACAGATACTGACAACTATACATCTGAACAGAATTATACAGATGAAAACAATTATGTTGAGTCTTCTCAAATTCCTTGGGGAGGAAAAACATCTCAAACAGAAGTGGTCATTATTAATAGAAGTCCAAACTTTATGTGGGGACTCTCAGGCTTCGCCTTTAGAGCTTCACCGTTTTGGAATGGCTACTTCTACAACGACCCCTTCCGTTTTGGATATGGTGGCTTTAGAAGCCCTTTTATGAATCCTTATTACGGCTATAGAGGTTTTACAGGTATTTGGAGCTATGACCCCTTTTTCGATCCTTTTAGCTATTACCCTGGCTATATTTGGGGAGGTTGGAATAGATGGAACCGTTGGAACAGATTGGGCGATCAAGGTTACGGTCATCATGATTATCACAAAGGAAGCGACTATGCCTCTACTGTGGCGCGTATTAAATCTGGTCGTGGCGAAAAAAATTATGAAGATTCAAGAAGAACAAATAGTAGAGTACAGGAGCGCAATGCAAAAACTCAGAATCTTGATGTTAAAGTACCCAGCCTTAATCGTTTAAATGTTGGTCGAGGTATAAACTCGCTTGGCAATGTCTATATGCTAACCAACCGCAGGGACAACATTAACCCTGATTCAAAACTCAGTGGAAGATCTAACACCAAAAGACCCGTTTATGGTAGCAATTCCATTTCTACTAATCAAAACAGATCGATTCGCACTAATTCACCTAAAGGGTCTCAAACAAATTCAAGAGGGAGATTTACTCAATCGCGTTATGGTTTAGGAAATCGAACCAGAGTTAATACAACCTCGCCTAGGACAAATAATAGACGTCCAGCGGTAAACAGAAGTTCCCAAACGCCTAAACGTACTTCTACCCAACCTCCAAGAAGGGTGAATGGAAATAACAGCTACAATAATAACAACAGCTCAAGAAGAACACATCAAGGTAGCTCTAGCTACAGGAGGAGTTCTTCAACCTCCCGATCGTACAATTCAGGGAGTTCAAGATCCTCAAGTTCCAGTAGTGGTAGAAGTTCATCCAGCGGTCGAAGAAACCCATAATCTCAAAATTTATTACAACACCCATGCGTAATTTTTATATACTACTTATGGCTCTACTTTTTATGCAAATATCTGTTTCTCAGACAGTTAATGATGTAACGGTCTTTCTGTCAGAAGAATTAAACGGTTCTGCACGATACAATAGTATGGCAGGTGCCTTTGGTGCGCTTGGAGGAGATCTGACAGCAGTTTCAATGAATCCAGCAGGTTCTTCTGTTTTTCTTCATTCCGAATTTGGAGGTACATTAAACTACGTCAACAGTTCAATTGAAAGCTCCTATTTTGGAAGCAGAACCAATAAAGAAGACAACAACTTAAAGTTCGATCAGATAGGAGCCATGTTTATTTTTAACAATACAAATCCTGAAAGTTCATGGACACGTCTCGCTACAGGAATTAATAGCCACAGAGTTTCCAAGTTTGATTATAAGGCCTTAGTTTCAGGAATAAATTCAAGGGGTATTGATACTTATTTTCTTCATTTTGCTGATGGTTTAAACTTTGAAAACCTTCCTCTCTACGAAGGAGAAACTATAGAAGAGGTCTACCGTGTTTTAGGTGAAGAGAACAGTTTTGCAGCACAACAAGCGTTTTTGGGTTATCAATCTTACATCATCAATCCATTTAGTTTAGAAGATGGAGAAACTCAATATTATTCAAATGTAGAATATGGAAAGCTAGACCACAGATTAGATATTTTATCGAAGGGTTCACACAGAAAAACAGCATTGAATTTTAGTGGATTGTATAAAAATATATTGCACTTGGGTATCAATTTAAACCTTCATAAAATAGAATATCATTTTGATCAAAGCTTTAATGAAACAGATCAAAATAGTGAATCTCCAGTTTACAATATAGATTTTGAAAATGGACTTAGCAGTTTTGGACAGGGTGTTTCTGTTCAAATCGGAGCCATAGTCCGACTTAAAAACTTGAGGTTGGGGTTGACGTATGATTCCCCTCAATTCTTTGAAATTTCAGATCAAACTAAGCAGAAGGTTTCTTCCTTTTATATAGATCAAGGCTCCGTTGTTAAAGAAACTATTGACCCTAATATTATAAATTCATATGAAGCTTATCTGATTAACCTTCCATCAAAAACAACCTTAAGTGCTGCCTATGTCTTTGGTGGGAAAGGTCTACTTTCTTTAGATTACGGCATACAAAATGCTGCCAACACAGTCTTGAGTAGAAATAGTGGTAGTGGATATCTGGACAACTTAACGTCTAGCTTACCCAATACTTTTGTATCGATTCAAACCATAAAAGTTGGTGGTGAGTACCGATTTAATGACATCAGCCTAAGAGCAGGTATTCTCAATCAAAATAACGCACATAAAAGTGTCAGTACTTCAGATCATGCATTTACTTTTGGTTTAGGACTTGACTTTGGCTCAAACACCCTGAGTTTGTCTTTCGTCAAGCTCAATAATACTAAAAAGTTTAATATGTTTTCTGAGGGATTAACCGATCCCTACACACTATCCAATAACATCTCACAGGTGAGCTTGAGCTACAATATAAAACTTTGATAGGTTGTTCACTCTTTTTTCCTTGTAGAAATTGAGTATATTTGTAGGCATCTTTAGAATCTATGAAACTAGAAAAATTAACCAATGAAAGCGTCGCTCAGACTGGGGATGACCATTTTTCATCTTCTGCAATTACACCTTTAAAAGCAGATGCTTTCAAAATAACTGACTCAGAGAAAATTCTCCTGATTCAAAAACACTTTGAAGCTATTTTAGACACTTTGGGAATGGACTTGACGGATGATAGTTTAAAAGGAACTCCACTTCGCGTTGCAAAAATGTATGTAAATGAAATTTTTGGTGGTCTTCATCCCGATAAAAAACCAGTGGCCTCCACCTTTAAAAACTCCTACAAATACGGTGAAATGTTGGTAGAAAAAAACATTACCTTATACTCCACTTGCGAACACCATTTATTACCAATCGTTGGGAAAGCCCATGTAGCTTATATCTCAAATGGTACGGTAGTAGGACTCTCTAAGATGAATCGTATAGTGGAATATTATGCTACAAGACCTCAGGTTCAAGAGCGACTAACCCTTCAAATTGTCCAAGAGCTGCAATCCACTTTAGGTACTAAAGACGTGGCCTGTGTTGTCGATGCTAAGCATTTGTGTGTTAATTCCAGAGGAATTAGTGATGTAGCAAGCAGTACAGTGACGAGTGAATTCGGTGGTGAATTTAAGTCAGAGGACAAAAAGCGAGAATTTTTAGATTATATCCAATTAGATACCAAATTCTGATGGAGCAAGCGTTAGCTGTTTACAATTCACTAAGTGGAAAAAAAGAATCTTTTAAGCCCCTTTTACCCGATCATGTGGGAATGTATGTTTGTGGTCCCACTGTATACAGCAATGTCCATTTAGGTAACTGTAGGACTTTTATTTCTTTTGATTTAATCTTTAGATACCTCCAGCATCTAGGCTATAAAGTACGCTATGTCCGCAATATTACTGATGCAGGTCATTTAGAAAATGATGCTGACGAAGGAGAAGATCGAATTGCAAAAAAAGCCCGCTTGGAATCCATAGAGCCTATGGAAGTTGTTCAGCGGTATACTGTAGATTTTAGAGATACTATGAAGCAATTCAATACTTTGCCTCCCAGTATAGAACCTACTGCTACTGGTCATATTGTAGAGCAGATTGAATTGATCAAAAAAATAATGGATGAAGGCTATGCCTATGAAGTTAATGGATCAGTTTATTTTGATGTACTTCGCTTCAACAAAGACATCCCATACGGTAAATTAAGCGGCAGAAACATCGAGGAATTAATTCACAATTCTCGTGCTCTTGATGGGCAATCTGACAAAAAAAATCCTCAAGATTTTGCTTTGTGGAAAAAAGCAGAGCCTCAACACATCATGCGCTGGCCCTCCCCCTGGAGTGATGGTTTTCCTGGATGGCACCTCGAATGTACTGCAATGAGTACCAAATATCTTGGAACGCAGTTTGACATTCACGGTGGCGGTATGGATTTGAAATTCCCTCATCACGAATGTGAGATCGCTCAAGCAGAATCAGTATACAAAAAATCGCCTGTAAATTATTGGATTCATGCCAATATGCTAACCCTTAAAGGGAAAAAAATGGCAAAATCAACAGGTAACAATATACTCCCAAACGAGATGTTTAGCGGAGAAAATAGCATTTTTAATAAGCCATTCTCCCCTATGGTTGTTCGCTTTTTTATGATGCAAGCTCATTACAGAAGCATTGTAGACTTAAGCGAGAGCGCTTTAGAGGCCTCTGAAAAAGGGTTTCACCGTTTGGTTGATGCACTTCAAAAGTTGGATAGCTTGGAGGTTAGTGAAAACTCTAGTGGGTTTGAATTGGAATCGTGGACTCAAAACTGCTATACAGCTATGAATGACGATTTTAATAGCCCTGTTTTAATTGCTCATCTGTTTGACGCCGTCAAATACATCAATGCAGTTTCTAATGGTCTGCACCAAATAAGTGCTGAAGATTTAGCCAGCTTATCAAAAGCTATTAAATCATTTTTTTACGAGGTTTTAGGATTACAAACCCCTGAAAAAAGTGAAAAGAATTCAGACGTAAGTCAGCTGGAAGAGACGCTAGAACTACTGATTAAACTTAGAGATAAAGCCAGAGCAAATAAGGACTTTGAAACTTCTGATTTAATTCGTAACCGTCTTCAAAAAATTAAAATTCAAATTAACGATACAGCCGAGGGATCTACCTTTAAGATTAACTAATAATTTATCTCTTGAAAAAAATAGTGATCTACCCTTTAGTGCTTTTAATAAAGGGGTATCAGTTACTGATTTCTCCTTTACTCCCACCAAGCTGCAGATACCAGCCAACCTGCTCTCAATATGCAAAAGAAGCTTTGAATAAATACGGCCTTTTTAAAGGAGGCTGGCTTGCGGTAAAAAGAATTTCAAAGTGCCACCCCTGGGGAGGTTCTGGATACGATCCTATTCCTTAAAGATTAATTTCGTTTTGATTTGTTTTTAGTTACATTTACTGCGTATTTAATGAATCGTATGTTTCTAGCAAAAATAGACTGGGCTCCCAGTGAAACCCTTTTTAAAATAGGCTCTTTTGGAGTTCACTATTACAGTTTGATGTTTGTAATTGCGTTTGGACTTGGATATTTTTTAATGAAAAAAATATTTGAAAAGGAAAATATTCCAATCGATTATCTCGAATCCTTATTTGTCTATATGGTGGTTTCAATCCTACTTGGCGCTCGCTTAGGGGACGTCTTTTTTTACAGTTGGGATTACTACCAGGACCATCTGGTTGAAATTCTTTTACCAATTAGAGAAACTCCTAATGGCTATACGTTTACCGGCTTTAGAGGCCTCGCTAGTCACGGTGCAGTGATTGGCTCTTTAATAGGGCTTTATTTATACAAACGTAAATTTAAGGAACGACCACTTCTTTGGGTGTTAGATCGAGTTACTATACCCGTTGCACTTGGTGCAAGCTTTGTTCGTGTAGGGAACTTTTTTAATTCGGAAATTGTTGGAAAATACACAGGAACTAACTTTGGTGTAGTCTTTTTAAACAATCGAGAAACTTTACCTAGGCATCCTGCCCAGCTTTACGAGGCAGTTTGTTATCTTATTTTGTTTTTTATTCTAAGAGCTGCATACAATTCTCCTAGAAAAGACAAACAAGGGTATATGATAGGCCTTTTTTTTGCAGGTATGTTCAGCATCAGATTTTTAATTGAATTTATCAAAGAAAGTCAAGGCGGCTTTGAAGAGCTTATGCCCTTCTTCTCAACTGGGCAGTGGCTTAGTATTCCTTTTGTGATTTTAGGTTTGTTTCTGATCCTAAGAAAAAATAAAGTTGCATCCCCATGACCCCCCCAGTCTCGGATACTTTCGCTAGTTCTGATTGGTTTATTTTTCAACCAGTGTCAACAGTCACTTCCAAGCAAGTCCGCGAACAAAAGGTTTTATTAAAAAATAAGGAAATTTAGCTATACTAAATGATGAGAATAAAACAATAGCTGAGTTTAAAATCGAAATTGCAGACAGGCCCTTACGAAAGACAAACTGGACCGATGTACCGCGATAGTCTAAAAGAACAACATGGAATGCTTTTTGTTTTTGAAAATAGCGAACTGAGGGGATTTTACACGAAAAATACTTTAATTCCTTTGGACCTTATCTTTATTGATGAAGATTATGAGGTTGTTCATGTTTACAGCAAGACCAAACCATATGACAATGCTTCGATCTCCTCTCAGCTTCCTGCTAAATACGTTTTTGAAATCAATGGTGTATTAAGTGAACAAATTGGAATTCAAAAAGGGATGAAAATTAAATACAATAATCGATGAATCAAAAAACCATGGAAAAACTCCGCTATCCGATAGGAAATTTTGACTGGGAAGCACCGCGTACAGTTGAAGTTTTAAACGAAGCTATAGTAAAAATTAAAAACTTCCCAGCAGAACTTAATGAACTTGTTATACCCCTTGCAACCCCTGTTTTATTAAACCGATATCGCCCAGAGGGATGGACCATCGCTCAAGTAGTCCATCATTTGGCAGATAGCCACATGCACTCCTATCTTCGCTTTAAACACGCCCTTTTGGAAGACAAACCAGCAATTAAGGATTATGAAGAGGTCAGGTGGGCTGATTTACCAGACGCCTCAAATCATGAAATTGATTACAGCCTCAAATTGATTAAGGCTTTACACTATCGCTGGGTACTTTTTTTAAAAAATCTTAGTCCTGATGATTTCAAACGTTCTTATTTACATCCTGAACGGAACAAGGAATATCCTTTAGATGCTACATTGATGATATACGCCTGGCATGGCGAACATCATTTGGGACACATTAAAAATGCCATCAAGAATGGTTATTAAATAAAAAGCTGCTATTTTTTTTCTTCTAGCAGTGTATCCTTTTTTTGCGTGTCATACATTACTGGGGTTGCAATAAATACAGAAGAATAAGTCCCTACGATGACCCCTACTATTAGTGCAAACATAAATCCTCGTATTGATTCACCACCAAAGATAAAGATGGCTAATAAAACAATAAGAGTGGTTAAAGAAGTATTTAAAGTTCTGCTTAAGGTACTATTTAACGCAGCATTTACAGTACTGTTAAACTCCCATTTGGTATGCTCATTCAAATATTCACGGATGCGGTCAAATACAACTACAGTATCATTTAATGAATAACCAATTACAGTAAGTATAGCAGCTATAAAGGCCTGGTTGATTTCCATGCTAAAAGGCATAAACGTATAGGTGATGGAAAAGATTCCCAACACAATCAATACATCGTGGAAAACAGCTGCAACTGCACCTAATGAAAACTGCCACTTTTGGAAACGTAACAATATATAGAGGAAAACTACGATCAATGAGCCGATGACTGCTAAAAACGAATTATTTTTAATATCATCAGCTATGGTGGGCCCAACCTTAATGGAAGACATAATCCCAATCGTCTTTTCAGAGCTTCCTTTAACAAAACTCACGTAAGTAGTTCCATCTGGCAGATAAGGCTGTAAAGAGGTAAAGAGCTTGTCGTGGATTTCTTCGTCTACGGCCACACCTTCAACATCAACCTTATATTTAGTGGTTATCTTAAGCTGATTTTCTTCGCCAAAAGTTTTGACTTCAGCACTTCCAAATTCGTTATTCAATACACTGCTGATTTCCGTAGGATTTACAGCATTCTCAAAGCGTACTGTGTAGGAGCGTCCACCAACAAAGTCTACTCCTTGGTTTAATCCTTGGAAAGTCAAGGATGCCAGACTGATCAAAATCAATACGGAGGAAACGATATAGGCAATTTTACGACGCTGTAAGAACGAAATACTGATCTCAGAGAGCAAGCCCTTAGTTGCCTTGGTAGAGAAGGAAACAGACTTTCCTTTTTCATTACGCGAATCCACAAAAATTCTAGTAATGAAAATCGCAGTAAAGAGTGAAGTACCGATACCGATTAGAAGGGTGGTTGCAAAACCTTTAATTGGCCCTGTTCCAAAAATAAATAGTATGAGAGCAGTTAGTCCTGTAGTAATATTGGCATCAAGAATTGAAGATAGGGCATTATTGAATCCATCTGCTATTGCTTTTCGAATGCCTTTTCCTTTTCTTAACTCTTCCCGTACGCGTTCAAAAATAAGTACGTTAGCATCAACCGAAATACCGATAGTAAGAACAATACCTGCAATACCAGGAAGCGTAAGTACAGCTCCTAGACCTGCCAAAATCCCAAAGATTAGTAGGATATTGAGTAATAATGCGATATCTGCGAAGACTCCTGAGCTCCCGTAATAAAATACCATCCAAAGCAGTACAAAAATCAAAGCAATAACAAAGGAATAAATTCCAGATTCAATTGCTTCTTGACCAAGAGATGGACCTACGATTTCTGACTGAATGATTTCTGCGGAGGCAGGTAATTTACCCGCACGTAATACATTTGCTAAATCAATGGCTTCATTTAAAGAAAAGTCACCTGTAATCTCTGAACGCCCTCCTGCTATAGCTCCGCTTGAAACACCAGGGGCAGAATACACGATATCATCTAAAACGATTGCAATATTACTAGCTTCTTTAAAGGCTTTTCCAGTCATGTTTTCCCATATGCGAGCACCTCTGGAATCCATTTGCATCGAGACAGCCGGATTACCCAATTGATCAAAAGTCTGAATCGCATCAACTACTACTCCTCCACTTAGAGGGGCTCTGTTCTCTCTATTTGATTTTAAGGCATATAATTCTATCACATCACTATCTGCATCAGGTTTGCCAATAGCAAACCGTACGTAACGATATTCAGCAGGTAACAAACGACGAACATCAGGTTGGTTTAAATAGCCTAAAATTTCGTCACCGTCTCGAGCGGCAAACTGAGCAAGAATTGGCCCACCTTGATATCCCTGACCTACAATTTTATCTAAAATCAAATTTGATGTAGATGGTGCTATCGAATCTGTAGATGCTACATCGGCTAAGAGTTCATCGATTTCTGACGCAGTGTCTTTTTCCTCTAGCTCTTCAGTAGTTGTTTGCTCTTTTTGGCTGCTTACCAGTTGATTTGCCTCAATTAAAAAACCGATAAGTTCATCGTTTTTAAATGTTTCCCAAAATTCAAGCTGAGCGGTACTTTGAAGAAGGTTTTTTACACGATCTACGTCTTTTGCTCCTGGGAGTTCGACTAATATCCGACCAGAAGTTCCTAAACGTTGAATATTGGGCTGCGTTACTCCAAATTTATCAATACGTTTTCTAAGTACCTCAAATGCTGATACTATAGATTCGTCAATTTTTCTTCTTATGACAGCCTGAGTTTCAGCATCAGACATTTCAAAATTAATTTCATCACTTAAAGTTCGGTTACCAAAAATATCAGGAGAAGAAAGCTTTTCACAACTTTTTACTGCGTCAAAAGCCTCAAAGAAGGATTCCACATAGGGATCGTCTGACGACTTCTGAAGCGTATTAGCTTCATCCAAGGCTTTATTGAAAACTAAATTTCTCGTATTCTCAGCCAGTCCTTTAAGGATGTCACGGATAGAAATTTGGAGAATCACATTGATTCCTCCTTTAAGGTCTAGTCCTTTGTTTAATTCTTTTGCTTTGGCGTCATTATAAGTTGTAAAGCCGAAAAGACTATTGTTTCCAATAGAATCTAAGTAAGCTGCAGCTTTTTGGTCTCTAACCTCTAGGTAGTCTGGGACATCCTCAGAAGTCGTTTGGATAGCATAGTTTTCAGCTTCTGTTTCAACGCCACTGCTGATGAAAGTGAAAGAGAGTTGATAGATACTTACTAGGGCAAATAAGATTCCAAAAACCCTTATTAATGAATTATTTTGCATTTCAATAAAATTTAAGCTCAATTAAGGCGAGCAAATATAGGATTAAAGCTAAGAATTGACAACTCTAGAGCGGAATATTGATACTCCTTAAGGTTTGTGTTTTAGAGAACATCTTTAAGCGCAGCATTCATTGCTCGTACTTTGTCAGCACTGTCACTTAATTGCTGCTTTTCTTGCTCGTTTAGTTTGACATCGACTATTGCCTCTATACCATTCTCTCCAATGATGCATGGGACTCCAATACAAATATCTTCCAAACCATATTCTCCTTCTAACAAAACTGAACATGGAATCATACGCTTTTGATCACCCAAAATACTGTCTACCAAATAAGCCACTGAAGCTCCTGGAGCATACCAAGCTGATGTTCCTAATAATTTGGTAAGTGTAGCTCCTCCAACCATAGTGTCTGCAGCTACTTTTTCTAATGTAGTTTCATCTAAATATTGTGAAACAGGCGCCCCATTGTAACTAGCCAACCGAGTTAAGGGTATCATAGTAGTATCACCGTGACCCCCAATTACCATTCCTTGAATGTCATTTGCTGGTTTGTCCAACGCTTTAGATAAATAGGTCTTAAATCGAGAACTGTCTAAAGCCCCACCCATTCCAATAATTCGATTTTTTGGTAAACCGGTTGACTGTAATGCCAAATAGGTCATGGTATCCATAGGGTTAGAAACCACGACTATGATGGTGTCAGAGGAATGCTCTAAGATACTGGAAGATACCGCTTGTACAATTCCTGCATTGATTCCGATCAGTTCCTCCCGAGTCATTCCTGGTTTACGTGGCACCCCAGAAGTAATCACAACTACATCACTTCCAGAAGTAGCTGAATAGTCATTTGTCACTCCTGTGATTGAGGTATTAAAACCAAGAGTAGTTGCTGTTTGAGAAAGATCGAGAGCTTTTCCTTCAGCAACCCCTTCTTTGATGTCTAATAAGACTACTTTGCTAGCTATTCGTTTCTGGGCGATATACTCCGCACAAGAGGCACCTACATTTCCAGCCCCTACTATTGTTACTTTCATTAATTTACTTTTAATTAAATTTTCTAATGTTAAACTATTTCTATACTTATACGTCTATATTAGCGTAAATGGCATTTTTTTCTATAAACTCTCTTCTCGGTGGAACTTCGTCTCCCATAAGCATTGAAAAAATCCGATCGGCTTCTCCCCCATTGTCTATGGTCACTTTTCGTAAGGTCCGTTCGTCTGGATTCATCGTTGTATCCCACAATTGCTCTGCGTTCATTTCACCTAAACCTTTGTAGCGTTGTACTGAAGATCCTGAGCCATAATCTTGCATTAAGCGATCGCGCTGGTCATCGTTCCAAGCATAACTCTTTTTTTGCCCTTTTTTGACAAGATACAAAGGGGGGGTAGCAATGTAAATATAACCGGCTTCTATCAGCTCTTTCATATAGCGAAAGAAAAAAGTAAGTATTAAAGTGGAGATATGACTTCCATCAACATCAGCATCACACATAATGACTATTTTGTGATATCTTAACTTTTCAAGGTTTAAGGCTTTACTGTCTTCTTCTGTTCCTATGGTAACTCCTAAAGCGGTGTAGATGTTACGGATTTCTTCATTTTCAAAAACTTTGTGTTGCATTGCCTTCTCAACATTTAAAATCTTACCTCTTAAAGGAAGAATAGCTTGAAAATTTCTATCACGACCTTGTTTGGCAGTACCCCCTGCAGAATCTCCCTCAACCAGAAACACTTCACAGAGTGCTGGATCTTGTTCTGAGCAGTCAGACAACTTCCCTGGAAGTCCTCCCCCGCTCATAACTGTTTTTCGCTGAACCATCTCACGAGCTTTTCGAGCAGCGTGTCTAGCCTGAGCTGCTAAGATCACCTTCTGAACAATGGTTTTTGCATCATTTGGATTTTCCTCAAGATAATTTTCCAACATTTCTGAAACGGCTTGAGAAACAGCAGAAGTTACCTCTCTATTACCCAATTTTGTTTTTGTCTGGCCTTCAAACTGAGGTTCTCCAACCTTAACTGAAATAATTGCTGTCAAGCCTTCTCTAAAATCATCACCCGCTATTTCAAATTTCAATTTATCCAATAAGCCCGAGCTGTCTGCATACTTCTTTAAGGTAGTAGTCAAACCTCTCCGAAAACCAGAAAGGTGAGTACCTCCTTCGTGTGTATTGATATTATTGACATAAGAATGAAGATTTTCTGAAAAGGAAGTATTGTAAGTCATAGCTACTTCAACAGGGGTCCCATTCTTTTCCCCTTCCATAGAGATTACATCACCGATGATGGATTCTCTAGTTTCATCTAAAAAACGAATAAACTCTTTTAGACCTTCTTTTGATAAAAACTCTTCACTGACATAATCACCTTTTTCGTCTTTTTGACGTTTATCAACTATTGAAATTTTGATCCCTTTGTTTAAATAGGCTAATTCACGCATACGAAGCGATAAAGTCTCGTAATTATATTCAAGCGTTTGAGTAAAGATTTGTGGATCAGGCTTAAACGTAACTACTGTTCCTTTTTTGTCTGTTGTTCCAATCTCTTTTACTGGAGAGAGTGTTTTCCCTCTTTCGTATTGCTGTTCCCAAATTTTCCCATCGCGATATACAGTGGCGGTTAAACTTTCGGATAATGCATTAACACAAGAAACACCTACTCCGTGAAGTCCTCCTGAAACCTTATACGAATCTTTATCAAATTTCCCTCCTGCTCCTATTTTGGTCATCACCACTTCAAGGGCTGATACCCCTTCTTTTTTATGAATGTCGACTGGAATTCCACGACCGTTATCGTGAGTCGTGATTGAGTTATCTTCATTAATAATAACTGAGATTTCATCACAGTGACCTGCTAATGCTTCATCAATGGAATTATCTACAACCTCGTAGACTAAATGATGTAATCCTCGTACTCCTACATCGCCGATATACATGGAAGGACGCATACGAACATGCTCCATTCCTTCCAGTGCCTGAATACTATCTGCAGAGTAATTTTTATTCTGGTTTTCTTCACTCATAATTGTTTAAGTTAACGCCTAAAAAGACCTATAAACAAATATAATTATAAGAGGTGGCAAATCGTCCCTAAAGCCTTGTAGATATAGCGAAGTTATCAACAAAAAGTGTGTAAAAATTGGCCTCTTTATCGGTAAAAAAGTTCGCTTATAAATTAGTCCTCATACCCTTGCTCGTGCACCCTTGCAACAGCACGTCCACTGGGATCATTTTGGTTCTGAAAAGCAGCATCCCAAGCTAAGGCAACAGGGGTGCTACAAGCTACAGAAGGCACTGAGGGAACACTTAATGCAGCAGCTTCACTAGGAAAATGCGATTCAAAAATTGTGCGGTAATAAAACTCCTCTTTGTTCTGCGGAGTTTGAACAGGAAAACGATAATGAGCATTTTCAATTTGTTCGTCATTTACTTCGTTTTCGACCAATTCTTTTAGTGTGTCAATCCAACTGTAACCCACACCATCGGAAAACTGTTCTTTTTGTCTCCAAGCTACACTATCGGGTAGGTAATTTTCAAAAGCCTTTCGCAACACCCATTTTTCCATTCGATCAGGAGTAATCATTTTATCTTTGGGGTTTAGTCGCATTGCAACTTCAATAAATTCTTTATCCAAAAAGGGAACTCTTCCTTCAATACCCCAAGCGGCTAATGACTTATTGGCACGTAAACAATCGTATTGATGAAGTTTTTCTAGTTTTCGTACTGTTTCTTCGTGAAATTCTTTTTCGTTTGGAGCTTTATGAAAGTAAAGATATCCACCAAATAGCTCATCGGCTCCTTCGCCAGAAAGCACCATTTTAATGCCGAGTGCTTTAATCGCTCTTGCCATCAAATACATCGGCGTAGAGGCTCTTATAGTGGTGATATCATAAGTTTCTAGATGATAAATTACCTCTCGTATAGCGTCTAAGCCTTCTTGAATTGTAAATTTAATTTCGTGATGAATCGTACCTATGTGTTTTGCAACCTCTTGAGCAGCAGCCAAATCGGGCGAACCTTCAAGTCCAACAGAAAAGGAATGCAATTGGGGCCACCAAGCTGCTTGCTGGTCGTCAGTCTCTACACGATGCGCTGCATATTTTTTTGCAAGAGCTGAAGTGATGGAAGAATCCAAACCACCAGAGAGCAAGACACCATAGGGAACATCACTCATCAATTGCCTGTGCACAGCATCTGACAAGGCATCGTGAAGATCCTCAATCGAGGTCATATTGTTTTTTACATTGTCAAACGCTTTCCAATCGGGGTTATACCAGGCTGTGGGCTCACTGTCACAACTGTGAAAATAATGTCCTGGAGGAAACAATTCAATTTTGGAACAAACTCCCTCCAAAGCTTTTAATTCAGATGCAATATAAAATGTTCCGTCGCCATCCCATCCCATGTAAAGCGGGATAATTCCCATATGATCACGGGCAATAAAAAATTCATTCTTAGATTCATCAAAAATTGCAAATGCAAAAATTCCGTTTAATTTTTCAACAAAAGAAGGCCCTTCATTTTCATAAAGAGCTAAAATTACTTCACAATCTGATTGGGTTTTAAATTGATATGAAGACTCATAAGGAGCTCTTAACTCGCGATGGTTGTATATTTCTCCATTAGCTGCTAAGACTAAATCACCTGATGGGCTAATCAAGGGTTGTTTCCCTGAGGTAGGATCCACTATGGCCAAGCGTTCGTGGACCATGATCGCTTGACTAGAACTGTAAATCCCACTCCAATCTGGTCCTCGATGACGAAGGTTTTTGGACATTTCTAATAGTTCTTGTCTTAATTTCTCAGAAGATTGCTTTAGATCAAAAGCACATACAATGCCACACATAATATTTTTTTATCAAAAATACGCTATGGAGAAATATATTAATAGCAATATAGATTATTAGTTAAAAAAATAAACTTAAAAAGCTCATTTAAGCTTATTTATAAACTTTAGAGTAAGAAACTTTAGTTTAAATGAAAAAAAATAAGCGACAGCCTAGTTAATTCTATTGCTATAAACGATTTTTCCGTCCACTAAAGTGGCAACGACACGAGTCTTAAGGATACGTTTTTCATTCACTTTTATAATATCTCGGTCCAGTATAATAAAGTCTGCTACTTTACCAGCTTCAATTGAACCTTTTTCTTTGTCTTCAAAGTTTGCATAAGCTCCCCAGATAGTCATCCCTTTTAGAGCTTCAATCTCGGATAATTTATTTTCTGGGAGATACCCTTCTTCTGGAAAAGCCTCACTGTCTTTACGGACTACTGCAGCATAAAATGTTTTAAAAGGATTCACATCTTCCACAGGAAAGTCAGTACCTAAAGCTATTCTACCCGATTGTTCGAGTAGCGCTTTATTGGCATAAGCACCATACAGACGATCTTCGCCTAAACGATCTTCTGACCAATACATATCGCTAGTGGCATGGGTAGGTTGCACCGATGGAATGATTTTTCTATTAAATAACTTGATGTCGTTGGTATCGATAATCTGGGCGTGCTCAACGCGCCATCTTGGATCGTCAGAAAACACCAAAGCTTTATTGTAAGCCTCGAGTACTACTTGATTTGCTGCATCACCTATAGCATGGGTATTCATTTGAAAAGGAGAAGCTGCTAACCTGTATGCTAAAACCTCTAGTGAATCCTTGGAAGTGATAAAAGCACCGATATGATTGCCTAGATCGCTATATGAATTTTTAAGTGCAGCACCTCTTGAACCGAGAGCTCCATCTGCATAAACTTTAAATGAGCGAATGTTAAGTTTATCGGTTTTATAAGGCCCTTCTTTAAGAAAATAATCCATGTTTTCTTGGGAATTAGAAATCATGCCATAAATTCTCATGGTGAGCGCTCCAGTTTTGTGAAGGCTGTCAATTAAAAAAATATCATCCTTGTCTAAACCTGCAACGGAGACTGTCGTTAAGCCGTAAGCAAAACCAATTTCTTCTGCATCCTGAAGTGCTTTAATTTTCTCTTCAACACTTGGTTTAGGAAGAATATTAGTCACCATTTCCATAGGTGCATCAATAAGAACACCTGTTAATTTTCCATTTTCCTTTAAAATTTGACCTCCTGCTACTTCAGATTCTAAAGTAATTCCAGCGAGTTCTAAGGCTTTTTGATTCACCAACAATGCGTGACCATCAATTCGTCTCAATGCGACAGGAGTATCTGGAAACAGGACGTCTAATTCCTCCTTGTTTGGAAGCTTTTTGACTGCCCAATCATTTTGATCCCATCCACGACCAGTGATTGCCATTAGTTCCTTGTTTGTCGCATAACGTTTAACGCGATCTAAAACTTCCTCAAAACTCTTCGTTCCGACCAAATCAACCTTATTCAAACTCAAACCAAGACTTAAAAAATGGCAATGAGAATCAATAAACCCTGGATAAACGGGCAACTCCTGTAAATCAAGTACTTTTTTCGCGGTGTATCGCTCTAAGAGCTCTTTACCGCCTACATCAACAAATTTACCTTCGTTGACTACAAATGCAGAGGCTTTAGACTTGCTCTCCCCCATAGTGTAGACATTAGCATTATGAACTATTAAATCCATTTTACTCTGACAAGAAGAAAACAGTATACCGACTGTTAGGCCGAATGCAACATAAAGTCTTTTTATTTTCATATTGATTATGTGACTTGGATGATTAAATTTAAACTGGGCAAATGTAATGAAAATCAATGATTTCATTTAAAATACTTTTTTACGATTTAATTGGGATACATTAGTATTGAAAATCAAATTTATACGTTATTCCTCCAAGCAGTATAAAAGACGGTTCTTGAAAATAACCCCATTGACCGTGGATGTCGCTATTGGAGAATCTCCCTTTGATGAAAGCGTCGAATTGTTCATTGAGCTTTAGAGTGAGATGTGCTGTTGACCTTAAAAATAAGGGTAAACTAATTTCCTCAGAATAAATACTTTGATTTGCTTGGTTTTGTAAAACGATGTATTCTAAAGCAGTTCTGTTACCCAAGACTTCACCGTTAACAGCCAAAGTTAAAATATCTTTAAATTTAAATTGACTTTTCCAATTCATCTGCAAAGCTGGAATATTAAACAATACTTGATCATCAGTAAGTTCGAAATAGCGGTAAACAGTTTCGAAATGAACAAAATTATTTTTTGTCAAATCAATCCTTATTTGAGCTTTGACCCCATACAAATCGACATTGGCATAGTTATTCTCAAATGCATTTGAGAGCCTGTATGCATCATTACTTACTTTTATATTTAAAGGCAAACGCTGGTAAAATTGATAGTTTTCAACCTGGTCATACAATAGTCCAAAGTTAAAGTTTAAGACAGAAGATACGCTAGAACGAATTCCTAAAGCTGCATTATACTTATTCAGTGTTGGTTTCAAGTCGGTAATTGGGGCTATGTAAGGATTGAGAAACACAGTCTCACGATAACTATTCAATCTAACTCCCCCACTGGCTGTAAGATAGGGCGCTATTGAATTTCCTTTCTTTTGATAAAAAATCTCAATTTCTGGATAATAATTTAGTTTTGAACTCAAACTTTCATCACCTTCAAAATAGGCCACGCCTACTCCAATTTTAAGTTTTAAATCATTCTCATTGTACAGCCACTCCAAGCCCACTTTCCCTATTCCCTGAGTAAATTCTTGGGTTTGATTTTCAAAAAAAGGCTGGCTAAACAAACTATTTTGCCCTTGAATTTCTGTATTCGCTTGAAATTTACCTCCAGAAAAGGGTGTCGTAAAATCTGCTTTGATATGTAGTTGTTGCTCGGAAGTTGTAAAATTATCAGAAGTAATGTTGGCCTGAAAAGACAAACTCCTTAAAAAAGAATCAAACCAATCCCAGTAGGTTCTAAACTTAAAATAATTCCTTTTTACTTCCGGCGTTATAGATTCAATGAGGAAATTGTCCCAATTGTGATCGTACAGCCCGTAATAATTGTTTTTCTGAGCCGTAAATTGCAGTTGAGTATTGACATTGTAATTGTTGCTTCTCAAGTTGTGATGTGTTCCAAACTGACTAAAACTCTGTGAGCTTTTTAACAGCGAATTTCCTACATCACTGCCAAATCCATCTCGATAGACATTCAGACCAAAACGCTGTCTTCGATCAAGCTCTATGACACTTGAAATATTGAGGTAAAGCTGACTCATAAAGCCGAAGCCTCCACTAAAAAATGTATTAAAAGGTGTTGAAGAAAAACGTTTTTTTAATTTTAAAGGAGAGGCTTTATTAGGTTCAAAGGTGGAAACTACATCTACTGGCATAATTTTATACGTCAGTGCTTTATTTTTTGCCTTTAAGCTATCAGGAATTTTTGGACCTTCAGTTATCTTAAAAGCATCAGATAAGCTAGGGGTGTAAGATTTTACAACGAGCACCTCTTGGGTTGAAAGACCTTCATCTGCTTCATCTTGAGCAAACATAAAACTAGGGCTAAACCAGATGAGTAGTACAGTATAAACGAAAAAGTTATTAATTTTCATCAGCTTCTGATTTTTCGTTTACTGCATAAAGCTCTAATAGACTTTCGGCTTCTTCAATTTGGTTAGGATACGTATCAAAATTTTCAATTACTGATTCAAGCACGAATACAGCCTGAAAACTGTCTTCTAATGCATAGTAATTTTTAGCTAAGAGCAGTAGAGCCTTT
>Ga0228615_1000303_pt1 | contig 27923 bp, 26 predicted proteins | sample 16DmetaG_FD_190530 | JGI IMG/M metagenome (GOLD analysis project Ga0228615, IMG submission 190530) | Seawater microbial communities from Monterey Bay, California, United States - 16D | ecosystem: Environmental > Aquatic > Marine > Coastal | place: USA: California | collected 2016-10-17
CTACCCTCGTGTTCGGATACGAATCAAAGGGGGGCCCTTTGGAGAACACTATTTCAGTCAAAATCTTTGTAAAAATATAAGTCAAACCAATTCCACTCGGGTCTGGTAATTAGAGATAAATGCCACCCTTGTTTGTTCAAACATTCAACCAGAGCCTCTTGATCATAATCATCAAACTCAAAGTGCATATCTGGTGTAGTTTCGGATAGCCTTGATGATGCAGTTATTTCATCCCTGCCATAATCCTCGAAAAAACGCCCGAAATCTATGTACTCTTGCTCATTTTGATGGTTTAGATTAACGGTCCAATCCCCATGATCGGGGTCCCGATTAAGTATTGTAAATTTCATACATGTTCCAAATTCCCTTTCCCACATCCAATCATCTGAAAGTTCAGACGCATATCCGGGTTCGTTTGACCAATCTATCCCATCTTCATCAACGTGTTTGGTGTCATCATATTCTTCGCGAATGCAATAATAATTACTGCATGTCACCCGTAGGCTCCTTCGTACCATGTTTCTGCCAAATATCACCCATATTTAACGATCTACAGTTGTAAGTATTTTTCATATTCGGGCAACCCATAACACCCTCTTGTTCAGAATCTCTGAACGCATGGGCTCGCAGTGGGCTGCCTCAGACGCTACTGTTTGAAAATCTATTAACAAAAAAGCACTGATACCTTTGGAGTGGTGAAGTCTTATTCTTCTTGTAGGGGAATAGCATCCTGCAGAGCCTTCATTGAAGCACGAGTGACAAGAACTGTAGCAAATATCGATGCTAGAACCCCAAGGATAAGCATTGCATTTCCAAAGGGCGTTGAATTCATATCACTCATGCCTGAAGAATTCAAAGCAAATCGCCCTAGTGCATGCCCGTAGTATGCGTATGCTAACGAATAGACAACTCCAGAGCAGTTTGAAATCATGTACACTCGAAGACTAACTGGTGTTGCCGACATGAGGTAATTCAGCCATTCATCTGGTATGAGCGGTGAAAGGCGAACAAGAATTGAAATTTTCATTGCATCTACAGTCAGTGCGGTCTCAATATTCCGAAGACGTTTGTCATTCATGAGCGAACGTTGAATACTTTCTCTAAACAACCATCTTCCGAGGACAAAAGCAATGAAGCCACCGAGTAGAGATGCAAAAAAGTTGGCTGCTGCTGCAATCCAAAATGGAAAGATGGCCCCTGCTGATACTTTGATAAGCGGAGTTGGGAACATAATAACTACTGCAAAGGAAAGGGTAAGTGCAAACACAACTGGGCCTAACGGACCTAAATTCTCAAACCAGTTGAGTATATTTTGGGCATCCCGGAATAACAAAACACCGCATATTGCGCAGAATACGAGGACAATTAAGCCAATTAGAGCTCTCCAAAGATACACTTTTGGCTGGTTTTTTTTGAGTTCCTCCAACTCAGATTTACTGTCAATTAAACGTAATTCACTTGGCCTAGGCATTGGGTATTTTGCCATACTCATTCCTCTTCTTCAGCTTCAGGCAAGGCCTCCAAAACATCTGCCATCATTTGGGCAGCATCCTCAATTTGAGTCAGTAGAGTGATATCTGAAACCGCTCCTCTTTGACCAAGATTCCACATCAGGTCAGAAACAATTTCCGTAGTCAAGCGAGTCAAAGTAAGTACCTCAGGGTCAATGGGGACCATCGTGTCCAAGCCATGTAAAGCAATCAAATCTGGCACCTCATCGAGAATCGAATCCATATTTTCTTCAACTTCATCTGCCAAAGCTTGGGCTTGATTCTCAAGAATGCCCTCCATAGATGAAGAAAATCCTTGCTTCATTTTGTCGAGCTTATTACCACCAAGTGATTCTCCGCGCTTTGCTTGACTTGGAGAAGAGGGACCCATTGCTTGTGGCCCACCTGCAGCATTAACTCCGGCCTGGTCAAAGGAGCCATCTTCTGTCGCCTGATCAACCAACTTATTCAACGCCATTCGAAGCATTGAGGACATCGCCGAAGAATCTAGTTCAGTACTTACCTCCATTCCTTCTTCATCCATTTGAGAAAGAATTTCATCGATAAAGTTAGAATTTATTTTTTCTGGACCTACCAACCCTTTCAACATTGGAAGGGCCCACGCTCCCCCCTCCATTGTCATGGAAACATCGAATGTTCCACCTCCACCGGTTGACGATGCGACATCGGCCGGAGGAGCGACAAACTGTTTTCGCGAGTGTTTGCTCAATTGGTCAATCAATACATTCATGTCGACTGGCTTGCGAATGACCTCTGAAATACCTGATTGGGCAGCACTCACAAGATATTCTTGTGACACATTGCGCGCTAAAATAACGATTCTGCACTTAAATGCAAATTCCGGGTCTGCCATCAATCGTTGAGCGGCATCAATCGCATCGCCAGTTTTCCACTCGCCATCTATCAGAACAACTTCGGGCATTATGGCCAGTGCAGTCCCCTCTGCTTGCCTTAAAGTGGCTGCTCGGGTTATGTCAAATCCATTTCGTTCAAGCGTATTGGCCAAGAGAGAGCGTCGCCCTTCGTTCTCGTCTGCAACGATGACTTTGGCCATAAAACCCCTCCCTTCATCACGAGGGAGGACTGTAGAGCCTTGAACCTCTCCCTCGCAGAGATGAAAGATTGTGCAGTTCGATGAAAAGACAATTTTGCCAAATCAGTTGCGAATGACTTCATCGGGAGCCACTGCTTCCCAAGCCATGATTCCACCCTCGAGATTGAATAAGGATTCCGAGGCATACCCTGCCTGAATAAGGAACATAGCAGCCATTTGGGATCGCATTCCACTTCGACAAAGTACCACCACATCACGGTCCTTCGGAATAGAGTCTACAGCTGAAGTTACCGATTCATGATCAATTTGAAAATCAGTGGATTTGACCTTTGTTTGAGCATATTCTCCCTCCGAGCGAACATCCAAGATAAAAGGGTTCCAACCACTTGCACGGCGTTCAAGAAGTTGTTTAACTGTAACAGAATTGAACATCAAATCTAGGGTAGAGGCATCTCCTTCATCAACATCACCTACGGGCGTTCTCATACACCATTGTTCGTCATCAAACATGGACTTACTCATTGACAAATCCTTCACTGTGGGGCGGTCCGAATTCGCCGAGAATGTGAGGGTTTGGAAGTTCATTGCCTCTGCATCGTAAATTAACAGTCGTCCTGCAAGCACCTCACCAATTCCAAGAATTATTTTGATTGCTTCATTTGCCTGTAATGAACCAACAACTCCTGGTAACACACCCAAGACACCACCTTGTTCACATGAAGGTATTGAATTTGGAGGAGGAGGTTCGGGAAATAAATCGCGATAACACGGCCCTTCACGGAAATTGAAAACGCTAATCTGCCCTTCAAAACGATATATAGAACCGTAAACCCAAGGTATATTTTTCAAAAAACAGATGTCATCTACAAGATAACGTGTTGGCAAATTGTCACAGCCGTCGATAACAACATCCCAGTTGGTTTCAAATACAGATTGAACTGTTTCAGGATTCAATTGCAGATCAAAAACCTGAACCTTCAGTTCCGGATTTAATTGCAAAAGTCTGCTTTTTGCAGAGTTTACTTTGGATTCTCCAATGTTTGATGTCGAATGAAGAACTTGTCTTTGTAGATTAGACAGGTCTACCCGGTCATGGTCGACTATGCCTACCGTTCCGATTCCTGCAGCTGCCAAGTAAAGTAACACGGGGCTTCCAAGGCCGCCAGCGCCGATGACGAGTATTCGAGCAGCGCTTAACTTTCGTTGCCCTTCTAGACCTACTTGCGGCAGAGAGATGTGACGTGCATAACGCTGAATGTCGATTTCCACAACAATCTCCGATGATTCCGAGTGACGGCCTCGTGATAAACTCATTGAGAGAATCAACCAAGAATTGGGAATTCAAATCGGATTTGCAAGTCTTTTTTAGGAGACCCTAAAACTAAACACCTTATCGCTACCCACAGACCAAAAACCGGTGATGTGACTGACATGAGTCAAGAAAAAACTGCCTTGCTATTCCCAAGAGCAATGTTCCGTCAAAGAACATATGTCTTTGCTCTGGCAGTGCTGCTTCTCATTCCAGCATTCATCACAGCGCCGTATATCCTATCCGATGCAGAAAATCCCGAAGGAGTCATTCAGTACCCATCACATGTCGACATGCAGAGTGAAGGGTTTCTCTTGGTTATTCTCGATGGGGTTGGGAGAGATTTTCTCTCGAACAGAGAACATTTTCCCGCCATGCACAGCAGTATGAAGAATGCGGCAGTGCTTGAAATTACTACTGGCCCACTCACACTATCAGCAACATGCATCAGTGAACTGATGACTGGAGTACCCAACAATCCAGTTGATGGGTTGAAAAATTTCAACCTCGGGCACCCTGGCGGCACAGATCCTTGGCTGTTAAGTCACCATGACCCTCGTTATTCAGTGGGAATGATTGGTAGTTATGTCATGGGAAACCTGTATGCAGATTATCCAGAAATTGATTTTATTGATACGTTCAAAGGCCACGGGGACTTTTACGAAGGAGATGAGGATACTGAACTGGAGTTGCTCAGATGGCTGGATGAAGGCGAGAAAAATGTCATTGCCGCTCACTTTTCAGGACCAGACAAAGTAGGCCATAAATGGGGTATAAAGAGCCAAGAATACAGTGACAAAATTGAAGATTTAGATAAAGCGATGGTAAGAATTCTTAATCACGTCCCTGAGAATTGGACCGTCGTTATTACTGCTGACCATGGGATGACTGACAGTGGTTCTCACGGTTCAGCAGAACAAGTTACTCGAGAAGTTTCTGCTCTGATTACTGGACCTGATGTTTCGTTATCTGCGCGAATTGATGTTCATCAAAGAGACGTTCCTGCTTTGATGGCAACGATTTTGGAACTTCCCTTCCCAGTTCAACTCGATGGGAAAATACCTCTAATTATCTTCAATCTTGATGGGGAACAAAAAGCAATTTTAGACCAGTGGAACTGGGATGCAGCTGTCAAGAGAAATGAGTTCTATCAAGACGAATATGGAAAAGAATTCCAGCCTCTTTCTCAAGATTTTATTGATTGGGATTCAGTAAGTTCCGATTCCACATTTGTTCGAAATTTTGACCAGAACCTTTCATTGTTAGCTTGGGGTTCAATGGTATTTCTCTCAATGAGTCTGCTAGGTGTTCACTCCTTTCGAAAAAGAAAACCTCAATTTGATGCAGTTCTTTTCTGTGGAGTTATAGGGTTCTCATTGTGGAGTCATGTGAACCTGTCTTCATATCCGATGGTTCCTCGTTTCATGGGTGGAGTCTTTGCGGTAGGATTGGTTTCATGGCCCTTCCTAAAGGCGCGAGAGAATTCTAAGGAGGTCGATGATTTATACGGTTATCATGTCCCCTTTTCGGCGTTTTCAAGACCTCAATATTGGCTTCTTTTGTTTCTATTCATTTTTTTATTCACATTGGATTTCTCAACAGCGACCTCAATAAGTTCATTCTTATGGATCGCCGTAGCATGTCTCGATGTGTTTGGACTTACGAACTATTCCGAAACCAAGGAAGGGGGTGAAGGCGCCCCTGTACTGTTCTTTTTAGCAGCGGTCAGTTTTGCAAGCCTGCGACTTTGGTTTGCACTCATCCCTTTGTTTTTCATCGTCCTAAAGCTGACAGCAAAAGCATATGACAAGAAAAAATCAAACTCTACATTTGTACCCTTGCTAAGCCTTAGTTTACTGATATTTGTAGCTTTAATCTCAGTTCACCGCCGGATATTCAATGCTCATTGGCTGCTCGAATTAGCACGTGCCGGATGGTCAGATTCATTAGAAACATGGTTCTTTTCCATTCTAATCATCGCCTTAGGTTCGATGGTGTGTGTGTTCTCAATCCATAAAAGATGGAGCCTAACCCGATGGGCACAAACCAGTTCTTGGCTCGTTCTCAGCTTGACTGTGCAGATTTTAGGTTCAACAAATATCGACAGATTGTTTCTCGCCGTTTCACTAGCGTGCCTTGTCCTTGTAGTTTTGAACCCCCGAGCAAAAATGAATAATGCTCTCTCAAAACAATGTTTCCTCTCTCTACTTGCAGGATTTACCATTTTGACATGGGGTACATGGACTGGGATGATTACACTCGTTCTACTTTCTATCTTGCCGACACTGATTCAAGTGTTGTTCAAGAATCCAGAAACTCCATTCCAATCAAACACTCGCATGTATGTAGCACTGACCATTATTCCGTGGGCCGTTTGGATTCTGTGGTGGACATCTCTAGGCCAGGTTAATGGATTACAAACTTGCATCGAAGGAATTTGCCCACATCCTAGAGAACTCGACCCGGGTGTAGTCATGGTCCGTGGGGGATATGTTGGTTCGAGAATTAATCCATCCACAGGTTGGATGACGTTGATGATTGTTTTACCCTTAGTGTTGATTTCTAGTGCTCTTTTCTATCAATTTTGTGAGCAAAATGTTTCTGTTAAACCGTATGTAATTGGACAATTGCTCCTTATTCTCGGGTGCCTGAACATGTACGCCTTTTCTCCAGAATTTCCAAGATTGATATACAATCTTACTTGGAATATCTTGTTTGCTGCATTCCAAATTCTGTGTGCCCTTCTTGCAGTAATGATATTTCAAACGAAGAACACATGGGTGAAGTTTACTGCATCCGAAAGTAAGCAGTAAGAATGTAATCTACACAAAAGACAGTGAATAAATGGAGCCACTCCATGTAAGCAAGAGAATTTCTCCGTCGAGCCCTTGACCAAAACCTACCAGCAGAAGGCCGGTTTCCACGACTGTCTCCACACTTGAAGTTTGATTATCTTGGTCGTAAATCCACACATGACCCGAGCAAAAATCTCCAAAGAGGTACGTGTTGTTCAAATCATCTACTCGCCAATCGATGTATTCTCCTCCACTGATTGAGCAATAACCGTTTGAGTGGTCGTATTCATAGACTGGTAGTGTGATGTTGCTGTTTGCTTCTTGGTACAAATCATGTTCTTCATCCTTACATTCATCATCATCAGCGTCAAACTCATGGAGTCCTTCTGTAATGGACCAACCGAAATTGGATGAATGATTCCAATTTGGGATGAAATTTACCTCCTCGAAACAATATTGTCCAACATCGGCAATCCACAACCCACCTGATGGGTCGACATCAAACTTCCAAGGATTTCGAAGACCGTAATGCAAAACATAAGTCAGTTCATTGTTTTCATCGTAATGAACCGGTTCAATCGAACCACCGTTATGCTTGAACAGTGAAATTGTACCGTACATGTTGCTCTTGTTTTGTCCATTTCCAAGGGGATCAAGCGATGAGCCTCCATCTCCTATGCCCCAAAGGTATAGGTTCTCTCCAAGGGAGAGTAGAGACCCGCCGTTGTGATTACGATAAGGCTGTTCGACTTCATAGAGCACGGTAAGACTGGAGTTATCAAGCGTACCGTTGACAATTTTACCCTCTGCAACAACAAGACTTGCAGCATAATCTGTTCTACAAGGCCCCGACTCGATATACGAAAGCAAGACTGTACTTGAGGTCGAGAAGTTATCTGTGAAATCCATTCCTAACAATCCCTGCTCATTATGACAATTACTAATGTTGTCTGAGATATTGCCAACCAAATTCAAATTGGAGTTGTCCCAACTGTGTATTTTCCCGTTAAGGTCAACAATCCAAATTTCCTCTAAAACAGGATGATGAAGCACCTTTACTGGTGTTTGAAACCCGGTGAGATATTCCTGGCAAATAATCGTACCATTTGTACCTTCAGTGCATCCTAGGTCGACATTCTCTGGCCAAGAATATCGTTTCACTTCTTCTGGCTCAGAAAAGCATCCGCTGGCTAAACTTATCGTAAAGAGTAAAACAAAAAAAGATGCTTTTTTCCTCACTCAAAAACCTCTCTTGCTGTCTCAATCGTACTTTTCCTCAAAGTATGCTTTGATTCCTGGAACATTTTCGATGTTCGTTCCATAGGTTCCTAGGTGGTCTTCAGTACCAATGACCGTAAAACCCGGCGTGCTGAACACTGCATCCAATATGTCTAGATCACTTTGTGAGCCACCTTCAGACACTAGCTTGCTCATATTTGCCAGTGCATCACGGAGCATAGCAACTTTTTCCGCTGAAAAGTACTCGGGGTTGTACATTACAGGGTGGCTTGGAGCACGGCCAAAACCTTCTCCATTCTCTATTCCGGTGTAATTTATTCCGTGGAAATCTGAGGTCGAAGTGAAATCTCCGTCAAAACACCAATCCTCAGGATCCTCTCCACAATAATCTGGAACAGTGGGGTCCTTTGCAAAGGAAATGTAATCCATTGCAGTTCCTTCTTCATGTTCTGCTAAGCAACGTAGTGAGCCAATATATTTGTGATACTTCGTTCCGCTGTTTGGAATACTTGAATCATCTGAAAAATGATTTCTGACTGTATCGGTAAGTGAATCAATCTCATTCGGATCACCGACTACCTCAACATATTCGTTGGTAATGAGAAAACCCATTGGCAAAAGCATGCCTGAACTCCCAAGAGCAGAGGTATGGCAGGAAACCTTTCCGGCCATCAGTGCGTACGGGTCTGTAGAGTCATTATTATCGAGGTCTGCTTTGGCCATATCAGAATCTTTGTGGACCCAAGCGATAGCGTTGTAAAATGGGCGCCCGTCTGCTTTCTGCTCAGCTGCAAGTACTTCTAAGCCAGATGTTTGCCAACTCAACCAAGCTGCACCGCCATCCAGGAACCCGATATCAGCGTGGCCATACTTCAATGCAGTGATAGTTCCAGCTGCACCGGTTACTGGATAGATTTCTACATCCATACCGATGAGTTCAGAAATACGGTCGGCAAACTCTTGGGGATTCTCTTCAGTGTTACGATATTCTTCCTTTGCCTCAAATGCAATGGTAAGGCAATTATCCTTGTCTTCACACTTTGGGAAACTGACGGTGTTTGAAAGACAGCCAGCAAAACTGGCAGCAATAAATACGGTCAATAGGCACAAAACTTGGATGTTGCGAAGGTAGACTTTGCGAGGCTGCATGGACGCTCCCAATCATCACATGTATATTAGTTTAGGTCATCCTTAACCATGATACTGAGGGGGTTTTTTCTCATGTTTAGGATATACGAAAACTTATAGCAAACCTACTGCCCGTCACTTTTTCGGGAGACCTAAATATGTGCATTCACGGTGCCTCCCCCGCCCTCTTCAAACAAAGCGGATTGTCCTCCGCAGCAATTCTTGGGGCGGCCGGTTGCCTCACCCTGCAACCGGTCGTTCCATTTTGGGGATGTAAAACATGAAAATTGGACTTTCACTGTCGTTGATTCTTCATTTGGCGAAACAGGAAATGGAAGGCGATGAAGAATGAATAAAGAAATGATAATAGCATACGGAACTGAAACTGGAAATTCAGAACTACTCGCAATGGACACGGCCAAGATAGCAGAAGGACTCGGATATGAAACCAATATAGGAAATTTAGATGACTACACTCACCTAGACCTCTGTAAAGCAACCCGATTAATCGTGATTTGCAGTACTTGGGGCGATGGTGAGCAACCTGATAATGCCGAAGAGTCCTATGATGCCACATGTGAACTTGATACTGGGGATCTCACTGGTGTGAGATTTGCGGTATTGGCCCTAGGCGATACTGCCTTCGATTTGTTTTGCGAAGCGGGAAAGCAATGGGACGAAGTGCTTGAAAGTAAGGGCGCACTCCGCATCAATGAAAGGCTTGATTGCGACACTGATTACGATGATTATGCTGAAGAATGGATTGAAGAAACACTCGATAAATTCGTGAATGCAGATTGAGAGATGAGATTATGGCGGACGAAAAAAATCAACAACAGAACGACGTTCAAGCCGCAGCAATTGCGGCACAAGAAGACTTGCCGGCGTCCAACATCGCAAACTGGTTACAGACAGTTCATCACGGAACGCTATCGACACTTTCTACCAAAAAAGGAATTGAAGGTTTTCCAATTGGCTCTATTGTTCCTTTTGCACTTGATGAAATGGGAAGACCGTTTATTCTTGTTGCAGACATTGCGGCACACACACGAAACATCAACAATTCGAATGAGGTTTGCTTATTCCTTTCGGACCCTGAATCATCTGGAGACCCTCAATCACATTGGAGAATAAGTTTAGTTGGAAACATGAAACGAGTGATCCCCTCTGGTAAAGTTAGCGACACGTCGCCCGAACTACTGCAAAAATGTATTCAAGTTTCAAATGAGCACGAATCAATTCTTCTTGCACGATACCGTGAACGAGTTCCTCAAGCAGAATCATATCTTCGAACGCATAACTTTTCGTTTTACTTGATGGATGAAATCCATTATATCCGCTACATTGCCGGGTTTGGAAAAATTTGCTGGGTCAAAGGTGAAGAGTTACTCGAACAAATGTTGGGAAATGATGTCCAAGAAGTCAGCGCTGGTGCCGTTCAACATATGAATGATGACCACGAAGATTCCATGATTCAAATCTGTAAAGCATTCCATCATGTCGACAGCCAAAAGGCTGAGATGGTAAGTATTGACTCTGGAGGCACTGTCATTAAATCCATTCAACCTGAACGTTATGTCTACAATTCATTCCCTCACCGAATTACTGCAGACGATATGAGAACTGCAATTGTTGACTTAGCGAAAAAAGCCCGAGTTAAACTCGCCGAGTGATGGTGAATTTCGCTGCCGACAAATCAACATAAAAGCAAGAGGCTTTTCGCTAGATTTAGGGGGGTTGAAATTGGACTTGGACGAGACTGAATACCTCATGAAATTGGAGAAGTTGTCCATAGGCTATGAAGAGCCTCTTATTTCGAACATAAACCTCACGATATATCCGGGTCAAATTATCTCAATCATTGGTGCATCCGGAATTGGAAAAACAACCTTATTGCGAACAATTGCTGGTCTTGTTTCGCCTCTAGACGGTTCAGTCAAACTGAATATAAAACCACGAGGCGGGCTTGGTTACATCCCCCAAAAGTTAGGTTTAGTCCACCATGCCAGTGTACGTCACAACGTTGGCCTCGGTGCACGAGCAGGCACATCATTTCTTGAAGAACCATGGACATGGGGCCACAGAAGAGGTGAACGCACAGATTTGGCTATTGAACAGATGGGCTTGACTGAAAAAACAAACGAGCCTGTCCGTATATTGTCTGGCGGCCAACAGAAAAGAGTAGCAACTGCGCGAACGCTTGCCCAACAGCCTCAACTTCTTCTTGCTGATGAGTTTCTAAGCGAACTTGATGAAGACAATATACAGATTGTCGTGGAATCAGTTGTTGATTTTATCAAAGAAAACGGTTCAGCAATGATACTGGTAGAACACAACACTGAACGAGCGATTCAACTCTCAAATCGAACGTTCCGGCTAATAGAAGGGGAACTTGTAGAACAATTCTCTCAAGGTGGTGAAGAAGAATGATTACTCGGAAAAACATGTTTATGCTCATTGGCATGGCACTTCTTCTTTCATCGGTAATGGTACTCAACAATCTCGTTTCAGGCGATTGGTCTGCACTTTCAGGAGGAAGAGAAACCCTCATCGAGTTTTGGAATGAAGATTTGTGGCCTCCCGACTGGACTTTATTGGAAGCAAGGTCGTACCCGGTTTGTGAGTCCTCAATCGGGTTCTTCTGCTCAAAAGCTTACATTGGCATGGTAGAGACAATGAAAATGGCATTTGTTGCGACCGTTTTTGGCTTTCTTGGTTCAATCCTTTTGTCCCCACTGGCTGCAAGAAATTTGGTCCCCGCATTCATTTCGTTCCCCGTTCGGGTTTTTATGGCCGCAACTCGAAGCCTACCCAGTTTGATATGGGCAGTAATTTTCATCGCAATCGTTGGACTCGGGCCACTTGCCGGAGTACTTGCTATGACGTTTTACACCATTGGGTATCTCGGAAAATTGCAGTATGAGGAAATGGAAGGTATGAGGAGCGAACCCTTGGAGGCTTCTCGAGCAATGGGGCTGTCACGAAGTGAAATCGCCTTGCTCGTGGTCATTCCAGAGACCAGCAATGGACTGTTAAGCCAGCTGCTGTTCATGTTTGAGTACAATGTGCGGCACGGTACTGTTCTGGGTCTTGTGGGTGCTGGAGGAATTGGATATTACCTCAGTTACTACATTGGGCTGTTCATGTACCAACAGGTAATGACGTTCATCATTGTCATCTTTGTTGTGGTCGTTCTTTTAGATTTATTTTCGATGTTCGTCCGTTCGTTTGTCAACGAAGAGAACGATGTCAAACGGCCTACTTGGAGTTCAATTTTCCTTCCACCAAGTTCATCGACAGAACTACATCGGAAGGAGAAGAAATAGACACAGCCTCTCAATGCTGATCTTCAAGCCACTTTTCAACATCCATTGCCGCCTGACAACCCATTCCAGCCGCAGTAATTGCTTGCTTGTATCGGGTATCAACAACATCTCCAGCAGCAAACACACCTTCCACCGAAGTCATTGTGTGGGTCTTATGGAGGATGTAGCCTTCATCATCAAGTTCCACTTGGTCACCGAGGAATCCAGTAATTGGCTTGTGTCCAATTGCAATGAAAGCTCCTGTGACCTGTATGGATTCAGTCGAGCCATCTCGAGGGTCTTCTAGAACCGCCCCAGTCAAACCTTTTTCGTTAGAAAGCCATTCCTTGACTTGTCGGAAAGTTTTGATTTCAATCTTCTCATGATTCGCGGCTCGGTCATACATAATGGTCGAGGCTTTGAAAACATCACGGCGGTGAATAAGCGTTACTTTCGAGGCGAATCTTGTTAGGAATGTCGCTTCTTCACAAGCAGAATCACCACCTCCAATCACCATAACTTCCTCATCTCGGAAAAATGCACCATCACAGGTTGCACAAGTCGAAATTCCTCTTCCTTTTTGTTCCTCTTCGCCAGGTGCATTCAGCCAAATTGATTCAGCACCAGTGGATACAATGATTGCCTTGGTAAGGAATGTTTCACCTTCGACCACTACTTTGTATGGCTGTACAGAGAGGTCGACTGATTCGACATTTTGATCTCGGACTTCCAGTCCAAATCGTTCCGATTGTTCTCTCAATTGCATCATCATTTCGGGTCCACCGATACCCTGAGGATAACCCGGGAAATTCTCGATATCTGATGTCAGCATCAATTGGCCGCCCGACATGTACCCTGCAAACATGAGGGGGTTGAGCATTGCTCTGGCAGCATACAAACCTGCAGTGTATCCAGCTGGACCTGAACCAATGATAATCACATTATGAATTGAAGACATGTGTTTCCCTACAGGATATGTACGACGGGATTCACCACTTGAACCTTGACATCACAACACTTCCAACTCAACCCAGTTGAATTTAGGCTGAGTCGGGTTTTTTAAGGTTCTTTAGTCTCTTGAACAACCATCTTGAAAACACCATTGAACACAATAAAAACCCCAGCGAAACCGGCCACGGGGCTTCTGCTGAGGTTGACAAAAAATAAGTGACTGCTAAAATACCGACACCGTAAAAGGCTCTGAAAATGGAAAATAAGATGAAGCCACGGACTACTGGATTACTCCTCAACTGAGCGAATTTAGAGGATTGCAAATTGATACCTCTATTGCAACATACTGGAGATTGCGGCAATTGCTGCCCGAGCATGAGGCTCGAGTCGTGGTGCAATATGCTCTGGCTCTGCCCCAGGCCCAATAATACCCAGGCCGACTGGTTTTTCATGAACCAACTGCAGTTCTATGATCGTCTTGATAACTGCTTGCCCCATTGCAAGCCCATGCTGTGTTTGACCTTTTTCGATAACACCAAGACAAGCAACCGCCTCAATTTCATCATCGGCAAGAAGCCGGTCAATGGCAAGTGGCACCTCCATAGCACCCGGCACCCAAACGACTTCAACGATTTCTAAATCGATTTTCAGAGCTTCATCACGGGCATATTCAAGCATTTTTTCAATTTCCGATTTGTGGAATGACCCACAAACTACAGCAATATTTGACATTTATTCAACTCCTTTCTTTCTCATAATTCGCTCTACAGTTGTCACAATAGTTTGTGTTGTCGAGTCGATTTCAAGATTAACAGCGTCTCCAATTTTTTTGGAGCCGAGTGTTGTGAGTCTTAGTGTCTCTGGAATGATGTGGAGTGCAAAGTGACCGTCTTTAATCAGACCAATAGTTAAGGAAATCCCGTCGATTGCAATATATCCCTTCTCCAAAATGTATTTGCGCAAATGAGGAGGAATGAGAATGTGGAAATCTACACCCTCTCCATGTTCTTGCTTCGAATGAATTATTCCGGTCCCCATCACATGTCCGGAAAGTAGATGGCCACCGATTTCATCTCCAAATTTTAGAGAGCGCTCAACATTCACGTTATCCTCGATTGAAAGATGACCCAATGTCGTACGACCAAGGGTTTCAGGAATTACATCAAAATCAACAGTTGAACCCTCTATTTTGACTGCCGTCAGACAGGCACCATCAATGGATACACTTGCACCGATCGCCAAATGTTCGGTATTGGGAAGTTCGATTCGCAATGTGTGGATAGTTTGCTTCTCAGTAATGTCAAGAACAATGCCTATACCTTGAACAATTCCAGTAAACATCACGCATCACCGTTCGAGTCTATATTCGAGGACATTTGTAAAATACGTGCAATTATTTTTCGAGTTCCATCCAAATCATCAGAGAGACCTTCAACACGTGTTACTTCGATGTGCGTGTATCCTAATTCGTCAAGTTGAGAACGAATTCGGTCCTCGGCGTGTTCTTGGTCATAGCCCAAAGCAATAATGTCTGGTTTTACTTTCGGAAGAATATCAAAAATGGGAACCTCTGGTGGATTTCCTATAATAGCTAGGTCGACAGGCTTGAGGCCGTTTACCATTCTTCTGCGTAGTTCTTGACCCGTAACTGGCTCATGCTTTCTCATTCGAACTGTATCGTCATGTGCTACCACGACAGTGAGGTGCTGACCCAAAGATTTGGCTTGTTCCATATAGTGGAGATGGCCGGCATGCAACAAGTCGAAAACACCCACTGCCATGACTCTCTTCATCTGCTCACCTGTTGATGTGAAGGTACCGTCACTCATGGTTTTACCGGATGGCGTTTATCGTTTAGTTAAGCAAGCGCAAGGCGTCAATCAACTGTGCACCTTCCAAGAAAGGAATATTTCGTTCTCCAGCCCATACCCGTGCATCCTCCACAGAGAGGGCATTATCCCCATCATCTTGCAACATTTCTGCCCCGATGACGACCGGAGTCATTCCCGAAAGCCGAGCAAGGCCTACTGCAAGTTCAGTGTGACCTTGACGGCGAGATAAGCCACCTTCGGTCTCTCTACACACCGGAATGTGACCCGGAGTACGGAATTCCTTCCCAAGAGCAATTTGGGCATCAAGAGTCGATGCGTGTGAACTCATCATTTCTTCGGCCAGTTCTGCGAATCTGCGAGTGGTTAACGAACGATCATGGTCAGTAATTCCTGTGTAGGTCTCCCTGTGGTTTAACGATAACGTAAATGCGGAGCGAGCATCATACCGTAAGTCATTGGTAACAAGCTGCTTGAGAACGGGGAATTGAGAAATCAAGTCGGCTTGAGTATGAAGGTCTTGCAAAAAGGGTAGAGAAAAAAGTTCTCCGATTTCGTGGCCAATTGCTAGGAAAAGTAGGCCGCCACAATCTTTTCGCAATTGGCGCATCGTTGAAGGAAGAGCACTTTGAGCTGGAAACAATAAGTCGGTTTCCCCTTCCCGCTTTTCAGAATCAAACAGACAAACTGGCATTCCTTGCTGGAATGCGCTTACTGCGGCTTCAACATGTGCGTCCATAGAACAGCCTCGGCGGATGGAGTTCATCAATGGTCGTATGAATTTAATTAACGAAGGCGACGCAAAAAAAGTACTTTTTTGCGGACAGCCAACGGAAAGGGATTATCATAGGAAGACCCTTGGGTTGAATCTGCGGGGATGTAAAGTATGCCAATAAAACTCGGACCTGCAGGTGTTCCGCTTTCATGCAAAGGGCGAACAATCGTTGAAGGCATGGATGATATTATCTCTCTCGGTCTTGAAACAATGGAGGTTCAAACTGTTCGAATGGTTGCTCCCCAACACTTTGAACAATACTGGCAAGCCGGTGTTCTTGCCAACAAAACGGATTTTGAAATGAACATTCACGGCCCCTATTATTCTGAATTGTTGGGGGGCCGTGTCGAACGCGGACGCTCGATGACCAAAATTGAGACGACTCTTCAGGCTGCACGCACAATTAATGCTCGCCACATTACTCTCCATGCTGGGCACTACGGAAGCATGTCACCCGGCAGCGCTGCTAATGAACAGGTAGCGAATGTTTTTGCCGGAATCGTGGACCGTGTTCATGAAATATGGCATGATGATGAAGATGAATTTCCGGTATTCCCGTGGATTAAGGATGGCACTCCGTCTAAAATTGGGGTTGAAACTTCTGGTCGTCAAGAACTCTGGGGTAGCTTAGAAGAGGTTCTGGAAGTTGTGAATCACGTTGAAGGTACCATCCCAGTACTCAATATTGCCCATATTCACGCTCGTGGCCATGGCAAGATGAGAACTTCAGAAGATTATGGAGAATTATTTGACGAAGTTCGTGAAACCATTGGAACCAAAGAATTCTACTGCCACTTTTCAGGTGTTGAACATCGTTCTGGCAACGCAATGCATTACACCCAAATCAAAAAATCTGATTTGAATTTCGAACCACTGGCTGAATTTATTGTCGAAGACGGCGGTTGGCTCGATATCACATTAATCTCCGATTCACCGTTGCTTGAACACGATGCAATGTACATGCTTCAGAACATCGAAAAAGCGCGACACCGTCAACTTGAGAGGAAGGCTCGTGAAGATAGGAGAAGAGCACTCGCTGCTCAAACCGGCACAACACCTACTGCTCTAGCAGCACGTGAAAAAGAACAAGCTGAACTTCGTCAAAAAGAAGCTGAACAACCAGCCACCGAGCCCAAACCTGAGGAAAAGCCTGCTCCAAAAGCTGCTACCAAGAAAAAGGCTGCGAAGAAAGAGGAAGAAAGCGTTTTTGATCTGGATAAAGAAGACGATGACGACCTCTTTTGAGTTCTGCTGAACGTCAACATCATCCTAAACTGCACCGAGCCGTCGGTTTCTAGAGGGAACTAACATAAGTAAAGTGAGCAGCGTACAGTCTGGTCTCTATGGCACATATTGCGATTTTAGGGTTAGGGAATTGGGGCACTGCAATTGCCCGGATGTGGTTGGCTGATAATCATCATGTCAAAGGATGGACTGTTGAACAAGAGGTGTATGAATCTATTACCATGAATTCGATTAACTCCAAATATTTGCCAAATCATTCTCTTGAAGGCCTTGAGGCAACGATGCACATCGAAGAAGCCCTTGACGGCATTGAAATCATCGTACTTGCTGTTCCTTCATCGGTTATCCTCGATGTTGTCGACCAAATTTTACCTCACCTGCGACCCGGGCATGTTCTATTGGACTTGGCAAAAGGGTTAGCACCCGGGAACAAATTGATATCTGAAGCAATCCAGCAAAAATTGAACGATGCGGGGATGAACAACACCCTTGCGGTCGTCACTGGACCGACTATTGCCCCCGAAGCCGCCAGTGGAGTCATGACTACAGCGCTCGTTGCAAGTGAAGACATGTCGGTAGCTCAGCATCTGGCAACAACGCTCACAACTCAAACATTCATTCTTCATCCTGCTGCAGACCCTGCTGGAGCAGAACTATGGGGCGCCTTCAAGAATGTCGTCGCCCTTGCGTGTGGCTTGGTTGATGGTTTGAAAACCGTTGGCTCGTTGGGAGGAGACAATCTGAAGGCTGCAATATTCATGGCTGGATTCAAGGAGGGGTGCATATTGTTGCCTCAACTCGGTGCTCGTGCTGAAGTTGCTTTCGGTCCGGCTGGCCTAGGTGATCTCTATGTCACCGCAACATCGCCACACGGCCGAAATCGTACGATGGGAGAAAAACTTGGTACTGGCCTCACCGTCGAACAAGCTCTTGATGAAATGCACATGGTTGCTGAAGGTATTCGAGCAACTCGCATGTTTGCTGAGCGGGCTGAAACAGGGAAGATTGATACGCCTTTCACTAAGGCACTCAACACATTATTGGACGGCTATATCGATGCTGAAGAATGCTGTAGACGCATGGTTGCACTTGGCTAACCGTGTATTTTCCGATAAGGTAAGAAGCGGTGCTGTTTTGAGTGTAAACGCTTTGCGCTAACTATGGCAGACGAATTGACGGAACTGGAAGCACGAATCTTTGAATGGATTCGACAATCCGATTTCGAAACCGTCGCATGGTCTACATCCAAGGCTGCAAAATCGTTTAAAGTAAAAGAAAATGATGTTTACGAAGCAGTTGCTGCACTCACTCGCAAGGTACCTGACCGAATACAAGTGTTCTACAAAGAAGGTTCACTTCACATTGCAGCCGAATAATTACTTTACTGCAAGCCATTCGAGTGAATAGGACTCTGCATATCTGTCACTGATGAGACCTGGATGCCCTATTGGACGTACAATCACAAGTACATCAAGCACCCCTCCCCAAGTACCGGTAGCCAAGCAGAGTACTTCTCCAACTTTGAGACCATCACCAGATGCCCCAATTGATAGACTCCGAAGTTCATAGAGGCGGACCTCAACATCCCGGTCCACTCCTGAACTGGTAGAAGAATAACGGTGAGTGTTTTCAGCCATTATTGGCTCCAGTACCATCTCATTTGGATCAAGCCGGAAACCTGACAATTCTTGGTCTAACAATTCAATTGCTTGATTAAGACGGCCTTGCTCCATGTTAAACAACGATGCTAGAGAAAGTGCAGAATATTCTGCTCCAATCGGACCGAATTGGTAGGGAAGTCTGAGGCGAAGAGATTGAAGAATTTCAACATCCAGTCCACCCGATTCAGGAAGCATCAGCCATGTGTATTGTTCACCTGCGGGATAAAACGGCGCATTTGGGTTCTCAGTTAGCAACGGCGTGCCCCATTCAGAAGGTGAATGTGGCTCGCTAACAGGAGAAAAACCACCCAGGAAAATCATCACAATCAAACCAAAGGAAACAATACTTCGAGGTTGGCGATATTCTTTCCATGCAATTCTTCCAGCCGGGCTCAAGACCGATAACACGAGCATTACAGGGCCAACTAAGAGAATTCCACCGGGGACAATCCACATCAGGAGAAGGGTCGAAATGAGTGCTTGAAAACCAAGAGGGCCAAACATTTCTCTCCAGTTCTCGTTCTTCTCATCGGTCTCTTTTCGGTTGGCGGCATAGACAAAAAATCCAACAAAAAGGACAAGGAAAAATGACGGTAATAAATCCCTAATCATCCCGAGCCCGACTTCAGAGATGAGTTGTTTTTCAAGAGTCTTGGGGTTTGAACCTATCTGAAACGGTAGATTGTCAAACCTCAACCGCTTGGCCGTGACATGGAGGAGGTAGTGTTACGGCTCGAAAAAGCCGGATACAGGCATTCAGTCTATGCGCCACGTCCACTGCAACCTTGGCGCACTCGACCGGGCCCTGGGGTTTTTTCTGCTGAATTATCGTTGTATGAAGGTTCTATTCTTGGCCTCGTAGGTCCGAACGGCGCGGGAAAAACAACACTGCTGCGTCTGTTAGCAGGAATTCTTCCATTGCAACACGGAAAAATATGTTCTGGGAAAAAAACAGAACCAATATCAGACCAAGAGTTACGCAAAAGAGTAGGACATATGCCTGAACAGGTTCGATGGCAAGGAAGGAAATCAGTTCAGCAAGCTCTAACGGAGATAGGTGAAATGCGGCATGCTGATGAAAAACATGTCAACCAACTCTTGAAACTCGTCGGATTGCAATCACGAATGAAATCTCCTCTTAACGAATTAAGTCAAGGTATGCGGCAACGCCTTACTTTAGCGACAGCACTTCTCGGTTCGCCTCGGATTCTTCTACTGGATGAACCTCTAAACGGCCTAGATCCTGTTGCAGCAGAAGCATTTATCCTGCTCCTAAAGAAGTTGACCCAGAAAGGTGTCTCAATTGTCATCTCATCTCATCGTGTCGACGGGTTATCTGGACTCATCGATCGATTAGCACTCATGCACCAAGGTCAAATTCTGGCCGAGGGGACGATGGACGGTGTGGCTCAAGATTTAGGCCTTGAAAACAAGACTGAGATACGAGGAAATGGACGAATCCCGGAATTTACAAAGTATTCATTGGACGAAGAGCAACTTGATGTTCGCTCCGTCAAAGAATCATGGCATGTAATCATCAACAAACCACAACCTAACCTTCTGTCAGAATTGCTTAACGATGGATGCTTCGTCACTGAATGGAAAATACGACAACCCAATGTTATCGAAATGCTCTGTGCTGCCACTGGCCTGTCAATAGAAGATGTTGGACTTGAAGTCGCCTCGTCGGCAACAATCCCATTACGAACATTTGGAGGGGAAGAGGAATGAGTGATTTCTCCCGAATTGTGAAATTAGCCAAACGTTTAGCAATCGAACGAATGTTCTCAATGCGGATGTATATCATGCTCCCGATTCTAGTACTTTTTATCCCTGGAATGGCGTGGGGTTTTTCGGACCCTAACATCATTCTTCCTGGTGGGCATCAGCCTGAAAACGCAATGGAAGTATTGTTTTACGCTAGTCTTGGGGTAGTCTTTGGAGCAACAGTATGTGCAGTCTTGCTCTCATACGATTCTGTAAGCCGTGAGCGAGCGAGTGGGGTCTTAGAATTACGACTTTCTCAACCAATGCCTCGATCTCACCAAGCAATATCCATTGCCTTGGGGGCATGGAAAGCGATTCTTATTCCAACATGGGTTTTACTTCTCCTTTCAATAATCATCGTGAGGTATCGAATGGGGGAATGGATTACTTTAGGCGATTTTGGTGTCTATTTTATTTCAACCGCATTGATTCTCTTGTGGTATGTACTGTTCACGCTGATGGCCTCCTCGTTTACGCGTGAGCAGGCAACTTCGATTTCGTTTGGAATTGGAATGTGGTTCTTGTTCACCTTCCTATGGGCTTTAGTGACGACCATGGTGGCTTTTGCATCTGGAGTTGCAATCGGACAAGAAAACGATGCGTCATGGATTATGCTCGAAGGTGCTCTAGACCTGTTGTCTCCGAACGGGGTCTATCACCACCTGTTGGAGTCGAGGTTGCCGCAAATTGACAGAGGGATTGAACCGTGGCAAAGTTGGGGAATGGCCTTGATGTGGACGATAATACCATCTTGGGTGTTTATTCGTAGAATGAAAAGAGTCATTCCATAAGGAAAACCATGATTTCGCATACACTTCGAAGCGAAAGCCTCTTTGAGGCTGGATGACACCAAGTGTTCATGGCAACACCCACGGTGGCAGGGCTTTCAAAACCTCACACGCGAATTTTAACAGCGATTGGGCTAATGATTTTGATGGTTTTCATGGGAACTTCATCGATGTATTCTCCCCCAATTGAACTCATTGAAGAAGAAGAATTGCCCACAAGTGGCCGGCAAGGACTTGACATTGAAGGTGAATGTGAAGGTTTGAAGTTCGAAGATTTGTTCGATTATGACTTTGCGGATTTCAAAATCTACATTGGTGACGATTGGGCCACTGCTGAAATGGATGCTGGTTCGTTTGTCAACGGCAGTAAATCATCTGTAGTACGTGAAAATCTAGATGGATTATTTGAAGGACTAAACGGAGGAAACAACTCGTTTATTAGTACCGATGAGCGTGATGCAGTTCGGGCAATTGGTCCAAAATGCATTGGAGCCATGGACACTCGAATCGGTATGAAAGAAGGTATGCCGCATCGCGGGGCTCCCGATTGGAACAATCTCACATTTGTCGAAGATGGCATTGGACTAGATGAAGTGGATTTGGTTCCAGAGAATCATCCAGAGGAACGAACATGCCAAAGTTTGGGCGCTGGTAATGGTTGTAAAGAAGTGCCAGTTTCTATTACCGATGACCTTCAAATTATGATGTTCTTAGCAGACGGCGAGTCAAACAATGTTCGGTTTAACCAACTACCAAACACCGGGGATTCCAACTTCACACTAGGATTGAACGTCACCAACATGTCTTTTGCTCACCTTGAACTTAATTTCCCGCTAAAGCAAGGCCTCCGAATGGCAAATTATTCTATTCAAGATACAGTTACTGCTGCTGATGGAACGGTTACTGTTACTGAAAACACCGCCTTGTCTGGTCCTGAAGCCCTGTATCTTCCTGATGGTCGTCTGCGAGTCAATCAAGTCGTCACCTATGCTGCATCCGAGTATCCAATTCAACGAGACCTGTTCATTGATTTCACGACCATGGCGCCCGATACAAATGAGGCCCCCGAGTGGACCTCCAACGCCCCTGAAGACGGAACAATAATCCCAATGCTTGACGGCATGACTCATACTGTGAGCGGTGAAAAGACAAGTATGTGGGCAACCGATGACAGTGGGTGGGGAATGGATTGTACTTTTGTTGAAAGTGGATGGTCTTCAACACTTGATGGAGAGGGAAACCTGAATGTACAAGTTCAAAATTCTCAAGCCACGTCCTCGAATGCAGAATGTTACGTTACCGACCCATTTGGTGCAACCACAATTGACTCGAGAAACTGGACATTTGGGGAAGTCTTTTCCTCGGCAGCAGTCCTTTCAGAAAATGGTGATAGCATTGAATTCACGCTCACGCCAACTGGCTTAGTCAGCGAAATGGCAATCAGCGCTCATGCTCATCAATCAAGTGCTATGGGCCAAATACGAACAACTACACTTGCAGCAAACGACGCTACGCTTTCGCTCCCCCTTGACGGCCTTTCACCAGGAATGGTCATGGTCATGGGACAAGCCCAAAGTTCGAACATGCTTGACCTCAACTTCATGTTAAATTTCGGACTCGAAAAAGCAAGCCTCCCACCTCTTATTACCATCAAGAAGAATCTAGATGCCCAAAATGCAACTTGGGATGCTAGTGGATTTACCTTCACATTAGAAGGCGATGTTCTTGACCCAGACGGCGAAGAGGTTTCCCTTGCGCTGGTTATTTGCGGATACCCCACCAACGACTTCACAAGAGAACAAGGGAAGAGCGGTTGGAGCATTGATGTGAACATTGTCTCATGTTCATCTCAAAATCCTCCTGTCACCTCGTATGACGTAACAATAACTGCAACCGACGAATCTGGCTCAGTGACTACAATTTCAGTATTTGTCCCAGACCCGTACGGTAGCACGGATAGCACTCAATCCACTGACAGCGATTCAAATGAAGTCGCTGAGGAGGGATTGCCGGCCGTCTCGATGTTGGCAACTCTAAGCGTCACCTTGCTAGGTGCTGTACTTGTTGGAAGGCAAAGAAAAGATTGATTGCTTACCGGCACACTCAAAAGAGGGAGTTTGGCCCGTTCAATAGGTGAAGGTATGTTTTCAGGGGTAATCGAGTCTCAAAGCCACGAAGGTGGATTCCTGGTTTCCTTTACGGGTTCTTCTCCAGCACTTGAATCAATCATCATCAATGCTGAAACGGGCATTTACATCGGAAAAGTCGATGGAGTTCTAGGAAATACCAACGCACCTCTCGCCCATGTTGCACACATAGACCGGAAACTCGACCTTGAAAGTTTGATTGGAATTGAAGTAAGTATTCGTCCAAAAAAGCAGCGTGAGGAACGACGTGATTTTGACAGAGGTGGCAGGGACTCCGACCGAGGTCGCTCCGATAACCGAAGAAATGATCGAGACGGTCGATTCCAACGCAATGACCGAGGCAACGACAATCACAACGGTGGCGATTGGGAATGTCCAAAATGTAGAAATTCTAATTTTGCATTCCGGCAAGAATGCAACAGATGCGGAGAGCCCCGAGGAAACTCCAACAGGAGAGGCAACGACCGAGGTCACTCCGATAACCGAAGAAATGACCGAGACGGCCGATTCCAACGCAATGACCGAGGCCGAGGAGAAATTTTCAATGATAACGACTGGGAATGCCCTCAATGTAAGAATTCCAACTTTGCCTTCAGAACAGAATGCAACCGATGTGGAGCACCTCGAGGCGGGGGTAATTCTCGCGGACAAAGAAGAGATTCAAACAGGGGACAATCACAAAGAAATTCTAGTGAACGACCTGCACGTAGAGACACCGAACGGCCACCTCGTAGAGAGGGGGAGAGGCCACCTCGTAGAGACGGGCGTGACCGAAGAGATGAACGTGGATACGGTAATCAAAACAACAACTATCGAGCTCGCAACGATGAGCAGCCACCTTCACGAAAACCTAGAGAGCCTCGAACATTTAGAAAATCACGTGGAAATGGACCTGGCCATGCCCATAATCGCCCACCAAAACCATTGATTGACCCTGACAGAGACGATTGAGAGTGAGTTCATGGGCGCCGAACATCATTACCTTAATGCGGTAGAAGCATATGATGAAGGCGATACTGACAAAGCCTATGAAGAGGCCATGAAAACAGTCAAAATCGACCCTGAGCACATCGATGCATGGCAGATTTGCGCCGAAACTATTCTGCCTCAAAGTGGTGAAAAACCAACACTCGTGCAGGCAGCAAAATCTCTTTCTGCAGTTCGAAAAATTATCGCTCTTGACCCAAACCGCACAGCTATGTGGATGCTCGGTGGCAGGCTGCTCACCGATGAATTGGGTCTTTTGGATGAAGGTTTGCAGTGGTGGCAAGACCTTCGGCATCATCTTCCAAATGAAGTAACCCCGCTTGTTGAGCAAGCCTCTCTTTTGGCAGACATGGGCCATTATCTTGAAGCAAAATATCGTCTCGATACAATAATTGAAGACAATTTGGATGGAGGGCCAAGTCAAATTGCCAAAATCCACCAACTACGAAGTCAAGTGATTGCTGCAGCAAACCTCCAACCAACTGAACATTTCAAGCCATGGGAAAAGCACCACAACGGTTGGGGCGCAATCGAAATGAAAATGGGCAAGGGGCCCGTGTCCGAGAGTTTCTTATTTTTGATTACCACCGTGCCTGTTTTGATGATTGTCGTATATTTCTCAAACCAACTGGCTGGACAAGGTTGGGGGGCATTCTGTCTCACCAGTTTTGTGATTTTGGGCACAGTGCTGTTTGGAATGCGTACAGCTAAACGTTTATTCCACAACATCAACAGACCGGCATTCAACTTATTGAGAGCAATGAATTTCGAAGCCAATACTGGCTACTCGGTGATAGATTCTGATATCCGAACTTCACCACTGTACATGTTCATCATGCAAAGGAAACCTCTTGCTTGGCAGGAGCGGATGATCAAAATTATTGAAGAAGAAAATCCGCTTCCCAAGAATTGGAAGCCTGTATTCCCTGATTTTGAGTCTCATCTCGATGAAATTGGATTCATCGAAGATGGTAATGAAGATGAATTCGAACCCTTTGAAGAAGAATGAATGATGTCATTCGTTACGCTAAACAGATAAAATTTCAAATTCAACACGTAATATCTACCCAGTCCCTCTGTACCATCCTAGCGACTCACTGCAAACCCATCTCATTGGTAACGAGAATGCAAAGAGTTACTTTGCTCCCAATTTCAATCATGACTGGAGTACACGCGCCGGATGAACGGAAGTTCAACTATGCCGTAGAACAAGTAGATGCTCCCTTGGAAGATAATAGCGACCAGCAACCCCTCCAGCGAACCAGCTTCTATGGCTGCCCCATATACTGAAAGATTACCGACCCCATACATTGGGTTCGAGAAAATGGAATAGGGTCCTGTTGTCACCAGTCCCCCACCACCGGCTTCATCCATAAACAAATCACGATAGTAGTACACGTCCATACCAACCAGAAGTGTTGCCCAGACTTTGGCCACAGTGCTGATGAGAAACGTAATTGCTCCAACTAGGAAAATCAAGAGATGGGGTATTGGCAAATCAAGACTACTTGTGTAGTGTTGCAAGAAAATTGCTACACACCAACCTTGGTTGAAGTACACAACACCTAGAACAGCTTCGTAAAAAGTCCATGCTCTGTTTCTCCCGAAGCGATGATGCATATGGTGGTGTAATCTTGCTTTGTAGAAGATGATGTGACCTACATAGTAGATACACCACACCACAAAAACGTAGATTAGCGCCTTTTCAGAATTCGTAATCAAAGTTAGAGAGAGGAAAAATGAGAGCACAATGAACAAAAATGTTGCTCCGATTTGTAGAGCGCTACGATCGAGTCGAAGTCCAGACATTCCGACAATAGTGGTTACAATGTCAAAGGCAGTTTTGGTGGCTTTCGACATATAGTTCCTAAAGCGACTCAATCTATTAATCAAGCGTGTTGGATAGTGCCTAGGATTCATGGAAAACCCCCTTGCATTCTATTTTCGATACAAAGAGGATTCAGTGGGCCAGTACCGTGGCTAGCGTTGAATATGACCCACAGAGAGCCCTTGCAGTTGGCTTTTTCATACACAAGGGTGTTATGGTGAAACCCTCGTTAACAGCAGGCAGAGACTTATCTATTGCTAAGGAATGCTCTCCAAAACAAAATGATAATGTGTGAAAATGTTGAGGGTGCACCATGACGACCTTGCCTGAGTACTATGCTTACCAGTTTTCAGCAGAAAGGTTGTTTGGTCTTGAATTTGCAAGTACTTGGATCAGTTTGATTGCATTGGTATGGCTTCTTGGTCTATCATATCTGATTCTTCGCGCAGATTCAAAAAAACCAGAGAATCGCTTTATGGCCATATTGATTGCTTGTGAAGCATTTAAGGCAGGATTTCTGATAAAAGGAATCACTCCAAAGGGACCAGATTGGTGGCATATCGACCAGTATCTTTGGAACTTCAACACTTCATTTTTCATTTCTGCGCACGTTTGTTCAATCGGACTTTATCTTTGTTTCCCGATATACTATCGTGTTCAACAATTGTCATTTCTCTACAAACCAACACTACAACGGCACGCATGGTACATCATTCCGCTCCTGACTGCCATATTCATGGTGTTTGCCGCTGATTTATGGTTGTATGAAAATTATGCATGGATTATTTGCAACGAAATCGGCGCACAACCTGAAATTCATCAACAAATGGGAACCATTAGCCCATCTATGCAGGAAACTATCGATTCGATTGGAACTTGTCCAACTACTGGCATATGGGATATTGAAGATACACCAATAATTGGCTTTCTTCTGATTGGGCTATCACCTTTGATTTCTATTCTAGCAGTTATTGTGATGCGCGCTTCAATGAAGCAATATGCCAATAAAGAGATTCCAGATTCCAAGAACAGCCTAACATCACGTTCACTATATATCGGATTTCTAGGAAAGGTCATCGGGAATATGTTCCTGTTTTCTTTGATGTTCCTTATCATTCCTGCATTACATGGAGGTTCACCACCATCGCTCGGAGATGCACTTGTTGATGGTCTTGTTGAAAATCCAACACTTGCTCAGGTTCTATCTGATTATAGTTGGATGGTTATAGGTTACATGATGGTATTACCATTTGCCTTCGAAGGGATGATGTTTGCCCATGCAACGATGAAAGATACTGTTCTAGGTATAGACTCAACTCTTCGACGAACATTCAGAAACTCAATATTTGCGGGTTTAGGGGCGATTTTCTTCTTGATTGGAAGCGAGCTTATGGAGTCATTCATCGGTTACGGGATGTTTGGTGGTGTAATTTTGGGAACAAGCGTATTGATTGTTCGGAAACCAATAATTTCTACACTGGATCGGTTCAGCACTAAGATTATGCCTTCTGCGTATACAGAAGCTGAATCCTCATATTTGGAGGCCTATTCTGCAGCAAAGCAAGACGGAGTAATTACAACCACGGAACGAAATATTCTACAAG